>ENA-ORCO01000153-ORCO01000153.1-marine-metagenome-genome-assembly--contig:-NODE-153-length-50522-cov-5.138131_pt1 | contig 50522 bp, 49 predicted proteins | sample MGYA00248633_ERZ508508 | MGnify/ENA primary metagenome ERZ508508 (study PRJEB26179, sample SAMN06268845) | marine metagenome | isolation source: A23 P1 aerobic enrichment on pine of planktonic cells taken...
CCCAGCCGCTCTCGCCCGACGTGAGCCTGCGCGAACTCGCGGAGGTCACCGAGGGCTTCGTCGGCTCGGACCTCGAATCCATCGGCCGCGAGGCCGCCATCGAGGCGCTGCGCGAGGACGACGACGCCGAAGTCGTCGACATGCGCCACTTCCGCCAGGCCATGGACAACGTCCGCCCGACCATCACCGACGACATCCGCGACTACTACGAGCAGATGGAAGAGGAGTTCAAGAGCGGCGGCCAGAGCCGGCAGGGCCCCCGCTCGGGCGGCCGCATCGGGTTCCAGTAGGTTAACCAACTTTTCTCGCTCGGCCGTCCTCGCTCGCTTCGCTCGCTCACGTCCGGTGTCCGTACGAGTGAGCACCGCGAACGACCGCGGCGCGGGCTTGGCAGAGCTTCGCTCTGAGAGTGAAACGCTTCGCTTCGCTCGGCGTACGCTATCTACAGCGTACCGTGCGCGAGTTAGTTCCCCTCGAGCCAGTTCGGTGCCCTGGGGATCTCCTGTGGGGAGTTGTAGTGGAGCTGCTCCAGACAGTCCGTGATGAACGTCACGATATCTCGGCCCGCTTCCGGTTCGAGGGTGATCACCGTTCCCAGTTCGTCACCCTGCGTGAAATGGAACAGTATCGCGTCGTCGTAGAAGTTCACCGTACAGTGGTTCGTCCCGAGGTCGAACGGCTCTTCGACAGTTTGACTCTGATTCTCCTGTCGATAGTACTCGATCAGATCCTGCATCTTCTCGGGCGGATACAGCGCGTCGATGTCGTCTCGCATGTACAGTGAGACGTACTCGTCTCCGGAGTAGTGAATCGCGCCGCGCAAGTATTCGCCCGCTTGCTCTTCGAGAAAATTCACGAGACGGGCCGCAGATTCTTCCGGCATATCTCACCAGACGCCGTCGGCGAATATCACTATTCGGGGATCGAAGTCCCCGGGGAGTCGTTCGATACGCGACCCCTCCGAACAGTCAGGGCGTCCCGACAGCGTCCTCGTGTTGGACACGGTGTCCCACAGTCACCCAAACGATACGTGACAGCGCGCGGTCTCGTCGACACAGAATGACCGACGTGGTGATGCTCAAACAGCGGGTGCAGGAGGACAAAGTCGACCGGCTGAAAACGTGGATGGCCGAGGTCCGCGACCGTCGAAACGAGGCCGAGGAGACGCTGCGCGACGAGGGGATGCAGACGGAGTCGGCGTTTCTCGAACACACGGACGACGGCCCGTATCTGGTCTACTACATGGAGGCCGAGGACATCGACCGGGTCTGGGAGCAGTACGAGGACTCCGACCACGAGATAGACGAGGAACACAAGCAGGTCATGGCGGAAGTGTTAGCGGACGGTCGCGACGTGGCGAAGTACGAACGCCTCTATCACCTCACGAACCCCGAGCGCTGACCGGCTGGCATTTAAGTTATTCTCGTCACAACGGCACGTAGTAAGAGGAGTTCTGGGGGGATTCTCGTCGTCCAGCCGACGGTCCGTCCACGGTCGATCGGACCGGCGCGGCGGGCTTGCCCCGGTGTTCTTTAAGTCACTCTCGTCACAAGGGGTCGTAGTAAGAGGAGTTCTGCCGAGTCTCACATCGCCCAGTGGAGCCTCCGTCACCGACCGGCCCCTGATGGTTCGGATCTCGTACCTTCGAGCCGTTCTTTAAGTGGTTCTCGTCACAACGGTCTATAGTAAGCGGAAGCGTTCGATTCTCTCCGCACTCCGCGACCGTCCAGCCGGAGGTTTCTATAGTCGCGAGGGCGAAGGCCGACGAGATGAACGGGGGACGCGACGCGGCCGACTACGGACTGCGGTCCGAGAGCGAGCCGGTCGACCCGCGCGCGGAGCGCGACGTGAGCACGCGGCCGGGCGACGGGTCGCTCGGACGAGTCGAGGCGGTCAAAGACGAGGCCTTCCGGCGGTGGGACGTGACGACGCCGAGCGCGACGCTCATCGGGCGGCCCGAGAATCCCGACGAGGACGTGAGCGAGAACCTCCGGCGGCTGCACGACGAGCAGCACCCGGCGATGGCGGGCCACGCCGAGCGGATGCACCGGCTGGAGAAGGCCCGTATCACCCACGCCTTCTGCAACCGGCTGTCGCTGACGCCGTGGGAGCGCGACCGGGCGCTGGGCGTCATGACCGACCTCGACCTGACCGTCTTCGGCAGCCAGCGGGCCATCCAGAAGGTTGCACTGGTCGTGATCCAGCACGTCGTCGACGACGAGCGCCAGCGCATCCTCGGACTGCGCGACCAGGAGTGGATCGCCGAGCAACCCCCCGAATCGCTGGCCGACCTCCACGAGCGGTTCGACTCGATCAAGGAGGACCCCCGCTACCGGACGCTGCTGGACCTGGTCGGGCTCGACGTGACGAGCGTCAACCGGCTGGGGCGGACGCTCCGGGAGCAACTGGACGAGCAGGACCTTCGCGGGGCGGTCTTCGGGCGCAATCCCCATCGAGACCCGAGCCTGCCGCAGATCCGCGACCGCGACCCCACCGAAGTGCCGCGGTCGGACGACGCCGCCGAGTGACCGATCGACGCCCGAGCCACCCCGACGGTTCGGGCCACCCGTTCGACCCGGCGGTCGCCCCCATCAGGTTCTTCCCGCTCGGCGTCCAATCGGTAGCTACGGTATCACATGACAACGACCATCGAGATCGACGACGACCTTGCCGAACGCATGAAGGGCCACCTCGAAGACGACGAATCGCTGGCGGAGCTGGTCGAGGAGCTCGTCAACGTGTACGAGACGGAGGGCGCGTTCCTCCAAGAAGGCTACTCGGAGTAGCGTCGTCGGTCGACCGAGAAGCGGGGGGACCGTGCGTTCACAGCGAGGTGCGCGGCCCGACGGTCGCGTCGGCCCGCCGTCGCGGTCGGTGTCGCGGACGGTGCTACAGTTCGCCGAGCTTGCGGAGCAGCTGGCCGCGGTACTCCTCGTCGGCCTGCACGTCCTTGAGTTCGAGGACGTTGCGTTCGAGCTTGTCGAGGGCGACGCCGAACGCGGAGTCGGCGCCGTAGCCCTCGCCGGAGCCGGCGGCCTGGCCCTTGTTGGTGCGCAGGCGGATCTGCGCGCGGATCAGGGGCGTGCCGCGGAGCTTCTCCTTGTGTTCGTGGAAGCGGACGTGACAGTGCTGGACCTGCATGTCCTGGTACTTGTCGGCGACGCGCTCGATGCGCTGGCGGATGTCCTCGCGGCTGATCGTGTCGAGGAGCTTGATGTTCGTGATCTGCACGTCCATGTGCTCCTCCTCGGTGAACGTCAGCGCGCGGAGCACGTCGGTCTTGGTGAGGATGCCCTCGACGACGCCGTCGTCGCCGTCGGGCGTGACCACCAGCCCGGCGTAGTCGTTGTCGAGCATGCGCTGGACGGCGTCGCGGACGGACTCGTCGAGGGTCGTCGTGGCGACCGGGCTGGACATCTCGTCGTAGACGGGCAGATCGAGCATCCGGTCGATGTCGCCGGCGCGCTCGCCGCGGGTGGCCTTGTCCATGTCGCGGACGACGATGTCGACGATGTCGTGTCGGGTGACCATCCCGGAGAGCCTGTCGTCCTCGCCGAGCACGGGGAGCCGGGAGATCCCGTGTTCGCGGAGGAGGTTGATCGCCTGGCCGACGTTGGTGTCCTCGGTGACGGTGACGACCTCGTCCGTGTAGATGTCCGCGACGGAGAGGGCGTCGAGGTTCTCGAGGACCGCCTCGAGGATCGCGTCTTCGGTGACGATCCCCCAGAGACGGTCGGCCTCGAAGACGGGGGCGACCTTGGTCCCGCCCTCGACGAGGACGCGGGCGACCTCGCGCACGTCGTCGGTGCGCTCGACCTTGGGGGCCGGCTGCATCATCGCGCTCGCCTTCGTGTTGTCTTCGATGTGAGACTGCACCAACTGCTTCTGCGTGACGATCCCAGCGTACTCGCCGTCGTCGGTGACGATCAGGCCCTTGGGGTTCTCTCGCTCGAACTTCGACCGGACTTTGCCCAGGCGCTCGTCCACGTCGACCGCGACGTACTCGCTGGTGGCAATATCAGCAATATCCATCTGAATCTCCCATCCCGAGAGTTCGACGCCGACACTATTCAAACTTGGCGAACACTCCCACGAACCGACAACGCCGCACCTGACCCGCCATCGTCGAGTCCCCCACCGATTCAACCTCCTCCTTCCCACCCGCGACCCCGCCGTTCAGAGAGTCCCTTCCGCCCGGTACGTCGCTGCTACTCCCGCGAGTCTCCCTCTGTCGCGTCGGACCGCCGTCTCCGGCCGTCTCCCCGTCGTGTCCGATCGGTGCCCGATCGCGCTGTGTTCGACGATAGTCGAATAATACTACGACTTTAATCGAATCCATCCGTTCGCCGGAACATCGAAAGGAGACCGGAACGGAAATTAACGTTCGTTCATCGTTCGGGGCGTATTGCCGGCATGACAAACACAAACATAGGTAAATCGGGAAAAACAGCAGAAGTTTTTTCATCTCCCCGCTCGCTGGGTAGCATACGATGACGGGGACACAGCCGCGGATCGAACTCTACGTCCGGTCGCTGCTCCCGGACGGTGCCCACAACCGACAGGAGGCGGTCATCGACCGTCTCGAACGCCTCGACGACGAGGGCGAGATCGAGGGGTTCTCGGTCATCGTCTGGGGCAAGCAGATCGCCCGCGACTCCTCGGGCGCCCGCACGGAAGAAGGCGAGTACATCCTCAATCGCGTCGCGGAGTTCAAGCAGTGGGCGCTGTCGAACAACGTCTCGCTGGAGTCGTTCTACCAGAAACACGACGTCGCCAACGACGCGACCGACGAGCCCTACTCGGCGATCGTCCTCCCGGTGATGGGCCTGGCCGAGTACGAAGGTGAGGAGTTGCGCCACGTCGCCCCCTGCACCGCGGGCGACGAGGTCCACACCATCATGGACCGCCTCGACCGCCTCGAACGCGGTGAACCCGCCGCCGTCCAGAGCTCCGGCGACGTATCTATCCTCTCCGACTGACTCGCTTCCCCGTCACTCTCGCGTTCGTTCCCGTCCAGCGACGGCGATGGCTCCGCCGCCCGCCCGCTCGTGGCCCGACAGCTCGCAGCACCCTTGCGAGCGCAGGGATGCGGTACTTCGGTCCGACGCCCCATCTACCGAGAGCAATGGCAACTCTCAACGCGGATTCGCTGAACAAAGTCGGTATCGTCTCGACACTCGTCGACGCCGCGCTGGCGTTCGCGCGCGGCCGCCCCAGGAGCGGCGCCCTCCTGGTCGCCGCCGCGGCCCTCTCCTCGAAGGTGCCCGGGCTCGGCACGCTCACGTCGATCGCGCTCCGGATCGCCCGCCGACTCCGGTAACGCGGTTCCCCTCGCCCTTCGACGGTCAGCGGACGAACAGTCAGCAGACGAACGCGGTCGCGTAGACGCTCCCGTCCGGGCCGGCGTGTGCGTCGATTCCCACCAGGTCGCTCTCGGCGTCCGAGAGGCCGCCGGCCTCCGCGGTGTAGCCGTCGACCAGCGCTCCGGCCAGCGCCTCGGGCGAGTCGAGCGCCGCGGCGCCCTCGTCGAACGACCGGGTGAACGGCGTGATCCGCTCGACCCCGTCGCCGCAGGTGCCGTCGAGGGCTCGCCCCAGCCGCTCGCCGCTCGGTATCGATCCGGTCCCCGCGACCTCGCTCACCCATCCCTGGTTGTACAGCCGGGCCGCATCGTCCACGTTCTCGTCTCTATCGTATTCGGACAGCCCCGCCTCGGCCCGCCGGTCGTTCAACGCCGCGACGAACGCCGTCTCCGTCTCGCCGAGGTTCACGCCGCGATACTCTTGGGCGCTGCCCGGCACGCTGTCCATCCCCGGGAGCGTGATAACCCCCAGCAACGCGAGGACGAGGACGGTGCCGGCGACCAGCGCGAACGCCAGTCCGACGACGTAGCGGGCGTCCAGCAGGTCGTAGTAGGACGTGCCGCTCAACTCCTCGTCGTAGTCGGACTCGTCGGGGATCTGCCGCTCCAGCTCGGCGTTTCCACAGCGGCTGCACGGCGGCGAGTTCTTCTGGTGGACCCGCCCGCACTCCGGGCACACCCACACCGGCTCGCGCTCGTGGTCGGGGTCCTCGGGCGCGACCGGGACGACCGCCTTCTCGAACTTGTGGTGACCGCAGTTGTCACACGGCGGGTCGTTCCGGTCGTGGGGCTTGTCGCACCACGCGCAGCGCCACTTGGCCGACCCCTCCGTACCGCTCCCGGCCGCGTCGCCGTCGCCCCCGCTATCACCGCCGCTCATCTTACAGTCGCACGGGCACGTCGCGGTCGTCCAGAGAGCGCTTGACCTCGTCGATCGAGTACTCGTCGAAGTGGAAGATCGACGCCGCCAGCGCCGCGTCAGCGCCGGCGTCGGTGAACACCTCGTACATGTCTTCGGGGCCGCCACAGCCCGAGGAGGCGATGACGGGCGTCGAGACGGCGTCGCAGACCGCTTCCGTCAGCGGGATGTCGTAGCCGTCTTTCGTCCCGTCGGCGTCGATCGAGTTGACGAACAGCTCGCCCGCCCCGCGCTGTTCGGCCTCCTCGGCCCACGACACCACGTCGGTCCCGGTGCCCTCGCGACCGCCCTTGACGGTACACTCGAACCAGCAGGACTCGCCGTCGACCTCGACGTAGTGCTCGCCCTGCTCGTCGAACCGGCGGCGGGCGTCGACGCTGATGACGATGCACTGGTTACCGAACGCGCGGGCGCCCTCCGTGATGAGTTCCGGTCGCTCCAGCGCGCCGGTGTTGATCGACACCTTGTCCGCGCCCGCGCGGAGCGTCTCCTTGACGTCCTCGCGGGTGCGGATCCCGCCGCCCACGGTGAGGGGAATGAACACCTCGTCGGCCACCTGCGAGACCGTGTCGAGCATCGTCTCGCGTCCCTCGGCGCTGGCCGTGATGTCGAGGAAGACGAACTCGTCGGCGCCGGCCTCGTTGTACTTCTTGGCCATCTCGACGGGGTCACCCGTGTAGGCCAGGTCTTCGAAGTTCACCCCGGTGTACACCGCGGCGTTCCCCTCGTCGTCGAGGTCGACGTCGATACAGGGGATGATCCGCTTCGTCAGTCCCATTGATACCGACGACTCGGGCGGCGAGCGGCAAAAGGTATCCGCTCTCCCCGGCGGGTCGACCGCTCCGATCCCGACGCCGACGGCGCGAGTGCGCCCGACCGCGGGGACGATTGCCGCGGCGGTATCCGGGGAATACTTTTGGGGCGGATCGGCGATAGCCCGGACGATGAACCGGCCAGTCAGCGCGATCGCCGCCGGCGCCGTCGGGACGATGGTCATGTCGGCGGCGCTGGCGATCTTCGAGATCCAGACGCGCTACGCTATCGGGATCTTCGCGGCCATCGCCCGGTTCGTCCGGGTGCCCGACAACCTCTTCGCCGGGTTCGTCGTCTACGCGCTCGTCGGCACCGTCGCCTGGCCGCTGCTGTTCGTGAGCCTGAAGCCGTACGTCCCGCTGGATCTGGACCCCGCGGTCGCGGGGATGCTGTTCGCGCTCCCGCTGTGGATCGCGTTCGCTATCGTCGGCCGCGGCGACGTCACCGGCGCGATCGTCGTCCTCTTCGTCGCGTTCACGCTGATCGCGCACCTCGTCTACGGGTTCGTCCTCGGCGCGGTGTACGCGAGCCTCGCCGACGAACACGCGTAAGCCTCCGCTACGGCGACCCCGTCGGGAGTAAGTCCGTCCGATCGGCCGATCCCCGACGCATACTTTTCCCTCGGCTTTCGCAAGACCCGATAGCAACCCTCATGTCCGGACTCCTCGCCGGCCTCGCCGTCGCCGCCCCGTGCGTCCTTCTGGCGGTCGTCTGGGTCCGAACGGAGCCGTTCGCCGACGCCCGGGAGCGACGCGACGAACCCGCCTCGGCCGACGACGCCACCCCAGCGACCGACGGCGGGACGGTGCGAGCGAAGCCCCTCGGCCCGCTCCGCTGGCTGACGACCGTCGACCACCGCGACGTGGGCCTGCTCTACCTCGCCTTCGGCACCGTCGCCGGCCTCTGGGGCGGGATGGACGCGATGATGATGCGGACGGAACTGCTGACGAACACCGTCTCCGTCTGGGACGCCGAGACGTACAACGCGCTCTTTACCACCCACGGGATCACGATGCTGTTTTTCTTCGCCGCGCCGGTGTTCGCCGGCATCGCCAACTACGTCATCCCGCTTTTGATCGGCGCCGACGACATGGCGTTCCCGCGGATCAACGCCCTCGCCTTCTGGCTGTTGCCCCCCGCGCTGCTGATCGCCCGCGCGGGGATCGTCACCGAACTGATCGGCAAGACGCTCGAGGGCGCCCTCGGACTGCTCCCACCGAACGCCATGGCCCCCTTCGGCGGACTGGGCGCTGTCGTCGACCCCCTGTTGGCGCTGGAGCCGCCGGGTATCGGCTGGACGATGTACACGCCGCTGTCGATACAGGACCCCAACCAGCAGGTCAACCTGCTGTTGCTCGGGCTACACCTCAGCGGCGTCGCGACCACGATGGGCGCGATCAACTTCATCGCGACCATCGTCTCCGAGCGCGGCGACGAGGTGTCGTGGGCCGACCTCGATCTCTTCTCCTGGAACATCCTCACCCAGTCGGGGATCGTCCTGTTCGCGTTCCCGCTGCTGGGCAGCGCGATGGTCATGCTCCTGCTGGACCGGGTCGTCGGCACGACCTTCTTCGCCGTCGACGGCGGCGGCCCGATCCTCTGGCAGCACCTGTTCTGGTTCTTCGGCCACCCCGAGGTGTACATCCTCGTCCTCCCGGCGTTCGGCCTCGTCAGCTACATCCTCCCGAAGTTCGCCGGCCGGGAGCTGTTCGGCTTCCGCTTCGTCGTCTACTCGACGCTGGCGATCGGCGTCCTCTCGTTCGGCGTCTGGGCCCACCACATGTTCGCGACCGGCATGGACCCGCGGGTCCGGGCCAGTTTCATGTTCGTCTCGATCGCCATCGCCGTCCCGAGCGCCGTCAAGACGTTCAACTGGATCGCGACGCTCTGGAACGGACGGATACGGCTCACCGCCCCGATGCTGTTCTGTCTCGGCGGCCTCGCCCTGTTCGTCGTCGGCGGCATCACCGGCGTGTTCCTGGCCGCGATCCCGTTCAACCTCGTCGTCCACGACACCTACTACGTCGTCGGCCACTTCCACCTCATCATCATGGGAGTCATCCCCTTCAGCATGTTCGCGGCCTGTTACTACTGGTTCCCGCTGATCACCGGCCGGTGGTACAACCGCCCCGTCGCCGTCGCCCAGGCGCTCGTGCTGTCGGTCGGCTCCGCGGTCACCTTCCTGCCGATGCTCGTCACCGGCACCGAGGGGCTCCCCAGGCGATACGCCGCCTACCCCCAGATGTTCGAACTGCTCAACCAGATATCCTCGGCCGGCGCGTACCTGATCGGACTCGCCGCCGTCCTCTGGCTGTTCAACATGGTGCAGTCCTACCGCGTCGGCCCCCCGGTCACCGACGACGACGTCTGGGATCTCGCCGAGACCGGCCAGCGCGCCCGCGAATGGCACCACCCCGCGGGTCGTCCGACGCAGCGCGCGCCCGCCGTCGACGACGCGGCCTCCGAAGACGAGGGAGACGAGAGCGAAGCCGGGACCGACGGCGGCGAACCGGCCGACGACGCGGGTCCCGACGACGAACCGGACGGTGTCGATCCGTCGGCCGACCCGGGCCGCGGGAGCGCCCTCGACCGGTCGAGCAGCGACGACGCGATCGGCGGCCGGGGCGCGCTCCGACTCGTCGCTGCGGTGACGGTCGCCATCGCCGTCCTCGTCGTCGCGGGGCGGCTGCTGCTCCCGCTGACGGGGTTCGACTCGACGACGGAGGCGCTGATCCGGACGCTCAACCGTCGACTGCTGCTCGTGGCCGTCCCGCTGGCCCTGCTCGTCGAAGCGGTACTCGTCTACGCCGTGTGGCGGTTCCGCGGCGGCGTCGCCATCCCGACGCCGGAGAACACGGCCCTGGAGATCAGCTGGACGGTCGCGACCGCGTTCGTGCTCCTGTTCGTGGCCGTCGTCTCCTACGGGGTGCTCGGGTCGCCGTTCGTCACCGCGACGCCGGAACCGGCCGGCGAGCGACCCGCCAACGCCACGGAGATCGAGATCGTCGCCGAACAGTTCGACTACGACGTTCGCTACGCCGGCGCGAACGTCTCGGTTGAGGACGCCGACGTGATCTACGCGCCCACCGACCGGCCGGTGTACTTCGAGGTCCGGGCCGAAGACGTGCTACACTCCGTCCACCTCCCCGCCCTGGGGCTCAAACAGGACGCCTTCCCCGGCCAGTGGAATCTGCTCCACACCCGCCTGCTGGACCCGGGCGAGTACCGCCTCTACTGCGCGGAGTTCTGCGGCGTCGGCCACTCGCGGATGCGGACGACCCTCAGCGTCGTCTCGCCCGAGGAGTACCGCCAGCGGGTCGACGCCCTCGGCGCCGGGAACGGGACCGCGGGGAACGCGACCGCCGGAAACGCGGCGGTCGCGAGCCCGTCCGATCGAACCGGGTGAGTCGCCGGCCCGGACTTCCGGGGACGGCAGGGTTTTACTGACGGCTGGTGACTCCAGGGTATGCAAACCCGTTCACTCGGAGGCGAGTGGCAGTTTCGCCGCGAGGGCGGCGACTGGCGGACAGGGTCGGTCCCCGGCGGCGTCTACACGGATCTGTCGAACGCTGACGCGATCCCCGACCCGTTGGTGGAAGACAACGAACTCGACGTACAGTGGGTCGGCGAGTCCGACTGGACCTACCGGCGCACCGTCGAAGTCGGCGAGCGCCTGCTCGACCACGACCGCGTGCTCCTGCAGTGTGACGGCCTCGACACCGTCGCCACGGTCTCCGTCAACGGGCAGGAAGTCGGCGGCTCCGTCAACATGCACGTCGGCAACGAGTTCGACGTATCGGACGCGCTCGAACCGGGCGAGAACGAGATCACCGTCGCCTTCCGCTCGCCCGTCGAGTACGGACAGGAACGCGCCGCGGAGTACCCCTACGAGGTGCCCTGCATTCGCTACCCCGTCGACCAGCCCGGTCGACCGTTCGTCCGGAAGGCCCAGTGCCACTACGGCTGGGACTGGGGCCCCTGTCTCCCGACGATGGGCATCTACCGCGACGTCTCCATCGTCGCCTACTCCGAACCCCGCGTGCGCTACACCAAGACGGAACAGGACCACGCCGGCGAGGGGATCGACCTGACCGTCCGCGCCGGGGTCGACGCCCCCAGCGCCGGCACCTACGAGCTTCGCGTCGACGTGGCCGACACCGTCGTCACCGACTCGATCGACCTCGACGAGGGCGAACAGGAGGTCGAACTGACGGTCCCGGTCGACGAGGAGTCGGTCGAGCTGTGGTGGCCCAACGGCTACGGCGACCAGCCCCTGTACGACCTCGACGTGACCGTCAGCGACGGCGACGGGCGAGACCACCACACCCACTCCGACCGCGTCGGCTTCCGCGAGGTCGACCTCGTGGTCGAACCGGACGACGTGGGCACCTCCTTCTACTTCGAGGTCAACGGCGAACCCGTCTACGCGAAGGGGGCCAACACCATCCCGACGGCGCCGCTGTACGGCGAGGTGACCGACGAGCGCTACGAACACCTGATCCGCAGCGCCGCCGACGCCAACATGAACATGCTCCGGGTCTGGGGCGGCGGCTACTACGAGGAAGAGGCGTTCTACGACCTGTGTGACGAGTACGGCCTGCTCGTCTGGCAGGACTTCATGTTCTCCTGCTCGCTCCACCCCGCGAACGACGACTTCCTCGACACCGTCGAGGCGGAGGTCCGCTACCAGGTGCGCCGACTCGCCAACCACCCCGCTATCGCGCTGTGGTGCGCGAACAACGAGAACGAGGAGGCCGCCCAGAACTGGTTCGTCGAGCACGACCACCACGAGGACCACCTCGACGACTACGCGGCGCTCTACGAGGAGACGGTCGGCCCGGCCTGTCGCGAGGAGGACCCGTCCCGCACGTACTGGCCCGGGTCCCCGTCGAGCGGCCCGGACGAACTCGAACCGTACGTCTTCGAGAAGGGCGACATCCACTACTGGGACGTGTGGCACCAGGGCCAGCCCTTCGAGGACTACCTGACCACCGAGCCGCGGTTCGTCTCCGAGTTCGGCTACCAGTCGTTCCCCTCGACGGACTCGCTCGAAACCGTCCTCGACGAGAGCGACTTCAACCCCACGTCGCCGATGATGGAACACCACCAGCGCAACCCCGGCGGCAACACCACCGTCCTCCGCCGGATGGCCGACTACTTCCGCTTCCCCTTCGACTTCGACGACTTCGTCTACCTCTCGCAACTGCTGCAGGCCGAGGCGATGTCGACGGCCATCGAGCACTGGCGCCGGCGCAAACCCACCACGATGGGCGCGCTGTACTGGCAGCTCAACGACCTCTGGCCGGTCGCGTCGTGGTCGTCGGTCGAGTACGACGGCAAGTGGAAGGCCCAGCAGTACGCCGCCCGCCGGCAGTTCGCGCCCGTCCTGCTCTCGTTCCATCCCTCCTTCGAGGGCCGCGACGGCGTCGACAACGCCCAGGCCGAAGATCCGGAGAACGAGGACTGGGGCGACGTGACCGCCCAGACGCTGTGGGTCACCAGCGACGAGACCGAACCCCTGTCGGGCGAGGTGTCGCTCGAAGTCGCCACCTTCGACGGCGAACTCGTCCACGAGGAGACCGTCGCGGTCGATATCGACGCCCACGAGAGCACCGAACTGGCCACCGTCGGCCGCGAGGATCTGCCCGAGGGCGTCGACCCGACCGAAGTGATGGTCCGTGCGGCGTTCGACGACGGGGCGACCGACGCGGACGGCGGCGACAGCGACGGCGATACTCCGGACAGCTACCCCGCGACCGCGTTCTTCGCGGATTACAAGCGCCTCGCCCTCCCAGAGACCGAACTCTCCGTCGAGATCGACGGCGCCGACGTGACGGTCGCGGCAGAGCGGGCCGCGCTGTTCGTCGAACTCGACCCCGGAGCGATGGCAGGCGCGTTCTCCGACAACTACGTCCACCTCTCGCCCGGTGAGGAGCGGACGCTCACCTTCGACGCCTACGAGGGCCGACGCGACGCGCTCGTCGAAGCGCGACTCGACGACGACCTCTCGGTGCGCCACCTCCGTGAGACCTACTGAGGCTCCCCGCCGGCGGTCGCGGCGGACGGGCGACGGCATCGGTCCGTTCCGACACGCTAAGGTGGCCCCCGGAAGAATCCCCGTCCATGGTCGACGAACACGAGGACGCGGCGCACGGACACGAGGACCGCCCGGACTACGACCCAGCGAACAAGGACCTCCCGTCCGGGGAGCCGCCGCTGCGCTCGACGGCACCGCAGAGCGAGTACACCGGCCGCGACGTTGGCGTCGGGATCGCGGTCATGCTCGTCGGCGTCGTCATCGCGTTCGTCCTGCCGATCGCGCTGGTCTAGTTCGGGTCGCGACGCGGACCGGCGCCCGATTCAGCCGTCCGACGCGGTCTCCGGACTCGGATCGGACGACGGGCGCGTGTACTCGACGGAGAACCGCCGGCTCGCGAGGACGGCGTTGCCGATCGCCTCGGCCGCGGTGTCGTGGGTCGCGCCGCCCTCGACGGACAGCCGTTCTGAGAGCGCGTACACCTGAAACCGGTAGGTGAACGGTTCGCCGCGGGGGGGACAGGGCGAGGTGTAGCCGGGTTCGCCGCCCTCGGGCCGTCCCTGCCGCGCTCCGCCGAGCGACTCGACGACCGCCTCGCTCGGAAGGGCGGCAGGGATCCGGTCGCGGTCGAGCGGAACGTTCCACAGCGTCCAGAAGGTCCTGTCGGTGATGGGGCCCTGGTTGAACGACGCCGTCACCGCGAACCCCGCGGTCGGTTCCGGGGCGCGCTCGACGGCGAACGGCGGCGAGACGCCCTCTCCGGTGCAGGTGAACCGCGCCGGCAACTGCTCGTCGGGGTCTATCGCCGGGCTCGAGACGCGAAACGCCTGCGGCGTCTCCTCGTCCGATCCCGAACAGCCCGCGACGCCGACCGCGGTGGCGCTGACGACCGTCGCGAGTACGTCCCGGCGGCGCATACGCAGGCTGAGGGCGACACCCTCATGCGGGCTTCGATCGACGCCGCGAGATCTGCGCGTCCCCGGCCCTCTCAGTGCGTGAAGTCGGTGGGAAGCGTTTTTATCACCGCTCACTTCCGGTCGAACGTGAGCGTCATGAAACACCAGAGGCTGGTCGAGTGTCTGCGCGATCGGGTTGGCGAGAGCCTCCTGACGGTCACGCGGTTCTCCGAGGCGGAGTCCGAGTTCCTCCACGGCGAGGAGTGGTTCGAGGAGTTCGTCGACGAAGTCGACACGCGCTCGCCGGAGAAGATGCACCGGGACGCGGTGTACAACCTCCAGCAGGCCGAAGTGAGCGGGGAGCTGTACGGCAGCCGCGTCAGGTCCGAGGTGCGCGTCACGGAGGACGGGATGGGTGTCGCCCTCTATCCGGGCGACGGCGTCGGGTTCCACGTCCTGCTCGACGACGAGGCGTCCGTCGACGTGCCCGGGCTGGTCGACGAGGCGCTCGCCGAGATCGGCGAGACGGCGTAGCGCGGTCCCCGGAGGCGAAGCGCGTTCCCCGGGGACCGCGGCGCGGCGAACTCGGCGGAGCCGCGGGCCCCAAACTTATGCCGACCGATTGACTACTCGCGGCCATGTGCGCTTCCCTCCAGCGGCGCCTCCCGGCGGACGACCCGACCGCCGTCGACTACGCCGCCCTCGCAGCGTTACTCGCCGGACTCGTCCTCGTCAGGATCGGCGTCGGCTACGGCGCCAGCGCGCTCCGTTCGGCCACGGGTCTCCTCAGCGTCCCGGCGCTGGTGGCCGTCGCCTACAGCGCCGTCGCGCTCGCCGCTCTCGGCGCCGTCTACGCCGCGTTCGCGGCCCTCCACGAGGAGCGACTGGGGAGCGGCGAACTGGCGCAGGCGGGCCTGGCCGCGACGCCGCTGGTCGTCGTCGCCGTCTACGTCGCGTTCGACCGCCTGAACGTCGGCGTCTCGGCCCTGCCGGTCGTCAGGTCGACCGGGTATCTGGTCGCCGTCGGCCTCCTCGGGGTCGGGTACGCGCGTGTGGCCGAGATCGATATCCCGACGCGACCCCCGACCCGCGACGGGTGGGTCGTGACGGGGATCGGGGCGACCGCCGTCGTCGCGAGCGCCGCGCTCACGACCGTCGGCGCGACGCTGGTGGGCTGGCCCGACGCGCCGTTCGCGGCGTTTCGGTACGGGTCGGCGCCCACCGTCCCGTCGCTGCTCCTGACGACAGTCGTCCCGGTGACCGTCGTGGCCGCCGGGACGGCGCTGCTGTTCAACGGCGCGGTCCAGACCGCACTCGCCCGCCACCGGTCGCCGGCCGCCGCCGTCGGCGCCGTCACCCTGCTGGCGTCCGGCGTCGACTGGGCGATCGGCGCCGTCCCTGTCGCGCTCTCGCCGGCCCTCGGCCGGATCCCGGCTCCCGTCCGCTGGCCCGTCGCCGTCGCGGCACTGGTGGCCGCCGTCGTGGTCGCACTGGCCGCCGCGCTCGCGTACGGGAGTCTCTGGGACGGACTGGACGTGCTCTCGGGGCACGGTCGGTCGACGCTCGCGGCCGCCGGCGCGGGCGCGGCGCTGGGCGCCGTCGTCGCGGTCGTCGGATTCTCGCTCCTCGGCACCGGTCCCGGCCCCGCCGCGGTCAGTTACGCCGTGGCCGTCGGCACCGCCGCTGTCGCCTTCGAGCGGACGCGCACCGTCTGGGCACCGGCGATCGTCTACGCGGTCCACGGCGTCGCGATACAGCTCGCCCCCTACTACGTCATCCCGGACGGCGCGGGAGACATCGCGATGACCGTCCTCGCGGCGCTGGCCTGAACCGCGATCGGCGGTGACAGAGGTCGCCTCTCGACGACCCGCTCCGTCCCGCTCCCCGCGATCCTCTCGCGGTCGTTTCGTGCCTGCACGCTTCGAACCCGTAACGCGGGACCCAGTGACACGCACCTCGACACGTAACTGCACGAACACCTATTCCCGTCGCTGGCCGACGTGCTAGGAGGAGAGATACGAATGCCACTACTGAAACGAATCACCCGACTGTTCGGCGACGGCGGGGACACGGGGGGCGGAGCGGCGAGAGACCGAACGAGCGTGGAGGAGGTGTCGGCGGAGCCGAGTCACGTCTGTCAGAGCTGCGGGAAGGAGTACTTCGAGAACCCGTCGATGAACATCCGCACCTGCGGGAACTGCGGCGGCGTCAAGGTCGAACCGGTCTGACCGGGGCGGTCGCCACCGCGGGCCGCGGCGACCGCTCGTCCCGCGGTCAGTCCAGTTCTCGGTCGATCACGTCGCGCAGGCCCGCGATCTCGGCGGCGTCGTAGGACAGGTCGCCGTCGGCCAGCGACACGTCGAGGCTCCCGGAGCCGTCGGCGCTCCCGAGGTCGTACACCGGCGCGACGCCGTCGAAGGCCTCGCGAACCGCGCTCGCGTCGGTCGTCTCGATCACGACGCGACCGGCCTGTTCGCCGAACAGCAGCCCCGCGGGCGACCCCTTCGAGGGGGCGTCGAGGTCGACGCTCGCGCCGGCCTCGTCGGTGACCATCTCCGCGAGCGCGACGGCGAGGCCGCCGTGGCTCACGTCGTGGGTGGCCAGCGTCGCGTCGTCGTCGGCCACGTCGGCCAGCGTGTCGACGAAGGCGTCGGGGTTGGCCAGCGACTCGGGGAAGCGGTCCGTGCCGCCGAACTGCGCGAGGTACTCCGACCCGCCCAGGCGGGCCTCGGCGTCGCCCTCCAGCGAGCGGGCGCCGACGAGCAGGAGGTCACCGTCCCCCTGTATCGCCGCCGGCGGCGCGTCGTAGCCGTCCTTGACGCCCACCAGCGCGAGCGTCGGCGTCGGCGGGATCGGGCCGGCGACCGAGTCGTTGTACAGCGAGACGTTCCCGCCGAGGACCGGCACGTCCAGCGTCTCACACATCTCGGCGAGGCCGTCGACGATCCCTTTGAACCCGCCGTACACGTCGGGCTTCTCGGGGTTGCCGCCGTTGAGGCAGTCGACCGCGGCGTGGGGGGTCGCGCCCTTCGCGGCGACGTTGGTCGCGTTCTCCAGGGCGACCGCGCGGGCGCCCTCGTAGGGCGCGGCGGTCGTCCAGTTGGGGTCGGCGCCGGAGGAGAAGGCGAGTCCCTTCTCCGCTTCGCGGACTGCCAGGACGGCCGCGTCGTCACCCGGCGGCGTCGCCGTCCGGACCTGCACCTCGTGGTCGTACTGGCGATACACCCACTCCTTCGAGGCCGTGTTCGGACTGCCGACGACGGCCTCGAACGCGTCGGTGAGCGCGACGCCCTCCGGCAGGTCACGGGGCTGTTCCTCGGGCTCCTCCGCGGGGAGGTCGTTGTACGGCGCGCCGTCGCCGAGGAACGCCGCGGGCGCGTCGACGACCGTCTCACCCTCGAAGGTGCAGACGTAGTTGCCCTCGGTCACCTCGCCGATCACGGAGGCGCCCAGGTCGTAGCGGTCGGCGATCTCGCGGACGCGCTCGACGTTCTCCGGACGGACCTCGTAGCACATCCGCTCCTGGCTCTCGGCGAGCAGGTACTCCAACGCCGTCATGTTCGGCTCGCGCTCGTGGACGTTCGTCAGCTCGATGTTCGCCCCGAGCCCGCCCTTGGCGACCATCTCCGAGGACGCCCCGCCCAGCCCCGCCGCCCCGAGGTCGCGGGCCGACTCGATCAGGCCCTCGTCGATCAGCGCCTCGTTGGCCTCGATCAGGAGCTTCTCCGTGTAAGGGTCGCCGACCTGGACCGCCGGCCGGTCCTCCGTCTCGGCGTCCTCGGCCAGGTCCTCGCTGGCGAAGGAGGCCCCGCCAAGCCCGTCGCGGCCCGTGGAGTTCCCGACGAGCAGCAGCTTGTTCCCCGGCTCCTGGGCCTCGGCGGTGACGAGGCGGTCGGGGTCGTCGACGAGGCCGACGCAGGCGACGTTGACGAGAGGGTTGCCCTCGTAGTCGTCGTGGAACGCGGTCGAGCCCGTCACCGTGGGGACGCCGATGCAGTTGCCGTAGTGAGAGATGCCCTCGACGACGCCCTCGAAGAGGTAGCGGGAGTGCTCGCGGTCGAAGTCGCCGAAATAGAGGGAGTCCGCGAGCGCGATGGGGTAGGCGCCCATCGAGAGGGTGTCGCGGACGATGCCGCCGACGCCCGTCGCCGCGCCGTCGAAGGGGTCGACGTAGGAGGGGGGGTTGTGGCTCTCGATACCCATCGTGACGTAGACCTCCTCGCCGTCGTCGGACGGGATGGAGACGACGCCGGCGTCGTCGCCGGGGCCGACGACGACCTGGTCGCCCTCGCTGTCGAAGGCGCTCAACAGCGGCCACGACGAGCGATAGGCGCAGTGCTCGCTCCAGAGGTTCTCGAAGAGCGCGGCCTCGGCGCGGGTCGGCTCCCGCCCCAGTTCCTCGACCACCAGGTCGTGGTCGCTGTCGGTGAGACTCATTACCGGACGGTCGCTCCCGGCCGGCTAAATCGCTTTCCATGCTCGACCGCCGCGACCGGCCCCGACCGCGGCGAGACCCGCGTTCGACGCGACCCTGTCGGGGACGTGGGCCCCGCCGTCTCCGGGGTCACCGTCCCCTGGCTCCGCCGGGTCACTCCTCGGACGCGCGCACCGACAGCACCGGGACCGACGCCGAACGCATCAGGTTCTCGGTGACGCTCCCGAGGATGCGCTTGTCGATCCCGGTCCGACCGTGCGTCCCGACGACGACCAGATCGATCCCGTTGTCGTCCACGTACGCGTCGAGCCGGTCGACCACGTCGCCCTCTTCGATCGCCGTCTCGGCGGCGACGCCGCGGTCGTCGGCCCGTTCCCTGACGGGACCGAACAGCTCCTCGTCGCGCTGCTCGCGGGCCTCGGCGATCCGTGACGAGCCCACGTCGATGCCCAAGACGTTCGATTCGAGGACCGAGACGACGTGCAGCGTCGCGCCGGCCGCTTCGGCGATCTCCAGCCCCTCGTCGACGGCCGCGTCGGAGCCCTCGCTGCCGTCGGTGCCGACGAGTATCGACTCGGGCGGATACTCGCGGTCGCTCTCGGGCGGGACCACGAGGACGGGCGCGGCGCCGTTGCGGACGACCCGCTCGGTGACGCTCCCGAGGATGATCCGCTCGATGTCCCGGCTACCACGGGTTCCCATCACCACCAGGTCGATCCCCCTGTCGTCGACGTACTCGCAGATGGTCCGCGAGGGACCGCCCTGAACCACTTCCGCGACGGTGTCGACGCCCGCGTTGCGGGCGCGGCCCGCCGCGTCGTCGACGATATCGCGGCCTTCGCCCTCCAGCACGTCCGTGACTTCCCCCTGGATGTTGGCGAGGCTGGGCTGGTTCGTGTCGGCGACGTACAGCACGTGAAGTGTCGCGTCGTGGGCGTCGGCCGCCGCGATAGCCGCGTCGAGCGCCGTTTCGGCCGCGTCGCTGCCGTCCGTCGGGAAGAGGATAGCGTCGTACATGTCACCACCTCCACGGCCCAGCCTGAAAAACGCTGTCTGCGATCGGTCCGAGCGGCCGCCCGATCCGTCGTTCCCGACGAGCGTGCGGCCGCCGACCGAACGTGTTCGCGTCTCGGACGGTGGAGCGAACCGATTCGGCCGCTCGTTTATGACGGCGACCCCCGATGCTGGGGCTGTTTTCAGACCGCGGGAATTCCCGTGCCGGGCTTTAAGATACCATTCCCAAGTCCGAAGTGAGTATGACCGACAACATCGGTGCGCCCGGAACGGACATGTCGCGTCGCGAGTTCGCCAAGGCTACCGCCGGCACGGCCGGCTTCCTCGCGCTCTCCGGCTGTCAGGCCGCTCCCGCCGAAAACAGCGGCGTCACCGTCTCCGAAGTCGAATCGCAGAGCGGGTCCGCGCCCGCACAGACCGCCAACCCCGCGGACCTCCCGAAGACCTCCCCGCCCCAGGTCGTCAACGTCGACGAACAGGGCAACCAGGTCACGCTGCGGAGCGTCCCCTCCTACCACGAGGTCCACCCCGGCGAGTCCATGGGCGGACCGGTCGACCTGCCGGCTACCTGGGCCTTCCAGGCGGACGACCGCGAACCGTCCGTCCCCGGCCCCGTCCTCCGGACGACCGAGGGCGAGGACATGGAAGTGACCCTGGACAACACGGACGGCAAGCGCCCGCACACGGTCCACTTCCACGGCCAGCGCAAGACCTGGGAGAACGACGGCGTCCCGACGACGACCGGCATCACCGTCCCGCCGGGCGAGAAACACACCTACGAGATCCCCGCGAACGTCCCCGGCACCCACCTCTATCACTGCCACTACCAGACCCACCGCCACATCGACATGGGGATGTACGGCTTCCTGCGCGTCGACCCGAAGGGCTACGAGGAAGCCGACCAGGAGCTGTTCATGACGATGAAAGAGTGGGACAACGACCTCAACAAGCAGATGGCCGGAATGGACGTGTCCTACTCGCCCCGGGAGCGCGACCCCAACGTCTTCACGATCAACGGCAAGTCCTGTCCGCGGACGCTCCACCCCGAGGACGGCTCGCCCGTCATCGTCGAGCAGGGCGACACCGTCCGCATCCACTTCGCCAACAACGGGTACATGATGCACCCGATGCACACCCACAACCACCGCTTCGAGGTCGTCGAGAAGGACGGCTCGGTGATCCCCGAAGAGGCCCGCTACAAGCAGGACGTGCTCAACATCGCACCCGCCGAGCGCAAGACCGTCGAGTTCGAGGCCGACGCCGACCCCGGCATCTACCTCATGCACTGCCACAAGGTGTTCCACGCGATGAACGGCAACTCCTACCCCGGCGGCATGGTCGGCGCCATCGTCTACCGCGACGCCATGGACTCGGACATCTTCTCCCAGCTCATGGACTACGCCGGCTACGAGGGCTGACGCCCCGAAAGCGTCGACGCCCACTCGATCCGAAACCCCGAACCACCGCTGTCAGGCATCGCGACCGGGCGTCGGCGGTTCCCGTCGTCCCTCCCCCGCTGTTTCCCGCTCTCTACTCGACGACGTAGGACTGCATCTCGCCGCGCGAGCGCACGTCGACGAACCGGTAGCGACGCCCGCCAGTCAGGTCGCCGGCGAAGTCGGCGTCGTCCGTCCCCTCCATCCCGTAGACTTCGTCGGCCTCCCGCAGGTCGCGGTCGTGCAGCGTCTCGCGCACCGCGTCGGGGAGCCTCCCGTCGGACGGCACCTCGACGACGAACAGGCGGTCGGTGAAGCTCTTCGCCGTCCAGGCGTCGGCGACGCCCTCGCGGTCGACCAGTCGGTCCGCGAGCGCCGACAGGGCCGCGGCTCTGTCGCTCATACCGTCGATTCGTCCCCGTACGGGAAACGGCCGGCGCCGAACCGGTTCGGGCGCGGGGCCGCCACGCCGGCGACACCGGTCTCACCCGGCTTCCATCGCCTCGTCGTACCACGACGGTCGGTCGACGGTCGTCGTCCCCACGCGTTCGAACCGGACGCTCCGCCTGACGCGGACGCGCTCCCCGTGGTCGAGGGTCGCGTCGTAGACGACGTGGTACGATTCGACGAACCCCGACTCGGCGACGAACGCGTGCAGGGTCGCGTTCTCGACGCTCTCCACCTCGGCGGGGTCGTCCACGAACCCGTCTGACCGGACGGCTGTCCCGACGAGATGGACGCGGTCCCGTGCAGACGACCGTTCGGCGACTCGCGTCTCGAAGCCCTCCAGCGTCGACCGCAGGTCCGTCTCGGGTCCCAGATCGAGCGCGACCGTCCCGAGCCAGAAGCTCCAGGTCCCGACGTAGGCGTCGGTGTCGTCGTAGCGACTGTACACCGTCCGGTCTTCGATGGTCTGGCGCCGGAGGTACACCTCGTCGTTCGCCCAGTACTCCGCTCGCGTCGGCGGTTCGCCGATCACGAGCGGCGCGGCCGGACCGTCGACCGACACCCGCGCGTGGTACTCCCGCGACGGGCCGGCCGAAAGCGCGAGCCGGACAGTCAGCGCCGACCTGAGCGACCCGTCGGCGGTCCGGACCGTCCGGTTCGTGACGAGCGTGTAACTCCGGTTCCCGAGCGCGAACCCGTGAGCGGCGGCGAACGCCGACGCGTCGGTCACGCCGCTCGGCTCAACGCCCGGCGGGAGCGGCGAGTCGGTCGGCACCGGCGCCGGCGTCACCGTCGGGCGGTCCGTTCCGGGGACCAGGGCGCTACAGCCGGCGAGAACGACGAGGAGAGCGACGGCTGCCGCGCGCATGCGCGACGTTCGGGCCGCGGAGGCAAAAGGTGCAGGGCGGCCGCCTGGTCGACGAGGGAGACCGCTCCGTCAGCGGCCGGCCTCGGACCCGTCCGGGGCTCCGTCGCTCTCCTCGGACGCCGCCGCTCGGCCGCCGTAGGCGTGCTCGATGGAGCGGAACACCGAGAGGGCGACCTTCTCGCGGGTCGCGGCACTGCCGCTCCCGTTCGAGGCGCGACGCGCCTCGCCGGCCGCGTCGCGCTGACCGTAGCGGACCTCCTCGAACAGCCGCGTCAGCTCGGCCACGTCGTCCTCGCCCATGCCGGCGGCGACGGCGGCGTCGGCGAACTCACCCGGGGTGGCCGTGTCGGGGTCGGCCACGTCGAGCATGCTGGTCATCTCCCACCACGCGCGGTACACCTCGTTGTCCACGTCGGCGTTGTGCTCCTCCAGCCGATCGGCGGCGCGACCGGCCGCCGCCGCCAGGTCCCGCGGCGTGAACGGGTCGGCGTCGTCGGCCTCGGGGTCGCGCTCCTCGATGTTCGAGATGGTGTCGCCGCCCGACGCCCGGTAGAGCGCCGCCGCGGTGCCGACGAGGACGACGCCGAAGACGCCCAGCACCGCCTCCGCCGGGAGATTCGTGACGAGCGGGTCGTTGCCGTTCCCCGGGAGGACGGTCGTGTTGAAGGTCCCCGGACCGGTGCCGGGACCGTTCACCGTCGGGCAGTCCGTCGAGAGGAAATACGAGAGCAACACGGGCGGTGCGAGCGCGTACAGCCCGAGAAACGAGGCGCCGAACGTGTAGCGGCGCTTGATCAGGCCGACCGCCGCCGCGAACACGCCGAAGTAGGCGAGCCCGCCCCACCAGGTCGTCAGCGGCTGGACACAGCGACTCAGATCCATCGGGTCACCGGGCGTGCCTGGCGTCCCGACCGGCGTCCCCTCGTCCGGCGGTCCCTCGTCGGGGTCCGACGGTTCCGAGGGGGACGGTTGCGGATCCGGCTCCCCGATCCCCCGGTCGCCACCGGGGTCGACCGTCGCCGCGTCGGTGTCGACCACCGACGCCACCGTCGCCGCGCCGACGGCGATCGCCGCCATCGCCACCACGCCGACCGCGACCACCCGTAACGACTTCCTGTCGAAGTAGTCGTCCATGGGTGTGCCAATGGCTACCTATTGTAAATGTTTTTCGTACATACACACTGCCTAACACGACAGTCAGGGAGACGGTACGCCGTCGAATCGACGGGTTCGGAGTGTCCGGGATCGGCGGGGTCTGCGCTACTCGGGCGACGCCACGCGTTCGACGGTCATCCTCTCGGCCCAGTAGTCGCCCACGGCGTAGCTCGTCCGGTAGGTCTCGCCGTCGTAGCGGACGTAGGACGTGTTCCCGAGTTCCGTCGGGAGCGAGTCCCACTTGCCCGTCGGGACGTCGTAGGACCCGTTCTCGACGGCCCACCGGACCTCGTCGCGGACCTCGGCCGAGAGGTTCGCGTAGGCGGTCACCGAGGCGTTCTCGCCGGGCGAGGCGCGGTCCGCGTAGATGCTGTAGGAGGCGTACAGCCGCCCGTCCATCGCGATGTCGATCCGGTAGTGCTGGCCGTCCGTCCGGACGAACGCGTGGTCGCGGAAGGGGCCGGCCGCCTCGGTCGTGTGGTCGCCCTCGACGTACGGCGAGTCGGGGACGAACGATATCTGACCGTCGAGCGCGTCGTCGAACGCCGCCTGTGACGCGGGCGGCAACTCCGAGTAGTCGATCGTGTTCCCGGTCGTCGGCTCGCTCGCCGTCGGCGACGCGCTGGGCGGGTCCGGGGTCGGCGTGTCGGTCGGCGAGGGCGAGTCGGGTGTCCCCGTCGCCGGCGAGCTGGCCGGCGTCCCCACGGACGTGCCCGTCGCGGGCGCGTCGCTCGGATCCATCGAGTCGGTGGGCGTCGCGCCGTCCCCGCCGGGACCGGGCGCGGCGAGACAGCCGCCGAGAGCCGCGAGGGCGACGAACGTGACGATCAGTCGGGTTCGGTCCATACTCCGAACGCGGTCCCACACGAGAAAGGGTCTTGTCGTGGCTCAAAGGAGTCTTTGACGGGTCGGCGGCTCGACCGACTCCCGGCTCGTCCGTTCGTCACTCCGGGGCCATCCCCTTCTCGGCGAGTTCCTCGCGGGCCGACTCGGTCTTGTCCAGGTCGAGCTCCATCCCGTCGAGGACGGCCGCGGCCTTGGTGAACTGCACCTCGTCGTACTGGACGACCTGGAGGCGGTTGCCCCAGGGGTCCCGGAAGTCCAGTCCGGCCGTGGCGATCCGTTCGACCCCCTGGGCTTCGAGGCGCCGTTCGACGACGTCGGCGTCGTCGACGACGATCCCGAAGTGTCGGTGGTCGTCGGTCGTCCGACCGGCGGTCGCGTCCTCGGTGAGCGCGAGGAACTGGTCGCCCATGTCCAGGAACACCGCCGAGTCGGTCCGACCGCGGACCTCGAAGTCGAAGACCGACCCGTAGAACTCGCGGGCTTCCTCGGCGTCGCCGACCGACAGGGCGACGTGGTTGATCCCCACCATCCGAGCGCGTTCGCTGTCTTCCGCCATGGCCACCGGTTCGACCGCCAGTCAAATCAACGGCGGGGCCGGAGCGGTCAGTCGTCGTCGCTCCGGGATGCAGCGGTCCCGTCGCCGTCCCGCTCCTCCCCGCCGTCGGTCGCGAGCGCCGTCTCGCGCTGGCGCTCGAACCAGGCCCACTCGCGGCCGTGCTGGTCGGTCTCCTTCAGGTCCCACGGGTCGCCGTCGGTGACCTTCGGACCCTCGAGCCACGACTGGACGAGGTTCCAGACGAAGATGATCTGGCCGGACTGGGTGAGCACCGTCCACGAGAAGATGTCGAGGTTCGACCAGGAGACGCCCTCGCCGCGCTCGGTGACGATGGTCGCGACGAAGTTGATCGCGCCCATCGTCGCCGAGACGGCCGTCAGGTGCAGCCCCAGCAGCATGAGGTCGACCGCGGGATTGGCCTGCTCGACCGACAGCGGCGTGTACATCGTCCAGGCGGTCTGGGCGGGGGCGAGGCTCGGCAGGAAGAAGCCCGACCAGATCAGGACCGCACCGGGCGGGAGCAGCCAGAACGCGATGGCGTTGATCCGCGGGAACGCCACGTCGTCGGCGCCGATGAGTAGCGGGACGAAGTAGTTCGAGAACGCCGCCAGCATCGGCGTCTCGAACAGGAACAGCATCGTGCCCCGTGACTGGTCAACAGCCCGTTGTAGAGACCGCTGTCGACGAAGTTCGTGGTCGGCGTGACCAGCTCCAGCCGCATCAGCATCACGGCGACGCCGCCCCAGGCGAACGCGAGGACGGCGAAGACGCCGCACATGAGCCCGATGTCCCTGTGGTCGACCGTGGTCAGCCAGCGAACGATGCCGCTCGGTTTGTGCGCGCGTTCCTCGCTCGCGCCGTACCCGCCGACGCCACCGCCGCCGCCGACGACCGGCGTGTACGACCGCCAGTCCTCCAGTCGCACGACCCAGACGAACACGCCGAGCAGAAACGCCGCCGTCAGCCCCGACAGCGTCAGTGTCGCGATATCGGCCATGTGCCGGGGGTGTTCGAACGCACGGTCCCTGGGATTTCCCGGGAACGTGTTCGGACCGTTTCTCCCGTCACCGCGACGCCCGCTCGTCGGCACGGCGTCGAGCGAGCCGCTACCCCCGCGCACGCTGGACGAACACGCCGAGAACGAGATAGGCGTAGGCGGCCGCGCCGGCGAGCGCGAGGGCGCGGCCCGCGGTCGGGGCGAACGCGACCGGAACCGCCGCGCCAACGAGTTCGAGGGCCAGTCCGCCGGCGACCAGGCCCATCGAAGCGAGCGCGAGGTCGTCACCGGCACCGGGGAACCGTCCGACCGTCGGCGGGTAGAACTGGAACGTGACGCCGAGTATCGACAGCCCGAGGAGGCCGAGCAGGTTCAGCCGGTAGTGGACGGCCACGAGCGCGGGGACGGTCGGCCCGAACGCGAACGAGAGGCCGAGCGCGACCGCGAGGACGCCGAACCCGACCCCCAGCAACGGCCCGTGGAACCCCACCCGGTCGCGGTCGGTGGCGCGATAGAGACCGGCGTAGATCGCGGCGAACCCGACGACTGCGAGGGCTTCGAGGACGGCACCCACCCGGAAGACCTGACCGGCGGGCAGTCCCGCGGCCAGCAGTGCGGGGCCGAGCGCTCCCGGCGGGAGGACGGTCCACGGCGCCCACGACGGGAGGTCGACGACGAGGAACCGCGGCAGGAGGCGAAAGCCGACGACGAACAACAGCAGTGCGGCGCCGCCCGCCGCGAGCAGGTGCGTCGCCCGCGGCGGGTAGCCGTCGAGAACTGTCGGAAGGAGGCCGACCCGGCCGGCCAGCGTCTCCCAGGAGCCGACGGCGAGATACGCGAAGACGACCGGGACGAACAGGTTCGCGGCGCGGTCGACGGGCCGACGGTCGGCGTTGTGGCCGCCCGTCCCGGTCTCGGCGCCGGTGGGGTCGTCCCGGAGCGTCCACCCCAGCGTCCCGAGGAAGACCGCGGCGCCGGCCGTCCACGCCGTCGCGCCGGCGGCCCCGACCGCGGACGGCACTCCCGCCAGCGAGGCCAGTGCGAGTCCGGCTGTCCCGACGAGGGCCAGCGGCAGGTGGACCGCGGGCGCCCGCTCCCAGGCCAGCGACCGGTCGAAGTACGAGGGCACCAGCGCGTAGGCCTTCCCGAAGACGACGCTCAGGACGAAGCCGTAGAGCCCGAGCGCGACGGCCGTCCGCCGCGGCAGTCCGCCGAGGGCGGCCGCCTGCCAGGCGACGAGCCAGCAGACGCCGCTCGCGACCAGCGCCCGCGACCACCGCGAGAGCGTCGCCGACATACGCCCCGAATCGGTCGCTCGCCCCCTGAATCTGATGGCGAACGCGCTCGGTCGTCCGCGCGAGCGGCTCGCCACCCGAACACGTTCGGCAGAATCGGCAGGGATGGGCGCGTCGAAGGTTCGGACGCATGCCAGCGACCACGCTCGACATCCGCGAGGTGCCGCCGCCGGAGCGCCACCCGATGATCCACGAGGCCTTCCGGGACCTCGACAGCGGCGAGACGCTGCGGATCGTCAACGACCACGAACCGAAGCCGCTGTTCTACGAGTTTCGGGCCGAGGTCGAGGCGTTCGACGCCGAGAACTACGCGGTCGAACGGCGCGACACCGACGAGTTCGTCGCCGACCTCCCGAAGGAATGAGCGAGGTCGTCCACCTCCCCGACCGCGAGGGCGACGGCCGGGGCGTCCTCTTCGAGGGCGCGCCGAAGACGGTCCGGCTCTCCCTCGACGCCGGCGACCGCGTCCCGCCCCACCAGCACCCCGGCACGGAGGTCGTCTGCTACGTCGTCGAGGGCGCGGTCGAGATGACCCTCGGCGACGAGACGGTCGATCTCTCGGCCGGCGACGCCGCGCGGTTCTCCGGCGACCAGGACGTCTCGCCGGCGGCCCGCGAGGACAGCGTCGCCCTGCTCGTCCTCGCCGAGGGCTGAGCGAGCGGCCGGCGGTGCTCTCGTACTGCGAGCGCGAAAAGAGTTACTCTCCGAACAGCGCCAGCGCCGTCTCGACGGTCTCCGGGTCGCGATCGTCGTCCCCGTCGTCGGCCGCCGCCCGGAGGCTCCGCTCCGGGGGAGTCAGCAGGCGAGCCACGAGTCGGTCGGCCAGTCGCTCGACGGCCTCCCGCTCGGCCGCCGAGCAGTCGCCCCGGGCGTCGAGTTTCGCCAGCGCCGTCTCGACCTCGCGGTCCCGAATCTCGGCGCCGCGCTCGCGGATCGCCGCGATCGCCGCGTCCGCGTCCGACTCCTCCGTGTCGGAGCGGTCGGCGTCCTCGGGAGCGCCGGCGGCGCTCGATTCCGCGCGTTCGGCCGAGGACACGGGTGAGGCGCCGGTCATGGCCGCCAGACCGTGGTGACCGTGGCGCCGTCGCGCTCGACGGTCGCGTACTCGTAGCCGCGGTCGTCGAGCTTGGGGTAGAGGTGCCGGGGCGCGCGGTCGTTCAGCTGGACCAGCACCGCCTCGTCGCCCAGATCGACCAGCCGTTCGAGCGTCTTCGCCAGCGGTTTCGGCGGTCCGAGGTCGCGCACGTCAAGCGTCTCCCTCGGGGCCTCGTGTGGGGCGCCGGTCTCGGCGACGACCGCCTCGAGGTTCGGTCCGGTGGACATGGGGGGATCTACGGTGGCGACGCTCCCAGGGGTTGCGCCGAACGTGTTCGGACGGTCGAAACCCGGCGCGGGAGCGGCGAGACCGCGACTACTCGTCGACCGGGCGGAGCGTCACCACGTCGCCCTCGTACGCCTCGATGAACGAGCCGGGGCCGCCGACGCTGACCTCGCCGGCGTCGGTCTCCAGGTAGAGGCTGGTCTCCAGCGTGTAGTCGTTGGTCGAGGGCTCGACGAACGCCTGGCGGACCTGGCTGACCCGGCCGGCGACCTCGGGGCCCTCGTCGGTCCGGACGACGGCCTCCAGTTCCGCGCCCTCGCGGCGGTGGAGGACCGCCTCCAGCACGGAGTGGCGGAACCACTCGAAGGTCCGCGGGAGGTCGCCGGGGCCGCGCACGTGGACCTCGGTCGCCGCGGGCCAGTACGCGCCGAAGTACAGCCCGACGATCGCCCCGGCGAGGTTGTCCTGCGTGACGGTGACGGCCTCCTTGTCGACGTGCGTGCCCGAGAGGATGCCCGAGTGGCCGATCATCGCCGCCTCGTCGTCGGCGGCGTACATGAACGGCAGGCTCTCCGACCACGACCGGACGACCGCGGCCGTCTCGTCCAGGCCCAGCTCGTCGGCGTCGATGTCCGCCATCCCGCCGACGAGCAGGAAGACGAGCACGCCGCGGTCGACCGCGTCGCGCAGTTCCGGCTCGATGTCCTCGTAGGAGTGGCCCGGCACCGCCACGAGCACCTCGTGTTCGGCCTCCGAGATCCCCTTTCGAAGTCGCTTGACCGCGGTCTCGCGGGCCTTGATGATCTGTATCTCCGGCGTCTTGGGTTCGGTCTCGTTGAACCGGCTCTCGAGCGTCGGCGTGATCGACTCCAGGCGGTTCGACAGCGCGTCGATGGCCTCCTCGGGCGGCAGCGCCCGGATTGTCGTCGGCGAGGCGTGGTCGTTGACCACGACGAGATTCCGGTCGGCCAGCCGCTCGGCGATGTTGTACACCGCCCGCTGGGTCACGTCCGCCGCCTCCGCGACCGTCCGAACGGTCGTCTCGCCCTGTTCGAGGACCGCCAGGTAGGTGTCGATCTCCGTGTCCGAGAAGCCGAACACGTTCAACTCGTCCCTGAGCGTCCCGTCGTCGATCGGTTCGTCGGTCATGATGTCGGTCCGTTGAACGCTAGCACGTATGGTAGTTCCTCTTGCATGTTCGCTCCACTCGTTCGCGTCGGCCGTCGCGCCGACCGCTCACCACAGGTCCTGGAAGGGGTCCCAGTCGGCGCGGATGAACGCCGCCGACGCGACGAAGATCACCGCGAGCATCGCGAAGCTCACGACCGAGATCACGAACGTTCCGGTCCCCCGCTCGATGAACGGGATCGCCAGGACCAGAAACCCCAGCAACACGGCGCTCGCGGTCAGGAACGCGCGCCAGACTGTCGTCACACCCTCGTCCTCCGTACACGATGATCGAGGGGGGGGAACTTCAGGGTCCCGCCGCGGCTTCGGCCGGCCGGCCCGCCGCATGTCAGAGCGGCCCGGTGCCGAGTTACGGGCGGGACCGCCATCGTCAGTCCCCGGCGTTCGGCGTCTCGGCCGCGTCGACGCCCTCGAGCGGCTGGCTGTTCCAGTACGGGTGGTTCGGGTCCGCCCGGTGGCACGCGACCGCGCGCTCGCCGGGCGTCGACTCGGTCTCCCCCAGGTCGGGCGCCTCGCTCACGCAGGCCTCGCGGGCCTCCGGACAGCGGGTGTGGAACCGACAGCCGGTCGGCGGGTCCACCGGGTCCGGGATGTCGATCGACCGGACCGGCGGGTCCGTCATCTCCTGGTCGCTGGGGTCGAGGTTCGCCGTCGCCCAGCGCAGCACCTTCGTGTAGGGGTGCTGGGGGTCGTTCAACACCTGCTCCGGCGGCCCGACCTCGACGAGTTCGCCGAGGTACATGATGCCGATGCGGCCGTCGGCCTTCTCGGCGAGATAGCGGGCGTTCGACAGCGTGTGCGAGATGAAGACGAACGACGTGTTGAACTGCTCCTGCAGTTCGAGCAGCAGGTCCATCGTCTCCACCCGCAGGGACACGTCCAGCGCCGAGACGGCCTCGTCGGCGAGGATCACGTCCGGGTTCATCAGCAGCGCGCGGACGAGCGCCACCCGCTGTTGCTCCCCGCCGGACAGCTGGTGGGGGAAGCGGTTGGCGTAGTCCTCGGGCGGCTGCATCCCGACCCGGTCGAGCAACGCGTAGATGCGCGCGCGCCGGTCCTCAGTGGAGAGGTCCGGGTCCCAGCGCTTCAGCGGCGCCTCCAGCGACGTGACGACCTTCTGGTTGGGGTTCAGCGACGCGCCGGGGTCCTGGTGGATGATCTGCAGCGCCCGCCGGATGTCGCCGAACTCGATGTCGGGGTCGCCGACGCGGTCCTTGGCGTCCCACACGTCCTGGTCGCGGTAGGCGACGGTGCCCTCGGTGGGCCGCTGGACGCCGATGATCGCTTTGCCCAGCGTCGTCTTCCCGCAGCCGGACTCGCCGACCAGCGCCAGCACGTCGTTCTCCTCGATGTCGATGCTCACGTCGTCGACCGCGCGGACCGTCTCGGGCTCGCCGGTCAGCGAGTCGAGCAGCCCCTGTTCCTCCTCGAAGTGGATCGACACGTCGTCCAGCGAGACGACCGTCTCGGCGTCGGGCGCGGCGAGTGCGCCGCCGGCGTCGCCCGAACTCGCGGCGAACTCGCCGTCGGGGGTCCCGCCGGCCTCCTCGGCGGTCTCAGCCACGGACGACGTGACCGCCGCCACGTCGAACGGAACCGCTTCGTCCGCTCGTTCGTGGTGGAAACACGCCGAGCGCTGGTCCGGACCGGCGTCGAACCACTCCGGTTTCTCCTCGTGGCAGCGCTGGTCGGCCAGCGGACACCGCGGCGCGTAGTGGCAGCCGTTCGGGACGTGCGCCGGGTTCGGCGCCGTCCCCTCGATGGGCTGCATCGTGTCGAGCGGCGCGTCGAGGTTCGGCACCGCCTTCAGCAACGCCCTGGTGTACGGATGAGAGGAGTCGCGGACGATCCGTTCGCTCGGGCCCACCTCCGCCAGCTCGAACGCGTAGAGGATCGCCAGCCGGTCGGCCAGCCCCGCGACCAGCGGCAGGTCGTGCGTGATGAACAGGATCGACAGCTCGTACTTCTCCTTGATGTCGTCGAGCAGCGAGAGGATCGACCGCTGCATCAGGAGGTCGAGCGCGGCGGTCGGCTCGTCCATCAGCAACACGTCCGGTTCGAGGATCAGCGACAGGGCGATCAGCGCCCGCTGGCTCATCCCACCGGACAGCTCGTGGGCGTAGGCGTTCAGGACGCGCTCGGGGTCGAGGTACAGGTCCGACAGCAGCTGGCGGGCCCGCTCCATGCCCTCGTCGACGTCGTAGTCGTGGGCGTCGAGCGTCTCCTCGAAGTGCCCGCCGATGGTCATCGTGGGGTTGAACGAGGAGAGGGCGCCCTGGAAGACCATCGAGATCTCCTCCCAGCGGAACTGCTTGAGGTCGTCGCCCTCCAGATCGAGGACCTGGACCGGGTCGGCGCCCTGTTCGGGGTAGTAGCGCACGTCGCCGGTGGTGATCCCGGGCTCCTCGACGGCGTCCATCATCGCGTTGGCGAGCATCGACTTGCCCGAGCCCGACTCGCCGACGCACCCGAGGATCTCCCCGCGGCGCAGGTCGAGGCTCACGTCGTCGAGCACCATCGCGTCGCGGGACTGCAGGTCGTAGGTGACGCTGACGTCGCGCACCTCGACGATGGGGTCGTCGGTCGCGCGGGCTGTCTCGTCGCGGCCCCGCGAGGGGCCGTCCGTGTCGGTGCCGGTCGTGTCGTCGCGTGTGCTCGCCATGTCAGAGTCCTCCCGTGGCCGCGGTGGTGGTGCCGCCGGTACCGCCTTCCTCGTCTCCGTCGTCGTCGCTCTCGACGGTCTTGGCGTGGCGGGCCCGCACGCGCGGGTTGAACACGCGGTCGGCGCCCTGCGCGAGCAGGGTCAGGCCGAGCGCGAGGACGATGATCGTCACCATCGGGACCAGCAGCCAGTGGAACGCCGCCGGCGAGGAGGTCGCCCCCGCGCGGTTGACGGCGGCGTTCATCATGACGCCCCAGTTGTTGCTGTTGTACGGCAGGACGCCGAGGAAGTACAGCCCGACGGCCCCGAAGATGACCGCGCGGGCCTGCCGGACGAAGTTCATCGTGATGTACGGCATCAGGTTCGGGACGATGTCGCTGGCGATGATCTTCGGCGTCCCGATACCCATGATCCGCGAGGCCTCGACGTACTCGGCGTCGCGCAGCGTCAGCACCTGCGAGCGGATCGCGCGTGCGAGCCCCGCCCAGGCGTTGATGGTGATGAGGACACCGATGACGATCGGGTTGCCCTCGATCTCCAGCACCGCCGCGAGGACGATCGTCAGCGGCAGTCCCGGGATGGTCATCATCACGTCGGTGATCGTCATCAGGACGCTGTCGACGCGCCCGCCTTTGTAGCCGGCGAGCGTGCCGGTCGCCGTTCCGAGGGCGACCGTGAACACCGCGCCCGCGGTGATCATCAACAGCATCGCGGGCGTCGCGTAGACGAGCTGCGAGAGGATGTCCACGCCGGAGGCGGTCGTCCCGAACGGGTACTCCAGGGTCCGGAACGCACCGAGCAGCCGCGGTCCCTGGTTTGGGGAAGGCGCCGCGACGAGTCGCGGCCCGACCAGCCCCATGAACAGGTACACCGTGACGACGACGAGGCCGAAGCGGGCGCGCCAGTCGTCCCAGACGATCCGGGCGGGCGCGAGGATCTTCTCGTCGAACCACTGCCGGCGGCGCTCGTTTTTCGACAGCGTGACGTCCGCCATCTGCTCGAACTCCGAGACGTTCCCCTCCGAGCGGGTCCCACCGTCGGAGCGGAGCTCCGACGAGGTTCGCGCTCCGTCGGACCCCTCACCGCCATCCGAGCGGACCGCGGGGGATCCGTCGGTCGCGTCGCCGACGGCGGGGGCGCGGCCCGTGTGGTCGTGGCCGGAGATGGCCGGCGACCCGGACTCGCGCTCCCCGCCGGTGACGGATCGGTCGACGCCGGTGACCGTCTCCGGATCGATGGCGTCGTCGTTGCCGGCGATAGCGTCCAGGGCGCGGTCTTCGCGGTCGCCTTGGGGGGTCGGTTCGCGGTCCGTTGTCGTCTCCGAGTCGTCCGGCGACTCGCCGTCAGTAGGACTCACGCGAGGCACCTCCCTTGGCGCGGGGGTCGAGCCACCCGTAGGTCAGGTCGGCGATAGTGATGCCGATGACCATCGCGACGGTGATGAGGATGAACCCGCCCATCATCAGCGGGTAGTCGCGGGCGCTGATGGACTTGACGAGGTAGAACCCGACGCCCGGGTACGCGAAGATGTTCTCGATGATGACCGCCCCGCCGAAGACGGTCCCGATGGCGATCATCAGGCCGGTGTACATCGGCAGGATGGCGTTGCGCGCGACGTATCGAAGCGCGATCCGCCGCGTCGAGAGCCCGCGCAGGCGGGCGACCCGGAGGTAGTCCTCCCCGAGCACGCGGATGGAGTTGCCCCGCATCGAGAGCGCCCAGCCGCCGAAACCGACGATAGCCATCGACGCGATCGGCATCGCGCCGTGATAGAGGACGCTCCGCAGGAACGGGAGCGTGAACCCGGGGTCGATCGCGGAGTTGTAGCGCCCGCCCGTCGGGAAGACGTTGTACCGGTAGCCCAGGTACGCGACGAGCAACAGGGCGACAACGTAGCCCGGCGTCGAGTTGAGGACGAGCCCGACGCCCGTCGACCCGACGTCGAACTTCGAGCCCTCCTTGTAGGCCATGAGGGCGCCCAGCGAGACGCCGACGGTGAAGGCGAGGAACAGCGCCGAGGCGGTCAGGAAGACCGTCCACGGGATGGCGGGTCCGATGATGCTCGTGACGGGGTCGCCGTACCAGACGGACTGGCCGAGATCGCCCTGCACGAGGCCGACCATGTAGTCGACGTACTGGAGGTACACCGGCTCGTCCGGGTTGATCCCCGACTGGGCTTCGATGCGCCTGTTTATCGCCTCTGGCGACAGGCTGCTGCCCCCCTGCTCCATGATCTGCGCGCGGAGGTAGTCCATCGGTCCCCCCGGCAGGAGCCTGATGAGGGCGAAGCTGAACGACACCACCGCGAAGATGGTGAACACCGACTGTCCGAGGCGTTTGACGAAGTATTTCATGTGTGAAACCGGTTTGCCGCGCCGCCCGTTAGCTCCACCGTCGCGCGACCGGAGCGGTCAGTCGAGTGGAACTCATTCCTGCGGCGTGGCCAGGTCGGAGATGTACCCGTCCGGGGCGATGGTCTCCGAGTCGCGCAGGTCCTCGTGCAGGATCGGTGCCTCGTACTCGGTCGGGACGTTCCAGTAGTCCGTGGCGTCCCCGCTCCGGTAGATCCAGTCGAAGTGGAAGTACGGGTGGGTGTGGTCGTAGGAGGCCCATCCCTGGAGCGCGAGCTTGAAGTCGCCCTCGACGTAGTCGCCGCCCCAGTAGGTCGCCGAGTCCTGCATGATGGGTTCGGACTCGATGCCGAACTCCTGGAGGTTCGAGACGATAGTCTGGACGCCCGACACCCAGTCGGAGAAGCCCGCGGGCCCCTTGATGGGGAGCTCCAGCGGTTCGCCGTCGCGCTGCCAGGTGCCGTTCTGTTTCTCGTAGCCGGCGTCGCGGAGCAGCTCCGCGGCCCGCTCCGTGCGGCTCTCGCCGCGACCGTAGGTGTCGAACTCGTCGGCGACGCCGTCGAGCCAGTGGTTCTCGATCTGGCCGTTGAACTCGCCGGTCAGACCGCTCGGGTAGGTGACGGCCACCTTCGACCCGGTACCGGCCGCGGAGTTGCCGGCGGCGTTCTCGCGGTTGACGACGTTGGCGATCGCCTTCCGCACGCGAACGTCGTCGACCGGCTCGCGGTCGTGGTTGAAGACGATCCCCATCCCCCAGTGGCGGGAGACCAGCGCGGTCTGCATGTGGTCGGGGAGCCGCCGGGTCTGGTTCTGGGGCATGAACAGCGTCGCCGAGCCGTCGGTCTCGCCGTTGACGAGCGAACTCCACCGCCCGGAGTTCTGGGGCTTGTAGAGGTACTCCGCCTCGGAGAAGTTGATGTTGTCCGCGTCGGGGTGGTCCTCGTACTTCGTGACGAGCGTCCGCTGGCTGTCGGCGTCCTCCCACTGGAAGGGGCCGTTCCCGATCGGCTCGGCGTCGGTGAACTCCGTCAGCTCGCCCAGCGCCGTCGACCGCTCCTCCTCGCTCTCGGCCTCGTCGAGCGCCGTCACGTACTCGCCGTACACCTCGTCGTACGCGCGCAGTCGGGTCGGCGCCAGCAGCGACAGCAGGATGTCCTCGTTGACCGCCTGTTCGAGCGTGATCTCGACGGTCTTCTCGCCGGTCGCCTGCACGCGGTCGGGCACCGCGTTCATGTCGCCCTCCGGCAGGACGTACGGGCCGATCCCGCCGCCGCCGGCGCTGTTGTACAGGTCGAGCTTGATGTGGTTGGCCACGTCCGTCCCGGTGACGGGCTCGCCGTCGTGCCAGGTCTGGCCCTCGCGGACCGAGAGCGTCAGCGTCGACTCGCCGACCTCCCAGTCGCTGATCACGTAGGGATGGTACTCGCGAGTGGCGACGTTGTACCGCATGAACCGGTCGAAGATCATCCGCCGGGCCTCGCCGTCGTTCGTCCCGTTCCAGACGTTGTACTGGGAGTCGGCGGGGACGGCCCACTGGGCGAGGGTCAGTCGGTCGTCGTCGGCGCCCTCCTTCAGCGTCCAGTCGCCGGTCCGCGGGAGCCAGCTCGTCGGCCAGTACACCTGCATCTTCTCGCTGTCGGCCGACGGCACGTTCCAGTCGTCGGTCGCCTGGAACGACTGGGCCAGCTTCTCCATGATCGGCAACACCGGGAGCGTCTGGTTGGTGACGTACGCCAGCTCCTGGATCGACGCCATCGACGTGCTCTCGAACCCTTCCGGCGTGGCCGTCGACTCCGGCGTCCCGGACCCGCCGTCACCGCCGTCCGAGCCGTCGCTCCCGTCGGAGCCACCGTCGCCCTGTGTGTCCGTTTCCACTGCCGACTGTCCACCGCAGCCCGCGAGGCCCGTCGCGACGCCCGTCGCACCGAGCAACCGCATCATCCGCCGGCGCGACATGGGCGTCCCGTTCGACCCGTGGTTCTGGTTGTCAGACATCGCTCGTTCAAGACCATGACAGACTCCCCAATAAAACTTTGGTTGAAGCTCTTCTTCAACATCCTCGTCAGAATTAAGTGGGTCGTTCCAGTCAGTATTTGACGAGCGAAGTCCGCGTCGGACTTCCAGACACCACCTATGAAACGCGAGCGAGCCATCCGAAGCGACGCGCGAATCGCCGGCCTCGGGCGCGACGAGGCCGCGGATCACCTCCGGTCGTCGGTCGCGTCGGCGACACCGGACACTGGCGGTGACCGGCGATGAGCGGCGTCGCCGACGACGAGCGCGCCTGGTGGAAGGAGGCGGTCGTCTACCAGGTCTACCCGAAGAGTTTCGACGACAGCGACGGCGACGGCGTCGGCGACCTGCCGGGGCTGGTCGACCGCGTCGACTACATCGACGAACTGGGCGTCGACGCGGTCTGGCTCAACCCCGTCTACGCCTCCCCGCAAGCGGACAACGGCTACGACATCGCCGATTACCGGGCCATCGACGACGCCTACGGCGACATGGCCGACTGGGAGCGGTTGCGCGACGAACTCCACGACCGGGACATGAAACTCATCATGGATCTCGTCGTCAACCACACCTCGAACGAACACGAGTGGTTCCAGCGCTCCCGGCGCGCGGAGGGCGAGTACGCCGACTACTACCACTGGGTCGAGGGCGAACCCGACGAACCGCCGAACGACTGGGAGTCGATGTTCGGCGGCCCCGCGTGGTCGTACGACGAGGAGCGCGAGGCGTGGTACCTCCACCTGTTCGACGAGAAACAGCCGGACCTGAACTGGCGCAACCCCGACGTTCGCGAGTCGGTCTACGACATGATGGCGTGGTGGCTCGACCGGGGCATCGACGGCTTCCGGATGGACGTGATCAACATGATCTCGAAGGCGGAGGGGTACCCCGACGGCGGCGATTCGGGGGGCGCGGCGCACTTCATGAACGGTCCGCGCGTCCACGAGTACGTCGGCGAGATGGTCGACGAAGTCCTCGACGACGAGGAGGTGCTGGCCGTCGGCGAGACGCCCGGCGTCTCCGTCGACGACGCGCGGCGATACGTCGGGGAGGACGGCGACGGGCTCTCGATGCTGTTCCAGTTCGAGCACGTCACCTTCGACCACGGCGACCACAAGTTCGACGCCGACGAGCCCGACCTGATCGAGTTCAAGGAGATCCTCGGCAAGTGGCAGGAGGGGCTGGCCGACGACGGCTGGAACTCGCTGTACCTCAACAACCACGACCAGCCGCGGATGGTCTCGCGGTTCGGGAACGACGAGGCGTACCGCCGCAAGTCGGCGAAGCTCCTGGGCACCCTCACCCACACCCTCGGCGGGACCCCGTTCGTCTACCAGGGCGAGGAGCTCGGGATGACGAACGCGCCGTTCGAATCTCGCGAGGATCTCCGCGACGTGGAGGTCCGCAACTACGTCGAATCGGCCGTCGACCGCGACGGTCGCGCCGACGCCTACGAGGACGTGCGCGAGGCGGTCGAGGCGATGAGCCGCGACAACGCCCGCACGCCGATGCAGTGGGCCGACGAGGCCCACGCCGGCTTCACCGACGGCGACCCGTGGATCGACGCCAACCCCAACCACACCGAGATCAACGTCGAGCGCGCCCGCGAGGACCCCGACTCCGTGTTGCAGTACTACCGCGACCTGATCGCCCTCCGCGACCGCGACCTGCTCGTCTACGGCGACTTCGAGCTGCTGGCCCCCGACCACCCCGACCTGTTCGCGTACACCCGCACGCTCGCTCGCGAGCGCGACGACGGGTCGGAGACGGCGGCGAACGGCACCGACGCCCCCGCACGCGAGCGCGCGCTCGTCGTTCTCAACTTCGACGACGAACCGACGACGTTCGAGGTGCCCGCCGACGTGCCCGTCGACGGCCTCGAACTCGCGCTCGCCAACGACGAGGGTCCCGCGGTCCCCGGGCGGACCCTCGACCTCGGCCCGTGGGAGGCGCGGGTCTACCTGACGCCGAACGTCGACGGATCGACCACCGACACGACCAGGAGGACCGACCGATGACACAGCAACGACAGACCCAGGAGGCACGTATCGACCGCGAGTGGTGGAAAGAGGCCGTCGTCTACCAGGTCTACCCGCGGAGCTTCAACGACAGCGACGGCGACGGGATCGGCGACATCCCCGGCGTCACCGAGCGCGTCGACTACCTCGACGAGCTGGGCGTCGACGTGGTGTGGCTCTCGCCGGTCTACGACTCCCCGAACCACGACAACGGCTACGACATCCGGGACTACCGGGCGATCATGGACGAGTTCGGCGACATGGCCGACTGGGAGCGGTTGCGCGACGAACTCCACGACCGGGACATGAAACTCATCATGGATCTCGTCGTCAACCACACCTCGAACGAACACGAGTGGTTCCAGCGCTCCCGGCGCGCGGAGGGCGAGTACGCCGACTACTACCACTGGGTCGAGGGCGAACCCGACGAACCGCCGAACGACTGGGAGTCGATGTTCGGCGGCCCCGCGTGGTCGTACGACGAGGAGCGCGAGGCGTGGTACCTCCACGTGTTCAACGAGAACCAGCCGGACCTGAACTGGCGCAACCCCGACGTGCGCGCGGCCGTCAAAGATGTCGTCACCTGGTGGGTCGAGCAGGACATCGACGGCTTCCGCATGGACGCGATCAGCCACCTCTCGAAGCCCGAGGGCTACCCCGCGGGCGACCCCGACGAGCCCGGCCCGCTGGGCTCGGAGCACTACACCTTCGGCCCGCGGCTGGGCGAGTACCTCGACGAGCTCGGCGAGGTCGTCCCCGAGGGGGCGATGTCCGCCGGCGAGATGGGGGGCGCCGACGCCGTCGACGCCCGGGAGTTCGTCCAGCGCGGCGACTGCCTGGACATGGTGTTCCACTTCGACCACCTCGACGTCGACCAGGCCGACGACTGGACCGACGACAACTGGGGCGAGTGGAGCCTCCCCGAGTTCAAGCAGCTGATGACCCGCAACCAGCGGGAGGTCGCCGCGAAGGCCTGGGAGGCGCTGTTCCTCGGCAACCACGACCACCCGCGGATCGTCTCGCGGTTCGGCGACGAGTCCGAGCGCCGACGCTCGGCGAAACTGATCGCCACCTTCCTGCTGACGATGCGGGGCACGCCCTACCTCTACCAGGGCCAGGAACTCGGGATGACCAACACCGAGTTCGAGAGCCTCGACGAGATCGACGACGCGATGACGGTCGGCATCGTCGAGGACATGCTCGACGCCGGGACCGTCGACGCCTTCGACGACGTGCGCGAGGCCGTCAACTACCGCAGCCGCGACCACGCCCGCACGCCGATGCACTGGGCCGACGCCGACGGCGCCGGATTCTCGACGGCCGACCCCTGGCTGCCGGTCGACGACAGCTACACCGACGTCAACGCCGAAGCCGCCCGCGCCGACGAGGCGTCGGTGTTCCACCACTACCGCCGGCTGATCGACCTCCGGGACGACGACCCCGTGTTCGTCTACGGCGACTACGACCTGCTCGTCCCCGACGACGAGCAGTTCTACGCGTTCACCCGCGAACTCGACGGCGAGCGTCGGCTGGTCGTCTGCAACTGGTCCGACGAGTCGGCCGCCTTCGAGCCGGCCGACTTCCAAGCGGCCGACGCCGAACCCCTCGTGACCAACTACGACGACGCGCCGACCGACCCCGTCGGCGCGACCTTCCGCCCGTTCGAGGCCGTCGTCTACGCGTTCTGACGCTCGCGGCCGGGCCCGCTCGGGCCCGATTCAGTACCCGGTGGCGAGGTAGGTGTGGACCGCGTCGCCCGATCCGAGCAGGTCCGCGAGCGCGACGGCGAAGTCCTCCATCGAGATGTAGCTGTCGCCGTCCTCGTTGGCGACGAGTTCGCCCTCGGCGGTGCGGTACTCGCCGGTCCGTTCGCCGGGTTCGATCAGCGCGGCCGGCGCGAGATAGGTCCACGCCAGGTCGTCGGCCTCGGCGAGGTTCTCGTAGGCGTCGATGGCCGCCCGGGCGACCGGCTCCCACTCGTCGGGGAACTCCTCGGTCTCGACGAGCCTGGTGTCGGGCCCGACGTGCAAGCCGCCCGCGCCGCCCGTCCAGACGAGGCGGTCGACCGAGGCGCGGCGCATCCCTTCGACCACCGCGTCCATCAACTCGACCAGCACCGCCGGGTCCTCGCCGTCACTGGGGCCGAGCGCGCTGGCGACGGCGTCGTGACCGGTCGCCAGTCGCGCCACGGCGTCGGGGTTCGACGCGTCCCCCGACACGGCGACGAACGACGAGTGGTCGATCCCCTCGACCGTTCCGCTCCGGGAGACGCCCGTCACTTCGTGGCCGCGGTCGAGCAGTTCCGTCGCGACGCGCCGCCCGATCCGCCCGCTCGCTCCGAGCAGAAGTACACGCATGGTATCACGGCTGTTGGGTCGGGATCCACATATAGATCGGCTGACACCGGTGTGACCAGGTGACGTCGGTACCACCGCAGCGGACCGCCGCGACCGCGGTCTCGGTCTCGACGGGGCGCGACCGCTCGCGTCCGTTCAGGACTGGGGCCGCAGTTCGGTGTCGAGATACGACGACAGCGAGACGCGCACCGCGGCGACGGCCGTCTCCCGGTCGCTCGTCACGCGGCCGTACATCGCGCCGTTGATCGTCGCGAGGACGTGTTCGGCGACGCGGTCGGCGTCCACGTCGCGGAACGTGCCGTTCTCGATCCCGCGCTGGACGATGTCGCGGATCGTCGCCGCGAGCTGTTCGTCGATCTCGGTGAACTGCTCGCGGAACGCGTCGCTCGTCACGGCCTGTCCGCGAAGCCCGATGACGGTCGCCTGGACCCGGCGCTTCTCCTCGTCGACCCTGAGCGGGAGGAGCTTCTCGACGACGTGTTCGAGCTCCGCCCACGGGTCCTCGCCCGTCTCGGTCTGGACCGAGGACTCGAACTGGTCGATCGCGTACTCGAGGAACGCACCCAGGAGCACCTCTTTCGAGTCGTAGTGGTAGTAGATCGACGCCTTGGACTTCCCGAGCTCGTCGGCGATCCGAGAGATCGACAGCCCCGCGTACCCGTGTTCGAGGAGCGCCCGGTACGTCGCCAGCATGATCTCCTCTTCGGCCTCCGTCCAGTCCCTGTCGCTCGTTCCACCGTCGGCCATCTCGGTCAACCCGCCGTCGGCGCGGTCGGCGCAACCGTCGTTCGGTCCGCCCGTCATCGCTGGTCGCCCTCCGACCCGTCGCCGTCGTGCGGCGCCACGACGCGGAGGTCACCGAACTCGGTCGTACACCAGTGACAGAAGTCGAGTTCGAGGTCGATCGGGCGCCCACAGGCCGGGCACTCGGCTCGATCGGCCGTCTCCGTCGAACCGGCTGGCGCGCGACGGTCGAACAGCGCGATCCGATAGGCGTCCAGCGCGCTCAGCGCGGCGACGACCGCGACCGGGGCCAGCGCCAGCGGGTCGACCGCACCGCCGCTGGCCACGGCCGTCACCGCCGGCTCGGGGACGAGCAGGGCCACCGCCGCGTAGCCGAGGGCGGCCCACGTGACCGCTCTGGCCCAGCGACGCAGGTAGAGATGGCCGAGTCCCGCCGCGACCGTGCCGAGCAGCGCGGCGACGATCGGGCGACGGGCCGAAGACGCATCTGACATATTTTAACCGAACGTTCGGTAAATCTTAAGCGTACCGGTCCCTCCACTGCGGTTCGGTCGTCGCAGAGCGGACGGGCGACGTGTCCGGTGCCGACGGCACGACGTGCCGTCGACAGACCGACTACCAGCGGTGGGACGCGCCGCTCTCCGGCGTGCTTCGTCCGCCGTCACATACCGTTCGGTTAGTTTCTCGCTCTTCTGCTCGACTATACTGGCGGTTTACGCGACTAACGGCCCCGTATCTATCGGAGATCGACCGTGGCTGAACGAACGTTCGGTAACATTCAGAAGGCTTATGTCGACCTTGTCAGTAGAGAAGTACAGACACAGAATGGACAGACATCCACCGCACTCGACCGCGGAGTCGAACGGATGAGAGGTATCGAACGCATCGTCGACGGGTTGCTCGACCACAGCCGGGCGGTCATCGTCGTCATGCTCGTGCTCACCCTCGCGCTGGGGAGCGGCGCGTCGATGGTCGAACAGAGCTCGTCGCTCGACCAGTTCCAGACGGACTCGCCGGAGGCCGAGGCGCTGGATTACGTCGATGCGAACTTCTCGACCGGGTCGGAGAACACGACATCGGCGCAGATCATCGTGCGCGACGACAACGTCCTCGACCGCGAGTCGCTCGTGGGCCTGATCGAGTACCAGCGGGCCCTGCGAGAGAACAGGACCGTCAACGAGACGCTGGTCTCCGAGAGGCCGACCGCGAGCGTCGCGAACGTGGTCGCGACCGCGGCCATCCAGCAGGCGGAGGGCCGCGACGTTCAGGCCGTCGCGACCGAGTTGCAGCGGCTCAACCGGACGGTAGCGGAGGAGCGGCGCGCGCTCGGAGCTCGCAACCAGACGCTCTCGGCGACGGCCGCGTCGCTCGAACGGCAGCTGACCGTCTTGCGAGAGAACCCGAACGCGAGCGCCTCGGCGGCGTTCGCCGAGGTCCGCGCGAACACGTCCGTCGAACTGAACGAGTCCGACGCGGCGACGTTCCGGACGGCCGCCCAGCGGCTCCGCAACGCCAGCTCGCAGTCGGCCGCCGAGGAGGCCTACCGGCTCGGAACGCGAGGCGTTCTCGCCGAGGAGTACCGCGCGCTCGGGGAGCGGACGGAACAGCTGCGGTCGCAGGCCGACCGGCTTCGGACGCTGTCCGACGAGCTGGCGGCCGAACGCGCCGAGCTGGAGAACGCCAGCGACGCGTCGCTGGCCCAGCAGCGCGCGCAGCTGCAGTCGATGAACGACTCGGAGCTCGAGGCCGCCGTCACGGCGGTGCTCGGCGCCGGCGGAAACGGCGGTAGTGGCGGTGTCTTCGCGTTCATGCCCACCGACTACGAGCCCGGGTCGACGACCGCCGAGGCCACGATGCTCGTGGTCACGCAGTCGAGCGGGGGGTCGGCGATCAACACCGGGTCGGCCTCCGACGCCGTGACCGACGCGCAGCTCTCGATGCAGGCGCTGTCCGAAGACGCCGCCGGCGGTTCGTATCTCGTCTTCGGGCCGGGGATCATCGCCGAGGAGATCAACGACTCGATGACGGACAGTCTGCTCATCGTCGGGCCGCTGGCCCTGCTGTTCGTCCTCGTCGCGCTCGCGGTCGCCTACCGCGACCTGCTCGACATCGTCCTCGGGCTGGTCGGGATCGGCGCCGTCCTCCTCTGGACGTTCGGCTTCATGGGGTGGACGGACATCGCGTTCAACCAGATCTTCATCGCGGTGCCCGTCCTGCTGATCGGGCTCTCCATCGACTACGCGATCCACATCTTCATGCGCCACAGGGAAGAGCGCACGAACGGCGGCGAGGGCGACGCGCTCGCCCCGCGCGGGTCGATGCGGACCGCCCTGACCGGCGTCGGGATCGCGCTGGTGTACGTGACCGCGACCACCGTCATCGGCTTCCTCTCGAACCTGACGAGCCCGGTCCCGCCGATCCGGGACTTCGGCGTCGTCAGCTCCGTCGGGATCGTCGCCGCGCTGGCCGTCTTCGGCCTCCTGATCCCGGCGATCAAGGTCGAGGTCGACGAACTGCTGGAGGCTCGCGGTGTCGACCGGACCAAGCGCGCCTTCGGGACCGGCGGCGGCGCGTTCTCGTCGGTGCTGTCGGTCGGCGCGACCGGCGCCCGGAAGGCGCCGTATCTCGTCATCCTCGCGGCCGTGCTGATCAGCGCCGGCGGCGCCTACGGGGCGACGCAGGTCGACACCTCGTTCAGCCAGGAGGACTTCCTCGCCGAGGACCCGCCCGGCTGGATGGACGAACTGCCTGAGCCGTTCGCACCCAGCGACTACTCCGCGAAGCAGAACCTCCAGTACGTCAACGACAACTTCGTCCGGGAGGACTCACAGGCGCAGGTGCTCGTGAAGGGGTCGATAGCCAACCCCGAGGCGCTCGCCGCGCTGGCCGACGCCGAATCGCTGGCCGCCGAGAAGGAGGTGGCTCTGACGCTCTCCAACGGTGAGGCGGAGATAACGAGCCCACTGACGGTGATGCAGTCGGTCGCCGCGAGCAACGAGACGTTCAACGCGACGTTCGCCGCGGCCGACACCGACGGCGACGGCGTCCCCGACCGCGACGTGGGGGCGCTCTACGACGCGCTCTACGATAGCGCCCCTCAGGAGGCCGAAAGCGTCCTCTACCGGAGCGGGGGCGAGTACGAGGCGGCCCGTCTGGTCGTCTCCATCGACGGCGGGGCCGGTGGCGACGCGATCACCTCTCAGATGCGCGACGTCGCCGACGACCTGGACGGGGCGAACCGCGAAGCGACCGCCACCGGGAGCGCGATCCTCAACAAGATCGTCCAGGACGAACTGCTCAACACCGTCGTCCAGAGCCTGATCATCACGCTGGTGGCGACGTTCGTGTTCCTGATGATCACCTACCGGATCACGGAGGGGAGCGCGACGCTGGGTATCGTCACGCTGTTGCCGGTCGCGTTCAGCGTGATGTGGATCCTCGGGACGATGTACCTGCTCGACATCCCGTTCAACGTGCTGACGGGGATGATCACCAGCCTCACGGTCGGGCTGGGGGTGGCCTACAGCATCCACCTCTCCGAGCGCTACAACCAGGAGCTCACCCGGACCGGCGAGGCGTGGACCGCGATGGACCGCGCCGTCACCGGGACGGGCGGTGCCCTGCTCGGGAGCGCGGCGACGACCGTCGGCGGGTTCGGGACGCTGGTGTTCGCCATCCTCCCGCCGCTCCAGCAGTTCGGGACGATCACGGGACTGACCATCGTCTACGCGTTCCTCGCGAGCGTGCTCGTCCTCCCGAGCCTGCTCGTCGTCTGGACCCGCTTCGTCGGCCCGGACGACGTGGGGCTGTCCAGCGAGGACCCGCCGTCCGATAGCGCGCCGCCGGCCGCGGCGGCGACGGTGGAGGCGGCGGAAGCGACGGAAGCGACGGGAGCGCCCCGCATCACCCGTCAGATCGACCGAACGGTCGCGGGACCCGGCGAGGTCGTGACCGCGACGGTCCGCGTCCACGGCGTCGACGGTCGAGTCGTCGTCCGAGAGGAGGCCGCGGGAGACGTGACCGTGACCGACCGGTCGCCGGACCCGGTCGACGTGACCGTCAGTGGCGGGTCCGTCTACGTCGCCTGGGACGGCGGCGATCCGACGGTAACCTACGAGGTCACCGTGCCGGCGGACGCCGGCGACGGCGACCGCGTCTGGTTCGAGGGCGAGGTGCTGTTCGCGGGCGACGCCCGTCAGATCCACGGCGACGAGTCGGTGGAGGTCGTCACGGACGTGTTCGAGCGGATCACTGCGGAGGGGTCGGTCTCCCGGAGCGACCTGCGGGCCGCCTACGACCGGTTCGAGGCGGGGGCGCTCTCGCGGTCGCAGCTCGAACGGGTGAACCGCGCCTGGCTCAGAGACGGCGACGGGAGGGTCGAGCGCCCCGCGGATGACTGAGGACGCCGACGACGCCGCGGCGGTCGCGGCGCTCGGGGAACTCGGGCTGTCCACGTACGCCGCTCGGACGTTCGTCGGCCTCCAGAAACTGGGGGTCGCGACCGCCAGCGAAGTCGCGGACGTGACCGACGTCCCGCGTTCGCAGGTCTACGGCGCCACCGAGGAGCTGGAGTCGGTCGGGCTCGTCGACACCCAGCGGGGCTCGCCGAGGCGGTACCGACCGGTCGACATCGAGGCCGCCCGGGACCTGCTGTACCAGCGGCTCCGGTCGAGGGCCGACGACGCGCTGGACCACCTCGAGGCGGTCCGGGGCCAGCGAGCGCACCGCGACGACGCCCAGGAAGCGATCTGGACGACGGACGGTCGGACGAACATCACCGCACGGATGACCGACCTCGTGGCGCGGGCCGACCACCGAGTGCTGTTCGCCACCGATCACCGCCGCTTCGTCGGCGGGGCCGTCACCGCCGCGCTCGCGGAGGCGAACGCCGACGGTCGCTCGGTGACCGTCGCCAGCGGCGATGCGGCGGTCCGCGACGCCGCCGCCGACGCCGGACTCGACGCGACGCCCGTCGAGGACGGGTCCACGCCGGAGATCGATATCGGTCGGCTCCTCGTCGTCGACGACGACACGATCGCGTTGAGCGTGCTCCCGACGCCCGAACTGCCCCACGTCGAAGTGGAATCGGCGTTCTGGAGCGAGGGGACCGCCTTCGCGACGGTCCTCGCCGGGCTCGTCGACGACCGGGTGGCGTGACCGCGACACGCTCCCCGCCACACCGCTCGCCGCGGTGAGCCAACCGCGGTCGAGACGGGTTCGGTATCGCGCTCACTGGTTTATCGGCGTCGGCGTGTCGGTTCGGCGCAGGTGCCTGCCGGCAGCAAGCGCGTCGAAACCGGATCACACGGGCGTCCGGTGAGGGTCGTCCGACCCGGCGCCGGTCTCGCCGTCGGCGTACAGCGAATAGGTCAGCACGGCGAAGCCGGCGGCGGTGAAGACGCTCTGGACGCTGACGGCGACGACCAGTCGCACGTCGACGGCTCTGTGGAGGACGCCGCCGAGGACGGCACCGACGGTCACGAGGCCGATCCCGACGGCGAGCGCGCGGAGCGCGGGATCGGCCGTACGGCGGTACGCCCGCCAGGACAGCCCCGTCAGGAGCGCGCCGAAGGATAGCGTGGCTGCCTTGGTGAGTGCCAGGACGAGAGTCGTTTCGAGCACGGGTGGTCACTCCATACGGGAGGATACCCGACCGGAGGCAATATACCCCGTCAGGCGTTCCCACGGGGTGAAAACGGGGGTCGGACGGAGACGCCGGCGGCCGGTGCCCTATTCGGAGTACAGCGAGTAGACGATGACTGCGAAGCCCGCGGCGGTCAGCGCGCTCTCCAGCACGAGCGCGATGTCGGCGACGGCGCGGTTGCCGAGCGTGCCGGTCACGAACGGCAGGCTCCCCCCGGAGATGACCGAGAACCGGAGGAGCTGGTCTACCACCCCCGCCAATAACGTCCCGAGTGTCACGACGGCGAACCCGACGGCCAGGTACCACAGCGGGCGGGCGCCGCTGCGGTCGTAGGCCTTGTAGGAGAAGTAGGTGATCAGACCGCCGAGCATGAGTGTGATCGTCTTCAGTGCGACGAGTACGGTAGTGGCGTGTGGGCTCATGTTTCCTTGCGCACCTCCGACCAGAGCGACTCCAGGCGCTGGTCCGGCGTCCGGGGCCGACGGGCGATCTCGGTTTCGAAGTCGCGCTCCTCGGTCAAAGCGATGACGACTTCCTCGAAGTCCACCTCGTAGATACTGGCGTGCTGGCCGTCCGGTCGGATCTCAGTCCCCTCGAACAGCAGCTGGGCCTCCTCCAGCCGGTCGAGCTTGCGGTAGGTCGTCGACAGCGGGATGTCGCTCTCCTCGGAGATCTCGCTGGCGGTCATCGGTTCCTCCAGCGCGCTGACGATCGCCCGACAGTCGGGGTCGTCGAGCGCGTCGAGCACCTCCTGGAGGTCCGGCGCCTCGTCGTCCGCGAACGGGTCACGGACCATTCTACGCGTCCATTACCCGACGACCGTTATAGTCGCACCGACACACGGACGCCGCGATCGGGCGTGACCCGCCGAGAGCGACCGCGCCCGACGCCTCGGATGCGTGATTCGAATCGAACATGTCCGGCGCCAACCGGACGGCGCCTCGCCTCGGGAGTCAGGGCCGCCCGTCCGCCCGGACCGTTTCCGCGGCGTCGTCCCAGGGGAGCGGTCCGTCGTAGTCCGGCGGCACGTACCCACAGAGCGGGTCGCTCGCCAGCGGGTCGCCGGTGCGGGCGTAGGCCCGCGACCGACTCCCGCCGCAGACGCCCCTGAACGGACACGCGCCGCACTTCCCGCGGAGTTCGTCGCGGTCCCGCAGCGACGTGAACAGCTCCGACTCGCGGTACACCTCGGCGACGTGGTCCTCGGGGGCCGTCCCCGCCGACTGCGGCAGGAACCCCGACGGGTACACCTCGCCGGTGTGGCTCACGAACGCGAAGCCGTCGCCCGCCAGGACGCTCGCCCGCCGGTTCTCGTCGTCGGTCGGCGCGTCGCCCGCCCCCGACGCCCCACCGCCCGATTCGGCGACCGCCTGCCGTCGGACCCGCCGGTAGTGGGGCGCCTCCGTCGTCTTCAGCCCGAACGGCGCCTCGTCGGCCACCTCGGCGAGCCACTCCATGACGCGCTCGGCGCGCTCGGGCGGAATCGGGTCCAGCACCTGTCCGCGGCCGACGGGGACGAGGAAGAACACGCTCCACAGCACCGCGTCGAGTTCCGCCACCACGTCGCGGATGGCCGGCAGGTCCTCGACGGTGTCGGCGCAGACGGTCGTGTTGATCTGCAGCGGGATCCCGGCTTCCTGGGCCTGCCTGGCGGCCCGCATCGTCGCCTCGAAACTCCCGGACTCGCCGCGGAACGCGTCGTGACGATCGGGCGTCGCGCCGTCGAGCGACAGCGCCATCCGTTTGAGCCCCGCGTCGGCCAGCGACCCGATCGAGTCGGCGTCGAGTTCGTCGGTTCCGCTGGGAGTCAGCGACATGGTGAGTCCACGGTCGGTCCCGTAGTCCACCAGCTCGACGAGGTCCGGGCGCTTCATCGGGTCGCCGCCCGAGAGGACGACCAGTTGGCGCTCGCCGAAGTCGGCCGCCTGGTCGAGCAGTTCCTTCCCCTCGGCCGGTGAGAGCTCGTCGGGGTGACGGGCCGGTCGCGCGTCGGCCCGACAGTGGTCACAGGACAGCTCACAGGCCTGGGTCACCTCCCAGATGAGCACGAGCGGCCGTTCGGCGGTGTCGACCGGCGGCCGCATCAGCGCCACCCCCCGCGCTGGCCGGCCGGCCGACGACCGCAGTCGGCGCTCGGCTTCCCGTCGGCGACGCCCGGCGGATCCGTTCGAGTCTCGGTCATCGCCGTACGGTTCGGACCGGGCGACCTAAGCGGACCGTCGCGTTCCCAGCGACTGAAAATTCGGTGCGGAGCGTATGAAGGACGAGCCCGTCTCGACCGATATGTCCGACCCCGACGCCGATCCCGACAGTCCGGAACCGGGCGAGCCAGTCCTCGATTCGGCCGTCGGCGCGCCCCGCGGCGACGTGACCCGCGAGTGGGAGCTGTTCGTCCGCGAGGAGTCCGGCGATCCCCTGACCCACGCCGGGAGCGTCAGCGCACCGTCGGCCGAGATCGCCCGCGAGCAGGCCGAACGGCTCTTCGGCTGGACCGCAGAGACGCTGTGGCTCTGTCCCGCCGACGAGACCCGGCGCTTCGCCGCCGACGGCGTCCCCCTCTCCGAGCGCGCCGAGGCGGGGAGCCCGGACCGCCACGGTGGTGAAGAGGCGTGATATCGGTCAGCAAGCTCCTCTGTGGCCTCGACGCGGAGGGTGACGGACTCCGCTACGACGCCGCCGCCGAGTCCGAGAAAGCGCAGATCCGCGAGCGCAAGCAGCGCCGACCGGTCGTCGTCTGGAACTGCACGAAGCAGTGCAACCTCTACTGCGACCACTGCTACGCGGCCGCCGAGACGGAGCCCGCCCCCGGTGAGATGACCACCGCCGAGGGCAAACAGTTCCTCGACGAACTCGCCGCGTTCGGCGCGCCCGTCGTCCTCTTCTCGGGCGGCGAACCGCTGGCCCGCGAGGACCTCGTCGAGCTGGTCGCCCACGCCAGCGACGCGGGCCTCCGACCCGTCCTCTCGACCAACGGCACGCTGTTGACCGAGGAACGGGCCGCCGCGCTCCGGGAGGCCGGCCTCAAGTACGTCGGCGTCTCGGTCGACGGGATGCCCGAGCGCAACGACGCCTTCCGCGGCCAGGACGGGGCGTTCGACCGCGCCCTGGCGGGGATCGAGGCCTCCCAGTCGGCGGGCCTGAAGACCGG
>ENA-ORCO01000154-ORCO01000154.1-marine-metagenome-genome-assembly--contig:-NODE-154-length-50497-cov-5.331872_pt1 | contig 50497 bp, 54 predicted proteins | sample MGYA00248633_ERZ508508 | MGnify/ENA primary metagenome ERZ508508 (study PRJEB26179, sample SAMN06268845) | marine metagenome | isolation source: A23 P1 aerobic enrichment on pine of planktonic cells taken...
GCGCGACGGCGTGGTGGGGACGCGGGTCGTCGAGGCCCACGGGGAGACCGGCGTCGTGGAGATGACCGGCGGCGCCGACCCCGTGGCCGCGCTGGTCGAGCGCGGGGCGACCGTCTGCGAGTTCGAGACGACCGGCGAGGTCGCGACCATCCGCTGTGAGATCGCGCCCCGCTCGGACGTGGAGGCGCTGATCACCGCGGTCGAGGCGGCCGGCGAGGACACCGTCTTCGCCGCCAAACGGACCCGCGACCGCGACGTGCGGACCATCGAGCTGACCCGGACCGCCGTCGAGGAGCGGCTCACCGACCGCCAGCGCGAGGCGCTCGCGCTCGCCTGCCACGCCGGCTACTTCGCCTCCCCGCGCAACTCCACCGGCGAGGAACTCGCCGACGTGCTCGGCATCTCCTCGCCGACGTTCTACCGACACGTCCGCGAAGGCACCCGGAAGGTCCTCGAACTCCTCGTCGACGACGAGGACGCTCCCCGGATCGTGACATAGCACGAACGCTAGTTGACTAGCCTTTCGCGAGATCACGTCGTTCGCTGTCGCTAGTGAGCTAGGTCCCTCGGCTATGGGCCCTGGGCCGCAACGATCAGGTACCGATGTCAGAGGGCAAAGACCGGGCGTTTCTGGACGCCGTGGGTGACGAGGACTGCAAGACGATCCTCGATGCGGTGCGTGAGGAGGCAAAGACCATCCCGGAGCTATCCGAGGAGTGTGACATCCCGCTGTCGACGGCCTACCGGAAGGTCAACCGACTCCAGGAGGCCGAGCTCCTCGCGGAGAAAAACCGGCTCCCGGAGAACTGCCGGCCGAAGAACGTCTACGAACTGTGCTTCGACGGAGCCGTGGTGACGATGGCCGGCGACGAGGGGTTCGCGGTCGAGTTCGTCGACGAGACGGAACCGCCCGCCCGGGCCCCGGGCGCCGGCAGACCGAAACCGTCGGTCGGGGGCGACTGACCGGGACGATGGCGCGGTTCAGCGTCGACTGTCGCACGTGCGCGTTCACCGCCGAGGCGGCGTCGGTCGCCGAGGCGCTGTCCGTCGAACGCGCCCACAAACGCGAGCACAGCGTCGAACACCGGGTGACCATCGAGCGGTGCCAACGCGCCCGCGAGCGACCACCCGTGAACCACGACTGTCCGTGAACCACGACCACACATGAAACACGACCACCGACGGAGGACGAGCGAGCCATGACCGACGACCCGACGATCGTCGTCGGGGTCAAACAGGTGCCCGACGACGACGAGGTGCGGATCGACCCCGACACGGGGCACCTCGACAGGGCGAGCGCGCCGGCGGTGTTGAACCCGCCGGACCGGGACGCGCTCGAAGCGGCGCTGGGCCTGCGCGACGCCGCGGGCGGCACCGTCGTCGCCGTGACGATGGGGCCGCCGACCGCGACGGACGTGCTCGAGGAAGCGGTCGCGATGGGCTGTGACGACGCCGCGCTGATAACCGACCGCGCGTTCGCCGGCAGCGACACCTGGCCGACGAGCCTGACGCTCGCGGCCGCCGCCGAGTCGCTCGGCGCCGACGTCTTCGTCTGCGGCGAGGAGACCACCGACTCCTCGACCGGGCAGGTCCCGCCGGGGATCGCCGCCCACCTCGGGTGGGCGCAGCTGACCTACGTCGAGGGACTCGAACCGGAGTTCGACGACGACCGCCTCGTCGCCCGGCGCGACGTCGAGGGCGGCTACGAGATCGTCGCCGCCGACCTGCCGGTCGTCGTCGCGGTCGCCTACGGCGAGTTCGAGCCGCGCCCCGCGGGGCTCCACCGCAAGCTCTACGCCGAGACGGAGTTCGAGCCGCTCGAACTGTCGGCCGACGAGATCGGCCTCGACGACGAGGAGGTGGGCATCGACGCCTCGCCGACGGAGGTCGGCGGCATGGAGACGGTCGAACCCGTCGAGCGCGAGCGCGAGACCGTCGACACCGCCGAGGAGTTGGCCGACGCGCTCGCGGACGCGGGGGTGGTCGGATGAGCCGCGCCGAGAAGGCGGGCGCCGTCGACACGGACGCCTACAGCGACGTGTGGGTGTTCGTCGAGGTCCACGACGGCGACGTGATGACCGTCTCGTGGGAACTGCTCGGCGAGGCGCGCGGCCTGGCCGAGGACCTCGGCGAGGACCTGGTCGCGCTCGTGATCGGCGAGGACGTGGACGACGTGGGCCGCGAAGCCGTCGAACGGGGCGCCGACCGCGCGCTGGTCGCCGACGACCCCGTCTTCGAGCCCTATCGCGCGGACCCGTACGGCGAGCAGTTCCGCGCGCTTGTCGAGGACCGCCACCCGGCGATCGTCCTCATCGGCGGCACCCACACCGGCCGGGACTTCGCCGGCCGCGTCGCCGTGCCCGCCCACGCCGGACTGACCGCCGACTGCACGGAGCTGGGCGTCGACGACGACGGTCTGCTGGAGGCGCGCCGGCCCGCCTTCGGCGGGAACGTCCTCGCGACCATCGTCTGCGAGGACCACCGCCCGCAGATGGCGACTATCCGCCCGGGCGTCTTCTCGGCGGCCGACCCCGACCCCGACCGCGACGGTCAGATCGAACGCGTCGACCCCGTCGTCGACGAGCGCGACACCGTGAGCGAGGTCCGCGAGCGGGTCGTCGGAGACACCGCCGACATCACCGAGGCCGACCGGATCGTCGCCGTCGGCGCCGGCTGCGACGGCGATCTGGGCCCGGCCCGCGAGCTGGCCGACGCGCTCGACGCGGAACTGGCGGCCAGTCGCAAGGCCGTCGACGAGGGCTGGGTCGACGGCTCCCGGCAGGTCGGCCAGACCGGCAAGACCGTCCGCCCCGAGCTGTACGTCGCCGTCGGCATCTCCGGGGCCGTCCAGCACGTCGAGGGGATGAACGACAGCGACGCGGTCGTCGCCGTCAACGACGACCCCAACGCCCCGATCTTCGAACACGCCGACTACGGCGTCGTCGGCGACCTCTTCGAGGTCTGTCCCGCCCTGGTCGAGCGGCTCCGCGAGGACGGGCTCGTCGACGCCGCCGACGCGGAACCGGAGGTGAAACCATGACCGCCGACGCGACCGACCGGATCTCGCTCGCCGACCGGGACACGGCGACGCCCGACTACGACGACGCCTTCGACGCGGTCGTCGTCGGCGCCGGGCTGGCCGGCAGCACCGCCGCGCTGACGATGGCGAAGAACGGGCTGGACGTGCTGATCGTCGAGCGTGGCCGGTTCCCCGGCGCGAAGAACGTCTTCGGCGGCGTGCTGTACACGCCGACGCTGCGCGAACTCGTCGACGTCGAGTCGGCGCCCCTGGAGCGCTACATCGCCGAGCGCCGCTTCGGGATGCTCACCGACGACGACGAGACGGCCGTCTCGCTCAGCCCCGGCGAGTGGCACGAGCCGCCCCACAACGACTCCTACACCGTCCGCCGGGGGGCCTTCGACGAGTGGCTCGCCGACCGGGCCGTCGACGCCGGCGCGACGCTGGTCTGCCGGACGACCGTCACCGACCTGCTCCGGGAGGGCGACCGGATCGTCGGCGTCGAGACCGACCGCCCGGACGGGACGGTGCGGGCCCCCTACGTCGTCCTCGCGGAGGGCGGCAACTCGCTGGTCAGCGAGGGCGCCGACCTCAAAGACCGCGAGCGCCGCGAGAACGTCGCGGTCGGCGTCAAGGAGGTGCTGGAGTTCCCCGAGCGCGACCACGCCATCGAGGACCGCTTCCGAGTGAGCGGGGACGCGGGCGCCTCTTACCACTACTTCGGGGAGGGCGCCGTCGGCGACGCCTTCGGCGGCGGCTTCGTCTACACCAACGAGGACACCGTCAGTGTCGGCCTGGCCTACCGCCTCTCGGACGCCGCCACCAGCCAGCCCGACCCCGAGGGGACGCTGGACGCGTTCAAGAGCCACCCGGCGGTCGCGCCCCTCCTGCGGGGCGCCCGCACCGTCGAGTACACCGCCAAGACCATCCCCGAGGGCGGCGCCGAGGCGATCCCCCAGCTCGTCCACGACGGGGCCGTCCTCGTCGGCGACACCGCGGGGCTCGTCCTCAACAACGGCCTCCACCTCGAAGGCACGAACATGGCCGTCGAGAGCGGCTTCCACGCCGGTAAGGCGGTCGCCGACGCCGCCGACCGCGGCCGGACGGACGCCGACGCGCTCGCGGGCTACCGCGAGGCCCTCGAATCCTCGTTCGTCGTTCGGAATCTCGACCGCTACGAGTGGCTGATCGAGCGGGTCCAGGAGGACCGACAGCTGCTGTTCGAGGAGCTGCCGCGAGCCGTCGCCGACGCCGGCAGCGAGTACTTCCGGATGGACAGAGCGCCGAAAGACGACCACGCCGAGACGGCCAAGCGGGAGCTCCTGCAGGCCGTCGGCGGCTACACCGGGGCCGCGAAGCTCGCGGTCCGCTACCGAAACCTGCTATGAGTGTCCAACCAGGCATCCCCGACGTCGACAACGAATCGCTCGAAGACCGCCTCTACACCGTCAAGTACGAGGACCCCGGCGACTCCCACCTCGACGTGACGATCCCCGGGATCTGCGCCGAGAAGTGTCACACCGACGACTGCGTGTCGGTCTGTCCCGCCGGCGTCTGGCGCGTGGGCGAAGACGGCGTCCCGGAGATCGCCTACGAGAACTGCCTCGAATGCGGCAGTTGCCGGTGGGCCTGCCCCCACGGCAACGTCGAGTGGACCTACCCCGACACCGGCGCCGGCGTCACCTACAAACACGGCTGAACGGAGCGACCGCGCTCCCCAGCGCCACCGCGACCGCGAACCCGGTACCGCCGACCACGAACCCACCATGACGGACCACTGGTACTGCCTCGACTGCGACCGACGCATCGACGCGGACGACCGCTCGCGCCACGCGGCCGCCGACCACCGCCTGCGCGGGATTCCCACCCCGAACCGGGCACTCTCGACGGCGATCCAGCGGTTCGACCCCGGCGAAACTGCCCTCCGCCCGGTCCGCGAGCCCGACACGCGGCTCGCGCGGCGACGCGAGGGCTAACCGACCGCCGCCGTCACACTTCCGGACCGACGAGTCAGCCGTCGTCGTCGGCCGGCGTCGCCAGCAGGTCGGCCTCGTAGGCCGCGACCGCCTGGACGACTTTGTCGGCGTCGTCGTCGGGCACGTCGAACGCCGCGAGCGTCTCCTCCAGGATCTCGATCGCTCGCCGGACGTGCGTCTCCGTGAACGGGACGTGGAGGTGCGCCTCCCGGACCGGCGCCGCGTCGTACGTCTCCGGCCCGCCCGCGGCCTCGCAGAGGAAGTCCGCCTGCGTCCGCCGCAGCATCTCCAGGTCCGAGTCCTCGAAGAACGGCCCGAGCTCGTCGTCGGCGAGCAGTCGGTCGTAGAACTCGTCGACGACCGCCTCGATCCCCTCGCGCTCGCCGAGCCGGTCGTACAGCGTCGCTCCGCTCATAGGCGTACGGCCGCGGCCGAGGGGTTTGGGCCTACCGCTCGTTCCCACGCAGTGGCAATCGCCGCGTCGCCGACCCCGCTCGTGGCGAGGGGCCGTCTGCGCAGTGAAACGAGTGTCGGCGCCCGGCCGTCTGCTCACCGGGCTGGATCCGACGAGAGAAGTGGAACGGATTCACTCGATGTCGGCGAGCGGGCCGAAGTCGTCGACGGGTAGCACGGAGTAGTCGACGGTGAGCGTGTCCTTCGTCGCCCGGATCTTCCCGACGAACGTCGAGATCTGCTCGAGCGACCCCTCGAGGATGAACAGTTCCATGCAGTGGTGGCCACCGACGTGACTGTGGAAGTTCGAGGCGACGATGTCCTCGTGTTCGTGGCGGAGGTGCATCATCTTCTCCTCGACGGTCGTCGTCTCGTAGTCGAAGACCACGGTGATGACGCCCATCAGTTCGCGACCTTCGAGTTTCTTGTCCTCGAACTCGCCGAGGAGGTTCCGACTGGCCTCGCGGACCACTTCGCTCCGACCGGTGTAGCCGTGATCGTCCGCGAACTGGTCGATCCGCTCGAGCAGTTCCTCCGGCATCGAGACGCTTACCACAGTCATATAACAACCCACGCGACAAGAATTATTAAAGGCTATTACTCGCGCCGACTGGTCGTCGCGATCCAGCGGCGACGCCGCCCGTTCCGGAAGCAAAGATTCTTACTCGCGCCCGGACTGTGTGTAGCTATCGACCCGATAGCCGTCGGGTTTTTCGGCGGTTCTCGCGGCGCACCCGGATTCGAAGGAACGCATGAAAACGACACACGATTCGATCGACGAGATCCACGCGCAGATCGACGAAGAGACACCGGACGACATCGAGATTTCGAGCGTCCAGTTCGAAGGGCCGGACCTGGTCATCTACTCGCCCGACGTCGAGACGTTCGCCGAGCGCGACCGGCTCGTACCGAAGCTGGCGAGCACGTTCAAGAAACGCATCACGGTGCGGCCGACCGCGGACGCGCTCGTCCCCGAGCGGGAAGCCGAGGGAACGATCCGCGCCACGATCCCGGACGACGCCGGGGTCCAGTCGCTCGACTTCGACAGTTCGACCGGTGAAGTCCTCGTCGAGGCGGAGAAGCCCGGGATGGTCATCGGCCGCCACGGCGAGACCCTCGAGGAGATCAGGGCGGCGGTCGGCTGGACGCCCGAGGTCGTTCGGACGCCGCCCATCGAGTCCTCGACCGTCTCGAACGTCCGCAACTTCCTCAAACAGGAGCGCGACGAGCGCCGGACGATCCTCGAAGACGTCGGCCGGCAGATCCACAGCCCGACGACGGCCGACGACCAGTGGGTCCGCATCACCACGCTGGGCTGCTGTCGCGAGGTCGGCCGGGCGGCGTTCCTCCTCTCGACACCGGAGACGCGGATCCTGATCGACTGCGGCGACAAGCCCGGCGCCGAAGGGGAGGTGCCGTACCTCCAGGCGCCCGAAGCGCTCGCGGCGGGTCCCGATTCGATCGACGCCGTCGTCCTCACCCACGCCCACCTCGACCACTCGGCGCTCATCCCGATCCTGTTCAAGTACGGCTACGACGGCCCCATCTACACGACCGAGCCGACCCGTGACCTGATGGGCCTGCTCCAGCTGGACTACCTCGACGTCGCCTCGAAGGAGGGGCGGACGCCGCCGTACGACAGCTCGATGGTCCGGAAAGCGCTCAAACACACGATCCCCGTCGAGTACGGGAACGTCACGGACATCGCGCCCGACGTGAAGCTGACGATGCACAACGCCGGCCACATCCTCGGGTCGGCCGTCTCGCACTTCCACGTCGGCGAGGGGTTCTACAACGTCGCCTTCTCCGGGGACATCCACTACCGCGACACCCGCCTGCTCGACGGCGCCGTCAACGACTTCCCGCGCGTCGAGACGCTGGTGCTCGAGTCGACCTACGGCGGTCGCGACGACTACCAGACCGACCAGGAGGACTCCGAGCGCAAGCTCGAGACGGTGATCAACGACGCCCACGCGAAAGGCGGGAAGATCCTGATCCCCGCGTTCGCGGTCGGACGCTCGCAGGAACTCATGCTCGTCCTCGAGGAGGCGATGCGCGAAGACCGGATCCCGACGATGCCGGTGTACCTCGACGGGATGATCCGCGAGGCGACGGCGATCCACGCCGCCTACCCGGACCACCTCCGCGAGCGACTCCGCGAGCGGATCCTCTACGAGGACGACAACCCGTTCCTCGCCGACCAGTTCCGGCAGGTCGACGGCGGCGACGAGATGCGACGCGACGTCGTCGACGGCGAGCCCGCCATCGTGCTGACCACCTCGGGGATGATCACCGGCGGCCCGATCATGTCCTGGCTCCGACTGCTCGGCGGCGACTCCGAGAGCACGCTGATGTTCGTCGGCTACCAGGCCGAGGGGACTCTGGGCCGCCAGATCCAGCAGGGCCGCGACGAGATCGCGCTGAACGACACCCGTGGGCGCGGCGCCGACCGCGTCGCCCTGAACATGGACGTCGAGACGGTCGACGGCTTCTCCGGCCACGCCGACCGGCAGGGCCTGGAGAACTTCGTCCGCACCATGAACCCCCGCCCCAAGAAGGTCCTCTGCGTCCACGGCGACGAGTCCTCGACCGACCACCTCTCCTCGGCGCTCTACGAGGAGTTCGGCATGCGAACCGTCGCGCCGAAGAACCTCGAGACGTTCCGACTGGACTGACGAGGACGCCGTCTCCGACGACCCACCGGTCAGTTCGTCTGAACCGGGAGGTATCTCCGGACGCTCCCGTACGACAGGTCGTGATTCCGCCCGCGAGTCGCCACACCGGAGCGGTCGCGGCCGTCGTATCACCCGATCACGCAGAATTTTTCACACATGTGGCTGTGGTGATGCAAGAGTTTAAATCACATCGAGCGGCCAAGCCCTCGTAGATGTCGAACGAGCGACTCGAACTCGCCGACCGGGGGTCTGGTGGGGCGGTCGCGCCGCCGCTGCCACCGGACGACCCCGAAGCGTGGTACACACCGGACGTGCGCTCCCAGACCGAAGTCGCGCCGGGCGTCGTCGTCACCATCCGCGAGACGGCGACGGACTTCGACTACGAGGTGCGCGAGCCGGCGCTCACCGACGAGGGGCGCGCGCATCTCGACCGCGTCCTCGACTATTTCGGCGAAGCGAGCCTCGACCGGCCGCGCACGCGCGAAGGCGCGGTCGAACGGATGGCCGACGGGTTCGACCCGAAACACCGCCGTGTCATCGACCGCCTGATCGACGCCGCGCCGGGCACCCGTCGCCGGATCGAGTACCACGCGCTGGCCGAACTGGGGTGTCTCGGGCAGCTGACGCCGTACGCGCTCGACGACCGGATAGACGTGGCCGACGTGGCCGGCGACGGCGTGGTCGTCCACACCGAGAACTTCGCCCCCGCCAGGACCGACCTGCCGGCGGACCCGGAGTATCTCGACCGGTTCGCCAGCGAACGGCTCGACCGCCACACCGTGGACTTCCACGGCTTCGAGATACCCGTCGTCGTCTACCGCGAGAACCTGCTGGGGACAGATAGCTTCATGACCAAGTACGCGGTCCGCGAGCCGGACCTGCTCCCGGGCGACGCCGACCTCGTCGCCGAGTGCAAGGAGCGGATCTGGGAGACGGACGTGGACGGCGTCGTCGACGACGAGGCCGCGTTCGTCCGCGACCGGGCACGCGAGCTCCTCTCGAGGCGTCTCACCGCGCGAAACACCCGCGCCTGGCTCGATGCCGCCCGCCATCGGCTCCGGAGCGCGCTCGCCGAGTGGGGTCTGGCCATCCCGCCGGTCGACGACCGCTACGCCACCGACCGGCTGGACGATCTGGTGTACTACGTCCTCCGCGATTACGTCGGCTACGGGAAGCTCACCGTCCCGATCCGCGACGACCGTCTCGAAGACGTCGAAGCGAACCGTGTCGGCGAGCGCGTCAAGGTGGTCCCCCGCGACGACGTGGGCCACACCGAACGGATCCCGACGAACCTCGCCTTCGAGGAGGAGAGCGAGTTCGTCAACGTCGTCAAACAGCTCGCCGCCGACGACGGCACCGAACTCAACGCCGCCAACCCCAGCGCGAAGGTCAACCTCAGCCCGCCAGGCGTCTCAGAGACGATCCGCTGTGCCGTGGCGCTGCCGACCGTCAGCGAGGACGGCCCGCACATCTCCATCCGCAAGCAGGCCCCCGACGTGATGACGCCCGTCGACCTGCTCGAGCGAGACAGTCTCCCGACGGAGCTGGTCGCCATGCTCTGGCAGCTGTACGAACACCACGGCGTGGTGCTGTTCTGCGGCCCGACCGGCGTCGGGAAGACGACGCTGATGAACGCCCACATGCCGTTCGTCAGCTTCCGCGACCGACCGGTGAGCATCGACGAGGGGTCACGAGAGGTGTGGCTCCCCCACGAGACCGGCGTCTCGCTCACCACGCGCGAACACCAGGACGAGTACAAACGCGTGACGATGGCCGATCTCATGACGGAGACGAACTATCTGAACCCGGATGTCGAGCTCATCGCGGAGATCAACACGCCCGCGAGCTTCGAGACCTTCGCGGAGGTGTTGAATACCGGTCACGGCGTGATCGGAACGACCCACGCCGGCGACGTGGAGACGCTCGTCAACCGGGTCGTCGAGCAGGACCTGCCGACGTACCTGCTTTCGGAGATCGACCTGCTCGTCTTCCCCCGAGAGGTCGACGGGGAGCGCTACGTCGGCGAGGTGGTCGAGTTCGTCGACGAGGAGACCTTCAGGGGGTACGACGGCGAGCGCGACGACGACGCCTGTGGCGTCGTCCGGAAGGGGGAGACGACGGTCTACTGGAACACCGTCGCCCGCAGGACACACGACGGCGGGTACGACCTCGCCTACGAACACCCGGAGCTGGGCGACGACGAGCGCCGGGTCGAGACGGAGCTGTTCGAGCGGCTCGCCCGGCTCACCGACCGGCCGGTCGACGCCGTGGAGGACGCCTTCCACCGCAAGCACCGCTACGTCAAGTACCTGGACCGGGAGGGCATCTCCGACGGCGACGACCTGTTCGCGTTCCTCGCCGACCTGCAGACGGACGAGGCCGCGACCGTCGAGCGTATCAGACAGCGCACCAGCGAACGGTCGAGGAGCGTGGCCGCGGCGGACGAGCAGACGGAGCGGACGGCTCGTGCGGCGGGGGAGACGATCACGCTCGACGACCCCGATACGGAGTCCGACCACGACCACGCGAGCGGACACCTCGATGGCGACGGGGACACACCGGCGGAGGCGACGGATGGCGACTGACGACGCGACGGTGACGGGCGCCGACGGGACGGTCGCGTTCGTCGACCGCGCGCTGTACGCGCTGTTCTCTCGGCGCGCGGACAGCGCGAGACACGAACGTGACCGCCACAGATACCGCGCCGCCGACCTCGGGACCAGTTTCGACATCTACATCTCACGGGTGTACGGTCTCTCGTGGGGAGTCGCGACGGTCTCGTTCGCACTCGTCGCGCTCGTCGTCGGACTACTCCCGCGGTCGGCGCTGGCCTCGGTCGTCGAGTTCGCCCACGGTGCGATTCCGGTCCTCGACCGGGTGGCGCTTCCGGTCGTTCCCCCGGTCGTACTGGCGCTGGCCGCGGGTGTGGTTTCGGGCGCGGTCGCTCGCTGGGGAGTTCTCCGCTCGGGCGGTCTGTATCTCCGCTGGCAGGCCGACGCTCGGCGGGCAGATATCGAAGCCACGCTCCCCGGTGCGGTCCGATATCTCCGCGTGCTCGCCTCGGGGAGCAGCGACCAGCGGACGATGCTGCGGCGCGTCGCCGACCAGCACGCCTACGGGGAGACGGCGACCGCGTTCCGCCGGGCGCTCAACGAGGCCGCGCTCACCGGCAGTCTCGACGCCGGTCTCGAACTGGTCGCCCGCGACACCCCCTCGCGAGACCTCCTCGCCCCGTTCCTCCTGAAGTACCGCGAACACGCCAGCCAGGGAACGGACGCGCTGGCCGAGTATCTGCGGATGGAGAGCCGGCTGCTCTCACACCAGCAGTCGCGGACCCACGACCGCGTCACGGGCTATCTGGAGTTGCTCGCCGAGCTGTTCGTCGTCATGCTGGTCTTCCCCGCGCTCACGGTGCTGATACTCACAGTCATGAGCGTCCTCGCGCCGGGCCTGTCGGCGACGGTCACCACACCGCTGGGCACCGTCACGACGCGGGAGGTGCTGATCTACAGCAGCATCGCGTTCGTCCTCGGCGTCGGACTCGCGACGGCGGCCGTCGTCGCCAGTCTCCGCCCGGCCCAGCACGCGATGCCCGACTACGAGGCGTCTCGGGATCTCTCCGGCCTGGTTCGGTCTGCACCGACGAATCCGGCCAGTGCCGCGGTCCTCTGCGGGCCGTTCGCGGTGGCCGCCGCCGTCGCTCTCGGGACGCTGGGATACGCGCCCGCCAACGTCCTGCTGTTGAGCTACGTCGCGTTCGGGCTCCCCGTCGGGCTCGTCGCGGTGCGACGGGCCAGGATCGACGACGCGAAGGACCGCGAGATCCGCGATTTCGTCCACGCCATCGCCGGCCACGTCGCCCTGGGACAGCCGTTCTCGGCTGCCGTCGGGGAGGTCGCCGCGGAAGTGGACCACGGCGCGCTCCAGCCGGACGTGGAATCGCTCGCGTTCTCCCTGTCGCTGACGACCGACGCCGGCACGGGCGACGGCGACGTGCGGGCCGCCGCGCTCGACAAGTTCGTCGACGACGTGGGGACGCCGATGGCCGAGCAGACCATCGGTCTCGTCGTCGGCGCGCTCGAGTCCGGGAGCGACACGGAGCAGGTGTTCGAGGCCTTACAGACGGAGATCGGCACTCTCTACCATCGGCGCAAGCAGCTCCGGTCCGAGCTCCTGGTCTACGTCGCCGTGGGGTGGACGACGGGGCTGCTCGTCCTCGGGATCATGGTCGCGGTCAACGTGTCCGTGCTCGACGGCTTCTCGCAGCTGGCGTCGGTGTCGAACGTGGAGGGATCGGCGAGCGGCTTCGCACTGGATCCGGACGCGGTCCAGCCGGCCCGGGAACGGTGGCGCTTTTACCTCGTCACCCAGGCGACCATGCTGTCGTGTGGCTGGTTCGCCGGTATGGCGAGCCGCGGGCGGTACGAGGCACTGCTTCACTCGGCGGGCCTCGTCGGGATCACCTACGCCGTCTTCGCGGGGGCGGGGATGCTATGACTCGCCAGTGTCGAGGGCCCGGGGATCACCACCGGACGCGCGGCCAATCCAGTGTCGTCGGTGTCGCGCTCTTCCTCGGTGCGACGGTGGTCGCACTGGGCGTCCTGACCGCCAGCGTCGGCGTGCTGGTCGAGGGCCACGCCGCGCGCGCGGACGCCGACCGCGTCGCCGCCGACCTGCAATCCGGGCTTCGGCCGGTCGAGTCGACCGGCCATCGGGCGGCGACCGTTCGGTTCGGTGGGGGGCGGCTCTACACCGCCGAGCGACAGGTGCGCGTCTCCGACGCCACCGGAACCGTCGCGAACGTCGATATCGGTGCGCTGGTCTACGAGAACGGAGATCGTCGCGTCGCGGCCGTCGCGGGCGCGGTCGTTCGCGGCCGCGGCGAGAACGCCTGGTTCGTCGAGTCCCCACCGGTCGTCGGGTCGGCGTCCAACGGCGTCCTCGTCGTCGGCGCCGCGAACCTCTCGGCGACCCCGTCGTCGGTCGGAGGCGGGCAGGTGACCGCCCGACTCGCGACGAACGTCACTCACGACCGCCGCTCGCTCGGTCCCGGGCGCTACGAGGTGGCCATCGAGACCGAAGCGCCCGCCGCGTTCGAACGGTACTTCGTCGACAGGGGAGCGAGCGTCAGCCGCGTCGACCTCGACGGGGACGGGATCGTCAGCGTCGTGGCCGAATTTCCCGGCCGGCGGCGGGCGTACCTCGTCGAACATCGGATGCGGCTGGAGGTGAGCAATGGCTGATCGGGTGCGGGCCGACGGGCGGCGAACGTCGCCCGGAATCGGTCCCGACGCGCGTGCGCTCACACCGGCGGTCGGCAAGACGCTGGAGATCGGGATCGTCGTCCTGTTCGTCGGCCTCGTCACGACCGCGCTGCTCGGTGGTGTGGTCCCCGACTACCGGGCGGCAGCCGGCGCCGAGGTCGGCGATCGCGTCCTCGTCGCGACCGCCCAGGAGATCGAACGGGCCGTCCCGCCGACGGCGCGTGAGACCTCTGTGCGTCGGGCGGTCGACCTCCCGAGCACTATCGCCGGGAGCGGCTACGCGATCGGGGTGGACGGGCGGTCGCTCGTCCTCGATCACCCCGACTCGGCTATCGGTGGCCGGGTCGATCTCTCGCTCCCCGCACGCGTCGACCGCGTGACGGGGCGGACGGAAGGCGGGACCGAGACCGTCGTCACGGTTCGAGACAGCGGGAGCGGACTGGTAGTCGAACTCCGTGACGGAGGGGAACCGTGAGTCACTCGCCACTCAGCGCCCAGAGGAGACCGGCGGCGACCACCCCGACGGCGAGGAACGCGAGTCCGAGCGCACCGAAGCCGTACGCCAGCCCGACGGCGGCCGACCCTGGGAGGGCGACCACGTACACGAGCGCGGCGACTGCCCCGCAGATGGCCGCGAGCATCAGACCGAGGAACAGGGGGAAATCGGGCGTCAGTTCCGCGGGCACGGTCGTCACGTCTGGTCCGATCGTGGTAAATCCCGCCGGTCCGCGACACGGACACCACGATTCGAGGTGGTCGCGGTGAGCCGTGGCGGGCCGCGATCGAACGACGATCGAGGGTCGTCGCGCGCGGGTCGGGCCCAGGCGAACCTCGCCGCGCTGGCCGCGGCGCTGTTCGCGCTGACGGCGGTGACCGTTCTCGGGGTCGCGGCAGCGAACGGCGCCCTCGTCGGGGAGTTCCGGGACGCCGACGAGCGTCACGCGGCGACGACGGTCGCCGACCGGATCGTCGCCGACGCGTCGCCGGTGACGAACCGATCGAACGTCCTCGACCGGGGCGCGATCGAAGCGTTCGACGCCGCGGCGCTCCGGCGCGACTACCCGATACTCGACGGACGCTCCGTCCGGGTGACAGTCGGCAGACGGGTCGTCGTGACCGCGGGCACGCCGAGCGGTGGAACCACGCGGCGACGGCTCGTCCTCGTCGAACGCCGGCGCAACGAGACGGTCACGCCGTCGTTCTCGGGGCCGAACCGGGTCACGCTTCCCCGACGGGCCCCGTGGGCCGAGCTCGATATCGGACCACCCGACAACGTCTCCGTCAGCGCCGTGCGGGCGAACGATCGGGTCGTGCTCCGGGACCCCAGCGGGCTCGACGGGCGATACACGGTTTCGGTGTCCCGCCGGGAGACGGTCCAGTTCACGTTCGTCGCCAACAGCAGTCTCGACCGCGGCGACGTGACGCTCACGTTCGCACCGAGCAACACGACCAAGACGCGGCTCGGGGTGACCGTCGATGACTGACGCCGCCGGGAGGCCGACGACCCACCTCGGTGTCGAACGCGACGACCGCGCGCAGCTCCCGATGCCAGCGGTGGAAGGGGCGCTCGCGGTGTTGCTCGTGCTCGGGGTCGTCGCCGGGTTCGCGCTCGGCGTTTCCCAGCCCGACGGAACGCAACAACTGGACGCGTACGCCGAGGACGCGGCGACGATCCTGTCGCAGGAACCGCCGCGCCACCGCGGCGGAACGCGCCTGGCGGAGGTGATGCGATCAGCCGAGACGTTCGAACGCGAGCGAGACGCGCTCGATCGCCGCGTCGCGCGCATCCTGCCCGACAACGTCATGTTCCGGGTCGAGACGCCGTACGGTCGCGTCGGCCACCGGAAGCCCGCACGCGTCGCGACCGGTGCGGCCACGGTGACGACCCGCCACGGCGACCTGACGATCAGGGTGTGGTACGCGTGAGAGGGCGGCCGCTCGACCCGGAGAGCGACCGGCGCGGACAGATGGTGCTGCTCGCCGGCGTCGTCGTCGCGCTGGCGCTGGTCGCGATGCTCGTCGCGCATCTACAACTGGGCTACCACGCCGACGTGCGTGCCGCGAGCGTCGACGGCGAGGCCGCGGCCGACGGGCAGTCGTACCTCCAGCGAGCCACACACGACGCCGCCCGGGCGCTCCGCGGCGAGTTCGTCTGGAGCGAGCGCGACCGAGCGGTCACGGAGGCCCGAAGTCGACTCCAGCCGCGGATACGAACACTGCAACGCTCCCGCGTCGAATCGGGCGTCGCGTACACGGCCGAGTTCAACCAGACCGCTACACAGCGATGGGCGACCGCGAACTGTCCCAGCGGCTCGGGGCGGCGGTTCGGTCCCTGCGTGGCCGACCGCGGTGTCGTGGTGCAACAGCGCGGCGGGCGAACGCTCGTCCTCGCCGTCGGCTACGACCTCACCGTGACGACCGACCGTGAGACGGTCCGGCTCACCGTCGTTACGCCGGCGGTCGAGTGAGCGGCACTACCGCAACGCCGGAACGACGACGGTCGTACTCGCCGGGGCGCGCGGGATCGATGACGGTCCGCGGTCACGTCGGACGCATCGACCCGATGGCTGACGCGCGCGCCGAATCCGGTCCGAACGAAAGCGACGGCGACGACCCCTGGCTCCCGACCCGAGTCTGGGTCGCCAGCCTCGCCGCTCCCGTCGGGGCCACACTCCTCCTCTGGACGGCCGCTAGACTAACCCCGGGAACACCGGACTGCGGGTTTGTCACTCTCATCGAGGTCGTCTGTCCCTGGTACCGGCGATTCCTGGTCAACAGTCTCGGCCTGGTCGCGCTCGCGCTCGTCGCACTTTTGGTCGTCGGGGTCGCCTCGACAATCATCCACGCCTTCCCTCGTGGGAACTCCTAAGAGCCGAGCGGCCCAACAGAGAGTATGGTCGACCCCGGCCGCGAGACCAAGTACACCGAGTCGGACGTGATCGCGGTGTTCCGCGACCGCAGCGACTACGCGGAGCCGCTCACCGCGAGCGAAGTGGCCGAGGAGTTGGGCTGTTCCCGTCGCACCGCCTTGAACCGACTGCACGACCTGCAGGACGAAACCGACGTGACCAGCAAGAAGGTCGGCGGTCGCAGTCGCGTCTGGTGGATTCCGGTCCGGATGGACGGGTAGCGACGGAGAAGCGCAGGTACGCTCTAGGTCGCCGGTTTGCGGGTTCTCTGCGGAGCGATTCACTCACGACCGACTCCTACAGGTCACCTCGTTCCTCACGGCGGAGCCAGTCAGCGAGTGGGAGGGTCCCGTCGCCGGACAGGTCACACTTCCGGAAGGGTTCGTTGAGACGGCCAACGGCCAGACTCGCGGTCACGGATGGGCGTACATCCAGGCGACATCTGGCGTCACCCAGGACCAGATCGGCGACATCCTCGAAAACGGCGAGCACGTTCCGGGTGACGGACTGAGAGACTACGTCATCGGCCAGGCCGGCGAGCGGACGATCATCCTGACCATCATCGGCGGCACCCTGATGGCGGCCGATTCGTTCGAACGGCCGGTCGAACACGACAGTTCGGAATCGAACTGCAACGGGGACGATTTCACTGTGGAAACAGAGAACGAGCGGAACACCGGACCAGATAAACCGGAGCACACGATCCGTGACGAGAAACCGATGAATAGTCTCGACAAATAGATAGGATACTCAAAAACCCGGATAGAATCGTTGATTTCGGTCCACGGCGATATCTGTTCAAAGTCTATGATAACGGAAAAACTGCCGTCGTAAAGCTCCACAAGAATATGAAGTATGACGATGTCTATGAGCTAATCACCCAATTAACTGGAAATGATGGAGGACTATACGATTCGTTAGAAGAAGCAACTGACAAAATCGAAGAGGAAGAAGAGGATGGGAAAGATCCGTCAAAGGAGATTGATTGCTGACCATGGAAACGAGGGCCCGTGAATTGGTGGAACAAGCACAAGAGCATCGTGAAGAGAGTGCGCTGAAAAAAGCCGGAGATCTCTACACAGCTGCTGCACACGAATTCGCGGGAACAGTCACGCACCATACTTTCCCGACGCCAGACGGGACGAATGGTGCGATAAGTCGACTACGATATGCCGCAACGTGCTATCGAATTGAACAGGAGGATTTTCGCACGCAGAACAGATGCGACCTCGGAGTATTGCTAGCGGAGGACTACATCGAATACATCGACGGGCAAGAATTTGAGACAGGCTCCTTCGCCGATCTTCGTCGAGGGGCGTGGCACGAATATATCGGCGATCTGTGCACCATTGCGCGACGCGACGATGCAGCGGATGCCTACGAAAGAGCAGTGGAAATCTACAGATCCGCTGGTGACTCCGAACTCGCCTATGCCGAACAGGAACACATGCGACTCACAGGGTTCTATCGGGCACTCAGGCGAGGGCTCGGTCATGATATTCCAGATACTGCCCCCGAACAGCAGAGTCTGGAAGTAACGTTTACCGAGTGGATCGAGTACAAGCGCGAACGATTACCTGACTTGCTCGACGAACTCGAGGCACAGGGCGCGTGGCCGATCGACAAGTCGTAGCGTCGTTGAGTTCCCCTCCGACTATTTGTTGTGGGGAGCATCCTCGAAAACAGGACGGTCGTAGACATCTCGCGACCGGGAGCCGACGAGAGTGGAGAATTCTCCGTCCCACTCTCGAATGTCATCGAACGGTACAACGGCACGGAGTTCGGCGACCTCGTCCTCCCACGGGGAGAATACCCCGACTCGAACGGCATCGAGACCGGCCGCGCGCCGATACACGACTCTCCACGGCCGCTCCTTCGCGACGCTATCCAGAAACTGCGCGACGTGAACCCCGCGGAGGGGACCGGGCGGTGGCCCACCCGAGCGGGCGAGCCGATCACGGAACGACGGCGCTCAGAACGGGGGGCTGTAGTCCTCGTACTCGTCCATGTCCTCCATCTCGTCGGTCTTGCAGGGCATCTCGGCCGCGCGCGGTCCGCCCGACCGAACGACCTCGACGTCTTCGGGGCCGTCGACGCTCTCGGGGAGCCGCTCCTCGATGGCTTTCATCGTCATCGACGCGATGCCACAGCCCGAGCAGGCGCCGCCGATCGCGACCGTCGCCGTCCCCGACGCCTCGTCGACGTCGCGCACTTCGAAGTTACCGCCGTGCTGCTGTATCTGCGGGACGTTGTTGCTCAGGTAGTTCCGCGTCTGCCGTTCGAGTCCTTCTGTGCGCATACAGATCCGCCTTCGACCAAATTTATCATACATTTGTGTATTTCTAGATGCCTAAAAAATCGATATTTGGGGCCCATAACGGCCGTAATTTTGTGCAGGGTGAAATTTTGTATAAGATCTGATTATTTTCGTGTGGCCTAAATCACGGGCAAAGCGCGGCATCCGCGGCGGCCGGAGGTGGCTGCGGCGAGCGCAAGCGATTTGTGAGCCTCCCGCGATAGGGAGCGTGGACCGATGGACGACAGCGCGTCGGCGGCCACCCGCGTCGTGGACACCATCGAGGGGGATGCGACCGAGGACGCGCGGTCGGCGCTGGCCGCGCTGGAGACGGCGCCGGACGACGTGCGGACTGACGCGCTCCGGGAACTGCGGGGGCTGGCCGACGAGGACCCGTCTCGGTTCGAGGGACTAGCGACGGCGCTGGCGCCGTTTCTCACCGACGGCGAGCGGTCGATCCGGCTGACGACGGCGAAGCTGTTCGTCGCGGTGGCCGACGCCGAGCCCACGGCGGTCGTCCCTATCGTCGAGGCACTCGCCGGCCGGCTGGCCGACGACGAGGAGTTCTACTTCGTGCGCGCCCGCTCAGCCGAGGCGCTCGGCCTCGTCGCACTCGAGCGCCCCGACGAGGTCGGTTCGCCCGAGATCCTCGCCGACCTGCGGATCGGCCTGGCGTTCGACGAATCGGAAGTCCGAGAGAAGTTAGCGAAGGCGCTGGAATGTGTCGCGCTGGGGAACCCCGACCGGCTCAGACACCAGGTGACCCGCCTCGCCGAGCATCTCGACAACGACGGCGAGCTGGTGCGCTATCACCTCTGCACTGCGCTGGTCGCCGTCGGCGCGTCCCACCCCGGGAAGCTCGCCGATGTCACCGAGCCGCTCGTCGACCGACTGGCCGACTCGAGCCCGTACGTTCGCGGTCGGGCGGCCGAAGCCCTCGGCCAGCTCGGTCGGTCGGAGAGCGACGCGGCGATCCCCCGCTTCGACCTCGACGACCTCGCGGACGACGACGAGGAGTTCGTCGCCGACCGGGCGGCCTTCGCCCTCGCCGCCACCGCGGACGACACCGCTGAGGGGTTCGACGAGTTCGATTCGACGGGGTCGCTCGATTCGATTCGCGCGTCGACCGAGCCGGCCGTCGAGGCGATGACGACGCCGGACGCCGACGGCGAATGCCCCCACTGCGGGCTGGAACTCCCCGAGCAGGGTCCCCCGATGTGCCCGCGCTGTGGCGCACCGCGGTGAACTCTCAGTTTTTGGCTAGCCTAAAAATCAGAAGTGATTTATACTATTTAGGCTAGCCTAAAAACATGGCAGACGAGGCGAACGAGGAGAGTGGACCGACGCGGCGCAAATACCTGACCTATGGCGGCGCGGTCATCGGCGGCGGTCTGCTCGCGGGCTGTTCGAGCGACCGAGCGACGGGCGATGGGTCAGGCCCGACGGAGGCGAACACGCCGACGGGGATGTCGGAACCGACCGGGACGGCGACTCCGACGAAGGCCGCGTCGGCGACCGAGACACCGGCAGAAGCGCCCGCGCAACCGGAGTCCTACACGGCGACCATGCCACCAGTCGGCGAGCTCACGCTCGACGAACCGCCGTCCTCGTGGGTGGGCGGCCTGGGGTTCACCGCGGACGTGTTGACCGCGCTCGGGCAGGCCGACGGCGCCGTGGGGATGGCCGACCCGGGGTTCTGGTACACCGGGTTCTACGACTTCCTCGACGGTGTCTCGGCGCCCGCGACCGACGACCTCACCCGGTTCACGACCGAAGAGCGCGACACCGACCTCGAGGTGTTGTACGAACTCGACCCCGACCTGTTGGCGGTCGACCCGAACCCCCTCATCGCGATCTACGGGCTCGACCGGTCGGAAGCCCGGGAGATCCGGGAGAACGTCGCCCCCTGGTTCGGCAACGAGAGCCGGCGCAAGCGCTTCGAGGGATGGACCCACTGGCCCGTCGGCGAGCCCTACCCCTACCTCTCGCTTCCCGAGTACATCCCGAAATACGCCGCCCTGTTCGGCGAGGAAGAACGCGGCGAGGCGCTGCTGGACCTCTACGAACCGTTCGTCGACGACGTTCGCTCGCGGGTCCCCCCCGAGAGCGAGCGTCGGTCGCTGGCGCTGGTGAACGGCCGATACAACCCGGAGAACCGCGACGGATGGGTCGTCTACAACCCGAAATCGGAGGTCGAGAAGACCTGGGGGAAGAAACAGTACCGCGACCTGAGCGTCGTCGACGCGTTCGAAGGCGCCTACGACGGCCAGTCGTCCGTCATCGTGGATTACGAGGGGCTCCTGGAGTACGACCCGGACGTCATCATCTTCAACTTCGGCGTCACGTACCGCGATTTCCAGGGTGAGAACTACATTCGACAGCAGCGGGAGGTGCTGTCGGACCACCCCGTCGGGAGCAAGGTGTCCGCCGTCGAGAACGAGGACCTGTACGTCGGCGGCACTCCCTACCAAGGGCCGATCATCAATATGTTCCAGACGGAGATGGCTGCCAAGCAGCTCTACCCCGACGAATTCGGAGCCTATCCCGGATACGGGCAGCTCTCGGAGAGCGAACAGCTGTTCGACCGCGAGCGGCTCGCGGACATCGTCAACGGGGACTTCTGACCATGAGCGACGACGACACCGAGACGAGCGACGCACAGACTCGACGCGAGTACCTGCAGTACGGCGCGGTCGTCGGCGGCGGTCTGCTGGCCGGCTGTGCCGGTGGCGAGTCGACGCCGACCGATCCGTCAGTGGCACGGACGGACTCGGAGACGCCGACGGACTCGCCGACCGAGTCGGGGACGAGACCGTCGACGGGCGGGATGTCCGAGACCGAAGCGGAGACCCCAACGGCCACACCCGACGGGCCGTACACGGTCAGCATGGCTCCGGTCGGCGACGTGACGTTCGACGAGGTCCCGACGAGCGTCCTGGCGTACTATCCGATCGCGGCCGGGACCGCCGTCGCACTCGGCCACGGCGACGCGGTCGACGCCATCGGGTACGACAAACAGCTGTTCGGCAACACTGTCGACTACTACTACGACGGCCTCGACGGCGTCTCCTTCGAGTGGGAGGAGCTGGGTCGGGTCACGCCGAGCGGCAGTCCCGGGTCGCTCGACAGGGAGCTGTTCTACGAACTGGACAGCGACGTGCACTTTCTGGACCCGTGTCTCCTCCGGAGCGGCTCCTTCGAGTGGAGCGAGGAAGAAGTCGACTCGCTCGCCGCCGATATCGGCCCCTGGTTCGGCAACTACTACAGCCGGACGAACGGCCAGCCCCCCGAGGGCTGTCGCGACGGCTACGAGTACTACTCGTTGTGGGAGTACATCGGGAAGATCGCGGCAGTGTTCCGGGAGGAGGACCGCTATCGGGCGTTCGAGTCGATGCGCGACGACCTACTCGAGCGGATCCAGGCGGACCTGCCCCCGGAGTCCGAGCGGCCCTCGCTCGCGGTCGTCGCCTACACAGGCGGCACCTTCTGGCCGTACGACTTCACTCAGGAGGGGTATCTCTGGGCGCACGTTCGACCGTTCGGCGTGACCAACGCGTTCACGCAGACCGAGGGCGGGCCGGGAACTGACGGCTCCTACGACTTCGAGGCGATGGTCGAAGCACAGGCCGACGTGGTGCTCCGCTACTGGGGGACCGCGCTGGGAGACACGTTCATCGAGAACCGCTCGGCCGTGCTCGATCACTCTCTCGCAAGGGAGGTACCCGCGTTCCGGGACGAGCGCTACTTCGCGTCGGGCCACGGCATGCAGGGGCCGGTGATGCACCTCTTCCAGCTGGAGATGACCGCCAAACAGCTGTTCCCCGAGCAGTTCGGCGCGTGGCCGGGATACGGCGACGGCGCGTCCTATCCGGAGATACCGGCCGAAGAACGGCTGTTCGACCGCCAGCGCGTCGCTGATATCGTCGATGGAGATATCTGACCATGAGCGACGGCAACACCGACACGACCGAGGCACCGACGCGAAGGGACTACTTGCGGTACAGCGCCGTCCTCGGTGGCGGCCTCCTCGCGGGCTGTTCCGGCGGAGACGCGACGCCGACCGACGGCCCGGAGAGCGACCTCACTGCGACGGCGACCGACACGCCGGCGCCCACCGTCGAGTAGGCTTCAGGCCACGTCGTCGAAGCCCCACTCGTCGGCGCGCTCGGCGGCCTCCGCGCGGGCCTGCTCGCGGATCGCCTCGATCTTCTCGGCGTCGTCGAGGAACGCCTCGACCGCGCCCGGCTGGCGCTCGCCGGTCCCGCCGTCGTCGCCGTCCGCGGCCCCGACGGAGTCGCCCGCCGGACCCACCGCGTCGGCCGGCCGGTCGGGCGGCGCTGCCGCGCGCGTCCGGTCGGCCAGCGCCGGGTCGCCGGCGAGCCGTTCGGCCGCCATCCCGGGCGGGATCCGGAAGGTCGACCGGTCGTGGACGGCTTCGAGGTCGGCGGGCGCGAGCGCGAACAGCCGGAGCCGAAAGGGTCCCGCCGCGGCCAGGTCCGCGAGCGCCGGCGGCCCGGCGCGGTCGGTACCGGTGTGGTAGGCGACGACCGGGACGCCCGCGCGGAAGGTGACGACGCCACGGCCGCTCGCTTCGAGCAGGAGCGCGTCCTGCGGTTCGAAGACGGCGTAGCCCGTGAGTTCGCGGTCGAGCGCGTCGACGAGGACGGTCCGGGGGTCTTCGACGACTCGCGACCGCAGCAGTCGGCCCTCGGGTAGCTTCATGGTGACTCGGGGAGGACCGCGCTGCGGAACCGATCCGCGACCGCCCCGGAGTCGCCGTCGCGGACCGTTAGCGTCGCCGCGGCCTCGCGGTAGGCCCGCGCGGGCTCGCTCTCCGGAGCGTGCGCGAGCAGCGGCCGACCGTTCCGGCGGGCCGCCCGCACCCGGTCGCTGGCCGGCACCGTCGCCAGCGTCGGCCCCTCGAAGTACCGCTCGGCCTTCGGCGCGATGCGCTCGATGGCGTCCGCGTCCCTGACCTTGTTGAAGAGGATCCCCGCCGTCTCGGTCCCGTAGGAGGCGGCGTACTCCTGGACCTTCAGCCCGTCCGACAGCGCCGGGATCGTCGGTTCGAGGACGACCACGACGCGGTCGGCCAGCACGACCGGGAGAACGGCGGCGCGAGAGGAGAGCGTGGCCGCCGAGTCGAGCAGGAGCACGTCGGTGTCGGCCGCCAGCGTCGCGACCACCTCGCGTAGACGCGCCGGGTCGGCCGCCTCGAAGTCCGCGAGGTTCGTCCCGCAGGGGACCACGTCCATGCCGTGGCGCTCGTAGACGGCCGCCGCGACCGGCGCGCCGCCCGCGACGAGCACGTCGTGCAGCGTCGTCTCGACCTCGGCGAGGCCGGCGTGAAAGAGCAAGTTCGCCATCCCCATGTCGGCGTCGACGACCGTCACGTCGTACTCCTCGGAGAGCGCCATCCCCAGCGCGAGCGTGCTCGTGGTCTTGCCGGTCCCCCCTTTCCCGCTGGCGACCGCGAACGCCTCGACCATCACCTCGGGGTGGTTCCCCCTGGCTTAAAAACATTCGCGTGAGCGACAGGTCCCGCGCGGTCCCGACCCGGCCCGGCGGTGGCGCCACGCCCGCCGCGACCGCCCGGCGGTGTGTGACGACGCGAGTCAACACCACCGTCTTCCGTCTCGGGGACCGACCTTTACATCCATGTTCGTCTGCGGAACATAGGACATCGAACGTGGGATAATTCCCAATGGAAATAGACAGTACGGTCGCCACGACCGAAGAACTACTGAGAGCCGTCGCCGATTCGCAGCGACGAGCAGTACTACGCTACGTCCGGGACGCCGACACCGACGCGACGACGGTCGACGAGCTGGCGCGGGCGCTGGCGGACGCGGGCGACGGGGGAATCGATCAGCCGTTGGACGAGCTTCGTATCGGTCTCCGACACGTCCACCTCCCGAAACTGTCCGATCTGGGGGTCGTGACGTTCGATGCGCGGACGTCGACGGTGCGCTACGTCGGCGACGACCGCGTCGAGGCGCTCCTGCAGTTCGTCGCGACGGAACTGGAATAAACGGGCGGCGTCAGTGTTCGTCCGGCAGTCGGACGGCGATCTCGCCGTCGGAGGCGACCCACACGTCGACGCCCTCGTGGCGGAACGAGACGCGGACTAGGTCGTCACCGCGACGGCCGGCCATCAGTCCGTCGAGCGCGTCGGCATCGACCGACCGAGCGAGCGGCGCCATCTCCGTCACGTCCCGGCCGGTCGCGACGGCGAGAGCGGTGGCGACGGCGACGCTCGTCCCGTCCCGTTCAGTCCACTCCCAGCGGACGACGCTCCCGTCGGCCGCCGCCGGATCGCCCGGTCGTCCCCCGTCCGCGGGGCCGCCGTCCCGCATCACGCTCGACCTCCGAACGCTCGTCGCTCCCGCGTCCGAAACGCCCCACGCCGACGGCCGGGTCGGGATAGTGCCATACTGTGTGAATGGATAGCAGAGTACATAGCTGTGTTGTGAGCGAGCGGGTGACACTACCCGGTCACTCGCGGCCGCCGTCGAGTTGCCAGGTGAACATCGCCCGGAGGACGACGACGAGGCTGTTGGCTTCGCCGGTCCCCCAGATGGCCGTCTCGTCGCGCTCGGTGGGGACCGACGAGTCCTCCTCCGGGAGGAGCACGCTCACGAGCGTCTGGGTCTTGTCGACCATCAGGAGTCGACCGGTCGGCGTGTCGGACCAGACCCAGATCGACTCGAAGAGGTCGACGCCGGGGACCCGGTCGCGGATCGCTGCTTCGACGGCGTCGGAGATACCGGCGACGCGGATCGTGACGCCGCGCTCGCTCGCCGCGCGGAGCGCCGCGACGAGGTCGTCGGTGAGCAGGGCTTCGACGGTCATGAACACGATTTCCTCGTCGGCGTCGTCGACGAACTCGACGACGCGCTCGGCGACCGACGTCTGGCCGGTGAGCGTCCAGACGCCCCGTTGCTTGTCGGCTCGCCCGTCGGGTTCGAGGTCGTCGAGCGCGCCGGTCAACCGCTCGACCCGGCGGTCGTAGATGCGCTCGAAGTGACGGCCCGTCGTCTCGGCCGAGACGGCACAGAAGCGCTTGGGCATCGACTGCTGGACGTCCACCAGCCCGTGGTCCGCCAGTTCGTCGACCGCGTCGTAGACGCGCGTCCGGGGGACCTCGGCCACCTCGCTCACCTCCTGGGCGGTGGCCCCGCCGAGGCGCTCCAGCGCCACGAGCGTCCGCGCGGCGTAAGCACTCAGGCCGAACTCGGTGAGCTGTTCGACGGCGACCGACCGGGCCGACTCTGGCAGGTCATCTGACATAGTATTGCTCTCGACGCGGGGTCGCTCGTCGAATACGACTCGCGGCCGACAGCGTGGTTGGGACCCTACTGATAGCCGCGAGTCAGCGATCACTTGGTTGCAGAGCCCTAAAGTAGTACTGTGATTATCTGAGTAAACGATATTGGAGCGACGGCCAGTCGTCGCTCCGCCCACGGCGACAGCCGTTCGGCGACGACGAAGGGGAGAAGTCGACAGAAGTGCCGCTTGAGGCCTTCTATCTGTGAGTTCGGGCGATCAGACGCAGTGAGGGCGAGAGCCGCGAACGCTGCACAAGGGGAAGTGGTTTTCATCTGGAGAGGTTACACACTGTAGTGACCGGACGACCGGTTGCCGAGGTTGGGACCCTATGAACGAAATTTCAAACATGGACGAGGCGATCGAACTGCTCCAGGGACTCGGACTCAAGGAGTACGAGGCCAAGTCCTTCGTGGCGCTGACGCGGCTCCCGAAGGCGACGGCCAAGGAGATAAGCGACGTCTCGGAGGTGCCCCGGACGCGCGTCTACGACGCGGTGCGCGTGCTGGAGTCGAAGGGGCTCGTCGAGATCCAGCACGCCAACCCCCAGCAGTTCCGCGCCGTCGGCATCGACGAGGCCACGCAGACGCTCCAGGCCGAGTACGAGTCCAAGACGGACACGCTCCGGGAGACGCTCCAGGGGCTCGAACCCGCGAGCGACCCCACGAACCCCACGTCGACCCACGAGGTCTGGGCGCTGTCCGGTCGAGCCGCGACCGACAGCCGGACGAAGCAACTGCTCGGCGAGGCCGAGAACGAGGTCGTCATGATCCTCGGGAGCGAGGCGATCGTCACCGACTCGCTGCTCGCCGCGCTCGGCGACGCCGCTGATTCCGGGGCGTCGCTCGTCGTCGGGACGGTGACAGATTCGCTGCGCCGGGAGATCGAGACGACGCTCCCGACCGCCGAGGTGTTCGTCTCGGGGCTGGAGTGGCTCCAGGGGTCGCTCCCGGACGACGACACGGAGATCACACGCATCCTGCTGGTCGACCGGTCGACCATCCTCGTCAGCACCGTCCAGGACGAGATCGGCGGGGCCGAGGAACACGCCGTCTTCGGCCGGGGCTTCGACAACGGCCTCGTCACCATCGTCCGCCGCCTGATGGCTACCGGCCTGCTCCCCGTCGACGACCCCGGCGCCGACTGATCGTCGTTTTCGCGACGCGCGTCGTTTCAAACTGTGAAAGAGAGAGGCCACCGTCGCCGGAACGTTTCATCGGACTAGGTAATTACGTCGTGTCGTTCCGATGACTGACTGGCATGACACCAGCGACCGATCCGCACGGTGGCGACGAGGAACGACAGACAGCGAACCGCTCGACCGACGAGCGAACGGCGACACGACGGACCGTCCTTCGGGCGACGGGCGCGGGCGCGGCCGGCGTCGCAATCGGCGGGTTCGCGGGCACCGCGGCGGCGAGCGCCGACGAGACGCCGTCGCGGCTCCACACCGACGGGAAGTGGGTCAGAGACGCCGACGGCGAGCCAGTCCGACTCCGGGGACTCGCGACCGCTTCCATGGGCTTCTACGCGGTCGACGGGATCCACCCGAAGACCCCCGAAGAGGTCGTCGGCTGGGCGAGCGACCCCGCCCGCGGGTGGTACCCCAACGTCGTCCGCCTGCCGGTTACCCAGTGGGACGTGGACCAGCTGGGCGTCGAGACGCTCGTCTCCGACGTGCTCCGCCCCGTGGTCGACCTGCTGGGCGAGCGCGGCATCTACGCGATGATCGACTATCACGTCATCCACCCCTACACGGAGGCGGCCGCCGACGACGCCGACTACGACACCAGCCCGGACGATATCGTCCGGAACTTCTGGGGCGGCGTCGCGCCCGCGTTCGCCGACGACGAGCACGTCGTCTACGAGCTGTTCAACGAGCCCACCTACCCGATATTCTGGAGCGACAACGGCGAGACGGTCGAGAGCCCGGAGGACGAGTGGCTCCTGTGGCGCGAGACGGCCCAGCCGTGGGTCGACACGGTCCGCGAGGAGGCCCCGGAGACACCCATCGTCGTCGGCTCGCCCAGCTGGACCTCGCGGACGAACTTCGCCCCCGAGTACCCCTTCGAGGGCGAGAACCTGATCTACGCGGCGCACATCTACCCGGACAACGGCCAGCCCGACGAGTTCGACGAGACGTACGGGGCCCCCGCCGAGGACGTGCCGGTCTTCGTCACCGAGTTCGGCTGGGACCCCTACAGCGACGGCCTCGACCAGGGAACCAACACCGACTGGGGCCGGCCCTTCCGCGAGTGGGTCGAGAGCTACGAGAACCTGGGCTGGGCCGCCTGGTGCTTCGACGACTCCTGGGCGCCGACGATGTTCGACTCTCCCGGCGCGGGCGGCGCCGACGAGTGGACACTGCGCTCGGCCCCCGAGGAGCACGGCGGGTTCGTCCGCCAGTGGCTCGCCGAGACGTCCGAACGACCGATCGCGCGCATGCAACCGGGCGAGACCCAGGCCACCGCGGGGGACTGGGTCCACTTCGAAGCCCGCGACGCCTCCGGCGACGACCGTCACGTCTCCACCCTGGCGTGGGACCTCGGGAACGGGGCCACCGACGAGGGCTGGTGGGCCGACGCGCAGTACGACGAGCCCGGCCAGTACGAGGTCGAGCTGACCGCGACGAACGACGCCGGCGAGTCGACGACCCACGGGCTCGCGATCACCGTCACCGAACAGACCGAGGCGGTCGCGACGGCCGAGCCGAGCACGACCGAGGCGACCGTCGACGAGACCGTCGAGTTCGAAGCGCACGACACGTCCGGCGACGACCGCTGGATCGACGCGCTGACCTGGGACTTCGGCGACGGCGCGACCGCCGAGGGGTGGTGGGCCGCTCACGAGTACGAGTCGGCGGGCACCTACACCGTCGAACTGACCGCGACCGACAACACCGGGCAGACGACGACAGACACGGTCGAGATCACCGTCGAGTGACGACCGGGGAGACGGCGTCGGAGGGACGCTCGGCCTCACCGTCTGCACAGTGGCCGACCGCGCCGCAGAGCCAGTCGGCGACGACCGCGGCGAGTCGCCGGTGGGCCGCGTCGGTCCCGATCCGCGCGGGACGGTCGCCGGACTGGCCGCTGTAGGACCCCGCCTGGGAGTGGTTCATCCCCTCGATCCGCTCGACTGCCGCGTCGGCGGGCAGGTTCGCCCGGCTGTCGGCGAACCGCTCGCGGTCGAGCACCGAATCGCGCGTCCCGACGACCGACAGCGCGGGCATCCCCCGGACCGGCTGGTCGCAGTAGGCACCGACGAGCAACAGGCCGTCGACGGCCTCGGGATGGCTCCCGGCGTACCGACACGCCATCGCCCCGCCAAGCGAGTGGCCGCCGACGACCCACTGCGAGACGTTCCGTTCGCCCGCGAGCACCGCGTCGGCCCGACCGATCGAGAACACGGCGAGGTTCACCCGCATCTTCGGGACGACGACGGTGACGTTCGCGCGCTCGGCGATCCGCGCCGCCGTCGGGAGGTACGCGTCCGGCGCTACCCGGCCACCGGGGTAGAACACCACGCCGAGCCGTTCGACCTCGGGGTCGGCGTCCGAGACGACGAACCCGCCGTACTCCTCCGCTACCGTCACGTTCCCGTCGGCGCTGACCGACTCGCGGACCTCGTCGGGCGCGTGGTGCGCGAAGACCCCGAAGTACGCGTAGAAGGCCAGCCCGCCAGCGAGCGCGAGGACTGCGACGACCGCGGCGACCCGGATCGCGATCGCGCGCGCCGAGCGAGCGGCGATCCACGCACGGGCGTCGTCGACGAAGGGCAGCGACATGGTCGACCCACGGCCCCGGGTCGCGTCAGTCTACCGGCCCGTCTCCTGGTCGAGCGTGTCCAGGCCGAGACCGTCGACGAGCGCGTCCCACCCGAGTCCCGCGACCAGGCCGGCCGCCCGATCGTACGGTGAGGCCCCAGTCGAATCGTCCCTCGACCGTTCGATACCTACGTGGGAAAACACCTCGTCCACGAACGCGTCGCGGGCGGTGTCGTTCTCGAACAGCCCGTGTAGATACGTCCCCAACACCCGATCGGTCGCCGCGCCCGTCCCGGCGTCGGGAAACGGGCGTTCGATGTCGACGGCGTCGGCGTCGCCGTCGATCGGACGGGACTCACCCATGTGGATCTCGTACCCCGATATCGGGCCCGCGGCGCCCGCGAGCGGCCCGATCCCGTCGATCCGGCGGGTCACCCGTTCGACTCGTTTGTCCGTCGAGAAGCGCGTCTCGACCGGCAGGAGACCGATACCTTCGAAGGTACCGATATCGTCGGTGCTCTCGACGCCCGCCGAGCGGATGCGCTCGCCGAGCATCTGGTAGCCGCCACAGAGACCGACGACCGGGCCGCCGAACGCTCGGAGTCGCTCGGGGAACCCCGCCGCCCGCAGCGCCCGCAGGTCGTCGACCGTGTTCTTCGTGCCCGGGAGCACGACCGCGTCGGCGCCGCGGCCCGTTCCCGTCCCGACCGTCGCGGAGTCCGAGAACTCGGCGTCCAACGGCAGGTAGACCACCCGGACGCCGGGCTCGCCGGCCAGCGGCTCGATATCGGTGAAGTTCGAGATCCGGGGCAGCCGCGGGACGGCGACGGTGACCGCCCGGTCCGCGGACACGCCGTCGTCGCTTCCCCGCACCGCTCGCCCGTCTTCCGCCGGGAGGTCGACGCTGTCCTCCGCGGGCAGACCGGGATCGTCGTGCGGTAGGACGCCCAGGATCGGGACGCCCGTCCGCTCCTCGACCTCCGCGATGGCGGGGTCGAGCAGCGACGCGTCGCCGCGGAACTTCGTGAGGACGGCGCCGGCGACCCGCTCGCGCACGTCGTCGGGGAGGAGTTCGACCGTCCCGACGAGGCTGGCGAACGCGCCCCCGCGCTCGATGTCCGCCACGAGGAGGATCGCGGCGTCGGCGAAGCGCGCCGTCTCGATGTTTGCGAGGTCCCGGTCGCGCAGGTTCGGCTCGGCGATCGATCCCGCGCCCTCGGCGACGATAACGTCGTGGTCGACGGCGAGCCGTCCGTGGGCGCGGCGGGCCGTCTCGCGGGCGTGCTCCCAGTGGTCGTCGTAGTACTCGCCGGCCTCGTAGTGGGCGACCGCCTCGCCGTCGAGGACGAGCTGGGACTCACTGTCCCCGCGCGGTTTGAGCAGGACGGGATTGTGGTCCGTGGTGGGCGCGACGCGAGCCGCGCGGGCCTGGACGTACTGGGAGACGCCGATCTCGCCGAACGCCGACGCGTCCGCTTCGACCTCGTCGGCCACGGCCGCGGCTCTCGGCACCGCCCGGGCGTTGTTGCTCATGTTCTGCGCTTTGAACGGGGCCACGTCGACGCCCCGGTCGGCGAGCGACCGACACAGCCCGGCGGCGACGGTGCTCTTGCCGACGTGACTCGCCGTCCCCGCTATCAGGATCGTCCGTGCCATCCGGTAGTCGCTCGTCGGTTCGGCGTCGGATCGTAAATACGGGCCGGAGGGCGACGGATCGTTTCCGCCGTCTCGGTCGGTACCCGTCGAACTACGGCCAGTCGGCGGGGAGGGCCGCTTCGTTGTCGTCCAGCAGCGTCAGTACCGGCTCGATCCCGCCGAAGGCCGGACCTCTGGTCACCTCGTGGGTCGCTTCGTCCCAGTCGACGAGTCCGTATTCGGCCAGTTTCGGGAGGTGGACGTGTCGCATCGCCACGAGCCGGTCGTAGGCGTCCCCGTCCCCGTCGGAGTCGTCGACGAACGACGAATCGACCTGCGGGTTGTGTTCCATGAGCGCGAGCAGCAGTTTCCGCCGTTCGCCGGCCGCGAGCGCGTCCGCGACCACGTCGAACGAGACCGCTTCGATGGCTTTGTCCATGCAACTTGGTAGGCGAGCAGCCCCATAACGCCCCGACTATTTATGGATCGCTAGACGTGTGAGTAACTGAATAACAGTTTTCCGTCCCCGCGGTCCGTCCCACGAGCCACCGGTCCCGTCTTCGAAAGCGAGCCGAGCGATCGCCGCCGTTCGAGGGGTAGCGGCCCGTTCGCGCTCCGATCCGGCGAGCGGTGGGAACCGTTCGGTCTCGAAGGGGGGTGGAGACCGGGACGCACGAGCGATAGCTCGCGGTGGAGTTGTCGACGGTCTCCATGAGAAGATGTGCCGGCTCCGGGTAATAACCCCGTATTTAGGAAGATGCTCAAAGGTGCGACCGGCGACGGCCGGCCCACCCCCGGACGGGCGGACGACGCCGTCGATACGCTTACCTGCCGGCGGGCCACACCGGACCGCAGACGCCGCTCGCATGTCCGACGACCACTACGACGACGTCGCCGACGACTGGGGCGACTACGCCGAGGTCCCCTGGCGCGCGCAGGTGCTCTGGCCCACGCTCGAGGAACTGCTCCCGGACCTCGACGGCCGTCGAGTCCTCGACGCCGGCTGCGGCGACGGCTACCACGCGGCCGCACTCGCCGACCGCGGCGCCGACGTGATCGGCGTCGACGCCAGCGAGGGGATGGTCGCGACCGCCCGCGAGCGCTACGGCGACCGCGACCGCGTCGCGTTCCGTCACGGCGACCTCGCGGACGGCCTCGACCCCCTCGCCGACGACGGCGTCGACCTCGTGCTCTGCCAGCACGTGCTCTCGCACGTGCCCGACCTCGAACCGGTCGCCGCCGCGTTCGCCCGCGCCCTCCGCCCCGGCGGCTCGGTCGTCTGCTCGACCCACCACCCGTTCCACGAGTACCTCGTCGTCCGCGAGGAGTGCTACCCCGACACCCGAGCCATCGACGGCCTCGACGCGCGGCCGGCCGTCGACGCCGACTCCCGTTCGCCGGCGTACGCCGACAGCGAGCGCTACGCTCTCTACTGGGGCGGGGAGGTCCCCGACGGAACGGAGACGGGGCTCGACACCGACGGCGACGAGGGCGACGAGGGCGACGACGCGAACCCCTCGACCTTCCACCGACGGCCGCTCGACGCGCTCACCGGCCCGCTGTTCGACGCCGGCTTCGTCCTCACCGGTCTACGCGAACCCGACATCTCGGAGCGACTCGACGAGGAGCTGCTCGACGAGGTGACCGACCTCGCCGGTCGGCCGCCGCGGTCGCTGTGTCTGCGGGCGCGACTGTCGTGACCGGTCCGCCGCATAACATAAGGGACAGACGCGTGAACGTCCCGATATGGCCCCCGAACGTCCTCCAGACGGCCCCGCGATCGAGACGACGGACCTGACGAAGCGCTTCGGCGACGTGCTCGCGGTCGACGGTCTCGACCTGGCGATCGACCAGGGCGAGGTGTACGGCTTCCTCGGGCCCAACGGCTCCGGGAAGACGACGACGATGCGGATGCTGACGACGCTGACCCGGCCCACGAGCGGGTCGGCCCGCGTGATGGGCGTCGACGTGGCGGATCGTCGCGAACTGATCTCGGTAGTCGGATACCTCCCCGAGGAGCCGCCGCTGTTCGACGAGCTGACCGCCCGCGAGCAACTGCGCCACGTCGCCGCCCTCCACGACCTGCCGCGCGACGAGGCGAACGACCGCATCGAGCGCTACCTCGACCGCTTCTCGCTGGCCGGCGAGGCCGACCGCCGGCTCGAAGGGTTCTCGACGGGGATGCGCAAGAAGGTGGGGCTCATCGCGACGGTGATCCACGAGCCGCCCGTGCTGTTCCTCGACGAGCCGACGAGCGGGCTCGACCCCCGCGCCGCTCGCACCGTCAAAGACCTCATCGCGGAGCTGTCGGGCGGCGAGACGACCGTCTTCCTCTCGACGCACATCCTGCCGGTCGTCGACGAGTTGGCCGACACGATCGGCGTCCTCCACCGCGGCGACCTGGTCGCGGAGGGGCCGCCCGACCGGCTCAAACAGCGCGCCGAGCGCGGCGGGGCCGGGTCGCTGGAGGACGTGTTCCTCGAAGTGACGACCGACCACGCCGAGGAGGCGACCGCGACGCCGGACACCCAGTCATGAACGTCGGCCACAGCCTGCGGCTGACCCGCATCGACGTGCGGCGGATGGTCCGCAAGCGAACCGACCCGGACAACTGGGTGACCTCGATCGTCTCGGTGGGGCTGTTCGCCCTGCTGACGCTCGGGCTCACCGCCGCCGGCGTCTACGGCGGCCGCGCGCTGGGCCGTGCGCTCGCTTCGGGGTCGCTGGACCCCTCCGGGGCGGGCGTCGCGACGGCCGCGCGCGGCGTCTTCGGCGTCGTGTGGGTCATCGCCGTCGTGATCTTCGCCGTCCGCGCGGTCGGCCAGCGCGGGACGCTCACCAACGCCGAGGGGGTCCTGACGGTCGTCCCCACCGTCGAGGCCTACCTCGGACTCGTCGCCAGCGAGTTGGTCTACCTGCTGATCTGGACGCTGCTGCCGGCCGTCGGCGCCGGCGTCGGCCTCGCGCTCGGCACCGAGACGCTCTGGCCGCTGGCCGGTGTCCCGCTGGCCGTCGCCCTCGGCGGGGCGACCGCCGTCGCGGCCGCCTACGCCCTCGGACTCGGCGTCCGTCACGTCGTCACCCGTTTCCCGTTCGTCGCCCGCCACAAGAACGGCCTGATCGCCCTCGTCTTCGTCCTCTACATGGCCGCCATCGTCAGCGGGTCGCTCAACCAGGCCGTCGTCGGCCTGTTCGAGCCGATGGCCGCCTCGCCCGTCGGCTGGTACGCCGACCTCGGACTCCTCGGCCTGCCGAACGTGGCCGCCGCCGCGACGCACGCGGCCGGGGCCGTCGTCGCCTCGGTCGCGTTCGCCGCCGTCGCCGTCGCCGCGGGCACGGCGATCGCCCGCCGGCACTGGTTCGCCGACCCCGCGCTCGCCGGCGAGAGCGAGGACGACCACGAACCCGCCGACTCCGCCACGTCCAGGCCGTCGGACGCGGTCACCCCGGCGACGACCGACGACGACTGGCTCGCCCGCCGACTCGAAACCGTCGTCGACCGGCCGACCGCGGCGCTGGCCGTCCTCGCGTGGCGTCGGGCCGCCCGCGCGCCGCTCAAGCTGATGTACGCCGCCTACCCCCTCTTTTTCGGGACGGGCGCGTTCGTCGAGATCCTCCAGACAGGCGAGATCCCGGCGTATCTGCCCTACGCACTGCTCGTGTTCGTCGCCTGGGCCGGCGGCGTCGTCTTCACGCTCAACCCGCTGGGCGATCAGGGGTCGGTGCTCGCGCCCACCATCCTGAGCGAGGTGACCGGCCGGAAGTTCGTCCTCGCGCACGTGCTGGCGGGCCTGGTCGTCGTCGTCCCCGTCGGGACGGTTCTGGTCGGTCTCGTCGCCGCGCTGAGCCCTGTCGGGGCCCAGAAGACGGCGATCCTCGTCGGCCTCTCGCCCGTGGCGATGGTCGTCGCCGCCGGTCTCTCGGTCGGGATCGGGACCGCCTTCCCCCGCTTCGAGGCGACGAACCTCACCCGCTCGATGGAGGCCGTCGTCCCCAGCCCCTGGGCGTTCGTGCTCTTCAGCGCTCACGTCGTTCTGACGGCCGTCGCCGCCGTCCTCGTCGGTCTGGAGGGCGCCCGAACGCTCGGCGCGACGCTGATCGGCGGCCTCGCCTCGTTCGTCCTCTCGACGCAGGTGTCGGTGGCGCCGAGCACGCTCTACGCCGTCAGCGCCGTCGCGCTCGTGGTGTTGCTGTTGCTACCCGCCGCCTCCTATCGCTACGCCGTCCGCACCTTCGACCGGTACGAACTCGCGTGAGCGGTGGCGGCGACCGGCGGACGCCGCCACCGCCGCGACGCCAGTCGACGCGTCAGTACTCGGTCCCCTTCCGAGCGCTGTGTCCGGACTCGATCGGGTGGGCCTCCTTGCGGACGTTGGTCACGAGGTCGGCGACCTCGGTCGCGAACTCGGGGCGTTCGTGGCCGCCGGTCAGCACGAGTTCGAGGTTCTCGGGTTTCGACTCGACCAGCGCTCGCACGTCGTCGGGGTCGACGAGCCCGCGGTTGCCGGCGTAGCAGATCTCGTCGAGGATCAACATGTGGACGCCGTCGTCGGCCGAGCCGTCGAGCGCCAGGGGAGCGGACAGGTCCGCCTCCCCAGCGGCCGCGACGAGGTCGCGCGCTCGCTCGAAGCCGCCCTTCGCGCGGGCGGCGTGCTCGTCGTCGTCGGTGCCGTCGTGGAAGCGGTGCCAGCCGTAGTGGCCGCTGTTCTCGTAGGAGTAGCCCGGCAGCGCCGCGATAGCGTTGTACTCACCGCGCACGTCCTCGACGGTGCTGGTCCCGCCCTTCATGAACTGGAGCATGTGGACCCGGTAGCCGTGGCCGGCCGCGCGCAGCCCCATCCCCATCGCCGCGGTCGTCTTGCCCTTGCCGTCGCCCCACCAGACCTGCGTCAGTCCGAACGCCTCGGGCGCCGCCGGTTCGATAGGGCGGGGTTCCAGCGGGTCGTCGCCGTCAGCGGTCGCGTCGTCGCTCATGGCGCGACCGTCACACCCCAGGCCCGTAGCCGCTTCGACCCGGCCGGCCCCTCACTCGCCCACGCGCGAGACGGTGGCGCGTTCGCTCGACCGGACGCCGTACTCCGCGGCCGCGACGGAATCCGGCACGTCGTCGCCGCCTTCGCCGTCGTACCGCGCGGCGAGACTCGCCCGGACGGCGTCGCGCACGCAGACCCGCGCGGCCCGTCCCACCGGCGTCGCGCTGCCGGCGAACGCCGCGGGCTCGCCCGACGGGTCCGAGCCGACGACCACCGCGTCCGACGTGGTACCGGTGAAGCCCGTCTCGGCCAGCAGCGTCGCGGTCTTGGCCTCGACGGCCGTCGCCAGCAGCGTCGCGAGCGCGCCGTCGGAGAGCGCCCGCGTCGTCCCGACGAGGAGGTTGACCGTTCCCGGCCGCGGCTGGCCGTCACCGTCGGCGCCCTCGTCCGGAGCAGGCGTCGACGCCGACCCCTCGGTGTCGGCCATCGGCAACACGGCGGGGTTCGAGACGCCCGCGGTCGCCACGACCTCGACGCCGTCAAGCCGGGCCCGCCGCGCGTGCCGCAGCTCGACGCCGGTCAGCATCGCCGGTCCCGAGTCAGGGAACCCGGCCCGTTCCCGCCGCTCGGCGACGTAGGCGCCGAGATCCGTCCGATCGAACCCTTCGGGGACGGTGCAGTTGTACGCGGCGTCCGCCCGATGGTACCCGCCCGAGAATCCCGTCGACAGCCAGCGAGTCCCCGGTCGTCGGACCCGCAACACGTCCGCCGACACCCTACTCTCGAACATCCAGCGCCCCCAGCAGGCGGTCGTGGTCCGCGGGCGTCCGGACGGCGACTCGGACGTGCGTATCGAGCCCCGCGAACGACCGCGCGTCCCGGAGCTCGATCCCGGCCGCTCGCGCCCGCGAGAGCAGGTCCTCGACCCCTCCGGTGCTCCCGCAGTCAAGCAGGACGAACGGCGCCGTCGCCGCTTCCATCGGCGGGTCGGGATCGTACACCGAGAACCGGGGGTCGGCGTCGAACGCCCGGCGCAGCCGCTCGCGCTCGCTCGCCACGCGGTCGCGCGTCTCGGCCACGAACGCCGGGCTGTCCATGCAGTGGGTGCCCACCGCGGCGGCCGGCCACCCGAGTCCCCACGTGATCGCCGCTGTCCGGATCCGCTCGCGCAGCTCACCCGTCGCGACGGCGAACCCCGCCCGCAATCCCGGCAGGCCGAACAGCTTCGTCAGCGACCGGGCGACGACCACGCCCGGCTCGCCCGCCAGCGACGGCCGGTCGGTGAAGCCGAGGAACGCCTCGTCGGCCAGCAGCGTCGTCCCCGCGGCGCGACAGCGGTCGGCGAACGCCGCCAGCGCCGACGGCTCGGCGGCGTCGCCGGTCGGGTTGTTCGGGTTGCAGACGACCGCGAGCGCGAACTCGTCGGGGTCTCGGTCCAGCATCGCGCCGTAGTCCGCGGCCACCGGCTCGCCGCCCTGCAACTCGACTTCGCGGGCGTACTCGCCGAAACTGGGGGCGAGGACCAGCGCCCGGTCGCCCGGGTCGACGGTGACCGCGACGGCCAGCCGGATCGCGGCCAGCCCGCCCGCCGTCGGGACCACGTCGCCAGCGTCACATTCGACGTACTCGGCCGCGGCCCGCCGGTACTCGGGGTAGTCCTCCGGCGGGTAGGTCCGCGCTTCGTCGAGCGCCCCCGCGTAGACCTCGGCGACGCCGTCGGGGACCGCGGGATTGACGTTCGCGCTGAAATCGAGTACGTCGGGGTCGTCGCTGCTGCCGTGGGTCACCGCCGTCCCCGCCAGCCGCGCGACCGCCTCGGTGTCCATACCGGTGGCTCGGCCAGCGGCGACAAGAAGCTCCCGCTCTGATCACAGTCGATCCCGCGGATCGCTCGGAGCGCCGCTCGCGACGGCCGCGAGCGTCCGTTCGAGGTTCTCCGTCCGCTCGGTCAGTCCCAGGTGTAGCCGAACGCCTCGGAGCTACGGTCGACGTAGCGGTTTTCGAGCACCTCGCTGACGGTCCGGCCGAGTTCGTCGAGCGCTTCCTCGATGTCCGCGCGGTCGTTCCGGTCGAGCCGGTCGTCCCACGGCTCGGGGAGGGCGGTCGCGAGTTCGGGCGCGCGATACCCCACGTCGCCGGCCGACTCGTTCCAGTAGAAGTCGAGGGCGCCGACCAGCCCCAGTTCGCGGGCCGCCGCGAACTGCTCGTCGTCGAGATACGAGTTGTCGGCCCACTCGACGAAGCCGTCCTCCCAGGCGCCCTCCGCGAGGAACTCAGCGAGCGCGTCGCGGCGACCCTCCTCGCCGGTTCTGGTCTCCGGTTCCTCGACGGCGTCGTAGTCGCCCGGGTCCTCGGCGGCGTCGAGTCGCGGCGGGTCGGGTACCTCGGGGTCGAATGACATACCGGCCCTTCGGCGGTCAGCGCATTGAGGGTTTCCCAGGGTCGCCCGCCCGTGTGACGGGGACGCGCGCGTCGGTGCCTCAAAGCAACAGCCGTTCGGCCACCGCGGCGTCCTCGCGGCGGTTGACGTTGACCGCCAGCCGGGCGTCGTCGCGGACGAGCGTCCGGTCGGGGCCCTCGCCGACGACGTTGACGCCCGCCGGCGCGAGTTCCTCGCCCTCGTGGACGAACGTCGTGTCGACGCTCACGCCCAGGGCGCTCTTGAGGAACGTCGGCGTCGCGACGGTCAGCGACCCCGACTCGTGGGCGGCGAGCACGCCGTCGACCACCTCGCCGTCCAGCAGCGGCAGGTCGGCGGCGACCGTCAGCACCGGTTCGTCGACCCGCTCGTCGGTCAGCGCGTGCTGCAGGTCCACGACGTACCCCTCGCCGGGCGTCTCGATGGTCGGACAGTCGACGTGGCCGGCGGTCTCGGGGGCGTGGGGCGAAACGACGGCGTACACCCGGTCGATCCGGCTGTCGGCCAGCGCAGTGAGCCCCCGGTCGACCATCGGCTCGCCGTCGACCGGAAACAGAGGCTTCTCGCCGTCGGAGTCGAGCCGGGTTCCCTTCCCGCCGCAGATCACCAGGGCGTCCACGCGACCACCTCCCCCAGAGTCACCGACTCCCCGAGACCCGACGGCACCGTGAGATCGGCGTTCCAGGCGACGAGCCCGGCGTGGAGCGCGACAACCCGCGCGAGTTCGTTCGCGCCGCCCACCACGTCGCCGGTCACGCCGTCCAGCCGTCCCCGGGCCCACCACAGCAGCGCGAGGGCGACTCCAACGCCGCTCGAAAGCGCCGCGGCGGCCGCCAGTGACGGGAGCGTCAGCGCGACGGCGGGCGCGGCCAGCGCGAGCGGGGCGGCGAGTCCCCGAGGCGGCGTCTCGTCGGCGACCGCCGCGCCGAAGCCGTCGTGGGCCGCCGAGCCGAGCGCGACCAGCGTCGCCATCGCGACCTTCCCCGCGACCTCCGCGGCGACGACCAGCCCGACGGCCGCGACGACCGGCAGCGCCGCGAGCCCGACCCCGGCGAGCGCCAGCCCGCCGACCACCACGGCGAGCGCGAGCGTCCCGCCGACGCCGAGGACGGTGTCACCCATCACCTCGCGGCGGCGCTCGGCGTCGCCGTGGACGACGGCCGCGTCGCCCAGGTCCGCGACGCCGTCGAAGTGGTTGATCCCCGTCAACGCGACCACGGCGAGCACGTACGCGAGCCCGACTGTGACCGCCGGGACGGGCGCGAGGGAGCCGACCGCGACCGGGACGGCGACGAGCGCGCCCAGCAGGTAGCCCGCGACTGCGAGCGTCCACGGCGCCGTCCGAAACGCCTCCCACGCCCGCTCGCTGCGGCCCACGGGGAGCCGGGAGAGAAAGCCCAGCGCACCGCGGATCGCCGCCGAGGCGTCCCTCAGACCCACGTGATCACCCCCACACCCAGATACGCCAGCGCGCCGGCCAGTCCCACCCGGCCGACCGCCCGTTCGGCGTCGTCGACCGTCGGCAGCGGCGCGTCGGCGTTGATCTCGTACACGCCGGACTTGACGAGTCGCACGCCGAGCGCGGCGGCGACCGTGCCCATCGGCCACCCGGAGTTGGGCGACGGCACGCGGTCGAGCCAGCGCCGCGCGGCCACGAGCGAGTCCGGCGCCAGCGTCGCCGCGGCGATCAGGACCGCGCTCGCGCGCGCTGGCACCCACATGACCGCGTCGTCCAGCCGCGCCGGCGCCCACCCGACGGGTTTCGACCGGTAGCCGAGCATCGAGTCCATCGTGTTCACCGCCTTGACCCACGCGGCACCAGCCGCGCCCAGCGCGACCGCCGCGACGGTCGAGTCCAGGCCGGCGGGGAGCGACCCCGAAGACAGCACCGGGTCGGCCGCGAGCGCGAGCGCGGCGAACGCGCCCAGCGGCGCGACCAGCCCGTCGGCGAGGTTCTCGGCGACGCTCTCGACGACCGCACTCCGCACCTCGCCGGGCGACAGCGCCGCGGCGTCCCGGCCGGCGAGCGCGCGTAACTCCGAGCGGGCTGCGGCCAGATCCGTCTCCGACAGCGCCGTCACCTCGCGGGCGACCGACAGCAACCGCCGGAGGCTCGTCGTCAGGAAGAGGGCGATCCCGCCGGCGACGGCGCCCGCGAGCGGCCGCCAGATGCCAGCGGCGGCGACGAGCGCGCCGACGAGAAGCGCCGCGGCCAGCGGGAGCGCGACGGCCGCGAGCGCGCCGGCGACTCGCGGGTAGGTCCACGACCGGTCCAGCGGCGCGACCACCCGGCCGAACCAGGCGACGGGGTGGAGCCGCGTCGGCGGCTCGCCGACCGCCGCGTCGAGCGCGAGCGCCAGCCCGACCGCGACGGTACTCAGCGACACCCCGTCCCCTCCAGTTGCGCCGGTAGATCCGGCAGGTCGGTGTCGGTCAGGAGGACGCTCGTCGCGCCGGCGTCGTCGGCGCCGCCGTCGGTCGCGGGATCGTCGCCGACGTGGACGAGATCCGCGACCGGGACGCCGAGCGCGTCGGCGACCGTCTCGAACGCGCGGCGGTCGGGTTTGCGCCACCCGCAGTCGACGCTCGCGACGACCGCGTCGAACCGACCGGCGTCGAGCCGGGACCGCGCCAGCGTCCGCTCGACGAGTCCGTCGACGCTGCAGTTCGAGCACACGCCGACCGGCCCGCGCTCGGCGGCGGCCGCGACGGCGACCTCGGCGCCCTCGCGCGTTTCCACTGGCCCGTCGAACGCCGCGCGGACGGCCGCCTCAACCGTCTCCCCGTCGGCGTCGACGCCGCGGCTCGAAAGCGCCCGGCCGACGTGGTCCGACAGCGCGAGTTCCGCGCCCGGTTCGACGGTGACCTGCGGCTCTCGGTAGGCCGTCGCCCAGTCGTCGGGGACCGCGACGCCGCGCTCGCCCAGCTGGCGGGCGACCGCCTCGGCCGGCTCGGCCGGCCGGGCGACGGCGACGAGCGTGCCGAACAGGTCGAACGAGACTGCCACGCACCCCCCATCGAAACGCCGCACCTTGAACGATACGGACTGTTCAGCGCGCTCGCGCTGCGGGACGGGAACTGCGAGAGGGCTCGAACGCCGTCGTCGCCGCTCGGCGAGACGCCGCGATAAATAAAGGGGTGTGCGGGCCGGTTCGGCCCCGGGTCACATGGGTCGTGGGCCGCGCGCTCGGCTTCGGGCAGGCCTGAGCTGTCGGCGAGGCGTCCGGACGGCCGTCGTCAGCGACGGTCGTCGTCCGCGTTCACCCACTTGGCCCGTCGGATGTCGTACTTCCCACAGACCGGGCAGGTGTGATACTGGATGTCGAACTGCGTCTCGCACCCGAGACACAGATACGGTAACGCCTCGGGCTCCGACAGCCCTGAAGCGCGTTTGGCCCGTTCCAAGACGCCCATCGTGACCACACAGGTACCAGGGACGCTCCCACTAAAAAGAGCGAGGATAGTTTACACCCGGCGAAAACGCTCCCGTCGGGCGCTACACCCGCTTTGAGCCGTGTTCTCGTCGACGGGGTCCCGGCGTCCGTTCGCCCCCGCTGGCGCGCGCCGAACGAGCGGGCCGGCTGGTCGAGCCGCCGCTCACTCCCCGTCGGCGTCGTCGGCGTCGTCTGCGTCGGTGACTGGCACGCGCGTCGGCCCCTCGTCGCTCCCGCGACCGTCGCCGGGTCGGTGTTCGCCGTCGCCGCCGACCGGGAGTCGCTCGCGCATCTCGCTGGCGAACGACTCGACGCGGTTGCGGACCGTCGAGGCCTCGTCCTCGAAGCGTTCGACGTTTCGCTCGACTGAGTGGACCCGGTCGCGGGGGATCTGTTTCATCAGGTCGTTGCCGTCGTCGTCCGTCCCGGACTTGAGCATCCAGTGGTCGCGCGCGTAGACGACCTCCTCGTTGTCGACCGTGACCTCGGTCGTCCCCTCCTCGGGGTCGTCGTAGACGATCGTCGCCTGGCCGAGTTCGATTTCGTCCATACCCGTGCTTGTGGTCCCAGCGGTTTACACTCGGCGACGACGAGCGCCGACCGTCCCGGCGATCGCCACCGGGAGCGCCGCGAGTCCCCGACGGCGACCCACCGCCCGCGAGCGCTCGCGAGCGCCCGCGAAGGTGCCGCATTCGATCGCCGGCCAGCGGCTTTTGCCCCCGGCGCCCCGATCGGTCACGTGGCGGAGCAACTGGATCCCGAGGAGATCTTCGAACGCGCCGTCGCGGAGGGCGAGCGGCGGCTCGACCAGTCGACGCTCGAACTCGCCTCGACGAGCTTCATCGCCGGATTCACCGTCCTGTTCGGCGTCGTCGCGCTCGGTATCGTCGAAGGGCTCGTCGAACCGACCGCCGGCCACGCCGCCCGAGTCGCCGGGGCGCTGGCCTTCGCGCCCGGGGTCGTCTTCCTCGTCGCCGGCCGGACGGAGCTGTTCAACGAGAACTTCTCCGACCCCGCCGCCGCCGCGGTCGACCGGGGCACCGCTGCCGTCCCGTCGCTGCTCCGCCTGTGGACGCTCACGTTCGTCTTCAACCTCCTCGGCGGCGGTCTGCTCGCCCTCGTGTTCGCCGTCGACGGCGCGATCCCACCCGTCGGAGCCGACGCGCTCCAGCGCTTCGCCGAGGAGACCGCACACCGACCCGCGCGCACGTGGTTCACCCGCGGCGTCGCCGGCGGCGCGCTCGTGAGCTTGCTCTCCTTTCTCGTGGTCTCCGTCCGCGGCGACGGGAGCCGGCTCTGGCTGGCCTACGCCGTCGGCGTCATGCTCGCGCTCGGCCCGTTCGACCACGTCGTCGTCTCCATCCTCCACGTCGTCCTCGGGACGCTGCTGGGGGCGACGGTCGGCGTGAGACGACTCGCCGCGATGACCGCCGTCGTCACCGCCGGCAACCTCGTCGGCGGTCTCGGACTCGTCACCGTCACACACGTCACACAGGCGATGGGCGCCGCCGAGTAAGAGCGGTGTGTCCCGACTCCTGGGCAACTGGAACCGCCGGCGCGCCTGTGGAAGGGGTCGGGGGTGGGACGCACGCCGACGGCCGGGACGCCACCGTGGGCTGGCACGCGCCAACCGCACGGCGCTCAGGACTGGTCCGTCATAATCCCTCGGACACACACGCGGCGGCCGAGCCCGATCGCACTCGAAGCCATACCGCTCGGCGATGGACTACGGTTCGGCTGAAAACTGAGTCCGCCCTCCCCGGCTAGGAGATCGGACCGCTCGGTACCTCTCGACGGTCAACTTACGGAAATTCATAGGTCGAACAACTCCCGTCGCTGCTCGGCTTTCTGTCGCTTACTGCGTCGGTCGTAGTGCTTGTCCAGAATCTCCTCGCTCGCGTCCATCCGGTCGGACACGAGCGTCCGATCCTCGTCGGCCAGCCGGTGTGCTGTCACCCGACCGCTCCGAACGTCGTGGGGCGACCGCGCCGAGGGGCACTTGCTCATCTTCGCGAAGGCGGTCGCTTCGCACTCGTCGGGCTCGCGGTCGTGGGGACACTCCTCGCCGCGCCAGCATGGGCGGGTGACTCGGTAGAGCGTATCCCGACAGGCCGACACCGACACCCGCCCTTGCTTCGTCGTCAGCAGCGGCGCGCGGTCGTGTTCGTCGGTCACGCCGACCCGTTGCTCGTTGATGTAGTCCTCCAGTACGTCCGCGACGTGTTCGGTGATCGCGTTCCACCGCTCGCTCTTCCCCTTGTTCTTGAGCGGGGTACCGGTATCCGGTCGATGGACGAAGTGAATCGCCGGCCCATCGCCACGGGGACGGTCACCGTCGAGGTCGATATCGCCCAGGTCGAGCGCCCGAAGCGCGCCGACCCGGCACCCGGTGTGCCACAGCAACAGCATGGTGACGTGCCGCCGGCTCGCGTACGCGAAGCGACCGAGGTAGTCGACGATCTCGACCGCTCGGTCCGGGTCGAGCGTGCTATCGCTCACGCCCCCGGTCCCTTCGATTCGCGGCAGCGGTACCTGATCGAACAGACCCTCCTCAACGGCGTCGATATTTCCGCAGAACCGGAGGAACGAGCGGAGCGTCGCCATGTCGCCCCGGAGCGTTACCGTCGCGAGTTCCTCGCCCGAGTACCCGCCCTCGCGTCGCCAGACGCGATAGGCGTACAGGTCACGACCCGACAGGTCGTTCATGTTCGCGATGCCCTCCTCGTCGCACCACGCGACGAACGCTCGGAGTCGGTAGTCCTGGCCCTCCTTCGAACTCTCCGTCAGGTCGTCATCCCGAGATTCGAGATACAGGTGAAGAGCTTCAGAGGGTTCGAGAGGTTCCAAGTCGCTCACGCCGGTCCCCCCGTTCGGTCGAGATCTCGGTCGTAGGGTCCGGCAGGCGTCAGTAGTAGCACCTCGTCGCGCTGGAGTAGGTCACCGCTCCGCTTGTCGCGCAGCTCGTCGAAGACGCCATCGACACCTTCGACGCGGGCGCACTTCGAACACCAGAAGTGGTGATTCGTGGGCTCCCAGGAACGGTGGTTGCGGGGACAGGTGAACCGCCACCGGTCGTGACGGTCCTCGATTCGGACGGTCTTCTTTCTCTCACATTCCGACATAACCGGGTCGGACTGAATGGAGGTGACATAAAAGGGGTAATCCAGACGCGCAGACTGAAAGTAAAGCACCCATATCCTACAACTAACCCATCCGCCCGGCCAGATATCGGACGGCTGAGCGGCCGAACCGCCGGTGAAAGTAGTCTCCGCTCGATACCCCTCGCCACCTGGCTTAAGCCAGCGTGCATGTGTCGTCGTCATGTGTTCGCTCGCGAGAGCGACACCCCGGCCGACGGGTAGGGTCGTCGGCCACCGACTCTTTCTCGCGGGAACTACGCCCGCCAGCCCGGTGTGGCGCCCTTGCTCCGACTGTTGGACCAACCTCACTTAAAATTACTCAACGGATTCGTTAACTGTAGATAACGGATATGATATCAAGCGACAACGTATCAAAAACCGTTAACCAGAGTCAATCGATTCGCGGACCATGCGTCCGCGGGTGGACTGGATGAACCAGACCGACGACCGGATTCTCGAACTCTTAGATGAATCCGGGTTAGAACTCTCCCCCGTCGTGATTTCGAGAAATATAGATTACTCACGCTCTTGGGTATCTCAACGTCTCACGGGACTGGTAGACGCGAGTCTCGTCTCGGTTGCTGACGGAAGCTATTATTCAATAACAGAGAAGGGTCGCGACTACCTCGCCGGTGATCTCGACGCCAACGACCTTCGACTCGACGACGAATAGTTTCAAGTTACCTGCTATCTTCTGAGGGGCCGTACACGATGCAACGGCGTACCCTACTACGTCGCCTTGGAGTGGGCACAGCAGTCGCCTTTGCGGGCTGTTCCGGGAATCCAGACGCAGATCAATTGGTCACCCACTACAGCGAGGGTTATCAGACCTACCAAGCCGGGGACGAAAAGGGCAATTCGGCTACTGAGTACGAAGGTGAGAAACAGCGCCAGATGCGGAGGAACGCGCGGGATTTGATGAACGAGGCGAAGAATAAATTCGAGAAGGCCCAGGATCTGGCTCAGAAGGACCAGACAATATCCTACTGCAAATCGGCAAAGATGGAAGCGAAGTACAAGCGGTCTGTCTACAATCACCTCGCTTCAGGAGAAACGAACCAAGCTCTCAGCTCATCCAGAGCGGCACTTGATCATGAGGTAGTCGCAGTTTCTAAGGTCCGGGAGTCGGCCAGTGGTGGCCTAATCTGACATTTCGCCTTTCATCGGCCTCTACCTCGCTTGACAGTAACGGTTTCGTCAACGGCGAACTCTTCAGAGACGTTCGTTGTACCAGGCGAGTGTCTCCCCGAACGCGAGGCCGTCTGTCGGGATATTCAGGCCACCTACTTCGCTCTCTTCGAGGACCGGAATGAGTTCCTCGTAGTACGACTTTCCGGCGTGAATGACCAGCTGGGTTGACTCGTCAAGCAGGCCCCTCTCGTCAAGTTCTTCAGAAACCTGCCCCGCCCACTCTCGTCTCCGGGCTACTCTGGCGCCCGATAGCGTCTCATCGTAGGGCTCGATCGGCTCGCCGTCTGGGTCCAGTAGACCATGCTTCGCGGAGATTATCCACCACTCGTCGTGTTCCCGTTCGGCGTACTCGCGCATCTTCCGGAAATAGGGAGAGGTGTAGAGATCCTTCGGAACGGCAGGCTGGTTCCGCTTCGTCTTCACACAGCTCACCAACCCAACCTCTCGCGCTGTATCCAAACTCATGACTCAGACCATCTCACATCTCTACCGTTAATTCTTCCGCGAGGGTCTGGGCGTGATCGTGGCCGAGTCCGACCGCTTCGAAGTGTTCGACGAGTGCGGTCCGCGCTCCAGATCGATCGGGTTCGTGGTTCCCGATGATCTGCCCGGCCTGCCAGACTATCGAGTCGATCCGGAGGAGGGAGACGTGCCTTCCCAGTTGCTCGCTGACTTCCTCCATCACGTCGGCCCACGTAGCCAGCACCTCGACCTTGTCGTCGCTCTGGGTGACGCCAGAGGTATGCGAAACGCGCTCGACCTGAAGGTCGCACGGGATAGGGATCTCGTGTGGGAACTCGAGATACTCTCCGTGACGAATCAGGTGGGCGATGTCGTAGATTTTCATCGCCAGTACGACCGTCTTCGCCTCCATATCGTTGTTTAGACCGTCAGCCAGATGCTCCCATACTTCTACTGGAGTCGCTTGTTCGTGGTTCTCGACGAACCAGTCGTCGAAGCCTGCTTCGAGTAACCGGACTAATCGATCTCGCTTCTGACTGTTCAGCCGCGCGTTGACACCTGCCTCCATGAAATCGCCGAGACTGTCTCGAACCGCCTGCTTCGAATCCAGATTGTCGCGTTCGAGAGTCGTTCGTTCGAGTTCTTCCCAGAACTCCTGGGCATCGCCGTTGAGCTGATAATCTTGAGTAGCCGCGAGAATGCCGAGGAGTTTCACGTAGGCTTCGGAGTCAAATTCATCGTATAGCCGTTCGAGAGTACTGTATTCGGGCTCGGTTCGGTCGAATGCAGCGATACCGTCGTATCCAATATTTGCTACGGCAGAGGCGACAGCGTCGACCCGTTCTTGCTCCATCCTGCTCGGTTCTTTGCCGGGTACTGGTTTAAATGTCGGTGAGGGTGCTATCGAATTCATTCAATAGTACAAGATTCCGAACCTTCGAACTTCAGAGTAAATTGCTATCTGGGAGGCCACCAACTGAGTTCGTCGTTGTGGCGCTCGATATATTCGTCGCCAACCGGAGCCAGTTCGTTTATTTTCTCTCCGTGACGGTCCACCAACGATGTCCGCAGAGAACCGCTTTCCGTCTCGAAATCTGGTTTGACCCAGAGGCGGCCCGACTCGTCGAACGTCCAGAGCCCGGCATCGAATGCCATGTGATGGGTCCAATCCAGCAGGACTACGTTTTCGATCTCTTCGGCCAAGTCCTGGTTCCCAGCTCGGTCGAGAATATGAGACACCGTAAGCATCTCTGAGCGTTCTATACCAGAGAGAGGACACCGATGGTCGAATCTCTCGTACACCTGGCGCTTGAATTTCTTACTGACCTGAATCCGTTCTCCACGATACTCAGAGACTGTCCCTGAAGTATCCCCATCAGATACTGTTTCGTCACCCTCTCGCCCTGTCTCGGTGCCTGTCGCCGAGGTAGTGCTTGGCTCAGGTGAGTTCGTCCCAGTAGCATACTCGAAGATAGCATCCCAATCGTTGACGTACTCAGCAAGAGGGCCGGAATAGTGACCGTCCCCTTCTATCCAGATTTTCTGATCTCCCTTAGAGTACGTCTCCTCTCGAATGAGGCGTTCAGTCAGGAATATGAAGTGGTTTTCTTCAGGGTCGAATTCGTCCTTAGTCCAGACATCGAGCGTGATGTTTACTACATCACGCCTTGACCCCTGTTCGATCTTTTCCTTCTCTCGATTGTATCTGTGCCAGATGTGTTTCTGGCCCTGTTCGTTTTCGTAGTCTCGGCTCTTACCTTCTGAATAACGCACCTTCCCCAGAATCCCAGGGTCCTCACCGAGGTGGAAATGAAAGATTCGCCCATCAAGATCTGTATCGACATACACCCCTCTTGCTCGTGCTTTTTCCTCAAGAAGGGAGAGCCAGTCTTTCGTCGCCTGAGGCGGCATGGTATGAGATCTAACTTTCAGTTATATGTGGATTCCGCTTAGATCATCTTTCAATTTCAACCGATTGAGAGACGTTGATCTCGTAGGTCCCTGGAATGCTCAACGTCTCCGCGATCTCCTGTTTTTGCGCTGTCGTCAGGTCATCGCGAGCGAGTACCGTCTGAATTCGCTCACCAATTCTACACGAGAAGTCGGCCGACCGCATTAACGCAGTGGTCTTGTTGCACTCCCAGAACTCGGCGGCCTGCTCGATGGTGTCACTCCGGTGTGTGTGCTTGCCGTCTTCGCGGATTCGCATACCGATCGCTCGTGAACACGAGGCCAAAAAGCAGGTCTGAGTGAGTGACTGGAACCCCGATTACTCATAAAGCCCATACTGGCCCACAGCCCACAGCGCTCGAATCTGGGTTCGGAGCCCTCCCCGGGCATCGAATATGCACACGCCCAGATTATCCTCGTGTGCATATCGCGTCGAACGTTTCTCTCGACGCGCAACCGGTGGGGTACGGATTTGAAGAGACTGGTGTAGAGATCTCCGTCGGCAGATTCTTGTCAAAATTCAACATACAGCCAATGAGAGATGGACCGGACAGAATTAGAAAAAGTGAGAGAAGCGTCGGAAATTGAGGAACGGATATCTCTTCTACACGAGTATGGGAATTGTATAGAGACAATGGTCTCAAGGTCCCACATTTCACCAATACGGTGGTTTGAGACACCCCGAAGCAACGGGGGCGTCCAGAGTGATTCAGTTGAACCAGTAGAGAGGTTCATAGATAATCTCTCCCTGGAGGCCGGTGAAGCGATTTTACTCCACGAAACGTATCCAGAGAGAGCGAAAAATATCGTCGGTGAGGGATTCGGTGACCCATACAATTGGAGTGGCGAAGACAATTATCATATTCCAGAAACTATTCGTCATAAGAAGGTATTCTGCTGGCCCTATTTATTCAGACTTGGTACGTGTGATATCCGTGGTGCAACAGTAGTTTGTAAGGCGAATATCGAGGGAGTACACGTCTCAACGTACGGTTCGTTTGGCTCACTACAGAACACAGAACAGTACAAAGAATTCGAAGAACAGGGCTTTGCACACGACGTGATTCCACCAAAGGAATATGATAGGTACCACGTTTTCACATACGAAGAGTACTTAGACTGGTTAGAGGACAAACAAGAAGGGCCATACTGTTCAGAACATATTTTGCCGTACAATAGAGGATGACCCGCTGATTTCCCATACTCGATGAATTTCTAACCTCACTTTTACTAGACCGTCGCCGAGCGTCGGCCGTCCGCCTGCGCAGGCGGCAGTCCACTATGGTATCCAGAAAGATGGACGCGGTCGACAGTGCGGTTGGTACAGCTTTCGCATTCGCCAGCGGCGCCAGCACGGGCATCGCCGACGTGTCGCTGTTCGGCGTCTCCCTCTCGGACCCGCTGATCACGCTCGGGGCGACCGAGATCTCCTTCGCGTTCGTGGCCGCCCTCGCGGCGCTACTATTCGCGTGGGTCACCAACGACCACGACCTCGGGCAGATGGACCAGCGCCAGGTCGTCCTCGTCTTCGGGACCGCCTTCGTCCTGGTCATCACGACGTTCGTCCCCGGCGCTCGTGAGGCCGTCATCGGCAGCGCCGTCCTGGGTT
>ENA-ORCO01000163-ORCO01000163.1-marine-metagenome-genome-assembly--contig:-NODE-163-length-48168-cov-4.989291_pt1 | contig 48168 bp, 43 predicted proteins | sample MGYA00248633_ERZ508508 | MGnify/ENA primary metagenome ERZ508508 (study PRJEB26179, sample SAMN06268845) | marine metagenome | isolation source: A23 P1 aerobic enrichment on pine of planktonic cells taken...
AGGCGGCGGGGATCGACCGCTCGTCGCCGTCGGTACGCTTGAACTTCTGGCAAGGGGGAGCCAGCACGCTCGAGATCGGGGAGGTGCGACTGGAGTAGGGGTCGGCCACACCACCACGGCTTCGGTTCCCCGGGGCCACCGGCCCCAGCTCCACCGCTCCGCGACCGCGCCGGGTGGCGCGGTCCGCTCGCCGCCGGGTCCACTGCGACCCGCAAAGCTTAGCGTTTAGTAAAAATTATTTTTCGATTCGTTAAATTTAACAGCTATCGGTCGTATGTGTATTTTGCAATGGTAGATAGACGAACCGTACTGAAGGGGGGTATCGCATTCGGAAGCCTGGGCCTGGTGTCGACGGTGCTGGGCCAGGAGTCCGCGCTGGTCGTCCACGAGTTCGACGGGGGAACCTATCCCGGGTCGAACGACCTGGGTAACTGGGCCGGGGCTGGGAGTTTCGCCAACGGCGACGGCAGCGGGGAGGTCGCCGACGGCGCGCTCCGGCTGGCGTACGACAACGCCGGCTGGTTCGCCAGCAACGTCTCCCAGTCGGTCGCCGACCACGGCCACCTGACGATGCGAGTCCGGGGGGACTCCGGCGGCGAGGAGAGCGACTTCCTGGTCGACGTCGGGGGCGCCAGGGACCTGCTCGCGAACCTCACCGACGACACCATCGGGACGGAGTGGTCGACCGTCTCGGTCGACCTCTCGGCGGCCGGCGCCGACCCGGAGAGCCCGAAGGCGGTCCGGTTCAACTTCTGGCAGGGGGCCTCCGGTGCGATCGAGATCGACCGCATCGCGTTCACGAGCGGGGGCGAGGCGCCACCGTCGACGGCGACGCCGACGCCAGCGGACCCGACACCGACGCCGACGGACACGCCCGAGGACGAGACGCCGACGCCGACCGACACGCCGGACGACGAGACGCCGACCGACGCGCCCGACGACGGCGGGAGCACGTGGGACGTGCCGTTCCCGGAGCGGCCCCCCGAGCCCGATTCGCTGCCGGCCGCGTCGGAGATCACCGAGAGCACGACGGTCGCGGAGCTGTACGAGCACTTCGACGACCCCTATTACGTCCCGCGGGACTTCACCGACTACCTGCCGGGCGAGACGGGCTCGAAGAACCAGGAGTGGACCGACGCCCAGAAGGCCGAGGAGTTCGGCTACGACGTGGCGGCAGTCGAGAACAACGTCGGCGACGGCTCGCTGACGCTCGGTCAGCTCGGCACGCAGGCGCTGCCGTACGTGAAACAGCTGGCCGAGAACGACTTCCCGGCCCACGCGACGGTGAAACTGCTGCCGCGGCTGGCGCTGCTGCCCGACGAGGAGGAGGACCCCGGCGTCCACGACGAGCCGTCGGTCGTCTGGGACGAGACCGCGGGGCCGACCGCGGCGACCAACGGTCCCGACCAGCTGATCCAGGACCGCTGGCCGACCGACGCGCGGTCCTACCAGCCGACGGAGGTGCGCGTCCGCGACCGCGCCCACGACCAGCCCGAGTACGACGACAGCCGCGAGTGGGGGAGTTCCGGGAACATCCCGGACTCCTTCTACAACGACGAGACGAACCCGGTGCTCGACGCCGCCGCCGACAAGGTCGACCCGGTGACGGGCGACTCGTTGGGTGGCGACGGCTTCACCGCCAACGCGCCGATGGCGGCGGAGATCCGCATCCACGAGACCGGCGGGAGCTACATCAACCAGTACATCAAGCTCACGAACACCAGCGAGGTGCCGTACTTTCAGGACGCGGCGGTCATCTGGTGGCTCGGCCCGTCGGGTAACGCTTCCAATCTCTCGGACGGCCACTGGAACAACCCGCACCGTCCGAGCGCGTCGCTGGGCCACCCCCAGCGCGACGTGATCGAGGTCGACCACCCCGATTACGACGAGCTGTCGGTGTACGCGGTCCGGATCGCCAACCACGACGAGCCGTACCACATGCGGACGCTCTACCCCGGCCAGAGCGTCGCCATGGAGATCGGCACGCCCCGCGACGGCAGCGCGTGGTCGAGTAGCGCAGAACGGCAGGACCTGGTCGACACGATGCTCGATTCGCTGCACGTCGAGCTGGAGACGAACCTCGACCGCAACGACCCGATCATCGACGCCATCGGCCTGACCTACCGCGTCCCGAACTGACCGCGACCGCTCTCGAACCGACCCCGGGCGGTTCGCGACCCCGCCCGCGACCGCGGCGCCGTCGCCCCTGACGGCTGCGCCGCGCCGCGGATCCCGCTCCATCCGCAGATGTCACACGACCACGACAGCGAACGCACCGACCGACGAACGGACTAGCGGCCGAACGGGCGATCGCTCTTGCGAGCGAACGGGCGACTCCTCCGGCGGCGACGCCGACGGACACGCCCGCGGGCGACGCCCTCGTCGTGAACGACTACGACGGTGACCCCGCGTGGTCGGCCAACCGCAACGACCTGGGCGAGTGGTGCGGCGCCGGGAGCTTCGCCAACGGCTCCGGCGAAGTCGAAGACGGCGCGCTCGTCCTCGAGTACGACGACGGCGGCTGGTACCAGGAGCAGATCAACCGGGACGTGAGCGACTACGACACGCTCGTCCTCCAGGTACGCGGTGCCAGCGGCGGCGAGGAGTCGGAAGTCCGCTTCAGCATGGGCGGCGCGAGCGGCATGCTCGCCGGCGTGACCGACGACTCGGTCGGTACCTCGTTCTCGGAACTCGCCGTCGACATGGAGTCGGCGGGCGTCGACCGGACGTCGTCGAGCCTCTCGCTACGGCTCAACTGCTGGCAGGGCGGCAGTAGCACGCTGCGGATCAGCGGCGTCTGGCTGGAGTAGCGACCGCCGCCAGCGCGCCGCCACCGCTGACGCCTGCTGCACGCGCGCACCCGAACCGACCTCCATGGGCGTCGTCTCGGGGGGCGCGTTTCTCACCCGCTGAGAACGCTTCTCACCGGTGGAGAACAGCCGCTCGGGTATATACTCGTGTCCGGCGTCTCTCCAGATAGAGGTCACACCAATGTCGACGACCACCCCCGGTGTCAACGAGTTCGAGAGCAAGATCGGCGGTCTCACGGTCCACGGGAAGGCGCACAGCCTCTCGGCGTGGTTCGTGCTGGCGCTGCGGCTGATGATGGGCTACGCGTTCCTGCATTCGGGCCTCGCGAAGGTCATGGAGGGCGGCTTCGCCGCCGACGGCTACCTGGTCCACTCGGCCGCGACGAACGGCAACCCCCTCGAAGGGATGTTCCTGTGGATGGGGACGACCGACTGGTTCGTCGCCTTCGCGAACGTCGCCGTTCCGTGGGGCGAGGTCCTCATCGGACTCGGGCTCATCGTCGGTGCGCTGGTCCGCCTCGCGGCGTTCTTCGGCGCGCTCATGATGCTCATGTTCTACTTCGGGAACTGGAGCATCGAACACGGCGTCATCAACGGCGACTTCGCCTACATGCTCGTGTTCCTCGCCGTCGCCGCCTTCGGTGCGGGCCGCATCATCGGGCTGGACACGCTCATCGAGCGCTACGAGGTCGGCGGCGAAGCGCTGATCGAGCGCTACCCCCGCCTGGGATACGTCCTCGGCTGAAGCCGGGACCCCTTCAGGAGCACGCTCCCCCCGAATCGAACGAACGAATCTTTTTCACGGCCGTTTCTGTGTGTGCGGCGGAGCATAGCGACCGGAATTTCATATCGCGATGTGTGGTTTATTAGTGCGACGCGAGGCTGGTTTCGTGTTCTCTGTGAGGCAACGCGATCCGCAGATCCGTCGATTCAGCGTCGATCTCGAGGGTCGGCGGGGACGGTCTCTCGGCGAGGCGGCTCACTCCGCGAACTCGGCGACCGATTCGAAGGAATCGTCGGCGAGGGCTGCCGCGAGGCCGGAGACGTCCACCCCGTCGACGTGACTGGGGTACTTGCGGGCGAAGTAGCCGACGAGATTCTCCACGTCGCGTTCGAGCAACTCTCGAGCGTTCTCGTGGTCGGTGGGGACGGCCTGGGGCCAGTCGAAGACGACGACGCCCGCTTCGGTGACGAAGACGTTGTACTCGCTCATGTCGGCGTGGACGTACCCCTCGGCGTAGGCCGTCGCCATCTCCGCGAGGATCAGCTCCATGACGGGGACGACCTGGGCGTCGGTGAGCTTCGTCCGGGAGAGCTCGACGCCGTCGACCTTCTCCATGACGAGGGCGTGACGGTTGTGGTCGACCGGTTGGGGGACGGACACGTCGGGATAGAGGCTCTCGAGGGCGTCGTACTCGCGCTCGGCGGCCTTGCGCGCGGTGTACTGCCAGGAGACGTGGTCGCGGTCGGACGTGTAGTCGCGCTCTTTCATCACCTCGCGGAAGTTGGTGTAGCCCTCGCGGTGGTACTTCAGCGCGAGCGGGCGATAGGAACGGACCTCGTACACGTCGCTCTCCTTGCCGACGCCCAGGGGGGCGCCGACGCCGTCGAAGGTCTCCCGCTCGGCGAAGGTGTGGAGCGCGAGCGCGTCGTAGCCCTCGAAGGTGAGCTTGAACCCCTCGTACTGGATGGTCTTGCGTTCGACCAGCCCCCGGTCCTCGCAGCGGTCCAGCCGGTAGTCCACGTCCTCGGCCGACAGGCGGGTGTACTCGGGAAGCGTCTCGCGGTCGACGTACTCCGAGAAGCGCATCCCCTGTTCGACCCCCGAGAGCAGATAGAAGTCCTCGGGTTCGAGGTCGGCTATCACGGACGCCACGTTCTGGACCATTGCTCGCCCGTACTCCGTCGATAGGGAAAAGCCCGACGCGTCGGCCGCGACCGGGAAGTAAATCACATGCCGCGATATCGAATCTTCGGTCGACGCCGGGGCGGTGGCCCCGAACGAACGGCACTGCGGGGCGCCGACCGCCCGTTCGCGATGACTGCAACCGATGGCCGGTGAGCGGAATCGGCGTTTGCAAGGCTCGAACGGACGGACGAGCTGATGGAAAATATCCTGAAAAAAGATTTCTTCCAGAAATTATTTCAAGGGGTGGCTCACAGTAGGGCACGAATCATGGTAGCTAATGACGAGGGTACCGAGGTGGACGACGGGTCGGCGGCGGCCCTCTCGCGTCGCCAGTACGCACAGGTGATCGCGGGGCTGGGCGCGGCGGGGCTGGCCGGCTGTCCGAGCGAGGGCGGGTCGACGGCGACGCCGGCCGAGTCGGACGATGGCACCGTCGAACCGATCGAGCACGACGATGACGGCAGCGGACCGGCGGCTTCGGGAACGGACACCGAGACGCCGACGGCGACCGACCGCGAGCCCGTCGTCGACACGATCGCGTACGCCCACGCGAACTCGCCGGACGTGTTCGACTGGAACCCCTGGACGCCCCAGGACAACACGGCCGGGGACCTGTGGATGTCCGACCTCCACGGGCTCCGGAACGTCCACACGACGAACCTGTCCTACAGCGGGACGACGGTGCCGACACCGCACAAGCCCGACCACGACGAGATCGAGATCATGACGTGGATCGCGGGCACCGACGTCGAGCCGCCCTACGACTGGTACGACCACCACGACGACCGCTCGGCCTACTGGAACGGCGACCCCCACGACGCGGTCGCCCGCGAGAAACACAACCACGTCGAGTTCTTCCAGGCCGGGAACAAGTTCACCGAAGACGCCACGTTCAACCAGCGCGCCGAGGACCAGTGGACGCTCCACCAGTGGACGGACAAGGGGTCGGTTCCCGAACAGGAGCCGGACCCGACGGCGAGCAACATCCTGGAGACGTACGCGGGGCCGGTCGACGGCGACCCGCCGCTGCACCCGTCGTTCACGGAGCCGTATCTGGAGCAGTACCGCGACGCCGGGTCGCGCGACCGGGCGACGGCGGTGACCGACGAGCTGAAGAGCGACCGCGTCTCGCTCGACCGCATCGCGCTGGACGGCGGCACCGACGAGTATCTCGCCGGCTCCGGTCCCTACCGGCTGGAGTCGATGGACGACGTGGGCTCCGAGCGGATGGTCCTCCACCTCGACCCGGACCATCCCAACGCCGGCCACACAAACGTCGAAAAGCTCGCCATCTACTGGGCGGAGGGCGACCGCGCTCAGACGCTGAAGACCGAGGGCGTGCTGGACGTGAACGTCGGCGACGTGTCGCCCGGCGCGTCGCTGAACCGCGAGGTGCTCCCCGACTACATGCAGGAGTTCACGCGGTGGCTGCGCGCGACCGGCGGGGACATGTGGAAGTTCAACTGGAACAACCCGCACCTCCAGAACCTGTGGGTGCGCCGGGCGCTGGTCGAAGCGGTCGACTGGAACGCCGTCTCCGCCAACGGCTGGGGACAGGGCGGCGCCCAGCCGCTCGCCCACGACACGTTCCTGCTGGACGCCCAGTCGGAGTCGGTCTTCTCCCAGGAGTTCCTCGATAGCTTGCACACCTACTCGCGGGGGTCGAGCCCGGAGACGGCCACCGAGTACATGAACCGGGCGGGGTACACGAGACAGGGCGGCCAGTGGGTCGACCCCTCCGGCAACCCCGCCGAGATCGACCTGTTCGCCACGTCGACGATCCCCGAGCACGTCCAGGCCGCCCAGACGATCCGGGCGAATCTCGCCAACTGGGGTTTCGGCGTGAACTTCTCGACGCAGGGGTGGTCGACGTGGTCGAACAACCTGGACCCCAACGGCGGGCTGAACTACGAGTCGTCGCTGTACTGGCACGGCGACCCGTACGTCTTCCAGTACTACCACGACGTGGGCGCCTGGTGGGACGAGCCGCTCGTCGCCGGCAGTCCCACCGCTCCGGACCCCTTCGAGGCCAAGCCCGAAGACACCGTCGACACCCAGGGCAAACCGATCGTCCAGCAGGTGCCCGACGAGCCCGGCGCCTTCGAGGCGCCCGACGAGGCCGGGAAGGCTCCGGATCTGGACGGCGCCACCGAAGTCAACCTCGTCGAGACCGTCAACGCGATCCGCCAGCCGGGCAACAGCGAGGCCGAGCGCCAGCAGCTGTATCGCACCTGCGCGAAGTACTACAACTTCTACGTCCCCCATTTCCCGTTCCACCAGTACATGCAGGGGTCGTTCGGGAACGTCCGGGACTTCGACTGGCCGGAGTCCTCCGCGCGGGCGTTCGACTACGAGCACTCGTTCGGCATCGAGAACGTGCTCGTGCTGGGCGGGATCGCACAGGCCAGCTACGACACGGAGTTCGAACCGCCGGAGGAGGGGTAACCGTGTAGCGACACCGCCGTCGCCGGTCAGTCGTATCGTCGCAACACCGCTCCCGACTCCTTGTCACGGACCGCCCGGGGACCGCGGCGCCGCGCGTCGCTCCCACCCGCGCCCGTCGCGGCCGCCCGGGCGACTCCCGCCGAACGCCACACCGATTAGCCGCGAGCGTGAAATCGACACAAATGGACTCCGACGACGCGGCGCTGCGCGAACAGTTGCGGGTGTTCGGGCTCTCGGACAACGAGATCAACACGTACCTCGCGCTGCTGGAACTCGGCGAGGCGACGACGAGCGCCGTCGCCGAGGAGGCCGGCGTCACCCAGCGGACGGTGTATAACATCGTCGAGCGCCTCGAAGAGCGCGGCCTGGTGCGAGTCAACGACCACGTCTCGCCGACGACGATCCGCGCGCTCGCGCCGCGGGAGGCGATGGCCGACATCTCCGAGCGCATCGACGCGATGACGCCCGCCCTGGAGGAGCGATTCACCGAGACCGGGCCCCGGACCTCGGAGATCGAGATGGCGAAGTCCCGGCGGAAGGCGCTCAAGAACCTGCGCGAGGACATCGAGAGCGCCGAGTCGGAGGTGCTGGTCTCCGTGCCGGCCGACGTGGTTCCGGAGATCGACGAGGAGTTGCGCGCGGCCCGCGAGCGCGGGGCGCTCGTCCTCCTGCTGGTCGGCGAGGTCGAGAACATCGACGCGGCAGCCGAGCGCTACGCGGGGCTGGCGACGCTGGTCCGCTGCTGGGGCGACGAGATGGCGTTCGTCTCCGCGGTCGACGACGAGCGCGCGATGATCGGGAGCCCCGACGTGTTCGACGGCGCGTACTTCGAGGAGGGGGTCGTCTGGGTCTCCGAGTGGGGCCTCACCGGTGCGGTCATCGCTACGTTCCTCGGCGCCTACTGGCCGTTCCCCTGGGAGGTCCACGTCGCCGATCCGATCGAACTGCCGGCGACGTTCGAGTGGTTCCGCACGGCGACCGTCACCGCCGTCCGCCACCGACGAATGGGGGCCGACCTGCGCGCCGAGGTCGAGACCGAGTCCGGCGAGCGGGTCGTCGGGCGCGTCAACGACGTGCGTCAGGCGCTGGTCGACCCCGCGACCAACCAGTTCACGCTGGAGAACGGGTTCGTCCTCGACACCGACGAGGGAACCGTCAGCGTCGGCGCGCCCGGCGGGTTCCTCGAAGACTACCGCGCCGAATCGGTTCGGCTCCGACCGGTCGAGGAGTGAGCTTCCGGGAGAAACGCCGCCCGCGGTCCGTCGGATTTACTCGCCGGCGACGGCTTCGACGGCGGCCATCGCCTCTTTCTCGTCGGCGTCCTCGCCGAGCCACTCGTCGGCCCACCCCTCGATGGCGTCGAAGACCGGACAGAGCGACTCGCCCTTGGCCGTCAGCGAGTAGAAGGTCGCGACCGGGGCGTCCTCTTCGAGTCGGCGGTCGACCAGGTCCAACTCCTGCAGGTCGTCGAGCACGCGCGAGAGCGTGCGCGAACTCGCGCCGGTCGAGCGCTTGAGTTCGTTGAACCGCTTCTCGCCCTCCTGGAGGTCGTACAGCACGACGAGCCGCCACTGGGAGCCGATCTGTTCGAGCGAGTCGACCACGGGACAGGCCTCGGGGTTCGCCGCCTCGGAGTTCGCGTTCGTCGCCATGTATCGCTCCGTACTACCCCCACCTACTTAGGCAGTTCGCTCACGAACCGGGTAACACAGCTATACCTGATTACCGGACGCGACCCGACCCGGATCGAGCCGGCCAGAGCCGACCCGAGATCGCCGTGGCGGAGCCCCGATGGCGTCGGTCGACCACCACGCACCCGGTAACACCGGTGTCTCCCGGTGACACGAGTGTCAGATAGAGTATATGTGTTCGGGGGGAGTACGTGCTGTCGATGGCAGAGGCACGCGTTCACGACGGCAGCACGGACGACGAACACACCGCGGCCCGAACGGCGGTGACGGCCTGATGGTCGCCGAGTCGGCGGCGGGCGACGTGGCGTTCCTGCTCGCTCGGGTGCTGTTCGGCGGCGTCCTCGCGTTCATGGGGATCAACCACTTCTCGGGCGTCGAGGGGATGGCCGGCTACGCCGAGATGAAGGGGATCCCCGCGCCGACGTTCTCGGTGGTCGCTTCGGGCGTGATGCTCGTCCTCGGCGGTGTCGGGGTCGCGCTCGGCGTCGCGCCGGTGCTCTCGGCCGGGGCGCTCGCCACCTTCCTGCTCGTCTCGGCGGTGACGATGCACGACTTCTGGGCGGTCTCCGACGACCAGGCCCAGGACGAGATGACCGGCTTCCTGAAGAACGTCGCGCTGGCCGGCGGCGCGCTCGGATTCCTCGCACTCGGCGGGCAGGCCTGGCCCTACGCGGTCGGCGTCGGTCTCTTCTAGCGCGTCACGCGGTCGATCCCCGTTCCGGTGACCGTCGGCTCACTCGACCCGTTCGCTCGCGGTCGCCCGGGACTGTCGCTTCTGTGAGACCCCGTAGGCGGCGACCGCGAGCGTCACGAGGAGGTTGATCGCCCCGAGCAGGGGCAGGTCGCCACCGAGCCGGCCGAGAACTCCGGCGTTCGAGGCCGACTCGCTATCACCGCCCTCGTCCGCGAGGGCGGCGGTCGGATCCGAGTCGTCGGCGGGTGGTTCCGTGAACGACGGGACCGGCGAGGCGGCGGTGCGGTCGGCGGGCGTCGCCGATCCGTCGTCGACCCCGCTCTCGGTCCCGCCGCCGGCCTCGGCGAGCCGTTCGAGGACCGCCAGGTCCTGCTCCATCCGGTCGGCACCGAGCGCCGACTGCTGGGCGCGGAAGTATTCGAGGAAGCGGTCGATCCGGCGGTCGTACGGCGGGCTGACGGCGAGGTCGACCGACGACTGCACCCACTGTTCGTCGTGCTCGCGGTACTCGACCGCCGCCTCGGCGGACTCGGCGCCCGCGTCGCCGCCGGCGCGTTCGTGGGCCATCCAGTTGCGGACCAGGTTCCCGTACTCGGCGAGCGCGACCGCCTTGCGGACGCCGGTCGACCCGTAGTGCGGCGCCGTCCGCGACTCGAAGCTCACGTTCCGGGTCACCGTGCGAGCGCCGCCGCCGGGACCCTCGTAGCTCGCGACGAGGTCGAGCGTCGGGCTCGAGCCGGTCTTCGCGACTTCCAGCAGGACGACCCCGCCCTCCGTTTCGTTGCCCTCGCGGCGGGCGGGGAACAGCGTGGTGACTTCCATCAGCTCGGCGCTGGCGGCGTCGGCCCGGGGCGACCCGTAGACGTTCTCGATCCGGTAGCCGTCGCCGGCCACTTCCAGCGAGAGGTTGTACACCAGCGGCGTCACCATGTAGGCGAACCCCTCGTCCATGCGCTCGTCGAACTGCGCCGGGGAGTCCACGCTGTAGTAGTTCGCTCCCCGCACCGTCGAGACCGTCTCGGTCAGCCGGGAGTTGAAGTCGACGCCGACGCCGACGAACGTCGTGTGGATCCCCCGGTTCGCGTACGAGCGCATCCGCGATTCCAGGGCGCCGCCGTCGGTCTCGCCGAGGTTCGGCATCGCGTCGGTGACGTAGACCACGCGGGTCTCGCGCTCGCTGTCGTCGGCGTGCGCCGAGACCATCTCCTCGGCGCGGCTCATCCCCGCGTCGAGGTTCGTCCCGCCGTCGGCGCGCAGCGACCGCAGTTCGCTCCGGAGGTCGCTCCGGTCCGTTTCGTCGACGCGTCGGAGCGACTGGACCGTACGCGCCGTGTTGTCGTAGGCGACGACGCCGACCCGGTCGCTCGCGTTCAGCCGGCCGAGCATCGAGACGACGGCGTCGCCCGCGGCGTCGATCTTCGGCTGGTTGTCATCGACGCGCTGTCTCTCACCGCCGTCGTCGTAGTACTCGCCGAACCGGTCGCTCATCGACCCGGAGGTGTCGACGACGACCACGAGGTTCAGGGGCTTGCGCTCGAAGTCGGCCTTCGAGATGCCGGAGTTGAGCCCGACCGTGACGAACCGCTCGGTGTCGTTGGCGAGCGGGTCCCGGGTCACCGCGGTGCTGTAGGAGGGGCAGAAGAGCGCCTCACACGGACGGGATCGACCGGTGTCGAAGTAGTAGTCGTGGAACAGTCCCTCGTAGGTCAGGTCGGTCGGCTGGGGGACGTAGCCCTCCTCGACGTTGTTCCGGAATGCGTTGGCGTCGGCGGCGCCGCCGACGCTGACCCCGACGTTGTTGCTCCCGCCGCTGGACCCGTCCCCGGCCATCGCGCCGCTGCCCCCGTCGCCACCGCCGAGCGCCGGACCGCCCGAGTCGTTCGACGCGCTCCCGCAACCGGCGAGGACAACCAGCGCGACCACCGCCACCGCGAGTAGTGCCTGACGCATACACCACGATCGTTCACGTTAATTAATAGGTCGGCCGATGGATCAAAGGCGCGTTTCACCGTTCAAAACCGCTCTATCGACAGATCTCTCGCTCGACTTCGTCGATCGTGGTGTCTGGTATCAAACAACAGTGAGTGTCTCCCCGCGGTCACCGGTCCACGTCGCCCATGATGGGGTCGAGGCTGCCGATGGTGGCGATGAGGTCGGCGACGAACTCGCCGCGTGCGGCCGCCTCCAGGGCGGAGAGGTTCGAGAAGGAGGGGCCGCGGATCTTGAAGCGGGCGGGTTTGTCGGTGCCGTCGGCCCGGATGTAGATGCCGAGTTCGCCCTTGGCGGACTCGACGGCGCGGTAGATCTCCGTGTCGGGGTCGGGTCGCAGCGTCCGGGGGACGTTGGCCTGCACGGTGCGTTCGTCCTCGGGCCACTCTTCGAGCAGGTCGACGCACTGCTCGACGATCCGGGCGGACTGTTCGATCTCACGCAGGCGCACGAGCACGCGCGCGTAGTTGTCGCCGCCGTCCTCGGTGACCACGTCCCAGTCGAGTTGGTCGTAGTAGCCGTACGGATCGTCGCGGCGCAGGTCGTAGTCGACGCCGGATCCGCGGGCGACCGGGCCGGTACAGCCGTTCTCCTTCGCAGTCTGGGCGGATAGCTCGCCGGTCTCGACGGTGCGGATCTGGAAGACCTCGTTGCTGGTGAGCAGGTCGTGGTACTCGGCCAGTCGGTCGGGCAGGTCGTCGAGGAACTCGCGGATCTCAGCGAAGAACGCCGCGCGAGGGTCGGGCAGGTCCCACGCCACGCCGCCGAGCCGGAAGTAGTTGAACATCAGGCGCTGGCCGGTCAGGTCCTCGAGGATGGACTGGACCCGCTCGCGCTCCTTGATGGCGTACATGAACGAGGCGGTGAACTCGCCGATCACGTCCAGCGCGTACGTGCCGACGGCGAGGAAGTGGCCGAGCAGTCGCGAGAGCTCGGCGCTCATCGTCCGGATCACCTGGGCGTACTCGGGCACGTCGATGTCGGTGAGGTCCTCGGCGACGCGGGCGTAGGCCCACTCGTTGCAGAGGCCGGCGCCGGTCCAGTCCCAGCGGTCGGGGTAGGGCATGATCTGGTGGCGGTAGGTCCCCTGCTGGCACATCTGCTCCTCGCAGCGGTGGATGTAGCCGATGTCCGGGGTCACCTCGGCGACGTGTTCGCCGTCGAGCGTGGCGCCCACGCGGAGCACGCCGTGGGTCGCCGGGTGGTGCGGGCCGAGGTTGATATACATCGTGTCGCCGTCTCGGTGGTCCTCGGCCAGCGGGTTCTCGTGCTCGCGGAAGGGCACGATCTGTGGCTCGGTCCCGTCGAAGTCCGGATCGAGGGGGTGGCCCTGCCAGGTCTCCGGCAGGAGGATCCGCCGCAGGTCGGGGTGGTCGTCGTACTCGATGCCCACGAGGTCGTAGGCCTCCCGTTCGTGCCAGTCGGCGGTCGGATACACCGGCGCCGCGCTCTCCTGTTCGGGGCGAGCCGCCGGCGTCGGGACGACGACGGACAGTTCGCGCTGGGGGTCGTCGTAGCTGCGGAGGTGGTAGATCGACTCGTAGCGGTCGCCGTAGGCCTGGGCGGTGACGCAGGCGCAGTGGTCGAACCCCGCTCGGTCGCGCAGCGCCGTCAGGACTGCCTGCACGCGGTCGGCCCGGACGACGAGCGCGGGCGCGTTCAGATGTTCCTCCGTGTCGGTGACGGCGTCGTCGGGGACGACCGCGAGCGCGGCGTCGAGCGGCGAGTCGGCGTCGGCCGGGGCGACCGCCGCGGGGGCCGTCTCTCCCGTCTCACCCACCTGTCGCTGCCGTTGGTCCATACGCGGCGTTGGCGCGGTCGGACAATCGCCGTTGGCCCTCACGAGTGGGCGGGGTTTAAGCCGGCCCGCCGAATTCGATCGCGCGATGCGGTACCTGCGCGTCGCGGTCCACCAGGAACCGGCCGTGCGACACCCGATGCACCAGTTCGTCGTCGAGCACGAGGGCTACACCGTCTCGCGACTGCTCCAGTACAACACGGCACTGGCCGAGGAACCGGCGTTCCTGTTCCACGTCGACGGCGACCCCGACCCCTACGAGCCGATCCTCGACGGCGTCGAGAGCGTGTCGACCTACGAGATATCCCGCTGTCCCGACGACACCTTCTACCTCTACGTCCGCGAGACGATCCCCGAACACAGTCAGGACTTCGTCGGCGCGTTCACCCAGCCGGGCCTGGTGGGGCTGATGCCCGTCGAGTATCGCGCGGACGGGACCGTCCGGCTGACCGCCGTCGGTCCCGCCGAGATGCTTCAGACCGCCGTCGACGAGATCCCCGACGGGATGGACGCCGAGGTGCTGGAGGTCGGTGAGTACGACGCCCGCCGGCTGGACGCCGGCAGCGACCTGACCGACCGGCAGTTCGAAGCCGTCCTCGCAGCCGTCGACTGCGGCTACTACGAGACGCCCAGCGAGGGCAGCGTCGAGGACGTGGGCGACCGGCTCGACTGCGCGCCCGGCACCGCCGCCGAACTGCTCCGGCGCGCCGAGCGCTCGGTGATGAAGAACGTCGCGTCGACGGGGCCGTTCTGAGTCGTCGCGTCCCGTTCGATTCGTGTTGCCAACGTAGCGTCTGCAGTTCGGTCATATTCCAGAGATGTGGTTCGGTTGCTGCTGCGTACACGGCGCGTCTCGGTCACCGTCAGGTGTCGGAGAGCCGGTCGGGCTCGATCCGTGACAGCCGCATCGCGTTCCCGGTGACGCCGAGACTCATCCCCATGTCGCCGACCACGACCGCAAGCGCGACGCTCACCAGTCCCAGCGGGACGCCCAGTGCGAGAAGCGCCTTCACGCCGAGGCTCGCCCAGATGTTCTGCCGGATCACGCCGTTGGCGGTATGCGACAGTTCGTAGAGGTACGGTAGCTTCCCGACGTCGTCGCCCATCAGCGCGATGTCGGCGGTCTCGAGTGCGGTGTCGGTGCCCGCCGCGCCCATCGCGATGCCGACCTCCGCGGTGGCGAGCGCGGGCGCGTCGTTGATACCGTCGCCAATCATCGCCACCTCGCCGTACTCCGCCTGCAACTCCTCGACGGCGTCGACCTTCTCCTCCGGCAGGAGTTCGGCGCGGTACTCGTCGACGCCGACTTCCTCCGCGATGGCCCGCGCGGTGCCCTCGTTGTCGCCGGTCAGCATCACGACGCGCTCGACACCAAGCTTCTGCAGGCGCTGGACGGCCCGCTTCGAGGCCGGACGCACCTCGTCGGCGATGGCGATGGCACCCAGCAACTCCGATTTCGTCCCGACGACGACGACCGTCTTGCCCTCCCGCTCCAGCGCGGCGAGCGCGTCATCGGCGAACGCCCCGTCGTCGGACTCACCCGCGTCTTCCGCCACGACGCCCCCGTCCGTCTCGCGGCGTGCCCGAGAGAGGTCGAAGCCCATCTCCTCGAAGAGCGCGGGTTTGCCCGCGTAGTACGTCTTGCCGTCGATCTCTCCGCGGATGCCCTTCCCGGTGAGACTCTCGAAGCCGGTCGGGTCTGGCAGATCGGACACCCCCGCCTCGTCGGCGCGGGCGAGGATCGCCGTAGCGATGGGATGCTCACTGCGCCGCTCCAGTCCGGCGGCGCGTCGGAGCAGATCGTCCTCCGTGGTTCCGCCGATCGGGACGACGTCGGTGACGGCGAGTTCGCCCTTCGTGAGCGTCCCTGTCTTGTCGAGGGCGACGGCGTCGACCTCGCCCATCGCTTCGAGGTAGTTGCCGCCCTTGATCAGGACGCCGTTCTTCGCAGCGCTGGTGATGCCCGACACCACGGAGACGGGCGTCGAGATGACGAACGCGCACGGGCAGGCGATCACCAGCAGGGTGAGCCCGCGGATGAACCACGTCTGCCAGTCGCCGGCGAAGGTGACTCCGTATCCCGCCACGTTTACCGACACCGGGTCGGCGATGACCAGCGGCGGGATGGCGGCGGTCAGAATTGCCAGAACGACCACCGCCGGCGTGTAATAGCCGGAGAAGCGGTCGACGAACTGCTCCGTGTCGGTCTTCTTCGCCTGTGCGCCCTGCACCATCTCGATGATGCGCGAGAGCGTCGAATCGCCCGCGGTCGACGTGACCTCCACCTCGAGGTACCCCTCCTCGTTGATCGCACCGGCGTAGACCTCGTCGCCAGCGGTCTTGTCGACGGGGACGCTCTCGCCGGTGATGGGCGACTGGTCGACCGCACTCTCGCCTTCGACGACCGTGCCGTCGAGTGGGATCTTGTCACCGGGCCGAACGACCACAGTCTCGCCCACCTCAACCTCGTCAGCGGGCACCGTCACTTCCTCTCCGTCGCGCTTGACGGTGGCCTCGTCGGGCGACAGCTCCATCAGTTCCCGCAGAGAGTCTCGCGCCCTGTCCATCGCGTAGTCCTCGAGCAACTCGGCGATGCTGAACAGGACGGCCAGCGTCGCCGCCTCGACGAAGTAGCCGATGCCGGTCGCGGCGATGATCGCCGTCCCCATCAGCAGGTCGATGTCCAGACTCCGGTTCTTCGCCGAGTAGTACCCGCTGCGGACGACCGGGACGCCGCTGGCGGCGACGGCACCGAGGAACAGTACGTCAGCGACGTGGAGCGGGTAGTCGAGGACGCTCGCCACCGTGACGTTCTGTGCCGTCAGGAGAAACTCGAAGAGGAGGCCGAGAGTGACGAACGCCGCGCCGATCCACGTTTTCTTCGCACGGGGACTCGTCCAGACCTCCGACGGCGGCGCGATGTCGACGCCGTCGACCGCCTGGTCCCGGCCATTGTTCTCGGAATCCGAGCCTCCGACGACCTCGTAGCCGGCGGCCTCGATCGCCTTGACCACGTCGGCCTCGCTGGTGCGGTCGGGGTCGTACGTGACGTTGGCCGTACCGGTGGTCGGCTGGAGCGTGGCGTCGACGACGCCGTCGACGCGCTGGAGGCTCTTGTCCACCTTCTGGGCGCAGGACGGGCAGTCCATCTCGGGGACGACGAGGCGAGCGGACAGCTCCCGTCGCTGCCCGCTCCCGCTCGCCTGCCCCGCTGCGTCCGGATTCTCTGTCATCTCCTCGTGGTAGGGGCGTCAGTTCGATAAGCCTTGATTGGAATATTCCAAATCTGGTGTCACCGGGTTGCCGGCGGCTCTTTCGGCATTCGCTCGTCGGCGACGTGCTGCTTCGCCAAGTGTTCCTCCGCTCGGCGGAGTCGGTAGGTGAGCGTCGAACGCGGCACGTCGAGATGCTCGGCCAGTTCACCGACGTCGATCTCGCGTGGGGACTCGTAGTACCCGTGTTCGACGGCTGCTCGGAGTGCGGCCTCCTGCTCCGGCGACAGGCCACCTTGCGTCTCGCCGGCAGCTCTCACCGACGCCGCCGTGTCCGCGGTTCGGAGCATCTCCATCTGGGCGCAGTCCCCGACGGCGGCTTCGATGGCGTCGAAGAACGCCGCCACGTCGCCCTCGCCGGAGTGGATGAGTCGCCACGTGTAGTGGCGGCCTTCGTGGCGGGTCTCGAACAGCACGCCGTCGCCGAGGTGGTCGCGGGCGATGTGGGGAACGGACGCGCAGGAGGGAGTGCGCTCCCAGTCGGAATAGAGGACGAGCGTGTCGTCCGTGCGGTCGAGGACGCGGGTGGTCTGGGTTGCGCCGCAGTCCTCAGTAGCGAGACAGTCGGCGTAGTAGTCGCTGGTGAGAAAGGCGTCCTCGATGGCGTCGAGTGCGTCCGGAGTGCCGGTCGCGTGGTCGACTCGCCAGAGCTGCTCGGCAGTGGCGTGCAGCGAGAGCGAGCGGACACGGGCGTCGGGGTGGTTGGCGAGGGCGTCCGCCACCCTGTTACACCCCGGCTCGTATTCGAGGGCGAAGACAAGTTCGCGCATACCTCCGCGTAGAGGGTGGCTGGATATAACATATCGGCTCAGTGCCGCCATCGTGCTGTTTGGAGGCAGATCCCGTCATCAGGGCCGTGTACCTCTTACGTTCGCTGGGCCTCAACGGCGTACTGCTACTGCGAATCGGGATCGTCAACCGAACCGAGATCGTCCGGATCGGCATCGATGGCAGCCATCGTGTCGCGGACATCGGTGAAAGAGGTGAGCGCCCGTTCCGTGCGGCGAGTCTCGGTGTGACAACGAACGCGCTCCGACTGGTCGGTATCAAACCCGAGCGGTTTGAATAAGGGTCTCGACTGTCGAGCGATATGGTGGTTAAATTTGGGGACCACTCGCTGATTACAGCCTCTGTATCTCACACCGGTGGCCTGACAAAGTCTGGGTAGTTCGAATTTCCCCCACGATAGGTGAATTCTCCGTACTGACCACTGGCGCCCCGGTGGCCGAGATTTATAACTCTCGGCTGATAATTCCGCGCTACCGATGAACAGAGCGACGCCGATCGAGGCACACGGGCGGCGCGACTGGGTGGTTCGCGCGTACGGGCGCGCAGTCGCCCGACTGTTCGCCGCGCTGGTGGTGACATTCTCGCTGTACCTGTCGGTCGGCTCCCGGAGGGTGGCGATCGCCATGCCGGCGTCGCCGCTGGAGCCGCGGTTCGCGGCGGAGTGGGCGCGCCTGTTCGGCTTCGATGTGGCCCAGCCCGTCGTCTTCCGGTTCCCCGACTTCCTCGTCTCGCGGCTGACGAGTCCGCTGGTCGTCGGGCCGCTCGTCGTCGCGGGCGTCGTCGCGCTCGCACTGGACGCTCGCGGTCGAGTCTGACGAACGCAACCGATTTCCTGGCGCCACGCCAACCCCGTGTATGAGTCTGGCCGATCGAGAGTGGCGGATGATCACCGAGGAGTCCCGTCCGGGGCCGCTGAACATGGCGCTGGACGAGACGGCCGCCGAATCGGCCGCCGAAGACGGAACCCGGACGCTGCGCGTCTACCGCTGGGAACCGAGCACGCTCTCGCTGGGCTACCATCAGGACCCCGCGACGATCGACTGGGAGTTCTGCGAGCGCGAGGGGATCACGGTCACCCGCCGACCGACCGGCGGCGGCGCGATCTATCACGACGACTACGGCGACATCTCCTACTCTATCGTCGCACCGGCCGACGAACTCCCCGGCGATCTACTGGAATCGTACGAGTTGCTCTGCGAACCGTTACTCGACGCGTTCGAGAGCATGGGCGTCGACGCGCGGTTCGCCGACGAGGAGCGCCCGGCGATGTACGACCCGGCGTGTTACCTGCGGGCGCTCCACCCCGCTCACGACGTGGTCGCCGACGACGGCCGGAAGATATCGGGCAACGCCCAGTACAGACAGAAAGACGCCGTCGTCCAGCACGGGTCGATCACCTTCGCACGGACGACGAAGCGACATCTCGACTGCTTCGCCGACCCCGACGCCACCGCCGAGGAGTTCGACGAGCGAGTGACGAGCGTCCGCGAGCAGTCGGATGTCGATCGGGGCGAGGCCGTCGCCGAACTCGAATCGTCGCTCCGATCGTGGGCCGGTACCCACGAAGGAACGTGGGCGGACCGGGAAGTCTCGCAGGCGCGCGAGCGGGCGCGTGAGAAGTACGAAGACCCGGGGTGGACACGCGACGGCGACGATCCGCTCTGAGAACGGGGTGGCGTCGGCGACGGCGCGGTACAGGGGTCGAGGCCGCCGCTCAGGCTTCGAAGCCGTCCTCACGGCTCCCTGCGGTCGCCGTTCGGCGTCGTGGCCTTCGCGCCGCTCAGTCCTCGCTACTCCTCCGCGGCTCGCTCTGCTCGCCGCTCCCGGACGAGGTCTCCCTTCGGTCGACCTCCCTACTCCTCGAACACGAACGTCCCGTCCTCCTGCACGCGCTCGCCGTCGACCTCGATGTAGGAGTCCTCGCTCATGTCGACGATCATGTCCATGTGCATCGCGGAGTCGTTGCCCGCCACGTCGCCGTCGTCGGGGACGTTCTCGTCGATGGTGCGGCCCAGGGCCATGTGGACGGTGTCGCCCATCTTCTCGTCGAACAGCATGTTGTAGGTGAACCGGTCGATGTCGCGGTTCATCCCGATGCCGAGTTCGCCCAGGCGGCGCGCGCCGGGGTCGGTGTCGAGCACCGCGGCGAGCACGTCCTCGTTCTTCGCCGCCGACGAGTCGACGACCTCGCCGTCCTCGAAGACCAGCCGCACGTCCTCGACCTCTCGGCCCTGGGCCATCAGCGGCATGTCGAACAGCACCTCGCCCTCGACGCTATCCGGGACCGGCGCGGTGAACACCTCGCCGCCGGGGAGGTTCTTTTCGGCGTAGTCGTTGACGGGATTCATGCCGGCGACGCTCATGGTCACGTCCGTCGTGTCGCCGGAGACGATCCGGACTTCGTCGGCGCCGTCCAGGATCTCGACCATGTTGGCCTGGAACTCGCGCTGTTCGTCCCAGTCCTTCGTGACGGCGTCGTAGACGAACTCCTCGTAGGCTGCCGTACTCATCTCGGCGGCCTGGGCGTTGCCCGACGCCGGGAACTGGGTGCCGACCCAACGCTTGTCCATGTAGGCGTCCTGAACGGGCTTCATGACCTGCGCGTAGGCGGCGTTTTTCTCGGGCGGTACGTCGCCCGTCTCGTGGGTGTTGGTCGACGCCCGAATCCCGATGGCGGCGTCGATCTCCTCGACCATCGCCATGAGCGAGGCCGGCGGCTCGTCGTAGTCCTCGGGGTCCATCGCGCGCATGAACGCCCGCCGACCGCGGCTGCTTCCGCCGAGCGTGACGCTGTGGGCGCCCCGCTCACCGATCCGCTCTTCCAGGGCGACGACCAGGTCTTCCGCCGTCGCGGGGGCGGAGATCAGCACCTCGTCGCCGGCTTCGATCCCGACCGAGTGGTCGACGATGACGTCCGCGTGGTCCTCGACTCTGGGGTCCATACCGGCGAGTGGGACGGCAGCCCGTTAACGGTTCCCCGAAGCGACGTTCTGCAACGGTATCGACAGGTTTCGGCCGGCCCGGCGAGGGGCGGCAAGCCCCCCGATATCGAGGGTGACGACCCAACCGGCGCGAGCCCCAACTCGGGGACGATGGATATCGCAGACGACATCGCCGCGGAGATCGGCGACACGCCGCTCGTGTGGCTGGACTCGTTCGCCGACAACCTCGCGGCCAAGGTCGAGTCGTTCAACCCCGCCAACTCGGTGAAAGACCGCATCGGCGCCGCCATGCTCGACCGCGCCGAGCGCATGGGCCACCTCGACGACACCGACCTGGTCGTCGAGGCGACCTCCGGCAACACCGGGATCGGCCTCGCGATGGCCTGCGCCGCCCGCGGCTACGACCTCGTGCTCACGATGCCCGAGTCGATGAGCGAGGAGCGCCGGGCGCTCCTGTCGGCACTGGGCGCCGAGGTCGTGCTCACGCCCGCCGACGGCGGCATGGACGGCGCCGTCGAGGCCGCCGAGACCATCGCCGACCGACGGGAGGGCGTCCTCGCCAGCCAGTTCGAGAACATCGCCAACCCCGAGGCCCACCGCTCGTCCACCGGCCCGGAGATCTGGGCCGACACCGACGGCGAAGTGGACGTGTTCGTCGCCGGCGTCGGGACGGGGGGGACGATCACCGGCGTCTCCGAGTACTTCGCCGAGGAACGGGGCGCCGACGTGGATTCGGTCGCCGTCGAACCCGCCGACTCGCCGGTTCTCTCGGGTGGAGACGCCGGTTCTCACTCCATCCAGGGGATCGGCGCCGGCTTCGTCCCAGAGATCCTCCGCACCGAACTCGTCGACGAGGTCCGCGCCGTCGAACACCAGCGGGCGGTCGAGACGACGCGAAAACTCGCCCGCGAGGAGGGGGTCCTGACGGGCGTCTCCGCCGGCGCCGCGCTGGCCGCGGCGAGCGAGGTCGCCCGCGAGCGCCCCGACGACCTGGTCGTCGTCGTCCTCCCGGACACCGGCGAGCGCTACCTCTCGACGGATCTCTTCGAGCCCGCGACCGTCAGCCACTGGGAAGCCCGCGAGTCCGACGAGCCCGCCCCGGCCGACGACTGACCCGGCGCTCACTCGACGCGGCCGACGGTGACGAAGAAGGGGACCGTCTCGGTGCGGACGTACGCCTCGTCGCTCATCTGGTCGACCACGTCGCGACCCATCGCGCGCCAGGCCGAGCGCAGGTCGTCGTACTCCCCTTCGGAGGTCTCCCCGGAGAGGATCGTCTCGCGGTCGTCGGCCAGCCCCTCGCCGGTCACTTTCCGGCGGGCCGCCTCGACCGCGCCCTCGGAGTAGGGGGGTGCGACCACGCGCTCGTGGTCGTACCGGCGGGTCGACACGACTTCCAGTCCGGCCGCCTCGAACACGTCGCGAGCGCCGGCGCCCAGCGTCACGTCCGTCCCGACGCCGTCGAGGAACCGCTCGCGAGCGCGGCGGGCCAGCGGCGGTTCGGCGTCGACGGTGGAGTCGACCGTGACCGCGCCGTTGTCCGGTTCGACGGCCGCGACCAGGTCCGAGGAGACCCGCGCGAACGCCTCGACCGCGCCGACGGGGTCGGGGAGGTTGATCAGCAGCGCCTGACAGACGACGAGGTCGACGGCGTCGTCGACGAACGGGAGGCGCGTCGCGTCGGCCCGGACCGCGGGCGCGACCTCGCTCGCGGCGGCGAGCAGGCGCGGGTCCACGTCGGCGCCGACGACCTCCCCCGAGGTCTCCTCGGCGAGGACGCGGGTGAGTTCGCCCGTGCCACAGCCCACGTCGAGGACGCGCTCGCGGGTCGCGAGGTCGAGATCCGCCAGGGCTGCGCGGGAGTCGGCCCACATCCCCTCGCGGGTCGTCTCCAGGTAGTCGGCGCTGAACTCTCGCACTGAGCGTCCGTTCGGCGCTCGGGCCGCATAGGCGCGTCGGTCGACGCCGAGCGGTCCGGCCGACCCACCGAGGGTTCAGTCCCCGGCGGTCGGCCGGTCGACGTCGCGCTCGTAGAGCCAGCCGGCGCCGACCGCGTCGGCGAGGGACTCCGGGTCGTCGACGTGGACGGCCACCAGCGAGTCGGGCGTGTCGTCGTGCTCGACGTCCTCGGGGTCGGGGACGGTGAACTGCAGCGGCGGGGTGTCGTCGCCGCGGTCGAACTCGACGGTGGCGGTGTCGAACGCCCGGTCGACGAGGTCGGTCTCGACGGCGACGCGCTTGACGTCCTCGCCGTCGATCCGGTCCTGCGGTTCGCCGAACAGCGTGTCGTAGGCGACGAGGGCGCCGTCGTACCCGCGGTACTCCAGCGGGCCGTACCGGAGGTAGCGCGTCGTCGCCCGGAGCGCTCCGAACGCGAGGGCGACGGCGACCGGAACCAGCGCGAGCCGGGGCGCGAAGACGGCGAAGAACGCGGCGACGGCGTAGCAGAAGACGACGGTACTGGTCAGGGTGTAGCCGACCCCGCGGTAGAGCGCGTCGGCGACGGTTATCGACCGCGCCGGTCGGGCGCGGACGACCGGCTCGCCGTCCGGTTCGACGATCGGTTCGGGTTCGATCTCGGTCTCCTTGCTGCCGTACAGCCGGTAGAAGACGCCGCGTCTGTCGGGGTCGCGCTCGACCTGTATCGTCCGGAGGTCGTAGGCGAGTTTGCCGGCCACGATCAGCGCCAGCACCGCGCCGCTGTCGACGCCGGAGGGACCGACGACGAACAGGAGCGTCCCGACGCCGAAGACGTACTTGAACGGTGCCAGCACCACGGACCGCGGGGAGTGGTCGCGGTAGCCGCCGTCGCGGAAGTAGTCCGTCGCGGTCTCGACGCCTCGGGCGGCGAACACGCCGACGCCGCCGAGCAGCAGTTGCCCGGTGGTCTCGGTGGTGATGGTCGGGTCGGCGAGCGCGAACAGGAGGAACGCCGCGCCGAGTTCTATCGGCGCGAGGAGGGCGACGAGCGCGACGAGCGTCGGCAGGTTCCGGAGGTACACGGGCGGGACCGGTCCCGGGAGGTCGATACCGCCGCGTTTGGCCTGGAGAGCGCCCAGCAATCGCTGGTCGTCGATCAGATTGTTCGGTCGCTTGACCGCGAAGGGGACCTTCACCGCCGCCCAGAACAGCACGGCCGCGAGTTCGAGGACGAACACCCCGAGGAGGACGGTGGTCGACCACCCGAACGCCAGGACGCCGACGGGGGCGACGGCGTTCGAGGCGACCACCGCCAGCGGCCCCGGGCGGCCGACGGAGGGGACTCGCATAGCCGAGTGTCGCGGGTCGCTCAGTTGAGGGTCCCGATCTCACGGCGGGCGACAGCCGACGGGACGGGGAGTCAGACATATGTGGGCCGGGCGAAAAAGGCGGACAACCAATGGGAGCGGACGAGCCGGAGTTCGACCGCGGGGTGACGCTGTGGGAGCAGGCCAGGGAGTACCTGGAGTGGTACCCGACCGCCGAGGTGGACGTGCTGGTCGTCGGCGGCGGCGTTCAGGGGCTCGTCCTGCTGGACGAACTGGTCGACCGCGGGTACGCCGCGGCGCTCGTCTCCAACACGCCGCTGGGCGCCGGCCAGACGTTCGACTGGCCCGGCGTGCTGTCGAAGGGGTACCTGAACCCCGACCGCGCCCGTCGCGAGGCGGTCGACGAGCGGTGGCGGCCGTTCGCGGAGGACGCCCGGGTTCCCGTCGAGGGCGGTGAGTGGTACGTCGCCTCGACCGACTACCCCTACCGCCATCTCGTCGACCAGTGGGACGAGGCCGGCTACGAGTACGACGAGCGAGGGGTGGAGGGGCTCCACGAGATCTATCGCGACGGGACCGTCTTCGCGAAGGGTAGCGGCGAGCACGTCGCCGCCATCGACGAGTACGTGATCGACCGCGAGGCGCTCGTCCGCGCGCTCGCCGCCGACCACGCCGAGCGCGTCGTCGTCGGCGATATCACCGACGCGGCGTTCGCGGCCGACCGGTCGTCCACGCCGCGGCTCGACCGACTCACCGTCGAGACCCACCAGGGGTTGACCCTCCAGGTCGAGCCCGACTACGCCGTCGCCGCGACCGGCACGGGCACCCACGGGTTCGTCGACGCGCTGGTCGGGAGCGAGGGCTTTCGCGAGGCCGGCGGCGACGCCGGGGCGGTCCGCGCGTCGCTCGACCCGGTGACCTACCGGAACCAGCTCGTCCTCGCGGTGCGCGGGCCCGCCGACGACCTGCCGGCGGTCGGTGCGTATCTGCCCCACAAAGGGATGAGCGTCGTCCCGCGCCGCCACCGCTACCGCGAGGAGAACTACGTCACCTGGTACGTCACCAACGACTCCGCCGCCGAGGACGTCGACCCCGGAGACACGACCGACGAGGCGATGGGCACGTTAGACCCCGAGAAGGTCGAGGTGGGGTACAACAAGCTGTTCGAACTCGCCCCGGCGGTCAAGAACCGCGCCGCCGAGGACGCCGACCTGGCGTTCTACGCCTACGCGACGCTCCAGCAGCGCGTCGAGGGCGAGGCCGTCCCGCACGCCGAACCGCTCGCGGGGGTCGAAAACGTCGGCGTCGCGCTCCCCTCGTGCGCGGCGGGCGTCTGGCGGGCGACCGACGACGCCGCCGACTACGTCGCCGACGCCGTCGATCCCAGTGGTCCGGTCGACGGGGTTCCGACCGGCGGTGACCTCCTGTACGGGCAACTCGCCGACGACCGTCCGGGCGCTCGCTGGCTCGACTGGACGGCGCTGGGCGTCAGGTACCCGCGAGTGCAGAACCGCCCCGACGCCGTCGAAAGGTAGTCGCGGTCGCGTCTTAGGACTCGGGCAGGTCCCACGACGACGTTATCGCTTCGAGTGTCGCCTCGTCGGTCGCCCGCGCGCCGACGACCAGGCTCCGACCGTCGACCGTCCCGACGACGGCCACGCGGTCGCGGACCGTCCCTCCGTGGAGGGCGACTGTTTCACCGGCCAGCGTCGTCTCCCCCCACCGCTCGTCCGGGAGGCCGAGCCAGTCGCGGAGCGCGGCGGCCAGGTCGCTGGCGGACTGTGTCCCTGGGGTCGCCCGCAGCTTGTCGCCATCGCCGTCGTCAGTCGGCCGCGCGACGAACCGCGCGAGCCACCGGTCGTCGACGGTCACGTCGACCGGCTCGTAGTCGAAGGGCTGGACCGACGGGAGCGGTGGCGTTCCGCCCAGGTCGCTGCTCGCGCGTTCGACGGCCGCGGCGTAGCCGTTCGCGTCGGCGGCCGTCGCGGTCGGTGCGTCGGTCGCCGCCCCTGTCGTGTCGGTCGAACCGGTCCGTTGCTCCGACTCGGCCGGTCGCTCGTCGCCGTCACCGGAGAGATACAGCGCCGACGCCCCGCCGCCGACGCCGAGCACGCCGAGAACCTTCAGCACGTCGCGCCGTTCGGCGTCCATCAGGCACCGCCTCCCGTCGCCCGGAACTCGGCGTTGATCGACTCGGCCACGTCCTCGCCGATCTCGGTCTGGGCGAGTCCGAACAACTGCTGGGTCTTCCGGGCGGTCCGCTTCGCGGTGTCGGCTCTCGCCGCGTACTCGTCGGCCTTGCGTCGGGCGCCGGCCCACGGGTTCCACACGGCCCCGAGCCACCCGTCGGCGATCGCCTCCCAGTACAGCGACGCGGCCTCGAACGCGAGCGCGTTCATCTGGTAGGCCGACTGCAGGTACCCGTTGTAGCAGTAGATGTCGCCGACGACGTGTTCGTCACGGTCGAACCGTTCCTGAAAGTCCCGTAGCGTCTTGACTATCGGGAGCCGCATGTTCGCGTAGGCGTTCTGGAGCGCGTGGACGGAGGTCTTCTTCTCCACGTCACCTGCGACCATCCCGCTCGCGGCGCCGACTGCGAACCCGACGAAAAAGCCCTTCGCAGTCGACAGCGCTGTCGACGCCGACACCGAGTAGCTCCCGCCGCTCTGAAGCGCCGTCGACAGCTGGCTCCAGGCGGTCGCCAGGTCAGACCCTGTGTCGTAGGCCCCGTGCATCAGCTGGGCGGCGCCGACCCACGTTTCGATCGCCTCGCCGAGTCCGCCGTGGGAGACCACGTCGCGAGCGCGCTGGTCGATGGACTGGGCGTTGTTGAGACAGGCGGTGAGCCGCTGGAACGCCGCGCGATATGGGCGCTGGACTTCTTCCATCGTCCAGCCGATCGCGTCGGTCGCAATATCCAACGCCGGCCCGACGACCGCCTTCTGGTACCCCGCGGCCAGGAAGACGACGATCTCGGCGAGGTCCCAGCCCAGCTGGGTAGCCCGGCCGAGCGTCTCGTAGGCGGCCGATGCCTCGCGGACCGTCCGCATCCGCTCGACCTCCCGGTCCCAGTCGACGGCCCACAGCCCCTCCGAGAAGGTGTCGAGCGCGACCACGTCTTTCGTCGTCGTCTCGTCGACGAGCCCGAACTCGGTGTCGGTCACCGCCACCCGGTCGGGGTCGACCTCGGGGATCTGCCGGATCAGGTAGTAGGTCCCGTAGCCGGTGTCGACGACCGTCCGCACGCCCTCCCGGAGCGCGTAGGGCACGTCGGCAGGCGTCCGCGTCACGGTATCGGTCGGCGTCGGTGCATCGGTCGGTGTCGCGGTCGGCGTGGGCGTGGGACTCGCCGTCGGCGTCGGCGAGGGCGTGGGGCTGGGCGTCGGCGGGGGTTCGTCGCCGAGGGCCACGAGCCCGCGGTTTCCGCTGGCGACGTAGACGACGCCGCCGGCGACCGCGACGGGCGCGGTCGTGCCGCCCACCTCGCGACGCCAGCGGACCGACCCGTCCGAGCGCGCGAACGCGGTGACGACGTCGCCCGCGCCACCGACGACCACCGCCGACTCGGTGACGGCCACCGCCGTCACTTCGCCCTCGACCGACCCGGTCCACCGCTCGCTCCCGTCGGCCGGCGACCGGGCTGTGATCCCGTCCCTGTCCTGGAGATAGACGGCATCGTCCGTCACGGCCGGCGACAGGTCGAGACTTCCGCTCGACCGCTCGAGTTTCCACCGTTCGGACCCGTCGTCGGTCGACAGCGCGTAGTAGTAGCTCCCGTCGTCGACGCGTCCGACCGGCACGTACAGCGCCCCGTCGCCGACCGTCGGCGCGGTGAACATATACTCGCTGTCCGTCTCGAAGCGCCAGCGTCGATTCCCGTCGGCCGTCGACAGCGCGTAGACGTTCCCGCTCTGCGTGCTCACGTAGAGCGCCCCGTCGCCGACCGGGGGTCGCGCCGCGACCCGCTCGTCGAGCGAAACCGTCCACTGGAGTTCCCCGTCGGCGGCCGACAGCGCGTAGACGTTCCCGTAGTACGTCGCGACGTAGACCGTCCCGCCGGCGACGGTGACCTGTGGATTCACGCTCCGTCCGGGGTTCACCGCCCACCGTTCGGTCCCGTCGGCGACGGCGAGCGCGCGAATGTGCCCGTTGTTCGGTGCGACGTAGACCGAGCCGTCCGCGATGGCGGGCGCGGTGAACACCTGGCTGTCCGGGTCGAACCGCCACCGCTCCGCGCCGTCCTGTAGCGAGACGGCGTACAGGATGTCGTCCCGGGGCACGACGAACGCCGACCCGCCGGCAACGACCGGGTCGGTCTCCAGTTCGGCGTCGACCCCGAAGGTCCAGAGTCGCCCGGGCGCCGACTCCGGTACAGCGGCGTCTGGCGTGTACCCGCTGTTGCGCGCGTCGTAGTGTGGTTGCGGCCACGACGACCCGCTCGCACCCGTTCCGCTGGCGTCGTCACCCGTCGACGCTCGGTCGAAACCCTGTCTGTTCACACCGATTCACTGCGGACAGATCACAATAAACGCTCGTGTGGCGGCACGTACTCCGCTACCGGGCTCCGCTCGCCGCTCGTGTTACCGGGACGCTCCGTCCTCCGGTCACTCCGCGTCCCGAAACTCACGGCTCACTCCGCTCACGGCTTCGCCGTTCGCTACCGAGACGGTCACTCGGTGTCTCGCAACTCTCTCACTCGCTCGACGTTCCACGCGAAGCTCTTGCCGTCCTCGGTGGGCGTCTCCAGCACGAGTGGCACGTCCAGCAGGCCCTCGTGGTTGAGGAAGGCGCGCATGCCGTCTTCGCCGATCTCGCCCTCACCGATGTGGGCGTGTTCGTCCTTGTTCGTCCCGCAGGCGTGCTTGGAGTCGTTGAGGTGGATACACTCCAGGTGCTCCAGCCCGACCACGTCGTCGAACTCCGCGACGGTGTCGGCGACCCCCTCGGGCGTCGAGAGGTCGTAGCCGGCGGCGAAGGCGTGGGCGGTGTCGAGACAGACGTCGAGGTCCTGCTCGGAGCGGTCGAGCACTTCGGCGAGGTGCTCGAAGTCGCCGCCGAGTTTCGTGCCCGAGCCGGCGTCGGACTCGACGAGGACGGTGACGCCCGCCGGAATCGATAGTTCGTCGAGCGCGCTGGCGGCGTTGTCGAGGCCGCCGTCGACGCCCGCGCCGGTGTGGGCGCCGAGGTGGACGTTGACGTACGGGATGTCGAGCTTGTCGGCGGCGTCGACCTCCTTCTGCATCGAGTCGACGGACTTCTCGCGCAGGTCGTCTTTCGGCGTGCAGAGGTTGACGAGATACGAGGAGTGGATCACCCACGGCCCGAGGTCGTGTTCGCCGACGAGGTCGCGGAACTCGTCCGCCTCGTCGTCGCCGATGTTGGGGTCCTGCCAGACCTGCGGTGAGTGGGAGAATATCTGGCCGCAGTTGCCGCCGATCTCCAGCTGTTCGTCGACGGCGTTGGGGACGCCGCCCGCGATCGAGGTGTGTGCGCCGACACGGGTCATGGCCGACCGCAGGGAGTCGACCGGCAAAGTCGTATCGGACCGCGGCGGCGCGGGACGACGCTCCCCTGCCGTCGGTCCCGGCCCCGCCCCCGTTCAGACCCGTGTCCGTCGGCTACGGTCGGCGCCGTGAGCGTACACGAGCGCGAGGAACAGGAGGGTGACGAGCGCCCAGGCGAGCACACCGAGGAGGATCGCCCACAGGAGCATACCTCGGCGTCGGTCGCCGCGGTCGATTGTTATACACCGCTTGACCGCGGTCAGGCAGCGGTTTCGGGGTCCGGGGCGGGCTCGTGCGACGGTCCCCTCTCGCGAGTGCGCCCGCTCGCAGGCTTACCCGCGAGTGTCGCTCACACCACGTCGCCGCGGACGGTCGCGCCCTCCTGCTCGGCGCGGTAGGCGCGCAGGGCGTCGGCGGCCTCCTCGGCCACGTCGGGGTCGGCGCCGAGCATCTCCAGGGCGCCCGACAGCGTCGGGAGGACGAACTCGCCGTCGCGGAGCTTTTCGAACGCGTCCTCGCTGCGCCGGCCATCCACCCACAGGCAGGCACCGCGAGGATCGAGGATCTGCTCGTAGTTGCCGGTGGCGAGCGCGCCCTCCAGGCGCTGGGTGACGTTGTCGTCGAACGACGCGTTGCAGACTTCGAGGTGGACGGGTTCGTCGTCGTCGACGAGGTGGGCGGCCAGGCACTTCTCGGGCGCCGCGTAGCCGTTGGCGTTGGTGCGGACGTGCTCGGTGTGCTCGGCGGCCCAGTCGGCGCGGACGGTCTCGCCGATCCCGTCGACGCCCAGGGCGAGGTCGTCGGGGTCGGTGTCGCTGTCGTCGCCGCCGACGAGGATGTCCTTGGTGAGGTAGATGTCGAGGCGTTCGACGGGGTCGAGGCCGAGCGCGGCGTCGCCGAACACCCAGATCTCTCGGACGGGGACGGGCATGCGGTCCTCCTCGACGCGGGCGACGAGAGCCTCGACGCGGGCGACGGCCTCCTCGCGCGAGAGGTCGGTCATCGACGCGGAGTAGCCGCCCGAGGGGCAAAACGGTTTCTCGACGGCGGCGTCGGAGACGACCGCAGCTATCAGCGACCGATCTCGGAGGCGCGCAGTTTTATGCGCGCTCTCGGAAAAGAGTAAGCGATGCGACTCCGGACGCGGTTCGCCCTGGCACTGGTGCTGGTTGCGCTGGTGCTGTCGGCCACGTCGCTGGTCGGATTCGTTCTCTACCGGGACGCGGTCGTCGCTCAGGAGCGGACCGAGCTGGCCCACTCCGCAGAGTCGGTGGCGACCCAGCTCGACGCCGTGCTCGCCGAGCGGGAGCGACAGGTCGAGCTGTGGGGGTCGGCGCCGTCGCTGGTCGAGCACGGCTCGGACTCCCAGGAGGCGCGGCTACGCTCGTTCGTGCGGACCACGGAGTTCAGCGGTGCCTCCGTGATCGCGGCCAACGGGACGATGACGGCGCTGTACTCGGCGGGACTCACGCCGACCGCCCGGGAGCGGCTCGTCGGGCGCCAGTTCGGCGACCGGACGTACTTTCAGCGGGCGATGACGGGCGAGACCTACGTCAGCGACCCGGTCCGGGCGGAGACCGGCAACCTCATCGTGACGGTGAGCACGCCGTTGCGCCGGTCCGACGAGATCGTCGGGGCGTTCAACGCCGCGTTCCACCTCGAACGGGGCGACCTGTCGGCGATCGTCCGTGCCAACTCCGGTCCGACCCAGGGAGTCCGTATCGCCGCCAACGGGACGACGCTGTACGCGGTCGGACCGGTCGCCGGCGGAGACGCGAACACCGACCTGATCCTGGCCAACGAGACGGTCGCGGGGACGGGCTGGACGGTCTCTGCGACGACGACGCGAGCGGCCTTCGAGTCGCGACTGTGGACCGCCACGGCCGCTCAGGCCGCGGCCTTCGGGCTGGTGCTGGTGTCGATCGCCGCACTCGGTCTCTGGCTCTACCGCGAGTTCGTCGGCAACATCGAGCGACTCCACGGCGGCTTCGGCACCCTGGTCGAGGGGGAGTACGGTTCGACGGTCTCGCTGACCGGTGCGACCGAGTGGGTCGAACTCGAGCGGGGGTTCAACGACCTGAGCGAGGTGCTCGCCCAGCGGCGCACCGAGGTGATCGTCCTCAACCGCGTGTTGCGCCACAACCTCCGCAACGCGATGACGGTCGTCGTCGGCAACGCCGACCGCATCGCCGAGCGGACCGACGACGAGACGACCCGGACCGAGGCCGACCGTATCCGCAGACGCGGCGAGTCGCTGCTCGAACTGGCCGACCACGCGCGGGCCATCGAGTCCTCGCTGGGTGCGCGCCCCGAGGAGACGGCCACCCGCCCGGCCGGTGCCGTCCTCGAAGACGTGGCGACGACGCTCCGCGAGGAGTTCCCCCGCGCCGACGTGCGAGCGACGGGCCCCGAGGAACCGGTCGCGGTCCCCGACGGCGACCTGTTGCTCGTGGCCCTGGACGAACTCGCGCGCAACGCGATCACGCACAACGACGCGCCGACGCCGGCCGTCGAGATCGACGCGACGGTCGAGGACGGGACGGTGACCTTCACCGTCGCCGACGACGGGCCCGGGATGCCCGCGGTCGAGCGGCGCGTCCTCGCCGACAGCTTCGTCGAGACGCCCACCCAGCACGGCGCGGGGCTCGGTCTCTGGCTGGTCACCTGGCTGGTCCACTGGGCCGACGGCGAGATCGCGGTCGCGGTCGACGACGGCACGACCGTCACCGTCGCGGTCCCCTGTGACCCCGGCGACGGAGCCGACGAACCGCCCGCCGAATGACGGTCGACGGCGAGTCGGGAGCGAAACCCTGACACCTGTCGCCCCGATACGTCGGAACGATGGACTGCGACAAGTGCGGGTCCGAGGCGGTGATGCACGCCGCCTACTCGGGGCTGCACCTCTGTGAGGACCACTTCTGTCGGACCGTCGAGACCCGCGTCCGTCGGCGCGTCCGCGAGGACAACCTGGTCCCTCGCTCGGCGACGCCCGACGACCCCCAGACCTGGGTGATCGGGCTCTCCGGCGGGAAGGACTCGGTGGTCCTCACCGAGATCCTCCACGACACCTTCCGGGAGGACCCGCGGATCGAACTCGTCGCGCTGTCGATCCACGAAGGGATCGAGGGGTATCGCGACGAGTCGATCGACGCCTGCGAGGAGCTGACCGCCGACCTGGACCTGCGTCACGAGGTCGTCTCCTACGCCGAGGAGTTCGACGTGCGGATGGACGACGTGGTCGAGGCGGACCCCGAGGGGATGGCCGCCTGCGCCTACTGCGGCGTCTTCCGTCGCGACGTGCTCGAACGCTACGCCGAGCGGCTCGACGCGGACAAGCTGCTGACCGGTCACAATCTCGACGACGAGGCCCAGACCGCGCTGATGAACGTCTTCGAGGGCGACGTCCAGCAGATGGCCAGCCACTACGACGCGTCGCTCGGCCCCTTCCCGGAGGAGGACCGCCGCGGCGAGCCAGTCGACCCGCCGGCGGACCCGACCGAGCGGCCGCGTCACGCCCAGGACCACCACGTCCCGCGGGCCAAGCCGCTGCGGGACGTGCCCGAGAAAGAGGTTGCGCTGTACGCCCACCTGCGGGACCTGCCCGCTCACATCACCGAGTGTCCCCACGCCGAGGAAGCGTATCGCGGAGAGGTCCAGCAACTCCTGCTCGACATGGAGGACAATCACCCGGGGACGCGCCACTCGATCATGGCCGGCTACGAGCAGTTCGCGGCGCTCGCCGCCTCGGCGTTCGGCGGGAGCGACGCGCCCGACTACGGGGAGTGCGACGAATGCGGCGCGCCGACCGGCCGAGAGGTCTGCCGGAAGTGTGATCTCCTCGACGCGCTGGAAGCGGTCTGAACGGATCGACGCGTCCCGTCGACACGCCCGCACGATCGAAGCCGACGCTCGTGTCACCTGTCTCCGCTGTCGGACGCTGTGTGACGAGTCGCGCGGTTCCGGTGTCGGACGAGCGCCCGCGAATCGGACGCTGTCGTCACTGACCGGTCGGAAACGGAAAGAGAGAGTGGGTCGAGCGGTCCCTGGAACCGGTGGAGGGGTCTCCAGTGGGGTCGACCCGGGAGCCGTTAATCCGGGCGGATGACGTCCAGCCCGTTGTTCTTCTCGAGGTTGTCGCGGCCGCCGTCGGTGTGGCCGTAGTCGGGCTCGCCGCCCGAGTTACCGCCCGCGCCGCGGCCGCCGCCACCCATGCCGCCGGAGTCGCCGAACTCGGTGTCGACGTTCTGGCTGGCGTCGAAGGTCGAGTCGTCCACGTCGTCGAGCGCCTGACGGGACTTGTCGGCCTGCTTCTGGGTCGTCGGACCGAGGACCTGCGCGGACTTGACGCCGGTCATGATGGCCATGACCCGCACCTTGCCCTTGTACTCCTCTTCGATACGCGCGCCCCAGATGACGTTGGCGCTCGCGTCGAGGCGCTCGGTGATGTTCTGCGCGATGCCCTCGGCCTCTTTCAGCGCGAGGTCGGGGCCGCCGGTGATGTGGACGAGACCGCCGGTCGCCCCGCGGTAGTCCACGTCGAGCAGCGGGTGGTTCATCGCGTCTTTCACCACTTCCTCGGTCTTGTTCTTGTCCTGGGTCTCGCCGACGAGCATCACGGCGACGCCACCCTGATTCATGATGGCGGTCATGTCGGCGTAGTCCAGGTTGATGAGCGAGGGCTGGGTGATCGTCTCCGAGATGCCCTTGACCGTCTCGGCGATGATCTGGTCCATCACGGAGAAGGCCTTGCCGATGGGCAGGTTCGGGACGTAGTCCAGCAGGCGGTTGTTGTCCAGCACGATGATGGAGTCGGCCTCGCTGCGGAGGGTCTCGAGACCCTTCTCGGCCTTGACCGTGCGGGCGCGCTCGACGTTGAACGGCGTCGAGACCATCCCGACGACGATGGCGCCCTGGTCTTTGGCGATGTTCGAGACGACCGGCGCGGCGCCGGTCCCGGTCCCGCCACCCATGCCGGCGGTGACGAACACGAGGTCGGCGTCGCCCAGGACTTCCTCGATAGTGCCCTGTGCCATCTCGGTGGCGCGTTTCCCCATCTCGGGGTCGCCGCCGGCGCCGAGGCCGTTCGTCAGCGACTTGCCGACGAGGATTTTCGTGTCGGCCTCGATCATCTGCAGGTGCTGTTTGTCCGTGTTGATGGCGATGGTGTCGGCACCGTCGACGCCGATGTTGTACAGGCGATTGACGGTGTTGTTGCCGGCGCCACCACAGCCGACGATGACGATCCGCGGGTCACCGAACCCGTCGGCGTCCATCTCCCAGTCGGCGAGTGGGGCACGGTCAGCGCGTTCCTCTCGCGCGGGCCGCCGCGGGAGCGGCCGCTGTCGCTGGTCGCAGAGGTCTGTTCGCTCGCCGCCGTCGCCCTGCGTCGGGTCAGCGACGGAGCCGCCCCCTCTCGCGAGAGGCGCGCAGACGAACCGAGTCCGCTCCGGGAGCGTCTCGGATCGCTCGCCGATCTCTGGGATATCGCGACCGCGGTCGCCGAGTCCGACACAAAAGACAGCGTTCTCGAGACGCTGTGTCGAGAGCTGGCAGCGACCGACGGGTTCGACTGGGCGACCGTCGTGGAGACCGACGGTGACAGCGGGTGGCGACGGGTCGCGGACGCCGGCCACGAGGACCGAACTGAACCGGCGTCGGACGACGTGTTCGCGAAGCTAGCGGAAACCGGCGACGGCCAGGGACACGCCGCCAACGGGGACTGCCCCGAGGACGTCGTCGTGGCGACCGTCGAAGGCGAGAGCTACCGCGGAACGTTGCTCGCCGGTGTCGCGGCCCCCGCCGCGGTCGACGAGACGGTCCGCGACGCCGTCGGAACGCTCGGTCGTCTCGCCGGGCACACGGTCACCCGTCTCGCCCACCGGCGACTGGTCCTCGCGGAGGAGCGACTCGAACTCGAGTTCGAGGTGACCGACCGCGACTGCCTGGCGGTTCCCGTCTCGGACACGCTGAGCTGCCGGTGTTCGATCGAGTACAGCACCCTCACCAGTGAGGGGTCCTACCTGTTGTACCTGACCGTCGAGACGGGCGCGGCCGAGGCGGCCGTCGAAGCGGTCGCCGGCCTCGACTCGGTGACCGAGTGTCGACTCGTGAGCGCGAGCGAGGCCCGGTGTCGCCTCGAGGTGAGGAAACCCGAGTCCGGCGCGTCGGCGATGCTGTCGGTCGGTGCGACGGTCCGCGAGGCAACCGCCGAGAACGGCGTCGGGACGCTCCTCGTCGAAGCGCCCCCCGACGCGGACGAGCGCGCTATCGCGGACGCGTACGCCGACTACAACCCCGCGTCGCGGCTGGTCGCCAAGCGACGGGTCAGCGACGCCGTCCGCACGGACGGGGTCGCGTCGTCGTCCGCCACCGATCGGCTGACCGACAAACAGCGGACCGCGCTCCGGACGGCCTATCACGCCGGCTACTTCGAGTGGCCCCGCGGCAGCACTGCCGAGGAGGTGGCCGCCTCGCTCGGTATCAGTCCCCCGACGTTCCATCAACACCTCCGCAAGGCCCTCGACGAGGTCCTGTCCGAGCAACTCGACCCCGAGTGACCGCCGGGCGGTCACCACACCATCCACCGGGCTGGCGCGGTCCGACAGGCCGGGCGGGAGAGCGAGACTCGTCGCGAGAATCACGGGACCACGACGAGTCGCCCCGTGAGCGACGCGACGACGGCGAGGTAGAACGCGGTTCCGGCCGCGGCGCTCGCCAGCACGACGCCGTCGGGGTCGCGCTGGGGGAGGGCGTACTCAACGAGCGGGATGTCCGCGAGTTCGGGCCTGGTGAGAAGCCGGTTCATCACGCCCCCGAACAGGCCCACGACGACGGGACCGAACACGACGCTGTTGAACGCTCCCAGGAGCCACTGCGTGGTGGCGTCGCCGAGCTCGAACGTCGCGACCGGGCCGACGACCGACGCCGGTCGCGGCAGCGGTCCGACGGCCCCGCCGTAGTTGGCGTACAGAAAGACCAGACTGCCCGCGGCGATGGCGAGAAGTTTGACGACCGGCGCTCGCTCGTCGCTGACGACGCGGGGGGCCGCGAACAGGCCGACGAGGAAGACAGCGTTCATCGCGGCCCAGGGACCGAACTCCTGCAGCGCGAGGGGGAGTCCGGTCGCGAGGATACCCATACTGAACCAGTCGAGGCTGACCAGTCGCGTGGTCGGACACGACCCCGAGAGGAGCTGTCGCCTGTGGACCGGATGGACGAGGTGGACCGCGACGCGGACGACCAGGAACGTCGGGACGAGCAAGACGTACGCGAGCAGGCGGACCTCGAGCCCCGCCGGACCGCCGACGGAACCGATCGCGACCGCCGTCGAGAAGTCGACGACGCCGTTGACGAACCAGAAGGTCAGCAGCGACGGCGCGAACAGGCAGGTGTGGAGTATCGCCGCGACGTGCCCGCCCGAATACGAGAGCTCCTGCTCGCGGAGTTGTGCGAGCGAGGAGCGGAGCGCGGTGGCGCGTTCGACCAGCGGGTCGAACCGCTCGCGCGTCGTCCCGAGTCTCATCGCGACCCATCCGGACGGGAGACCATCGGACTGCGCCCCGGAGCCGGACGGTCACGCATCCGGCGACCGGTCATCGATGGGCACGTACGGTCGCGAGTCGGGGCCGACGTAGCGGCTCCGGGGCCGGATGAGGCGGTTGTCCGCGAGGTACTCGTCGACGTGCGCGACCCAGCCGCCGACCCTGCTCATCGCGAAGATGGGAGTGTAGAGGTCGACCGGGATCCCCAGCTGGTAGTAGACGCTCCCGGAGTAGAAGTCCACGTTCGGGGCGATCCCCTTCTCGACGAGTCCCGCCTCCTCGGTGAGATACCCCTCGATGGCGCGGGTGTACTCGCACCACTTGGTCTCGCCGGTCGACCGGGCGAGCGCCTCGCTGCGGTCTTCGAGGATCGCTGCCCGCGGGTCCGTGACGCTGTAGACGCGGTGGCCCCACCCCGGGATCCGGCGGCCGTCGTCGAGCGCCGAGCGGGTCCACTCGACCGGGTCGTCGCCGCTCTCGTCGACCTCCAGCAGCGTCTCCATCACGTCCTGGTTCGCGCCGCCGTGGAGCGGGCCCGAGAGCGCGCCCACGCCGGCCGTGACCACGCTGTAGAGGTCGGCGTGCGTGCTCGCGACGGTTATCGCGGTGAACGTCGAGGCGTTGAGCCCGTGGTCGGCGTGGAGCGTCAGCGCGGTGTCGAACGTCTCGGCGGCGACCGCGTCCGGTTCGGTCCCGGTCAGCATGTACAGGAAGTTCGCCGCGTGACCCAGTTCGTCCGACGGGTCGACGGGTCGTTCGCCCTGCCGCAGTCGCTCGTAGGCCGCGAGCACGGTGGGGATCTTCGCGGCGAGTCGCCGTCCCGTGCGCTGGATCGTCCCGGAGTCGGTCGGCACGAGGCCGCGTTCGGTGTCCCCGGCCGAGAGCATCGAGACGCCGGTCCTGAGCGCAGCAATCGGCGCTTCGTCGCGCTGGGCGAGTCGTTCGAGCGTCTCGACGACGGCCATGTCGATACTCCGGAGCGAGCGGAGTTCCCCGGTGAACGAATCGAGTTCGGACCGGGTCGGGAGCGACCCGGTCCACAGGAGATACAGCACCTCCTCGAAGGTCGCGCCCGCTGCGAGTTCCTCGATGGGGTATCCCCGGTAGGAGAGTTCCCCCGCGTCGCCGTCGATCCGCGAGAGTTCGGATTCCGCGACGAGGACGCCGTCGAGGCCGCGCCTGATCTGGTCCGTCATGCGTCAGAGACCGCGCCAGCCCTCAATAAATCATCACTTAACCCGGCGTAACGGGGCTTCCGGAGGGTAACTGGCCCTCACCGGTCGTGCGCGCCCGTACAACAGGCGCAAACACGCCGGAGACGTATTACCGTACGCCGTCGAAACGGAACCGCGACGGCGCGTCGGAACCCGCGACTTCCCGTACCCCGGACATCACCGGGTGGCGACGACCCGTCGCACCTGGACTCGGACGCTCTCCCCACCCACTTTCCCACCCGTTCGTCTTCCCCGGTGGCTGATACGGTCGGTTGGAACGATTTACCGGTGATTCGCCGGGCGGTCCGGCGAATCACGAAAATGACTCGCAACCGACCGTATGACTCCCCTCGATGTCCCGTTCGGCGGCCACTGCGGGGGTGAACTCGACGTAACACGGTAGACTGCCCGTTAGCAACACCTATTCAACGGCCTCGGTATGATTCGGACGAACGGTGCGTCTCTCCGATACGCGGTCGAGTGCTCCCATGTCTCCGTCACCCCACTCCGTTCTGGTCGCGGTCGTCGACCGCTACGAGGAGGCGGGAGAGCCGGTGACCGCGGCGGCAGTCGCCGAGTCACGGAACGTCTCCGAGGAAGCGCTCTCCGAGCCGCTCGAATCGCTGTGCGAGTTCGAGTTGCTCGAACCGACAGAGCGGGGGTATCGACCGACCGTCACCGCGCGCGAGTTGCTCGCGCTCGACGTCGAACTCGACGACGCGCTGGTACTGGACCTCGTCGAAGAGTAAGTGCGACTCCAACTTTCAAGAGGGTCGTCGGCGTATCGGTATCCGTGTCCCACTCAGCGCGGACGGGACGGTTCGAGATATGACTGACGAGGAATCTTCCGCGGAACTCTCCGGTTCGCTGGACGACATCGAGCGGGACGACGACCCGAATCAGGTCAGTCTCGTCGACCGCGACTACGCGATCTATCGGTGTCGGGACTGCGACAACGTCGCCCTCACGATGCAGGACTGCGACGGGGGGATGACCTGCCACGACGAACCGATGGAACGGGTGCGGGAGACGAAACTCGACATTCGCCCGCCGGACATCCGACAGGTGCTGCTCGACGCGTTCGGCCTCCCCAAACCGGGGCTGGACATCTGTCTCTGTGTCATCGGCGAGGGGCCGCTCTCCCCCGCCGAACTGGCCGACCGCCTCGACTACGACGAGAGCACCGTCCGGAACTACCTCAACGAACTCGTCGAGTTCGGCCTGCTGGAGAAGTCACAGCTCAACCGCGAGTCGGGCGGGTTCGTCAACGTCTATCACTCGATCGACCTGGCGGAGATGCGCGAGGAGACGCTCGTCGGCTTCTACGCCTGGGCCGGCGAAGCGGCCTCGCTCATCGAGGAGGCGAACCTCACCAAGGAGGACTACCAGGATGCCGATTTCGACGCGGGACTGAACGAAGTCTTCTGGGAGCGGTTCCGCGAGTCCCGGTCCGGGGACTGAACTGGTATATATACCTGTCGGTGACTCGGATTCCGGATACCGGTCCGTGTTACGTTAAGTAGCCTACACGGTGTCGGTTCGGGTAACCCATGAGCTCTGAATCGACCGCCGCGTCGTGGAGCGGACCGAGTGCGGGAACCGACAGACCGCTGTTCACCGACCCCGACGAGGTGTTCGACGCGGTGCAGGACACGCTGGGGCGGAAGTGGCATCTCCGCATCGTGTATCAGTTGCTCGAAAACGGCCCGATGGGGTTCAGCGCCCTCAAGTCCGAAGTCGTCGGCGTCTCCTCGAAGATGCTCTCGGAGAGCCTGACCCGCCTCGAAGACGACGGGCTCGTCGACCGCGAGATCGTCAGCGACCAGCCCGTCCGCGTTGAGTACTCGCTGACCGAGCGGGGTCACGCCCTCGAACCGGTCGTCGCCACCGTGATCGCCTGGGGCTCCGAATACGGACAGGTGGAGGGCGAATAGATGCCGCACGTCGGCGTACTGTCACGCGACGGCGTACTCGCTATCGGGACATCCGGTACGGGCGCCCCCGGAGGCATAACGGAGGGCCACTCGTGAGCGACGACGCGGTCCACGACTACGAGGTGGTCGTCGTCGGCGGCGGCCCCGCCGGCATGACTGCGGCGCTGTACAGCACGCGACTCGGTCACCAAACCGCAGTGGTCAGCCGCGGCGGTGGCCGCGCGGCGATGATGCAGGAGGTCCACAACCTGCTGGGCGTCCGCGAGGAGACCAGTGGCGCGGAGTTCCTCGGCGTCGGCCAGGAGCAACTCGACGAGTACGGCTGCGACCAGCACCGCGACATGGTCACGTCCTGTTCCCGTCCCGACGGTGACGACGGGCGGCGGTTCCGCCTCTCCGGCAACAGCGCGGAGTACGCGGCCGACCGGGTCGTGCTCGCGACGGGGGTCAACGACGTCCTGCACTACTGTTTGCACTGTGACGCCCACATGTTCGTCGACGAACCGGTGTACGTGATGGGCCACGCCGAGAGCGCGGCCCACGTCGCGGGGATCATGCTCAATTTCACCGACGAGGTGGACCTGCTCACGCGCGGGGCGGACCCTGAGTGGAGCGACGAGACCGCCGGAATGCTCGAGCGCCACCCCATCGACGTGGTCCACGCCGACGTGACCGGCGTCCAGAACGGCGAGGACGGCTGGCTGAAGGCCCTGGAGTTCGAGGACGGCCAGACCCGCGAGTACAAGGGCGGGTTCGCGATGTACGGCGCCGAGTACAACAACGGGCTCGCGCGGGAACTCGGGTGTGACATCAACGACGACGGGACCATCGAGGTGGGCGACCACGGCGAGACGAGCGTCGACGGCGTCTACGCGGTCGGGGACTGCACACCCGGACACAACCAGTTGCCGGTCGGCATGGGCCAGGGCGCGAAAGCGGGCATCGACATCCACTTTCAGCTCCGTGATTTCCCCAGAGAACCCGACGAACTCGACGAGTTCGGCCCCGTGCGCTCCGAGGAGGTTCCCGGCATCCCCGACGAACTGCTCGAACAGGCGGTCGACTTCCACACATACGGGGAGTGACGGGTCGAACTCGGCGTCGCTCGCACGCGAAAGCGTTTCGGCGGTCACAGTCCTCCGCCGATGTATGTCGACGACGATGGAGACACCCGACGCTGGAGAGACCTGCGCGTACTGCGAGTCGCGTATCTTCGACCACGACCCGGTCTGTGTGCGCGACTGTACCGACGACTGTGGCTCGCCCGCGTACTTCTGTAACTACGCCTGTCTGTCCTCGTACATCGACGAGGAAGGCCTGACCGTCGGCGACGCCTGCGAGTGGTCGCCCGAGTGAGTGTACTCGTTGTAACGGATCCGAGTGGGTGTCATCGTTTCAGCGGGTCGCAAGAAACTCCCGGGCGCGCCGGGACCCCAGGTCTCTGAGTTCGTCGAGGAAGGCGGGGTCGCGGTCGACTTTCGTCGAGCAGTGGAACTGTTCGCCCATCTCGATGCGTCGTATCTCGGTCCGTTCGAACTCCTCGGCGGGGAGTTTCCCCTCGTCGACCCACTCGTTGACCTGCTCGATGAACCCGAGTTCCTGGTTGAGCGAGATGTTCCCCGAGAGTTCGTTCCGTCGGTCGGCGATGACCTCGTTGGTCGACGGTTCGCCCTCGAACTCCTGTGGATTGATCTGGACGATCCACAGCTCCTCGGGTTTTCGCCTGGGGGGTTGGTGCATCAGGTCACTCACGGGCGGGTTCTGTGAGAACAGGCCGTCCCAGTGGAGGTGGCCGTGAATCTCGACGGCCTCGAAGAGGTTCGGGACGGCCGCCGAGGCCAGCACCGCGTCGACGGTGACGTCCTCGTTGGTGAACGTCTCGAAGACGCCGGCGTTGACGTCGACGGTGCCGACGACCAGTTCCGGCGCGTCCCGGCCGCAGAGATCGGGGATCGTCTCGAAGTCGATGTGGGACTCGAGGACGTCGCGGATCCGCTGTTTCCCGGTCTCGGGGCCCGGAATCTGGTAGGGGCTGACCCGGGGTATGGGCACGCCGGCGCTATCCATGCGCGACAGCGAGGTGACCAGCGAGTTCGTCCAGCGGTCCTCCGGACCGTCGACCGCCAGGTCGTCCCAGACGTCGCCGACGACCTCCCTGGCTCGCTCGGGGCCGTCGGTGACGAGGCCGTACCACACCGCGAGCGCGTTGAACGCCCCGCCGGAGGTGCCGCTGATGCCGACGAGTTCGTACTCGTCGTCCCACTCGTCGAGGAGTTCCCGGAGGACGCCGCACGTGAAAGCGGTGTGACTGCCGCCGCCCTGGCAGGCGATGGCGACCCGGGTCGGGTCGTCCGTGTCCGACTCCGCAGTCGCGCCCGGGCGCTCACTCATACGTGTGGGTGTAGCCGCCGTCGAACAGCAGGTCCGCGCCGTTGAGGTGGCTGGCGTGCGTCGAGAACCCGAAGACGAACAGGTTGGCCACCTCCACCGGCGTCATCATCTCCTTGGTTCGGGCCTGGCCGAGCATGACGTCCTCGACGACCTCCCGCTTCGAGATCCCGCGCTCGTCGGCGGTGTCCTCGATCTGGTCGACCATCAGCGGCGTCAGGACGTACCCGACGCTGACCGAGAAGCCGCGCAGCGTCCCTTCACCTTCGGCGGCGATCGCCCGGGTGAGGCCCGTGATACCGTGTTTCGCCGTGATGTACGCCGGCTTGTCCTTGGTCGCGTAGTGGCCGTGTACCGAGGACATGTTCGCGATCGCGCCGACGCCGTCGTCGGTGTCTCTGATGTGCGGCATGGCCGCCTGCGCCATCTTGAACGGCGACCGGAGCATCACGTCGGTCAGCAGGTCGTACTTCGCCATCGGGAACTCGGGGATACTCGCGATGTGTTGCATCCCGGCGATGTTCGCGACGAAGCGCAACTCCCCCTCGTCGGCGGCCGCTTCGACGACCGTCTCGACGTCGGCGTCGTCGGTGAGGTCCGTCGGAACGCTCACGAACCAGCCCTCCGCGTCGACGTCCTCGACGGCGTCGGCGGTCTCGGCCAGCCCGTCCTCGTCGATGTCTGCGCCGACGACGGTGAGGCCGTTCGCGGCGAGCGCGACGGCCGTCGCGCGACCGATACCCGAGGCGGCACCCGTCACGACCGCGACGGTCTCGTCCGTGAAGTACGGGTCGTCGATGCGGAGCACGTCCTCACTGCTCAGTTCAGGCGCGCTCAGGTCGAGTTCGGCGTCAGCCATGGGTAATCACAGATCTACTGACGAGTTCCGGCCGGTTAACTGCAGCCCACGTCCGGGTAACACCACCTCGAAACCGGACCGATAGCGGGTGAACGGGCCGCCCGGACCCGTGCATCGAACGGGCGCAAAGTCCAATGGCAGTCGTCGCGACACTGACGAACGAGACGATGGACACACGCGAATTCAGGACCGAAACCGGTCAGCAGGTGACCGCCGTGACGGCGGCCGAGATGCGAGAGGTCGACCGAGTTGCCGTCGAGGAGTTCGGCCTGTCGCTCCTGCAGATGATGGAGAACGCGGGGCGGAACCTCGCCTCGCTCGTTCGCGAGACCGGGTCCGGGCCTGTCGTCGTCCTCGCCGGCAACGGCGGCAACGGCGGCGGTGGCCTCTCGGCCGCTCGCCACCTCGCCAACCGGGACGTGGACGTGTCGGTGGTGCTGGACCGCTCACCGGACGGACTCGACGGCGCCGCTCGCACGCAGTACGAGACGCTCGCGGCCATGGGCGTCCCGGTGGACGACGGCGCGGCCGCGCTCGCCGGGCGGGATCCGAAAACAGTCGTCGACGCGCTCGTCGGCTACGGCCTCGAGGGGGCGCTCCGCGGGACGGCCGGGGAGCTGGTCACCGAGGTGGAGGCGGTCGACGCGACGGTCGTCTCGCTCGACGTTCCGTCCGGGATGGTCGCGACGACGGGCAAGCGGCCCGGCCCCGCGGTCGAACCCGATCACGTCCTGACGCTCGCGCTCCCGAAGACCGGACTCCTCGAGTGCCGTGGGGACCTGTCGCTCGGTGATATCGCGATCCCGTCCGGGGTCTACCACTCGCTCGACGTCCCGTACGCGAACCCGTTCGACACGGCGTACCGGATCGCATTGACTTCGGAGTCCAAACGGTAGGACTCACTCGACCGCGGTGCGCAGGTCGCTCCGTTCCTGCATCCCGACGAGTCGGTCGGTCACGTCACCGTCCTCGAAGACGACGAAGGCCGGAATCGCCGTCACGTCGTATCTCGCCGCGACAGACGGGACGGCTTCGACGTCTATCTTCAGGACGGTCGCCTCCACCTCTGCCGCGAGTTCGGCCACGACGGGCGCCATCATCTGACAGGGACCGCACCAGTCGGCGTAGAAATCGACCAGCACTGTCCTTTCGGTCTCGAGTACGTCCTCGAACGCGGCTTCGGTTTCGACGTGGGACACTGTCGTCCCGTCGTCTCCCGAACGGGCTGGACTGTTTGCCATCGACAGTAGTTGGGTATCGTTCGTGGTATCGATTCGCGAACCACTCGGTTAGCCGGTTACCGACCCGACACCCGGTCGAAGGACAGAGACGAGCGTCACAGAATACCGAACCCGGTCGCGACGAGCCGGACGCCGATAACTGAGAGCAACAGCAGTACGGCGGCCAGTTGGGCTCGGTCGGACGTGAACCGGCGGAGCCGGCCCCCGAGCGTGACACCGACGACCCCGGGAACGGACAGACCGGCCGAGTACAGGAGCAGGTCGCCCCCGCCGTACAGACCGAGCGTCCAGGCCATCCCGACCCGGAGGCCAGACACGCCGACGAGGATCATGGCGAGGACGCCGACGAACGTCGACCGGTCCAGGTCGAGGCTGTCGAGATACGCCACGACCTGCACCGCGACGTTCGACAGTCCGAAGACGATTCCGGACACGAACCCGAGTGCGGCCTTCACGACGGTGTCCCGCCGGAAACAGTAGCGAGCGACCGTCCGTTCTCCGGGGAGCACTATCCAGGGTTGTTTGACCGCGACGTACGCGAGCGTGAAGAGGCCGAGCCCCGGCGTCAGTAGCGAGGTTCGAACGACGTCGAGCAGAAACATTCCCAGGACGGTCCCGATCATGGCCAGCAGGACGTACGGCCAGAACTGCGCCAGACAGCGGGAGAACTCGTCCCGGTCGAGTTCCCGCAACAGCGTGACGTTGGCGGCCAACATCGGGAGTATCATCAGGACGACAGCGGTCGACGGGGCGAGAAAGACCGCGAGCAACGCGGTGCTCGCGATGGCGTACCCGAAGCCCACGGTCCCCTTGACCAGTCCGCCGAAGAGAACGACGGCTCCGGCAAGAGCGAGCGCGGTCGTCGAGAGCATCCGACGGGGTCACTCCGACGGTTCGGCTTCGGGTTCGGTCAGGTACTCCATCCCCCAGTCTCGCATCGCGTAGATGACCGGCTGGAGGGACTCGCCGTAGTGAGTGAGCGAGTAGTGGACTCGAAACGGCTTCTCGCTGATTATCTCGCGGTCCACGAGCCGGTTTCCCTCCAGGTCGTCGAGGCTGTCCGAGAGCACCTTGCTGGAGATGCCGTCGACGTTCTCCTGGAGTTCGTTGAACCCGCTGGGACCGTGTTCGAGCAGTCGGTGGATGATGACCGGGTGCCACTTCTTCCCGATCAACGAGGCGGTCGTCGTGACGGGACACCACTCCTCGCCCGCACACCAGACTTCGAGCCGCTCGGTGCCGTTCTGGCCCGGAAGATCGTCCATATCCGCTGTTCGATACGCTCCGACTTAATGGTTACTACTAGAAACTAGGTTACTAAGAAATATCTATATCCGGCCGAGCATCTCACAGTGGAAAATTCACCGCGATTTGTCGACAGAGCGGCTCGTGCGACTACGCCATGAACTCGACACCGATCGCGGACGGCGACTGGATCCACGCCGCCTCGTTGTCCGTGTCGTAGATGATGACTTGCCCGTCTTCGAGAGTCACGTCAGCGTATCGCCCGAGCTCCGCCGCGTCCATCCCGACCGTTCGATACCGCGTGTCGTCGTCATCGGCGCTGACTGACATCAGATGATTACCTCGTACAACCAACTTACGGGTAGAAACCTAAATGCGTTCGCTAACGTCCCTCACAGGCGGTTACCTTCACGTAATCCCGACCACTGGAAGGCAGTTGTTGCACGGTGGCGCCCCGCGTCGGGATACCGCCGAGAGGCGGTTACGTCCACACCCGCCGGTGGTTACGTCCCGGTAGTCCGGTGAGCTCCCCCTCGCTCGGTAACCAGGAATATACAAAATGCTGATAAGTTTGTCGGGCGATCGCTCCGTCATGTCGACTGAACTGGACAGTGGGGTCGTGGCACCGAACTTCGAACTCCCGAACGTCGGTATCGGGCCGGACCCGCTCTCGCTCGACCGCGTCGTTCACAAGGTCGATTTCGCCGTCCTGTTGTTGCTCCGCGACTACCACTGTCCGAAGTGCAAGAACCAGGTGCAGACGCTCGCCGAGGAGGCCCGGCAGTTCGCGGAACTGAACGCGGTGGTCCTCCCCGTGTTGCCCGAACCGGTCGAGCGGGCCGCGGAGTGGCAGGAGCAGTTCGACCTGCCCTTCCCGCTTCTGGCCGACCCCGACAAGGACGTCGCCGACAAGTACGACCAGCCGACCCGCTACGGGAAACTCGGCGAACTCCACGACCTGATCGGGCGCATGCCCGAGAGCGTCGTCCTCGACACCAGGGGCGGCGAAGCGGAGGTCGTCTACACCTACGAGGGTGAATCGCCGGGCGACCGACCCGAAGTCGCGACGCTCGTCGAGGAGATCGACCGGCTCCAGGAGACGTTCGTCTTCGACTGCTCACTCGTCGATTGCTGACCGGGCCGTCGACGCTCCCTCTCGCGGTGTGACGGGGATCGAGAACCGTCAGGGCCCCACCGGGCACGCTCGGGCGTGTGAGCGTCAGTCACGCTCGGGCGGCTGGGCGTCATTACCGCACGCGCACACAGCGCCGACAGCCTATTTTATCCGAACGTTCGGGCTGCATAACCGTTGCTCGCTCGTGTACCGGTTCGGAGTTCCGAGCCACACCCAAGTCACCGCTCCGTCACTGACAAAGCGCCTATGGATCCAGACAGACGACGGTTCCTGCGACTCGGGGGTATCGCCGCGCTCGGTGTCGTCGCCGGCTGTTCGACCGACACCGAATCGGACACACCGACCGCGGATTCGGGCGACGAAGACGGCGGTTCGACGCCGACCGCGGCCCCGACCGCCACGCCCGCCGGCACGCCGGCCGGCGGCGCCGAGTTCGACTTCGGCGGCTGGCTGAGCGACACGAGCAACTACGACGGGACCACCGCCGATATGCGGGGGAACGGATCGGTCACCATCGACGTCGGCGCCGCTGCCAACAGCGGCGCGTTCGGCTTCGCACCGCCCGCCGTCCGGGTCGAGCCCGGGACGGCGATCACCTGGGAGTGGACCGGCGACGGCGGCAGCCACAACGTCGTCGCGCAGTCCGGCGCCGAGTTTCGCAGCGGTGACCCCACCGGTGAAGCGGGGACGACGTTCTCGCGGACGTTCGACGACGCCGGCGTCGTGACCTACTACTGCGACCCACACCGGGGGATGGGAATGAAAGGCGCCATCGTCGTCGGCGAACCCGACGGGACGGCCACGGCGACGCCGTCGGGACAGGAGTACGGCTTCCAGGCGGCGTCGTTCGACGCGTACTGGTACTCGCTGTACAACATGAGCACGAACATCGCGATGAGCGGCAACGGCGTTCCCTTCCCGCTCAACGATCAGATGGAACAACTGCAGTCCCAGCGCATGCCCGCGATGCTCGAAAACGCCGACGTCGATCGGCCGCCGATCAACAACCCGAACCTCTCGCTCGCGTCGTTCACCGAGGGCGACCCGAGTTTCACCCAGCAACCGGTCCTGAACGACGACACCGGCCGGCCCGACGCCTCGACGCTGGCCTGGGACAAGAGCAAGTCGTCGCTGGTCGTGAGTCCGTCCTCGCTGGGCTGGACCCACCTCAAGGGGGTCACGTGGGCGAAGAACTTCCAGAACCACTTCGACCTGCTCCCCGGCGAGATGGCCCCGAAGTTCCGCGCGCAGTTGCTCGCGACGCTGGCGCAGGTCGGCGTCAACGCCGCCGTGCTCGTGGGCGGGTCCCGCGGGAACGGCGCGCTGACCCACGGGGACAGCTTCGAGTTCCTCTCGGAGTACCACCCCAGCGAGGGTCGGATCGTCGACGAGACGCGGCGGCCCCACCACCACTCTGCGATGCTGTGGTTCCTCTCTGACCTGACCAGCCTCGCCCAGAACGGCTGGTTCGGCTACGTCAACCCGCGGCCGCTGATCCCGAAAGAGGCCGGCGCCGACGG
>ENA-ORCO01000165-ORCO01000165.1-marine-metagenome-genome-assembly--contig:-NODE-165-length-47508-cov-3.891231_pt1 | contig 47508 bp, 43 predicted proteins | sample MGYA00248633_ERZ508508 | MGnify/ENA primary metagenome ERZ508508 (study PRJEB26179, sample SAMN06268845) | marine metagenome | isolation source: A23 P1 aerobic enrichment on pine of planktonic cells taken...
GGGAGCTGATTCTGGAGTCGTTGGCGTCAGCGCTGACCGTGGAGGCCTGCCGCCTGATGGAGACACAGGCGCCGCGGGGATCGGTCCATTCCGGGCCATCGGATCGCGCCGAGGAACACATTCACAACTACCAGGCGCTGATCGAGGGCCAGTTCCGGCAACAGCCAAGCGTGGAGGCTTTTGCGGGCCAACTGGGGCTGACCGGGGCGCACCTGAACCTGCTGTGCCGGCGGCTGGTGGGGCGCAGTGCCCTGGAGCTCCTGCATGAGCGGCTGCTGCTGGAGGCCAAGCGCCAGCTCACCTACACCAACATGGGCATCGGGCAGGTCGCTGAGAGCCTGGGGTTCTCGGAGCCTGCGTATTTTACCCGTTTCTTCAAGCGCCTGACCGGGTATGCGCCCCGTGATTTCCGTCAGCGTCAGCGTTCGCTGCCAGCCTGATTCCTGCCCGGGGGATGGCATCCGCAATCCGAACAAATGTACGCTATAAGTCTGTCCAGACACATCCGCCGCCCGGGAGGTTTGCAATGACGGCGTCTTTCCTGAAACACCCCTTCATGGGGCAGAGCGCGCTCAGTGAGTGTGATGATCAGGCCATGGTCTCGGCCATGCTGGAAGTGGAGCTGGCGCTGACCCGTGCCCAGGAGGACGCGGGTGCGTTTCCCGTCGGCGTGGCGGACCAGCTCAGGGAACATCTGGAAGGGGCGGATTTCGATCTTGCCGGTATTGCCCGGGAAACCCTCAATGGCGGCAATGCGGCCATCCCGTTTGTGAAGCAGGGCCGGGCGCTTCTGCCACAGGAGCTCAGGTGCTACTGGCACCAGGGCGCTACAAGCCAGGACCTGGTGGACAGCGCGCTGATGCGCCTGATGGTGCCCCGGCTAAGGGCGGTGGACGGGCTGCTGCAGCGCTGCGGCAGTGCGGCTCTGACGTTGATGGAACGGCACGCGGCAACGCCCATGGTCGGCCGTACCCTGATGCAGCAGGCACTGCCGATCACCTTTGGTGTGAAAGTGGCCCATTGGGCCGTCGGGCTGGAGCAGTGCCGTCGCCGGCTGATGGCTGTTGAACTGCCGGTGCAGTTCGGAGGTGCGGTCGGTGTGCATTCAGGCTGGGACAGCACAGGGCTTGGTTTGATGGATGCCATGGCCCGACAGCTTGGGTTGAGCGCTCCGGTGATGCCCTGGCATACCGATCGTTACCCCATCCACGCGCTGGGCACCGCTCTGGACGCCGTTGCCGGTGCGGCCGAGAAGGTGGCGCTTGATGTGGCGCTTCTCACCCAGACCGAGATTGGTGAGGTCGCGGAACCGGCCGCCCCAGGCATGGGGGAGTCCTCCTCCATGCCGCACAAGCGTAACCCGGTACGCAGCGCCCTGATCCGCAGTGCCGCGCGTCAGGTCCATGGCCACGCCGGCACCCTGATGAACGCCGCAGCCCAGCCGCTCGAGCGGGGGCTCGGTGAGTGGCACGCGGAGTGGGCGCCGTTGATGGAAAGCGCTCTGCTTGTGGAGGGTGCCCTGGAGCAGCTGGTGCCGCTTCTGGAAGGCCTGGAGGTTCACCCGGAGGCCATGCGGCGCAACCTTGCGGTGACCGGGGGCGGCATCATGGCTGAACCGGTTGCCCGCCTGCTTACCCCCGCTCTGGGCGCGGAGGCGGCCAGGGCCGTGAGCGCCGAGGCCGCGGAAACCGCCCGCAGGGAGTCGCGTCCCTATGCGGAGGTCCTTGCGGCGCATCCCCGTGTTGCGGGCCAAGTGCCCGCAGAGGAACTGCACACCGCCTGTGATCCCGCAGCCTATACCGGGAGCAGCAGCGCCCAGATTGAGCGGGCCAGGCAGTGGCTCACGGCTCCAGCGCGCTGAGGGTCTTTTTCGGCCATTTGACTTGGCAGGGTGTTCGGGAGTAATTTGTTCGTATAAAGAATATATGTTCGTTGAGCGAACTTATAGTCTGCGAGTCCCAACAAGTCAGAAGAGGCATCCACCATGGCCGAGTTTCTCAGCCTTCATGACGCGGTGGCGCGCTACGTTCAGGACGGTTCCACCGTGGCCATGGAAGGCTTCACCCACCTGATCCCCTTCGCCGCGGGCCATGAGGTCATCCGGCAGAAAAAGCGGGACCTTACCCTGATCCGGATGACGCCGGACCTGATCTATGATCAGCTCATTGGCGCCGGCTGCGCCCGGAAAGTGATCTTTTCCTGGGGCGGCAACCCCGGGGTCGGCTCACTGCATCGCCTGCGCGATGCCGTGGAAAAGGGCTGGCCGCATCCGGTTGAGATTCTGGAACACAGCCACGCCGCCATGGCCTGTGCCTTTGAAGCTGGCGCGGCCGGCCTGCCGATGGCGGTGTTGCGCGGTTACATCGGCAGTGAACTGCCGAGCGTGAACGAGCAGATCCGGTTCATCGAGTGCCCGTTTACCGGTGAGCGGCTGGCTGCCGTGCCCTCCGTCCGTCCGGATACTTCCATCGTTCATGCCCAGAAGGCGGACCGTCACGGCAATGTCCTCATCGAAGGCATTGTCGGGGTCCAGAAGGAGGCGGTGCTGGCGGCGAGTCAGAGCATCATCACGGTTGAGGAGATCGTCGGTGAGCTGGATACACACCCGAATGCATGCGTGCTCCCCAGCTGGGCCATCGATGCCATTGCGGTTGCGGAGAAGGGGGCGCTGCCCTCTTACACTCACGGCTATTACGAGCGCGATAACCGCTTCTACAAGAAGTGGGATGAAATCGCCCGCGACCGTGACACCTTCACCCAGTGGCTCAACGATCATGTGCTGAACAGCGCCGAAAGCGCGGGAGGTCAAGTCTGATGGGTTCCGAGTACACCAACTCTGAAATGATGACGGTAACGGCGGCCCGCGCGCTGGAGAACGGCACAACCTGCTTTGTCGGCATTGGTCTCCCTTCAGAGGCGGCCAATCTGGCCCGGCTGACCCATGCCCCGGACGTGGTGCTGATCTACGAATCCGGCACCCTGCAGACAAAACCCGACATCCTGCCCTTGTCGATCGGCGACGGCGAGCTCAGTGATTCCGCGCTGACCACGGTGGCGGTTCCGGAGATGTTCCGGTACTGGCTCCAGGGCGGCAAGGTCGATGTGGGCTTCCTGGGCACGGCACAGATTGATCGCTTCGCCAACCTCAACACCACGCTGATCGGCGACTACAGGGAACCCAAGGTTCGCCTTCCGGGCGGCGGTGGTGCCCCGGAGATCGCAACCAGTGCCGGGGAGGTCTTCATCACCCTCAAGCACTCGAAGCGGGCGTTCGTGAAGGACGTGGATTTCATCACCACGGTTGGCTTTGGTCGTGATGGCAAGGCGCGCGACGGTGTCCCGAACATCGGCCGTGGCCCGAGCCGTGTGATCACGGACCTGTGCGTGATGAAGCCGGACGCAGAGACCCGGGAGCTGGTAGTGGTGTCTCTGCACCCCGGCGTGACCCGGGAGGACGTTGTTGAGGCCACCGGCTGGGAGATCCGGTTCGCGGAGCAGCTGGAAACCACGCCGGTGCCCGATGAGAATGAACTGTCGATCCTGCGCGAGCTCAAGGCGCGTACGGAACGGGCCCACTCCGGTCAGCAGGAATAGGGAGGCATCATGGAAAATGTTTATCTGTGTCATCCGCGCCGCACGGCGGTCGGTCGTTTCGGCGGGACCCTGGCGAGTGTGCGCCCGGATGATGTTGCCGCCACTATTTTCAGGGCTGTGCTGGAGCAGGCGCCCGGGCTCGAGCCCGCGGCTATCGATGATGTCTTCATGGGCTGCTCCAACCAGGCGGGCGAGGATAACCGTAATGTGGCGCGTATGGCGTCGCTGCTGGCCGGCCTGCCGACATCGGTACCCGGAACAACCATGAACCGCCTCTGCGGATCCGGTATGGATTCCGTGGGCACCGCCTTCCGCGCCATCCGCGCCGGCGAAATGGGCGTGGCACTGGCTGGTGGCGTGGAGTCCATGTCCCGCGCGCCCTATGTGATGGGCAAGGCCGAAAGCGCATTTGCGCGCGGGCAGCAGATCGAGGACACAACCATCGGCTGGCGCTTCGTCAATCCGGTCATGAAGCGCGACTTCGGCATCGACTCCATGCCCGAGACGGCCGAGAACGTGGCCGAGGAATTCGGCATCGCCCGGGAGGATCAGGACGCCTTTGCCCTGCGCTCCCAACAGAAGGCCGCCAGCGCCCAGCAGTCAGGGCGGCTGGGGCAGGAGATCACCCCCATCGAGGTGCCCCGTCGCAAGCAGGACCCGCTGATCTTTGATCAGGACGAACACCTGCGCGAAACCAGCCTGGAGAAGCTGGCGGCCCTGCCCACCCCCTTCCGTGAGGGTGGGACCGTGACCGCCGGTAATGCCTCCGGCGTGAAGGACGGTGCCGGCGCGATGCTGGTCGCCGGTGAGCAGGCCGTTAATGCACACGGTCTCAAACCCATGGCCCGGGTCATCGGCATGGCGACAGCCGGGGTCGAACCGCGCATCATGGGCTATGGGCCGGTACCGGCGGTGAAGAAGCTGCTGGCGCGCACCGGCATGAGCCTGGATGACATCGACGTCATCGAGCTCAATGAGGCGTTCGCTTCCCAGTCGCTGGCGTGCATGCGCGATCTCGGCCTGGCGGACGACGACCCCAGGGTCAACCCGAATGGTGGCGCCATCGCCCTGGGTCATCCACTGGGGATGTCCGGCACCCGCCTGCTGGTGACCGCCATGCATGAACTGCAGAACACCGGCAAGCGCTACGCACTGTGCACCATGTGCATTGGCGTTGGGCAGGGCATCGCGACACTGATTGAGCGGGCATAAACGGAGGCTTCCATGGCGTTTCTTTCTCACAATGGCCGCAGCGTGGCGTATCGCCTGCTCGGTGCGGAGGCGAACCCCTTGGTGGTGCTGGCGCACCCGCTGGGTATGACCCAGGCAGTGTGGGACGACATCCTGCCCATGCTGCTGCCCCGTTACCGGGTGCTGACCTGGGACCTGCCCGGCCACGGTGCCAGTGATTCTGTGCGCGGCGATCAGGTCACACCGCAGGATCTGGCCGCCGAGGCACTGGCGCTGGTGGATCATGCAGGTGCTGGCCGTTTCCATTTCGTGGGCACCTCCATCGGGGGCGTGGTGGGTCAGCAGCTGATCGCCGCCCACAATGACCGGCTTCTTTCAGCCACTCTGACCAACACCGGTGCGGTCATCGGTAATGCAGAACTCTGGAACACGCGCGCCCAGCGGGTGCGCACCGAGGGTCTGGCCGCGGCGGCCGCCGACATCGTGCCCCGCTGGTTCGCGCCATCGGCATTTGAGGCGGAGCCCGGACTGGAAGCGGGGTGGTGTGTCCAGATGGGGCGTGGCGACGATGAATCCTACGCCCAGCTCTGCGAGCTGCTGGGGCGTGCCTCGTTCATGGGGCAGTTCAAGGGCGTGGCTTCCGATGCCGCGGCACCGAAGGTCTGCCTTTTCGGGGGCACCGAAGACCAGGCAACGCCCTCCGCGACCCTGGAAACCCTCGCGGGTGAGCTTAATGGGGCTCCCCTGGAGATCCTGCAAGGCGTCGGGCACGTGCCTTCCGTCGAGGTTCCCCGGCTCTTCGCAGAGAAGCTGGTGAAGGTTCTGGCGGTCGAGCGTGGGGATGTGGGCGCGAACGGCGTTGACTACGCCACCGGCCAGGAAACCCGCAAGCAGGTGCTGGGTGAGGAGCACGTGGCCCGCTCCACCCAGAACATGAACAGTCTCGATGCCCCCTTCCAGCAGATGATCACCCGCCTTGCCTGGGGCGAGCTGTGGGGCAATGAGGATCTTGGGCGCCGAGAGCGCAGCCTGATCACCACCGGCATCCTGGCCGCCCTGGGGCGTGAGGAGCTGGAGCTGCATCTGAAGACCGCGAAACGCATCGGCATCACCGAGGCGGAGATGCGCCAGGTTCTGATGCATGTAGCGGTCTACGGTGGGGTGCCCGCGGCCAATCATGCCTTTGCCATGGCGAAGGAACTGGGCTGGGGCGAGTGATCCCGGAGACCGTCAGACACAACGTTTGAGGATGATGACAATGCACGATGAGAAAACGCGCTTTGTGGAGCGCGACCGCAACTGGCACCCGCCGGCCTACGCACCCGGGTACAAGACCTCGGTGGCGCGGTCTCCCCAGCAGTCGCTGGTCAGTATGCAGAGCCCGAGTGTTTCCGAGATCGGCGGCCCGGATTTCAGCGGGCTGCGCATTGGCCGCTACGACAATGATCTGCTCCTGAACTTCACCCAGGGCCAGGCGCTGCCGGTGGGTGAGCGCATCATCATGTTCGGCCGCGTGATCGACCAGTTCGGCAAGCCTGTACCCAATACACTGGTTGAGATGTGGCAGGCGAACGCCGGCGGCCGCTACCGGCATCGCAATGACAACTATCTGGCACCGCTGGATCCGAACTTCGGCGGTGTGGGCCGGACCCTGACGGATGAGCAGGGCTGGTACCGCTTCCGCACCATCAAGCCTGGGCCCTATCCCTGGCCGAACGATCCCAACAGCTGGCGTCCGGCGCATATCCATGTCTCCGTAATGGGGCCGTCCATTTCGACCCGGCTGATCACGCAGATGTACTTCGAGGGCGATCCCCTGATCCCCCGCTGCCCGATCGTCAACACGGTCAACGATCCGGACGCGGTTGAGACCATGATCGGACGCCTGGATATGGCGCACAGCAAGCCCATGGACTGCCTGGCCTACCGGTTTGATCTGGTGGTGCGGGGTAGGCTTCAGACCTATTTTGAGAATCAGTGAGGGAGGGAAACGCATGCAACAGCCCAACACCCAGTCCACCAGCGAGCTGATTCTGCGGGAGACGGCGTCACAGACCGCGGGTCCCTATGTCCACATCGGCCTTGCCCCATCCGTGGCCGGGCTCCCCGCCCGCGATGAGGAGATCTGGAACCGCATGGCCGGGCCGGAGGCTGAAGGCGAGCCGATTGAAGTCGTGGGCACCGTCATCGACGGCAATGGCGATCTGGTGCGCGATGCGCTGATCGAGGCCTGGCAGGCGGATGCGAAAGGGGTCTATCAGCCGTTCTTCGATCTGCGCAACGCCTTCAACAGCTTTGGGCGCACGGCGACCACCTTTGAGGGCAGCAGTGAATGGTCCCTCCAGACCATCAAGCCCGGGCCGGTTGCCCATGCCAGTGGTCAGCCCATGGCACCGCACATCAACCTGTCCATCTTCGCGCGTGGCGTTAACGTGCATCTGCAGACGCGCCTCTACTTCGATGACGAGAGGGACGCCAACGCGCACTGTCCGGTCCTGAGCCGGATTGAATCCCCGACACGGCGCCAGACGCTGATCGCCTCGCGGGAAGCGGGTGATGGCGATCGGGTACGCTACCGTTTTGATATCCGTTTGCAGGGTGATGGAGAAACCGTTTTCTTCGACTTCTGATGGTGGCCGATACAGCATGACCAGCCCACGGAGCCTGCCGGACTGGTTTGCCGGCAAGGGATTTGACGTTGAGCGTCTGCGGTTCGGTCTGCAGACTGCACTCACCGCCTGCCTTGCTCTGGCCCTGGCGTGGATCCTGGGGCTGGAGCATCCCCAGTGGTCCGCCATGACGGTATGGGCCGCCTCCCAGCCCCTGCGCCAGCAGCTGATAGCCAAGAGCCTCTACCGGATGCTCGGAACGGTGATTGGCACGGGCGTGGGGCTGGTGCTGCTGATGGCCGCCGGCGATCACCTGATCTGGCTGGTGGTGGGTCTTTCCCTGTGGGTGGGCCTCTGCGCCGCCGTCGGCAATGCCCTCTACAGCCTGCTCTCCTACGCAACCCTGCTTTCCGGCTATTCGGCCGCAATGGTTGCGCTGCTGGGGATGTCCGCCTCCATGAGTGTCACAGAGCTGGGCATCGACCGGCTCCTGACCGTTCTGCTCGGCGTTGTAATGGCCATGCTGGTGGGGCTGGTGTTCACGCCCAAGGCCTCCAGCAGTGAACTGATCATGCGCGGCCGGCGCCTGACCTCCGGGGTCCTGCATCAGCTCGTTGCCCGCCTGGACGGCATCTATGACGACGAACCCCGGGATCCGAACAAACTGGCGGTCGGGATCGCCTCCCTTGAGGTGAAGCTGGAAACCGTGGCAATCGGCCTCCGGAAAGCCTCGCATTCGGCGCGCTCCCAGCGGGCCATTCTCTCGGCGCTGATCGCGATTCTTCTGTGGCTCAGACGCGGTCGTCTGTCGCGCCTGCCGGGTCCGCAGACCCGGGATGCCGTGCGTGAGGCGGCGGTCGCCATGGACCGCGGGGCGCCACCGGCTGAAGTGGCGGCGGCGGTCCAGCGCGCCAGTGACCTTGCTACGGACACCACGCCGGCTCTGGCCGACGCACTGGGCCGGCTCGCCCATGCGCTCAGGGAGCGCCAGTATTTCCGGGATACTGGCCGAATCCGCCTGGAGAATGACCGGCGCCACATCATCCGCCACCGCGACTGGATCCATGTGCGCCAGGTGATGCTGCGCACCACCGGTGTGCTTCTGATTGTGGGGCTGTGCTGGATTGCCTCGGGGTGGTCCGCGGGCGCCTATGTGATGCTGGGGACCTCGGTCAAGGTGACCCTGTTTTCGACCTTCGAGAACCCTGCCTGGATCATGCGGCGCATCTTCGCCTGGCAGTCGGTGGGTGGCACTTGCGCGGTAGTGCTGCAGGCACTGGTCTGGCCGCTGGCGGGGTACGAGTGGGTCCTGGTTCTGTCGATGCTGCCGTTCATCCTGTTAACGGTGATCCCATTCTCCCATCGCAGGACCCAGAGTGGATCCATGGATGTGGTGATGATCTTCCTGCTGCTGTCCCAGCCGGATCTGCCGCTGACCGCGACCTTCGCGGAGTCCCTGACCAAGGCACTGGCGGTTGTGGCCGGGCCATTGCTCGCGCTTCTGGCATTCCGCACGATCTACCCGACAGACGCACGCCGTCGACAGCAGCAGCTGCACCGGATGATGACCCGCGAACTGGTGGCGCTCGCGGGTAAGGACAGCCGGGAGGGATTGCGCTTCTGGCAGGCCCGCTTCTACCACCGGGTCATGCGCCTGCTGTACTGGGCCCACCTGCGTGGCTTACCCACCCACCAGTTCCTGGATGGCAGTCTCGCCGCCCTGATCCTGGGGCAGGCTCTTCAGGCACTGCAGCAGTATCGGCTGAGTGCGGATGTGGACCCTGGGACTGCCAGGCGTGTGGAGGCGGTGTTGCGCCGGGTAGGGGATCTGCAGACCCATCCGCGGCAGGCGGCAAGGGCGCTTGAGCGCCTGGCGGATACGCTGGAGCGGCGCCAGCACCTGGAGCTGGCCCGGCTGACGCGCCACGCGGCACGGGAGCTCCAGCGCCATCAGGCCTTCTTCGTCAGTGAGGCGGACCCGGCGGAGGCGTTGCCTGCCTCATGAACGAATCCCGTATTTCTTAAGCCGGTAGGCATAGGCTGCCCGGGTCATCCCCAGGCGCCGGGCCGCTGCCGTGACGTTGCCGTTGGCTTCGGCGTGCGCGGTCTCAATGAGTTTCTGTTCCACCTCTTCCAGCGTCATGCCGGCGTCGAGCAGGGGCTGGATACGCTCTTCCGCGGTTGGCTCGGGTGTTGCGGTGCTGTCACCGCCGGTCAGCATGCCGGCGTTATCCAGTCCCTGTGCGTGGTCCCGTTCGACCGTGGGAACACGGTAGGCTCCGAACAGGGTTTTCTCGGTGATGTGCTTGGAGTCGGCGGTGAGTATGACCCCCCGCTCGATGGTGTTCTTCAACTCGCGGACATTACCGGGCCAGTGGTACTGCTGCATGGTTGAGCGGGCCTGGTCCGAGAATCCCTGGGTGCGGCGCTGGTAATGCTGTTCGGCCTGCTGGAGGAAGTGCTGTGCCAATGGCAGGATGTCGTCCACCCGCTCGCGCAGTGGGGGCACTGTGACGGTGAAGGCATTGAGCCGGTAGAACAGGTCCTCCCGGAACTGGCCCTGGGCGACACGATCGGGCAGGTCGGTATGCGTGGCCGCAACAATGCGCACATTCACGTTGCGCACGCTCTCGCCGCCCACCCGTTCAATCTGGTGTTCCTGCAGCGTGCGCAGCAGAGCGGCCTGGGCACGCGGTGGGAGTTCCGCGAGCTCATCCAGGAACAGGGTGCCACCGTTGGCCCGCTCAAACCGCCCCATGCGTGACTGGTTCGCGCCCGTGAAGGCGCCCTTCTCGACACCGAAAAGCTCGGACTCGATCAGTTCCGGCGGTATGGCGGCACAGTTCATGGCCACAAAGGGGCCATCTGCCCGCGGGCTGTGGTCGTGCAGGCGCCGGGCCAGGATCTCCTTGCCGGTGCCGGTCTCGCCAAGCAGCAGCACCGGCACCTCGGAGGGTGCCGCACTGTCGAGCATGGACAGCATCTCACGGAAGGCCGGAGCGGTGCCGATCGGGCCCCAGCTCTCCTGGTCATGGCTGCGCGCCAGGTTGCTTTCCAGGGTCGCGATCCGGTCCTGGAGTTCATAGAGCTCGTCGATCAGAGGGGCTTCGCGCAGCATATCCGCGAATGCCTGGTAGTCGGACCACTCCCCGGCGAGGCGGCCCACGATGTGGCATTCATCGTGACCACAGGCCCGGCAGGCAACCTCCCGGTACTGGACTTCACGCCCCAGAAGCTGGGTGGCGTAGCCCGAGGCATAGCCCAGCAGTGTCCAGCAGGCCGGCTCGTCCTGGATGCCCCGCTGGCGCGCGGCATCCGCCTCGAAGGAGCCTTCCCAGATGAACTCGCTGTAGAAACGGTCGTTGGCCAGATCCAGCTCGAGGTTGACCGGTACCGCCCTGACGTGCCCCTTGAGCGCATGCAGCTGCGGCCCCGCGAAGAACTGTTCCTCCAGACTCAGTGTCTGCCCCCTGAGGGACTCACTCAGTTCCGCGTCCATGCTCCCGGAGTAATAGCCGAGGCGCATGAACAGCCCCTTCGCGCGCTCCACGCCCAGTGTCTTGATCAGTTCATTACGGAAGAAACTGGATGCCGCAACCGGCATGACCAGCATGCGCTGCTCGCCCAGCCAGACCTGGCCCTGCTCGGGAAGAAAGCGCAGGGCATCCATCAGGTCCCGGGCACTGGGATAGTCGGAGGATGAGAGACGCATAGAACTCCGGTGCGTTGGTGAAGTGTGAAAGCCTACCACGGCGCTGCTGATCACAGGGATTTGATCATTTCGTTAAGTGTTGATCATATCATTGATCATGAAAACGAACATATGTTCGTAAAGCGTACCATAATAGGGTGAGGTCATAGCCAAGTTACCGCACAACGGACTGTTTCAGTTTTGTGGCATGGAGGTTGTATTCCCCTCAGGGGATGCGCAGTGCCTGCCTTCCGGAGCGTTCAGGCCGGTGCCGCACTGCGTGGACAAGCCGATCACATGCCCCTGGCGAAATGACGGGTGACAACGCTATGAAGAACACAACAACCGCACCACTGCGATCCATTTCCAGGATGAGGCCGCTACGCCTTGCCCTGATCAGCGGCGCCGCGCTCACCGCGGTGTTCTCAGCAACCGCTGCCATGGCTTCCGAGCCGCGCGAGCCGGCCGAGGTTTACGACCAGGTCTGTGCTCACTGCCATGACCCTGCCATGGGAGTCGGTCCGGTCATCACCCAGAAGGTACCCAAGTCATCAAGGGAAGGGCGCGCCTCCTTTATCCGGACCATGGTGCGCCATGGCAATGCCGCCATGCCCGCCTTCCGCAAGTCCGAAATCAGCGATCCGGAGCTGAAGGCGCTTGCCGAGGCACTGGCACGCGGTGAGTTCGCGCAACAGGATGGGGAGTAGAGCCATGACCATGACGCGCAGACAGCTTCTCCGCAATGGTGCTGCACTGGGAGCCGCCGTGCCGGTGTCACTGAGCACTGGCTGGGTTGGGCAGGCCATGGCGGAGGGCCTGGCAAGCAACGGTGAGATCCGGGTTTTTGGCAGTGACCGCTCCAGCTCGGAGCTGGCCCGCGGGCTCCGTGGCGCCGGCTGGCGGCCCGTGGAAGCGGGGCGCTTTGACCCGCTGGTGCTGGCGGATCTGCCCAGGGGAACTCTGGCTGCCGGCTTTACCGACGAGGCGGGAATGGCTCTGCTGACCAGCCAGCTGGTGGGTCGCGGTCGGATTCTGGCGCTTGGTCGTCACGGCGCGGACGGTCACCAGTTGGTGAGCCAGCGCGGGGCCGTTGTCGACAGCCTCGCACAGGCGGACAGCAGCTGGCAGACGGCGCTGGGCCGCGAATACGCCCGCCTGGCGCAGAACCCGCCATCCGGACGCCGGGACCATAACCTCCGCGAAGCCGGCACAGCGGGTACCCGCGAACTGAGTTTTCTGGTCCGGGTCTGAGCCCAATCACAATAAAGAGAGATGAACCATGAGTACGCAGCGAATTCTTCCCAAAGGCGTATCCGAGGCGGACTTTGACAGGGCCCTGGCAGGCCTGCGCGAGGCCCTGGGCGCTGACAATGTCCTGACCGAAAGCGATGCACTGGCCCCCTACACCAAGATCATGATGGCAGGCGCGGACGAGGACTACATCCCGTCAGCGGCCGTGATGCCGGGCACCACCGAGGAAGTGCAGGAAATCGCCCGCCTCTGCAACGAGTACACCATTCCCATCTGGACGATTGGCACGGGCAAGAACCTCGGCTATGGTTCTGCCGCACCAGGCGAGACCGGCCAGGTCATTCTTGATATGAAGCGGATGAACCGGATCATCGATGTGGATCCGGAAGTCTGCACCGCCCTGATCGAGCCGGGCGTCACCTACCAGCAGCTTTACGACTACATCCAGGAGAAGGGCTACCGCCTGATGCTGGACCCGCCGGCGCCGTCAGCGATCGCCGGCCCCGTGGGCAACACCCTGGACCGGGGGGTGGGCTACACCCCCTATGGTGACCACTTCATGTTCCAGTGCGGCATGGAGGTGGTGCTTGCCAATGGCGAGAAGGTCCGCACCGGTATGGGCGGAATCGAGAACTCCAGCTCCTGGCAGGTGTTCAAGTGGGGTTATGGCCCCTACATCGATGGGCTGTTCACCCAGTCCAACTACGGCATCGTCACCAAGATGGGTCTCTGGCTCATGCCTGAGCCGCCGGCGTACCGGCCGTTCGTGATCCAGTACCCGGATCTCGAAGACCTGGACGAAATCGTTGAAACCCTGCGCCCGCTGCGTATCTCCCAGATCATTCCGAACGCTGTGGTGATTGTACATACCCTATGGGATGCGGGTACCCACGTTGAGCGCAAGAACTACTACACCGGTGATGGCTCCATCTCCCGCGAGGCGCTTGAAGCGATCAAGCAGGATGAGGGCATCGGTGAGTGGAACGTCTATGCTGCGCTCTACGGCACACCGGAGCAGATCGAGGTTAACTGGAAGATTGTCGAGCAGGCCTTTGGCAAGAGCGGCAAGGCCAAGATCATGTACGGCGAGGAGGCCGAGCAGCGCGGCGGTGGCTTCCGTTACCGCTCAGAGCTGATGAAGGGCGAGATGAACCTGGAAGAGTTCGGCCTCTACAACTGGCGTGGTGGCGGTGGTTCGATGTGGTTCGCGCCGGTGTCCCAGGCCAAGGGCAGCGAAACGGCCGACCAGACCCAGTTGGCTCTGTCGATTCTGGACAAGTACGGGTTTGACTATGTGGCTGAGTACATCGTTGGCTGGCGGGAGATGCACCACGTCATCGACCTGCTCTACAACCGCCAGGACCCGGAGGAGACCCAGCGGGCGCATGACTGCTTCTCTGAGCTCATCGATGAGTTCTCCAAGCGCGGCTACGGCCTCTATCGGACCAACACCGAGTTCATGGAGAAAGTAGCTGGCACCTTCGGTGAGCCACTGCGTGAAGTACACAAAACGCTGAAGAACGCACTGGATCCGAAGGGGATTCTGTCGCCTGGTAAGTCGGGGATCCGGCAGTAACCCCAGCTGAGGAGGGTAATGATGAGTAATACCTATACGGGTTTCGAACGCCAGTTCATCGCCGGCGAGTGGTCTGAGGGCAGCAGTCAGCGCAGCGTCGAGGTGAACAACCCTTACAGTGGCGACACATTGCTGTCGATCGGGCTGGCTGATCGCGCCGATCTGGATAGAGCCTTCAGTGCTGCCGAGAAGGCACAGGTGGAGTGGGCTGCGCGCGGCCCCTCCGAACGCAGCGCCGTGCTCAAGCGGGCGGTGGAGATCTTTGATGAACGCCAGGAGGAGATCATTGACTGGCTGATCCGCGAGTCCGGCAGCACACGCCTCAAGGCCACCATCGAGTGGAGTTCCGCCCGTGGCATCACCCAGGAGGCAGCCGGTATGCCGTTCCGTGTCCACGGGACCACCCAGCCATCGGATATTCCCGGTAAGGAGAACCGGGTGTATCGCGGGCCACTGGGCGTGGTGGGCGTCATAAGCCCCTGGAACTTTCCGCTCCACCTTTCCCAGCGTTCAATCGCGCCAGCGCTTGCCCTTGGCAACGCGGTGGTCGTGAAGCCGGCGGGTGATACACCGGTCACCGGTGGGCTGTTGATCGGCAAGATCCTTGAGGAAGCCGGCGTTCCCGCTGGTGTGTTCAATGTGGTGGTCGGTGCCGGCAGCGAAATCGGTGATGCCTTTGTTGAGCACCGGGTCCCCCGATTGATTTCATTCACTGGCTCCACGGAAGTGGGCCGGGGCATCGGCCGCGCCGCCAGCGGCGGTCAGTTCATCAAGAATGTGGCGCTGGAACTGGGCGGCAACAGCCCCTTCGTCGTTCTGGACGACGCGGATGTGGACCAGGCCGTCAGTGCTGCGGTCACCGGCAAGTTCCTTCACCAGGGCCAGATCTGCATGGCCATCAACCGCATCATTGTCGACCAGAGCGTCTATGACGACTTTGTCGAGCGGTTTGTCGCCAAAGTGAAAACGCTGCAGGTGGGTGATCCCGGTGACATTGCTACCGCGGTGGGTCCGGTGATCAATCCGAAGCAGCGCGAGGGTCTTGAAGAGAAGATCGCCACCGCCCGGAAGGAGGGTGCGACCGTGCTTCTCGATGGCGAGATCCATGGCCAGCTGGTGCCACCGCATGTTTTCGGTGACGTGACACCGGACATGGACATCAGTCGGGAGGAGATCTTCGGTCCCCTGGTCGGGATCCAGAAAGCACGTGATGAGGCCCATGCGCTGGAGCTTGCCAATGATACTGAGTACGGCCTTTCCAGCGCGGTATTCAGTGGTGACCTTGAGCGCGGCGTACGGTTCGCTCAGGGCATCCAGGCGGGTATGACTCACGTCAATGACATGCCGGTCAACGACGAGCCCCATGTGCCTTTTGGTGGCGAGAAGAACTCCGGGCTGGGTCGCTTCAACGGTGACTGGGCCATTGATGAGTTCACCACCGACCACTGGATCAGCGTCCAGCACACACCACGCGACTATCCGTTCTGAATTTTCCTCTGAGACGTACCGGCGCCTCCCAGGCGCCGGATTCATCAGGCTGAACAAAAGAGACAACAGGCCATGAAAAAGACTACAGCAATCTGCCTCGCCGCACTTGGCGCCACCACCGCAATGCCCGCCGCAGCACTGAACGGGCACTACCCATTGGGCATCGAGGGGCTGGGCGCGACCGCTACACCACCCGAGGGGCTGTATTACCGCGGTTACCTGTTCCATTACGACATTGATGAGTTCAACACCACCTCCGGCGATGCCGCGCCCGGTAGTAACACCGGCTCCGTTACGGCTCTGGCACACCGGTTCATCTGGATGACGGATGTGGATGTACTCGGGGCTGATTACGGCATGGAGGCGATTATTCCCATGCTGGATAACGAGTTTGAGCTTGATGTGGCCGGCGGTAATACCTTTGACGATGACGGGGTGGGGGATATCTTCCTCGGGCCTGTCATCCTCGGCTGGCACGGCAAGCAGTGGGATGCCACCTTCGCGGCCGGGCAGTGGTTTGATACCGCTGATTTCGATCAGAACAACCCAGCCTCGGTCGGCAAGGGCTATCAGACCACCATGATCACCCTGGGTGGCATGTGGCATTTTGATGAGGCGAAACGCTGGAATGTTTCGGCGCTGTCGCGCTACGAGACCAAGGGCGAGCAGGAGGATACCGGTGTTACCCCCGGAGACAGCTGGCTGGTTGAGTGGGGCTTCGGGCATCGTCTCAGTAACGGCGTTGAGCTGGGCCTGGTGGGCTATAACGCCTGGCAGCTGGAGTCCGACGAAGGTACCCCCATTACGGAGAAGGCCGAGCGGCATGCCGTGGGTGCCGAGGTTGGTTACGGTTGGCGTTCCCTGGGGCTGAACCTGAAGGCCGCCTATTACCATGAATACGATGCCAGTGCAGGCGGCGTGAAAAATGGTCTGGAAAGCCAGGGTGATACCCTGAGGCTGCAATTGACCAAGGCGCTGTAAGACTGGACCCATGGGGCGGACCAGTGGCCCGCCCCGGTTCCCGCAACGGGATTACTGGAATGAGGAGCTACTGATGCAGATTCAGGCTGCTGTAACAACGGGTCAGAGCGAGGACTTCGCTCTTGATACCGTGGAGCTGGCGGAGCCCGCCCTGGGTGAGATCCGGGTTCGGATCGTCGCCACCGGCGTTTGCCACACGGATGCCGTGGCACGGGATCTGGGCATCTCCCCCTATCCCATTGTCCTTGGCCATGAGGGTGCCGGGGTAGTTGATGCGGTCGGCGAGGGCGTGACCGATCTGGCGGTCGGGGACCATGTTGCTCTGTCGTTCGCGCACTGTGGCCAGTGTGGGCGCTGCCTCACAGGTCATCCCACGGTGTGCTCGACCTTCAATGAGCTCAATTTCGGCGGTGCCATGGATGATGGCAGTCACCGGCTGCACAAGGACGGTGAAGCGATCTCAACCTTTTTCGGGCAGTCCTCGTTTGCCACCCACTCCGTGGTGAGTGCGCACAACGCGGTGAAGGTGGATAAGGATGTGGACCTGGCCCTTCTCGGCCCTCTGGGCTGTGGCATCCAGACCGGTGCGGGCACGGTGCTCAACCGTCTCAAGCCGGAGTTCGGGACCAGCCTTGTGGTCTATGGCTGCGGTGCGGTTGGCCTGAGCGCAATCATGGCCGCGGCCATTGCCGGGTGTCACCAAATCATTGCCGTTGATGTTCACGACAGCCGTCTTGAACTGGCTCGTGAGCTGGGCGCGACCCACGTGCTCAATGGTGGAAAGGACGACGTGGTTGAGGGGATCCGCGGGATCTCCGGCGGCGGCAGTGAGTACGCTGTTGAGACCACCGGAGTGCCCGCAGTGGTCCGCCAGTCGCTCCAGGCCCTGCGTCCGCTCGGGGTATCAGCGATCGTGGGTGTAACACCGGACGTGACGCTGAATGTGCACGAGGACCTGATGGCCGAGGGCAAGTCCATGATCGGCGTGATCGAGGGGGATTCGGTGCCCCGGGTCTTCATCCCGCAGCTGGTGGATTATTACCGGGACGGCCGCTTTCCGTTCGATAAGCTGGTCCGTTTCTACAGCTTCAGTGAGATCAGCCAGGCGTTTGAGGACTCGAAGAACGGGACCACGGTCAAGCCGATCCTCCGACTGGAGTGAGTCGGGCCCGGATCATGAAGGAAGATTGTCGTATTGGGGTCTACCCTGTGAACAGAACCCTCAGTTCTCATGGATAGTCCTCATGCGGCTCGCCCCTCTGGTTCTTGGTCTGGTACTGGTAGCGGCTTCCTGCTCTGCGAGGAGCGGTGATTCCGCTACTGACAGGGTGGAAGTTGCCGTCATCAAGGATGTGCCCAGTACCTGCTCCGTGTGCCCTCTCCCTTACTGCAGGGCAGGCTGATTGCGGTATTCCCGGATAAAACCCCTGACGGAGATCATGGAGCGCCAGTCTGTTACCCGCCACTGCCGCGGCAGAGAAAGCGCGGGTGATCAGTCCTCCCCCCGACCTGTTGAATCGGGCGCGCAGTAGAGCTCGTACAGGCGGCTCATAAGCGCCACAATCCTCGGGTCGCGGATCCGGTAGAGCACCGACTGTCCCTCCTTCCTGAAGGTGACAAGGTTTTCATCCCTGAGACGTGCCAGATGCTGGGAGAGCGCTGACTGGCTGAGCGGCACACTGCTGTTGATAGACCCCACGGACTTCTCGCCCTCAGTCAGCGTGCACAGAATCATCAACCGGTTGGGGTTGGCGATCGACTTCAGGACCTGGGTCGCCTCGGCCGCGTGCTCAGCCATTTCATCCGGCGTAAGGGCGGATGTGTCGCTGAACTGCTGCAGGGTACTGGCGTAGTCGTCTGGTTCCATGTGTCGCTCCCCGGTTTTGGGCCCCAATTATACTGCGTTGAACGGCTCTTGTATTTGCATTGGATGCTCTTCAGTCTTTATATTAGAAATTATTAATATAGAGAAAGGAGAGAAACGATGATCAGGAATCGCGTGATGAAAGCAGCACTGCCCGTTGGTCTGGTGCTCACTCTCAGTCTGGGGGCCACAGGCTGTGCCCATTTCCAGGCAGACGATGCTGACCGTCATCAGGCATCCGTAGCGGAGAAGGCCGCCCAGCGGGGGCTGCCTTTCGATATCAGCCGTGATATCGGCTTGGCGCCATACGGTGACGAAATGACCCGAGCGGTGGGCAACTATAACCGCCCGGCGCCGTTCATCGGAACTGGTGGCCAGCTGGCCGATGGTGCGATGGCGGAGCTGAAGGGTATGGGCTTCAAAACGGTTGTGAGCCTGCTCAATCCCCGCGAAGGCCTGGAAGCGGAGCGTGAAGCCGCCCATGACGCCGGGCTGAATTTCTACAGCATCAGTGTCTCCAGCAAAGCTCCGACCGAAGAGCAGGTGCGAGAGTTCGCAGGGATCGTCTCCGCGACGGGCAATTACCCCATTCTCGTGCACTGCGCCAGCAGTAACCGGGTAGGCGCGATGTGGGCACTGTATCGCCATCAGATGGGCGTGCCCGCCGAGATCGCTCTGGAGGAAGGCAAGGCCGCCGGGCTGAAGACCAGCCGGGAGCCGGCCGTGCGTGAACGTCTCGGGCTGGCAGGTTCGCAGTAGCGGTCGCAAACCGCGGGTCCGAAATATCGGAGGGGGGGGCAGGGTAACGGCCTGAAAGGCGGTTTTCCACGAGCTCCTCCAGGATCGTATTGGTCAGACGCATGATGGCATTGGGGGGAATCACTTCGAGCTCCATACCTCCAGGGTATTGTTTGGTACCCAATCAATATTGGTTGACGGCCCCAAATCCCCGTAGCTTGTGTCCTGCTCCTCTCTACCTTGGTTATGGGGTCTTATATGCAGGCGTTCACCTATAGTGCCAATCCCGCACATATTGTTTTCGGGGCAGGTAGCTCCAAGAGCGTGGCCGATGAAGTCCGTCGGTTGGGCGGTAATCGTGCACTGGTTCTCTGCACTCCTTCTCAAGAGGAAAATGCTCGACTGATCAATGCGCAGCTGGGTGAACTGGCGGGCGGGGTATTCAGCGGTGCGGTGATGCACACGCCGTTGGAGATTACCAGGCAGGCGATTGATGTCTATGAAAGGACTGGAGCTGACTGTCTGGTCGCGTTTGGAGGTGGCTCCACCATAGGGTTAGGCAAGGCGGTTGCTCATAGGACCAATGCAGTACAGATAGCAGTGGCAACCACCTATGCCGGATCCGAAGTCACTCCGATATTGGGCGAGACTGAAAATGGCGTAAAGACAACTGTCAGAGACGCTTCCATTCTTCCTGATGCGGTCTTCTACGATCCCGAACTCACAGTTGATCTACCGGTGTCGACGAGTGTGACCAGCGGCCTGAATGCTATGGCCCATGCAATTGAAGGCCTGTATGCCAGGGATCGTAATCCCATTACAACCCTGATGGCCCTGGAAGGAGTCCAGAGCCTTAAGGAGGCGCTGCCGATTATCGCTGACCGGCCTAACAATGTGGACGCCCGTAGTAATGCCCTATACGGGGCTTGGCTTTGTGGCAATGTGCTGGGCTCGGTAGGGATGGCTCTGCACCACAAGCTCTGTCATACCCTGGGTGGGAGCTTCGGTCTTCCCCACGCTGAAACCCACGCCATTCTGCTGCCCCACACCACGGCTTATAACGCCCGGTTGGCGGCAGATGTGCTGGCTCCGGCAGCAAAACTCTTTGGCGATGATCTTGCCGGGGGGTTATACGATTTTGCGGAGTCCATTGGTGCGCCACTGGCGCTTAAAGAGTTGGGCCTTGCTGAAGCCAATCTGGACAGGGCTGCAGACCTGGCAATGAAGAATGCTTACTGGAATCCGCGCACACTGGAACGCGGTGCGATCCGTGGGCTTTTGCAGTGTGCCTGGAGTGGAGACCGTCCTGGATGACCCAGGAGCACCTCTGAACACAACTACGTTAAAGGAATACGGCATGGCCTATATCGACAGTTTCACTGAGGAATGCTCCGCAGAGGCGGTCAATGCGCGCATATTTGTGATGGTGCCGAAATAACCTGGCTCAGGCCCTAAACAGTTTCTTCAGTGATGACCGGAGCCATCCTGACTCCGGTCATCATGGGCGTAGGTGCGTCACCGTCTCATGATTGAGAGGTGATGCTTAAGGATGGATTGCAGGGAAAACCCCACTGAGAAACGACGTCAGCTCCTTTGTGTCATCCAGAGGGAAGATGCCTGCTACGTACTGATCTGGACGTACGACCACCACAGCACCATTTCTGGAGATTGAGCGCTCTTCGAAGATGTCGTGATCCTCAAGGATACCGAAAGCATGCTCCATGTCCGTCAGCTGGAAATGGCCAACCTTGGGTTTGAACACGGACGGTACATCTGACATATCGAAGTCGGTGTAGGCTTGCTGATGGATCAGCTTGAGGTCGAAAAGCTCAGGAGACAGAGTCTTCTCCGCCCACTCTGACCAGTTCCTCAGAACTGGCGACTCTCCGGGCGCGGGCGTATCGGCGAACACATACACGCGCCAGCGACCATCAGCCGTGTGCTGGTGGCCGATGTGAAGAGGTACAAGGTCGCATATCCGACCTACCTGTGCCGACTTGAACCGACGCCCCAGCGGGTACCCTGCTGCGAGATCTTGGTATCGGTGATCTGACGTGATCAGCGATGGCTCGTATTCCGTGAGGTAGCCGGCGTTGAATTCGGCGGTTTGCGTGTAGAATTTCTCCATTTCCTGTGGGTCCTGGAGCTGATCGTTCGATTCAGCCATGAGAGAGGACCACTGTTTGTCGAACTCGATGAGGCGGTATGCCACATCCCTGCGTTCGTCAGCATAGGTGTGCAACAGTTCCTCGGGGCTGTTGCCAGAAAGCACATGGCCCAGCTTCCAGGCAAGATTGAAGCCGTCCTGCATGGAAACGTTCATCCCTTGGCCTGCCTGTGCCGAATGGGTGTGGCATGCGTCTCCCGTAATGAATATGCGGGGATCGTTGCTGTCGGTTCGATCCGAGCTCCGATCATCGAAATCGTCCGTGATGCGGTGGCTGACCTCGTAGATCGAGTTCCATACCACGTGTTTAACATCCAGTTTATAGGGATGCATGATCTCCTGAGCTTTGGCGATCACATCCTCAAGTGGGGTTTGCCGGACGCCTCCACTATCGCCTTCAGCAACCTCTCCAAGGTTCACGTAAAGGCGGAAGAGGAATCCACCTTCGCGGGGGATCAGCAGAATGGAATGGCCATTGTTGGCTTTAATGGTGCATTTCTTGCGCACATCAGGGAAGTCTGTATCTGCGAGCACATCCATGACACCCCATGCCTGATTGGCCTGGTCGCCACGGAGCCTGTATCCCAATGACTTGCGAACATTGCTACGCGCGCCATCGGCTCCAACTACGTATTTGGTATGTACCTTGAGCTCGCTGCCTTCGTCAGGGCCTGCTGATCGGCGGAGTGTGACGGTGACTGGATATTCAGCGTTCTCATCTTCAGAGACCTCAAAATCAACGAACTCATAACCGTAGTCCGGCTCCATTCGAGTAGGAGCGTTTTTCATGAAACGGTTGAAGTGATCAATGATACGCACCTGCGTGATGAGCATCATGGGCCATTCACTGAATTTGGTTGGAAGCTCCCGGACACTGCTCTCACGAGCGACGTTCCGGGGATCATCAGGATCCGGTTTCCAGAACGCCATGTCCGTTATGGTGTGTGCTTCCTCATATATTTCATGGGCAAACCCGAATGCCTGGAAGGTCTCCATGGTCCGGGAATGGACGCCGTCGGCATTGGCCAATTCCAGGCGGTGGCCGCGCTTCTCTATCATGCGTGTATTGATATGCGGGAACTGTGACAATTGTGCTGCCGCGATTGAGCCAGCAGGCCCACAGCCCACGATGAGAACATCCATAGTCTCTGGCAGGTCCTGGGGGCGATCAACCCCCACACCCTCAGCCGGCATAGTGAGAGGATCGCCGGTTTGATAGCCCGAAACGTGAAACTGCATGGGAAAACTCCTTACTTGTTTTTGTACTGGTTATGTCGTGTATTCAGCTGTTGGTCTCTTCCTGGGCCCGCGGGCGTTCGTGGCGGGTCTGCAGTGATTCGTCCTCGGTCGCCACCAGCTGCACATCGAAGCGCACTTCCTTGTAGGGGACTTCGAGACCATTGGCGCGGATTGTCTCCGGATCGTCGATTCTTACGGCATCCCGGACGAGTTCACCGCGGGTCGCGAAGGCGAAGTCGTCGTAGGTGTAATCGTCATCCGACAGGTTGATCTGGGTCGTCAGGTGCTTGTACCCGGGCCGGGAAATGAAGAAGTGGATATGCGCCGGGCGCTGGCCGTGGCGGCCGACCAGGCTGAGCAGCTTCTGGGTGGGGCCATCCGGGGGGCAGCCATAGCCTGAAGGAATAATGCTGCGGACCTTGTAGCGCCCATCACTGTCCGTGCGGATGCGCCGGCGCAGGTTGTAGTCACTCTGGGAGGGATCAAAGTAGGAATAGGCTCCCTTGCTGTCCGCATGCCAGATATCCACCACCGCGCCTGGCAGGGGCTGACCGTTCTCATCGGTTACCTGGCCGGAGAGGATCATGGTTTCGGCCTGGGTATCGGTGCCGTCATCCATGCGGTCATAGCCATCCTTGAGAGGTGCACCGGCCACATAGAGCGGCCCCTCAATGGTGCGCGGCGTCCCCCCATCGCGGCCAGCCTGTTCGTCCTCGGCATCCATGCGGATATCCAGGTACCGGTCAATGCCCAGCCCCGGGGCAACCAGGGCCGCCTCGCCACTCTGGCCCAGTTCGCCAACGTAATAGACCGCGCGCCAGAGCTCTTCCGGTGTGACATCAAAGTCCTCAACGATCTGAAAAAGGTCGTGCATCACCCGGTGCAGGATCTGTTTGACCCGCTCCTGGCCCTCCGCCTGATCGAAGCCGGCAACCTTATGGAGCAGCTCTCTGACGTCGTCTGTGTGCATTGTTCTGACTGACATGGTTTTCTCCTCGCGTCTTTTATTGTTGTCTGGCAACAGGTATTAACCGGGAACGGCCGCGCTCAGCGGTCGTCCTCGTGGATGGATGACGGGTGGCGGTTAAGCGCCGTCACTTCGATATCCATGTAGGGAAACAGCGGCAGGCCGCTGATCAGTTCGTGCAGCTCCTGGCTGTCCGTGACATCAAAGATGCTCACGTTCGAGTAGGTGCCACTCACCCGCCACAGGTGCCGCCACTTGCCCTGCTGCTGCAGCTCCTGGGCATAGGCTTTCTCCCGGCCCTTGATGGCCTGGGCGGTGGCATCCGGCATATCCGCCGGCAGATTCACGGTCATCTCAACCTTGAACAGCATCGTTTTGCTCCTTCAGACGCTCTGGCGCCGGTATTCGCTGAGTTTGCCCTCATCGATCCCGACACCCAGTCCGGGACCGCAGGGAAGGGCCACGCCGTTGTCGTGGAAGGTCAGGGGGTGGTCGACGATGTCGTCCTTCATGAGTAACGGACCGAACATCTCCGTGCCCCAGTGCAGTGGTTCGAGGGTGGACCAGGCATGCAGGGCGGCGGCCGTACCTATAGTGCCCTCGAGCAGCGTGCCCCCATACAGACCGATGCCGGCCGAGCGGGCCACCACAGCCTGCTCCAGGGCCCGTGCCGGGCCACCGGCCTTGCCGATCTTCATGGCCACGGCGCCGCCGAAACCGGCAGCGGCAAGGTTGTAAAGATCGGTTCCATCAGTCACGGATTCATCCGCAAGGATCGGGATCTGGAACTTCTCGGCAAGCCGCACCAGCACAGCGGGGTGCCGCCTGGAGGTCGGCTGTTCGACGAGGTCAACACCGGCCGCCTGAAGCTCTGCCATGCCGCGCGCTGCTGTCGCCTCGTCCCAGGCCTGATTCACATCAACACGGATGCTGGCGCGGTCACCGACAGCCTTCTTGATGGCCGCAACATGACGGACGTCCTCCATGAGCGCACCGGACCCAATCTTGAGCTTGAAATCGCGATGCCGTCCGCTTTCAAGAAGCGTCCGCGCTTCATCGATATCGCGTTCGGTATCCCCGCTGGCGAGAGTCCAGAGCACGGGTATATGGGAATGGACCGCGCCACCCAGCAGCACGGACAGAGGCTGGTTGAGCCGCTTCCCCTGCAGGTCCAGCAACGCCGTCTCCACACCGGAACGCGCCAGCTGATTGCCACGGATGACAGCATCCAGCCTTACCTTTAAGGTATTGATACTGTCCAGTGACTGACCAAGCAGCCAGGGAGTTATGTAGTGATCAATGGTCAGCTTGATCCCCTCAGGGCTTTCCGGGCCGTAGGCGAGTCCGCCGATGGTGGTGGCTTCACCCAGGCCCTGGCAGCCATCCGAATCGGTTACGCGCACGATCACCATGGTCTGAAGCCCCATGGTTGTCATGGACAGCCTGTGGGGCCTGATGGTCGGGATGTCGACCAGTATGGCCTCGATGGACTGGATGGTGGCCTGCATTGGCGACTCCGCAACAAAACTGAAGAATGTCTGACATCCAAGCTACGATGGTTGAAGCTGCCCGACCAATATTGATTAAGTAGTAAGGAATACCTTGGAGGTATGGATGGAGCTGAGGCACCTTAGATATTTCGTTGTCGTGGCGGAGGAGCTGAACCTGACGCGGGCATCAGAGAAGCTGTTCATCGCGCAGCCACCGCTGACACGACAGATACGGCAACTGGAGGATGAGGTTGGAGCACCGCTGTTCCATCGCCACTCAAGAGGGCTGGTTCTGACCGAGGCGGGTCAATATTTCCTCGATCAGGCGCGCCAGATACTGGGACGGATCGATGCGGCAACGGAGGACGCGCGGCGCATCGCGCAGCATGGCAAGACCATCTTCGGCATTGGTTTTGTTCCGTCAGTGTTCTATGGACAGCTGCCAATGATGGTCCGGCGCCTGAGGCGTAATCAAAATCTGGAAATCGTACTGGAAGAGAGTAAGACCCGGGAGCAGGTGGAGGCGCTCAAGGCCGGAAGGATTGATATCGGATTTGGAAGGCTGCGCATCGACGATCCGAACGTGGAGCAGGAGGTGCTTTCCAACGAACCAATGTTGGCCGCTCTGCCGGCATCTCACCCCTTGGCCGAAGGTTCGCCCTCCATGGCGGAATTGTCCGGAGTGCCAATGCTCACGTTTCCCAGCGGTCCGGGTCCTAACCTCGCCGATTTGATGCTTGGCCTGTTCCACCGTCGAGGCCTGCGCGTTAACGTGGTCCAACAGGTCAACGATGTGCAGACCGCACTGTCTCTCGTCGCGTCCGAATTGGGATTTACCTTGGTTCCCGAACAAGTCCAGTGCCTTCATCGGGATGGAGTGTGCTATGTCCCGCTCGCGGACGACGACATTACGATACCTGTTATCGCGTCTCGCCGCCGGGGTGAGACGCCGAGCGCAATCATGCGACTAACCAACACCATCCTCGATGATTTTTTTGATAACCGCTTGTTTGGTCGCGATCCGTGAATCAAATAAGCCGGTTGTTGTGAGAAAACACCCAAACCTGCTTGAGTAATAGATGATGTGCCGTCTCTAGGCGGGGCCAACGGGCCCATCATCAATCGCGGTGAGGGCCTCGTTGACCTGGAACAGCTTGGCGTTCACCTCTGTGATGCCGAACGCCTCGAGCCGGGCCCGGTGCTTCTCAAGGTAGGCCCGGGCGCTGGCGTCATCATGGAACAGGTAGATCCCACCGGCCTCGTTGGTTTCCGGGTTCTCGGTCCATATCTTCCAGATGAGGCCGGGCTCCTCGGCGATAGAGATGGCCAGATCCTTCATGGCGTCGGTCATGCCCTCACCAAAAGGGCCCGGGAACGGGAAGTCAATCTGTAGCAGTGTTTTCATTACAGGCTCCTGCCGATGACTGGATGCTGCGGTTAATGTTAGCGGTGCAGGGCTTTATGGCGTCATCTCCCTGGGGTGCCCTTCGTCCAGGGATTCGATCCTGTTGCGTCCGTTGGCTTTTGCGATGTAGAGCATGTGGTCAGCCTGCCCGATCAGTTGGTCCATGTCCGAATCCGTGGTGGGGACCATTGATGTCAGGCCGATGCTGGCTGTGAGGTATTTGCCGGTAGGCGAGTGTATGTTGAGCATTTTTGCATCGCTCAGACTCCGCAGGAACTGGTTCAGCAGTTGTCTTGCCTGTTCCAGTGACGTGTCGCCCCAGATGAGGGCGAACTCCTCACCACCGTATCGCGCACAGAGATCGCTTGGCCTGTTCACGGTTTCCTGTAGAAGGGCGGCCGTCTGGCGCAGGCACTCGTCCCCCACCTGATGGCCATAGGTGTCATTCAGCAGCTTGAAGTGGTCCAGATCCACAATGGCGAGACTGATCGGTTTCCCGAGCCTCATGCACCGACGGCACTCCTCATGAAGGAATTCGTCAAAGGCGCGGCGATTGGCGATGCCGGTAAGCCCGTCGATTCTCGCCAGCGCGCTGACTTTTTCCTCGGCAAGTTTCCGTTCAGTGATGTTGTGGTGGACGATCACGAAGTAACCAGCCTCGTTCAGCTGGAGTGGGGCGACCCGCATCATGAACCAGCGTTTTTCATCAGGACTGTGGCAGGGGTATTCAAGATAGAATTCAGGTTGGCCGCCATTCAGGACACTCCGTATGCCCTCAGCGGCATTCGCGCCGAATTCATCCCCCATGGCGGATGCCTTGTCACACTCAGCGAGGTAATTCAGTGTTTGCCAGTCATCGCCGGACATACAGGCATTGTTGCTGTTACCGAAAGCGCTCCAGGATCTGTTCACGTACTGAATATCGCCAGCCGGATCAATGACTACGATGTTCTCGTTAATGGAATCAAGTATCGCGTGTAAGAACCCCGGTGTGTGTTCCACTATCAGCTTCCTTCAGGACTGGGGCAGCAACGGGACATAAGTGGATACGCTTCCCTCAGATTGGTGGTCCCTGACGTTCTGATTGTATTGTCGCTTCTGTCGCTGCCCAGCGCCACCCGGGCGATGGAGATGGCGAGCCTGTATGCATCATCAATTATATTGGGCTGGAAGCCATCTTCATCGGTGACGGTCAATTGCCGTCGGCTCCCGGGGCGGGCACCATGGACATATGAATCATCTCGCGCATGTTTTCCTGGCCCCGGATACGCCGCAGGCACGCGTTGGCAGTATCATGGGCGACTTCTGCCGGGGCATCGCCATGGATCAGCTGCCTGGCAATGTCCGCCGTGGCGTTGAGCATCATCTTGCGGTTGATGGGTACACGGACCGTCATCCGCAGGTCTGTGCCAGCAGGCGCCTGTTTTCCCCGCAGCGTCGCCGCTTTGCGGGCGTCGCGCTCGACATCCTCTATGACCATTATCTTCTCAAGCATTGGAACCGGTTCTCGGATGTGGATGCTGATCGCTTTATCCGGATGGTCTACCAGGAGCTGCCCGAGCACGAACACCTGATGCCCCGGCGGATGCTGTGGGTCACCCGCCGAATCACTGAGGACGACTGGTTCGGCCATTATCGTCGACTCGACAACATCGGCTACGCGCTGGATCGCGTCGCCGGGCGCATCCGGTTCCCCAACCGGTTTGGCGGTATTATTGAGGAAATCGAACGCCACAATGAGGAGCTGGAAGCACGTTTTATCGGGTTTTTCCGGGAGTTGCAGCGTGACGCGAGAGAACTCTGAGGTGAGGCGTCAGTTGGGATAGTCACTCATGTTCGCCACCAGAAAATCCACGAACTGCCGTACTTTCGGGGAGATGTGCCGGTGTCGCGGGTAGACCACCCAGACAGCGGTGTGAGTGCACATGTAATCATCCAGTACCGAGACAAGTCGGCCACTGGCGAGATCCTCCCACACGTAGTAGTCCGGTAACTGGGCGAGCCCCAGGCCCTTGCGGACCGCGTCCAGAAGGGCCTGCCCGGAATTTCCCCGCCAGTTGCCATGCACCCTTACAGAGCGGTGCTGCTGTCCAACGTCGAAGCTCCAGTGGTCGTTGGAGCCCAGCAGGCAGTTATGCGCCGACAGTTCGTCCAGTGTCCGGGGAGTCGGGTACTGCCGCAGATATTCCGGCGACGCCACAACGTACTCATGACGTTGGCACAGACGCCGCCCGATCAGTGATGAACTCGGCATGGAACCGGCCCGGATGCCCACGTCAAACCCTTCGCTGACAATATCCACCCAGCGGTTGGTGAACTCCTGATCGACCGTCAACTGAGGATGTTGCCGTAAAAAGTCGTTGACCAGTGGCGCAATGTAGCGCTCCCCGAAGGTGGCGGCACAGGTCAGCCTGAGCACGCCACTGGGCCGTTGCTGGTAATCACCAATGGCGTTGAGCGCTTCCTGGAAGCCGTCGAACAGGTGCGAGCAGTGGTTGAAGTACACCTCGCCCGCGTCCGTGAGCCCGAGCTGGCGGGTCGTGCGGTACAGGAGCTGGGTGTCGAGCTGGGTCTCCAGACGCGTGACCAGCCGGCTCACGTGGGAGCTCGAAACGTCGAGTTGACGAGCGGCGTTGGCGAATGACCCCTGGCGGACCACCTGAACGAACGCCTCGATCCGGTCCCAGTGTTGCATTGTTGCTCTCCAGCAATAATCCCTTGCCGTATGGTGCCTTAAAGCGGTGATTGTTGGTACCTATACTGAGCCAACTGAAACGCAACCAACCATCGCCTTATTGGAGAATAATCATGAAATCCCGTGCAGCGCTTGCCATGGAGGCCAACAAGCCTCTGGTTCTCGAGGAAATCGATGTGCAGGGCCCGAAGCAGGGCGAAGTCCTGGTGCGCATGGCCGCCACCAGTGTCTGCCACACTGATGCCTATACGCTCTCCGGCGCGGATCCCGAAGGCCTTTTCCCGTCCGTCCTGGGCCATGAAGGCGCTGGCGTGGTTCAGGAGGTCGGTCAGGGCGTGACCAGCCTGCAGCCTGGTGACCACGTTATTCCGCTCTATACGGCGGAATGCGGTCAGTGCAAGTTCTGCCGTTCCGGCAAGACCAACCTCTGCAGCGCCGTGCGGGCGACCCAGGGGCAGGGCGTGATGCCCGACGGCACCTCGCGTTTCTCCCTCAACGGCAAGCCGCTGCACCATTACATGGGGTGCTCAACCTTCAGTGAGTACACGGTGCTGCCGGAAGTCTCCCTGGCCAAGGTCTCGAAGGAGGCACCGCTGGACAAGATCTGCCTGTTGGGCTGTGGTGTCACAACCGGCATTGGTGCCGTGCACAACACCGCCAAGGTGGAGCCGGGCTCGACCATTGCGGTATTCGGTTTGGGTGCCATCGGTCTGGCGGTGATCCAGGGCGCGCAGATGATCGGCGCCGAGCGGATCATTGCCATTGATGTGAACCCGGAGAAGTTCGACCTGGCGCGCCAGTTCGGCGCGACCGACTTCGTGAACCCCAACGACTACGACGACCCCATCCAGCAGGTGATCATCGACCAGACCGACGGCGGTGTGGATTACTCGTTCGAGTGCATCGGCAATGTGAACGTCATGCGTTCCGCCCTGGAGTGCTGTCACAAGGGCTGGGGTGAGTCCATCATCATCGGCGTTGCCGGCGCCGGCGAGGAGATCAGCACCCGGCCCGTGCAGCTGGTTACCGGGCGCGTCTGGAAGGGCTCCGCCTTCGGTGGTGTGAAGGGGCGCAGTGAGCTGCCCACCTATGTGGATGACTACATGAAGGGCAAGGTGAAGATCGACGAGTTCATTACCCACAACATGCCCTTCGAGCAGATCAACGAGGCGTTTGAGCTGCTGCACCGTGGCGAAAGCATCCGTACCGTGCTGCATTACTGAGGAGTACCCATGACCGACACACTGGAACTGGTTTCGGAAAACAAGAGCTTCGGCGGCTGGCTCCGGCGGTACCGCCACCGCTCGGAGGTTCTCGACTGCGATATGGTCTTCGGGATCTACCTGCCGCCGCAGGCGGAAAGCCAGTCCGTCCCGCTGCTCTGGTGGCTCTCGGGCCTCACCTGCACGGATGAGAACTTCATGCAGAAAGCCGGCGCGCACCGCGTGGCGGCGGAGCTCGGCATGGCGATCATCTGCCCGGACACCAGCCCGCGCGGGACGGACCTTCCAGGCGAGCATGACAGCTACGATTTCGGCTCCGGTGCCGGTTTCTATGTGGACGCCATCCAGGCGCCCTGGAACCAGCACTACCGCATGTACAGCTATGTCGTGGAGGAACTGCCAGACCTGGCGCACAACGCCTTCCCGCTCAGCGGGCAGGAGGCCATTTCAGGGCACTCGATGGGCGGGCATGGTGCCCTGGTCTGTGCCCTCCATAATCCCGAGCGCTACCAGTCCGTTTCCGCGTTTGCGCCCATCTGTCACCCGGTCAACTGCCCCTGGGGCGAGAAGGCGTTCGGGGGCTACCTGGGCGATGACCGTGACGCCTGGAAGGTATGGGATGCCAGTGAGCTGATCCGCTCCCATGGCACTGCGCACTCGATGCTGGTCGACCAGGGGAATGCGGACAACTTCCTTGAGGCCGGGCAGCTCCAGCCTGAGGCGCTTGAGGCTGCCTGCACCGAGGCCGGCGTTGATCTGACCCTGAGGTACCAGCCCGGGTACGACCACTCCTATTTTCTCATCGCGAGCTTCATCGAGGACCATCTCCGGTTCCATCACGCCCGCATGTAACCTCCGAAGGCGCTTTGATGCCACCTGCCCGTGCAAGCGCACGGGTGGGTACTGACCTCCGTTCCTGCTGACTCTGGATCCTTTTAATCTTTCGCTATCGAGGTGTTAGTCAAGCATAAAGATTCAGTGGTTCTAATATTAGAATAATCTGATATATTGTCTGCTGCGTTTAATGAAAAATCACGTCTGGGAGGCGCTATGAAAATATTGGCCCGGTATGCTGTTGTTCTCTCACTGGGGTTGAGCGTGCTGAGTGTCAGCGCGGAGGATCAGCCGGATCACTTTGAAGGCAAGGATTCTGAGACTCTGGAGGAGGCTATTGAGAATCTTGAGGCGTCAAGTGAGCGGATGGAAGAACTTCTGGAGGAAGAAGATCTGCGCGGTTCGCCGATGGGTGAGATTCACAGGCTGACCTATACGCTTGAGAAAGCAATGGCAAAAATCCGTGAGGAGACCGGTTTGATGGCTGAGGATCTTGAACAAGCGCATCTTGGGTCGGAAGCTGGTGATGTGGAGCGCGTTCGGCGTTATGGGGAGAAGTTCCTCGAGAAAGCTGAGATCCTGGCGGATTGAAGCGTTGCGCACCCAGTAATAACCGGTTGATCCGCTGTGACAGTATTTGAGCGCTGGGCCGGGCTCTGGGGCGCTGTTCTGATGCTGGCGGTTTTCGCTGGCATGGCGTTCTGGCTTTTCAGCGATACGGATCTGGAAAGTCGTGATAATCGGGGGCGTACGCCGCTGATTGTGGCGGCAGAAGAGGGCGATGCCGTACGTGTACGGCAGCTGCTTGAGCGAGGCGCCAGGATTGAGGCGCAGGACAGCTGCCAGTGGACGCCACTTATGAGGGCTGCTTCCCACGGGCATCTGCCAATCGTCAGGGCACTGCTGGAGCACGGTGCCTCGGTCAATCATCAGGGCGAGATTGGATTCAGTGCTCTGATGGCTGCCGCCATGAATGGACACCACGATGTGGCGAGAGTGCTGATCAGCCATGGCGCCGATCTGTCGTTTCGGGAAACAGAAACCGGGAAAACCGCGTTACAGCTGGCAATCATGAACGATGACGAGGCCATGATCGAACTTCTTCTCGACGCTCGATCATGAGCTCTCCGCAATGCAGTGCCAGACGCTCTAGATATGATGCGGAAGGTGGTGGTGAGACCCCGGAAACGCCTGTTCCGGATGGATATCGAGGCACAGGATCCGGTAGCCGTAATACGTGAAGGTCATGTGTGAAACGGTGACCGTCCTCGCCGAATCCGGCAGTGCCACATAAGGGCGTGACAGATGGATCTCGCCGGGCCTGTTCGTCGCACTGCGGAAGTATTCCCGGTGAGACCAGCTGGCGCCCTCGGCGCTCAGGAGAGGGTTGAATGCGGCGCCCCTGCTTGCATAGCCGGCGGCGAAGGCGGTCTCGCCCTGTTGCACGCCCCGGGTGTCCAGCAGGTAGCACCGTTTGGCGCCAGGGCTCGTGAGCAGATGCGTTGCGGCTTCTGCGAGGGCAGTGCCACCAGCGATCTGGTGACAGATCTCAAGCACCTCGTGACGCAGGTTCCGCAGGCACTGGATCTGCTCCGATTCCTGCTGCTCATTCAGGGCCGTGAAGTGTTGCTGTGCCAGTAGAAGGCGTGGTTCTGCTTCCGCCGAGGCTGTTTTCAGAGCAGTGCGCGGGTGGCTGTACCAGAATCCCTGGTAGAAATCCGCCTCGGATTCCCAGGCAAGGGCTGCCTGTTCGCGGGTTTCCAGTCCCTCCACAAGGACCAGGCTGCCGTTCTCGCGGATCATCCTGATCAGGCTCAGGAAGAGTCTGGAAGCGCGGGCGTTCTCGGCGGCGTGGACCACCATCGTCCTATCCATTTTCACGATGTCGGGGCGGATGCGCCAGATCCGTTCGAAGTGGGCATCACCGGCGCCGAAGTCATCAATCGCGATCCGGAATCCGTGGTTCCGGCACCCGGCCACGAACCGTGCCAGCGCTTCCTGGTCACTGACGGCGTCTTCCACGATCTCGAGCACAATCCGGTCGCAGGAGAGGCCGGACTGGTGTACGAGTTGCGCCAGGATATCCGGTGCGGTGCGCGAATCCACCACGCTTGCCGCACTCAGGTTCAGGAACAGCCATGCATTAGGCCTGGTTTCCGCATAGGTGCGGAGCGCCTGTTGCCAGAGAGCGATATCGAGACAGGGCTCATCGCCCTCTGATTCGGCCTCCGAGAACAGGACTGCGGGTGAGACCGGATCGTTGCAGCGGCGGGCCCTGGCCAGTGCCTCGAAGCCAACGGTCCGACGGTGCGTTGGGCTGACGATCGGCTGGAATTCACAGGAAAGCTCGAAATCCCCAAACCACCTGGGCAGGCAGCTGCCCTGTTCGTACATACAACCAGTGAGATCATTCATCGGGTTTCGCCTTGGATTCTCCAGTCAACGACGATTCAATGAATAAGCAACAGAAGTACCAGGCAGGGCGGGGCAATGTTTCTGTTTGTTACCTGTGTTGCTGGGGGTTGAGGGGTTTTCCTTATTATTCATTTTTTTGGCTGTGCCTGTTGATCTTTTTTCGGGGCTGTTATTTGGGTGATAAACACTTGGAGTCTGTATGTCTGCTGCAACAATCCATGGATCTCGGGGATTTAGTGAAATCGCGTAAAGCGGTCATGGGGCCGTGTTCCAAAAAGGTGCACGGTGCATGGGGCCGGTGCATATTTCATCGAGGAGAATCTCAGAGTGCATCTGGCGGGCAAGTGTTCGAAGGGGATCCTTCGGGGATCAGCAGCAACAGGTGCCGGTTACACGGACGCTGGCCCAGGACCCCGAGATCCTGCTTCTGGATAAGCTTATGTCAGAACACCTGACCGTATAGGCATGACCGGTGCGACCCCTATGGGGTCAGCACCGCCGCGCCGGCAAATCGTCCCTCCCTCAGATCCTCAAGGGCTTGGTTGGCCTCGCTGAGCGGGTAAGCGTGCACCTCGGTCCGCACGGGGACCCTGGGGGCGACCTCGAGGAAGGCGCGGCCATCCTCGCGGGTGAGGTTGGCGGTTGATTTAAGGCTGCGCTCTTCCCACAGAAGGCCGTAGGGAAATGAGGGGATGTCGCTCATGTGAATGCCGCCACTGACGACGCTGGCCCCACGATCCACGTGCTTCAGGGCACTGACCATCAGTTCACCCACCGGGGCAAAGACGAGCGCGGCGTCCAGAACGTCCGGTGGATCCTCCGTGCTCGCGCCCGCCCAGACGGCACCAAGATCCCGCGCCAGCTTCTGCGCCTGTTCATCGCCGGGTCGGGTGAACGCGTACACGGACTGGCCGTACCAGCAGGCGATCTGGCACAGGATATGGGCGGCGGCGCCAAAGCCATAGATACCGAGCCGCTGGATGGTCTCGCCGCCCGCAAGGCGCCAGGTGCGGAAGCCGATCAAGCCGGCACAGAGCAGGGGCGCAATATCCAGCGCTTCGGCTTCCGGCGGCAGGGGATAGCAGTAGGGGGCGTAGGTAAGGGCGTATTCCGCGTAGCCGCCATCCAGGGTGTAGCCCGTGAATCGGGCCTGCTCGCAGAGGTTTTCCTGGCCCCGGCAACAGTAACGGCAGGTGCCGTCGGTGTGGCCGAGCCAGGGGACGCCCACCCTGTCTCCGGCCCGGAGATCGGTAACGTCATTACCGGCAGCAACCACCTTCCCCACAATCTGGTGCCCGGGGATCAGTGGCAGTGAAGGCTCCGTGAGTTCGCCATCAAGGATGTGCAGGTCCGTCCGGCAGACACCACAGGCCTCAACCCTGAGAAGGACCTGATCCGGCTGGCTGATCTCTGGAACGGGCAGCTGACGGTGCTGCAGTGGCTGGCCCGGCTGCTCCAGCACCATGGCGTTCATTGTCTGCGGGAGCTGATCATGCTGATCCATGATGTTGCCTCATTCAGGGTGCGTCATACCCATCTCTAGAGAATGCGCCTGGATCGGTCAATCGCGCTCATTCGTCCAGAAGCTGCATCAGAGAGGGTTTTACCGGGCGCTGGGACTCCGGAGGGGGTGTCGCCGGCGTCAGGCGGCCGTCCGCCTCCAGGATCATGCAGGCCTGCCGCTCACCGTAACGGGCGGTCAGCCGCATCCGGCCAGCGTCCTCTCCTTCGCCTTTCTCCACGAGCGTCCGCACGGCACCGGACTCAATGCCGCGGGTCAGTGTCTCCAGATCGATGTTCAGCCATTCCGCAAGCGTCGCTGCATCGATGACCGCATCGCCGTTATCGATGCTGATGGAAGCGCTTTCGTGCATGTCGGGGTCCTGTTTACTCGTCATACCGGTGCCGTCACGTCATTGGAACACAGCTCTGTGTGCCCATGAAGATGCGGGGCGGTGTTTGGGTAGAAATCCTGATTGTCGCCTGAAATGTAAAAACATGTTCGCCTCCGCCAACCTGCAACAGAACCGTCATACAGCATCCCTAATCTCTGCGCCCGGTCAGCAGTCGTTGAGGAGTCTCCATGCTGGGAACTGTGCGAGGTCGGATCCTCCTGTTCGCGTTTCTGTCACTCTTTGCCCTTTCGGCCCTGGCGACGCTTTCCTGGGTCATCATAAACCGGGCGGAGACCGCCTCTGAACAGCTGGTACGGAACAATCTGAAGGAAGCCTGGCTCCTGGAGGATTTCCAGAGAGACATGCGGGATCTGCAGGATCTCTCCTTCCGGATTAAGGGGCAGATGCTGCTCTGGGATGAGATCGGGCAGACGTTCCAGCGCCTTAAGGAGAGGATCCCGGAGCACTGGCAGGCCATTAAGCAGCACCCTGAACTGTCCGGCTGGGCAGAGGATAACGCCGAGCATTACGCGCGTGTCCTCGAACTGATCGAGGCCATGCGTCCGGCCATTGAAGACAGGAGCTACTACGAGACCGGCAAGGTCATCGACTTCAGGCTGTTTTCGGCCATGGATCCAATCCTGAAGGCGATTTCAGCACGCCAGGAAGCAAGCCGGAATTCCATTGATGAGGGGAGCATCGAGCTTCTCGGCTTCCTCGAAGTCCAGAAGAGGCGGGTCATCATTGGGTCAGTGGCATTTCTCGCCGTGATCGTTGGCATGACGTTCTGGCTCAGGCAAAGCGTGATCCGTCGACTCCGGCAGCTGGCGGCGGATCTGGAGATGATGGAGCAGGAATCGGATCTGACACGACGACCTGCGGTCCGGGGAAGGGATGAGGTCGCTGGCGTCACCCGGGCGTTGACGTCACTGATCACCAGGTTCGAGGACTTCATCGGTGGGATCCGGGATGTGTCCGCGCGTGTGGATCAGCGCTCAGCCACGCTGGAAGCTCAGGCCGGTGATGTCCAGGCGGCTGCAGGCCAGACCAGCGAGCAGATCCGGGACGTGAATCACTCCATGGAGGCGATGACCACACAGGCCTCCGAGATTGAGGATGCCACATCCAGGTCCGAGGCTACGGTGCGTGAAGCAGTGGCCGCCAACAGCGAGGTTCAGAGCGCTCTGAAGAGCAGTGAAAAGGGGGCTGAGCACACCGTGGAGGTGATCACACGGGTGGCGGATTCGGTCCAGGTTTTCCGGGACTCCATTGCCCGCATTGAGAAGGTCAGTGGTGTCATAGCGGACATCGCGGAGCAGACCAATCTCCTGGCCCTGAATGCGGCCATCGAGGCGGCCAGGGCCGGAGAGCACGGGCGCGGGTTCGCGGTTGTTGCCGATGAAGTCCGGACCCTGTCCCAGCGCACTTCGGAATCAACCACCGAGATCCAGCAGTGGATTGGGGAGCTGGTGGGCGCGTTCTCGGATGTTGATGGGCTTCTCGAGGAAATGCGCAGTGCCGGCACCCACAATCAAGACAATCTGCAGTCGCTGAAGGCCCACCTGGAGCAGCTGGGGGGCCGCTTCACGGAGCTTGAGCGCTGGAGTGCCGGTATCAGTGAGTCCGTGGCGCTCCAGCGCCATGAGATTGAACAGGTTGAGAACCGCATTGGCATGCTTGATGACAGTTCGGATGCCCTCGGGCGGAGTGTTTCCAGAGCGCTTGAGATCAGCGAGGCGCTGAGACAGGAATCCGGGCGTATGCGCAGCCTGATTGCAACCTTCCGTGTTTCCGGGAACCCGCATGAATCCACCCAGGCCGTTATGGAGTAGGTTATGGGCTTTGAGCAGCTTGAACAGGAACTGGAGAATCTGCTGGGACAGGGTGGCATCCAGACACTGTTCCAGCCGATCGTGGATGCCAGGGAGGCTCTGGTGGAAGGCTATGAGGCCCTGAGTCGAGGGCCCTCGGACAGCCCCCTGCATCCCGCGTCGGTTCTGTTTGAAACGGCGGAGCGCTGTGGCCGGACACTGGAGCTGGAAAACCTCTGCCTGCGCACCACCCGCGCCAGCTGGACCTCCACACGCAGAACCCAGAAGCTGTTCGTCAATGTCAGCCCCGACAACCTTCTGCCCGGTGCCTACGAGCATCGCTTACTGGAGGCGTTGCTGGAAGACGGCGCCATTGCGCCTGGACAGGTGGTGGTTGAGCTGTCGGAGCGTTATCCCGCGCTCGACATGGAAGAACTCAAACGCTCCCTGACCTGGCTGAAGCAGTCCGGTTTCCAGGTGGCGATTGATGATCTGGGCGCCGGCTATTCCGGGCTCAAACTCTGGTCCGAGGTTGAGCCTGATTACGTGAAGATCGATCGGCATTTCGTGCGTGATATCCATGAGGATCTGGTCAAGCGTGAGTTCGTGCGCTCGGTGATGCAGCTCTCCTCAAGGCTCAATTGCCGTGTTGTCGCGGAGGGCGTTGAGCGCAATGGCGAACTGGAACTGCTGCGAGACCTGGGAGTGCGCTATATCCAGGGGTTTCTTTTCGGTCGCCCGCGCAGCGTTGCCAATGCGAATCTGGAGCCACTCAAGGCAGTCAGCAGGATGCCGGAAAACGGCACTGTGAGCGCAGCGAGTCTGGTCCATCATCCGCCCACGCTGCATGGTGACAATACGCTGGAGGAAGCCTGGACGATGCTGCAGGCCCAGGCGGGTGTCTTTGCCCTGCCGGTGTTGGACGACGATGGCCGAGCGCTTGGGTTGATCCACAAATGGCAGATTCTTGAGGCGTTTGGGTCAACGTTTGGTCGGTCGCTGAACGAGAAGAAACCCGTTAAGCAGATGATGAAATCCGATGCGCTGCTCTTTGAGCACGACCAGCCACTGGAGGAGCTGAGCCGGCGCCTGACCGAGGATGAGGATGACTACCTGCGCCAGCATTTCCTGGTAACGCGTGACGGGTTCTACGAGGGCATGGGAGCAACCCGGGCATTGCTCAGGCGCATGACGGAACAGCGTATCGAGAAAGCCCGTTACGCCAATCCGCTGACCCTGCTGCCTGGCAATGTCCCGATCCACGAGGAGATCGGGTCCCGCCTCGCAGAGGGTGCCCCGTTTCTGATGATCTACTTTGATATCAACGCCTTCAAACCCCTCAATGACCATCTGGGCTTCAGAACAGGCGACCGCCTGATCGTCCTGCTCGGGAGGCTTCTACAGCAGTATTTCGGGAAGGAAGGCGATATGGTTGGCCATCTCGGCGGGGACGATTTCATCGTCTTCTGTGACGATATCGATCATACGGTCTGCAGCAGTACGGCCGTGATGGACACCTTCAATGCTGAGAGCCGTTCTGTGTACCGGGATGAAGACAGGTTCAGAGGCTTCGTCAGGGCAGAGGACAGAGGAGGACGTGTCTGTAATTGGCCCCTGGCGACGCTGGCGGCGGGTGTTATCCGTGTGTCTCCAGAGTCAGTGATGGATACAGAAGAGGTTGTCCATAGGGCCGCGGAAGCCAAAAAGGCCTCGAAGCCCGCTGAATGGTGCGACACCACTCCTGAACTCTGCCAGGTGAGCTGACAGATCGGAGCCTGGGGAGTCGCTACTGCTTGTCGGAACCCACGTGTTCGCGTATCAGCTCAGCCAGCTGCCTTGCGGGCTCCGATGGCCGGCCTGGGGCGCGATGCAGGGTGATCTCCACGGAGGGAAGCGCGGGGAGGCCGCTTTTCTCGTCCAGGGCCCTGAGTTGTGGATTGAGCATGTCACGGGTAATGAGTACCACGGCAAGCCCTGCCACGACGACGGGCATCAACCCCGTCATGGACTGGCTTGAGTAGGCAAGGCGCCAGTGCCGACCTGCAGAGCCCAGAGCGTATTCGGCTACCTCCCGGAAAACGTCTGCGCCGGGGCTGTACAGGGCCAGGGGCAGGGGGTCCACCAGCGACGGTTGCTGGTTGGCACCCACAGCCCAGACCAGGGGATCCCGGCGGATTACTTCGCCGCCCGGTGAGTGGGTCTGGCGGGTGACCACCGCGAGGTCCAGCTCCGAGGCCTGTACCTGTCTGGCCAGATCGGTACTGGCGCCACAGATCACCTTCAGCTGCATGGCGGGGTACATCTGATGGAAATAGGCCAGTGCGGGCGTGAGCAGAAACGCGTAGTCCTCGGGAATACCCAGGGTGAGACTCCCGGTGACCGTGCGCGCCTTCATATCGTTCAGCGCCTCGTTGTTGAGGGTCAGAAGCCGCCTTGCATGGCCAAGAAGCCTTTCTCCCTCGGGCGTGAAACGGATCCCCCGCCCCTCTTTCTCATGCAGTGTCACGTCGAGCATGGACTCAAGCCGGTGGAGCTGCATGCTCACCGTTGACTGGGTATAGCTGAGCCGTTCGGCAGCGGCCGTCACCGTTCCGGTGTCGGCCACGGCCAGGAATGTCTGCAGGAGGTTGAGGTCCAGTACGGGTGCTCTCATATATCACAAACCTTGATGGATTAATTCAAATAAAATTGTTTTTGTGATCATTATGCTGGCCATAGAGTGCTCCTGTCACTGAAAGGTTGTGAGAGGTCAAGGAGGTAGTTCATGCAGGTATTGAGCACTCAGAGAATGCCGTTGCCCGTCGGCCCGCTTGCGGGTCTGTTCGCTGTTGTGCTCTGGGCGTCAGCGCCGCTGTTGATTGATCTGGCGACGACCATTCCACCCCTGCGGCTGACCACGATTGCGCTGCTCGCGGGGTCGCTGGCTGCACTTCCTCTCAGCCTGGGGAAAAATTCCAAAGCGGAAATCCCGCCCGGCTTTGAAGCGATCATCTATGGGGTCATCCCGCTTCTGGTGCTGGGTGCTGTTGGTTCCTATCTGGTCGGGCTGGGAATGGCGCCGACGGCGGAAGGGGCATTGATCACCTACACCTGGCCGGTGATGTTCGTTCTGATCAGCCAGTGGTTCACCCATGGCCGGCTGTCGGGGCCGGTGCTGGGAGGAGCAGCCATTGCCTTTGGCGGCGCCGCACTGCTTCTGGCGCCGGATGCCCTGAGTGGCGGGCTTTCCGGCAATATGGCCGGGTATGCGTTCGCATTGATCGCCGGTTGCTGTTGGGCGCTTTACTCCTGGCTGTGCCAGAAAACACCCGTGACGCTAACTCCGTTCATGCCTACGATCTTTCTGATCGCGGCCATCGTGGCTGCCGCGATGGGGGTTGTGTTTGAGCCTGAAGTTGTTTCCCTTCCCTACAGCGGCATTGCCGCGGGCGCGGCCCTGGGGTTGGGACCCTACGGCGTTGCCATGGTTGCCTGGGATGTCGCCATCCGCAACGGACCCACAGGACTGGTGGGCAGTCTGGCCTACGGCGTCCCGGTTCTGGCGGCATTCTTTTTGGTGGTGGCGGGGGTTGCAGCCCCCAGCTGGGAACTGCCGGCGGCCGCTTTGCTGGTAATAATCGGCTCCATTGTCGCCCGAAAGGACACCTGAGCGGACCGGCGGCCAAGGGAGTCAACGGGCTCTGTAGTGCAGGGTGTAGGCGGTTACGAGCGCCGGTACACCCAATCCGACCCAGGAGAGAAGGTTCCAGATGCCTTCACCCATCAGCGCTGATGCCAGCCCGATGAGGCTCGCCAGCGCGATCCAGATGGGAGCTGCAAAGATCCTCCAGAGTGATCGGTGATTGCGGGTCGTGTTCTTATGGCTCATGAGGTTGCCGTAAGAGAGGGGGAGTTCGCTTCCCGGGAGTCGCGGATCTCGCTGGTAACGGGGCGCCGGCGGGAGGCCCAGAGATAGAGCCCGCTGCCTAGCACCACGATGGTGAGTACATCGAGTACCGCCCACAGGATCTTCAGCGGCAGCCCGCCGTAATCACCGAAATGCAGGGGGCCGGACAGGGCCAGGGTCTTCACGTACCAGGGCATTTCCCGCATGGCGGTGAACTCACCTGTGCGGGCACTGATCAGCGCCGGCGTGATCAGGTGCTGGGTCAGGGAGGTGTTGCCGTGCAGAAAGACCGCGTAATGGAAGTCCGTGGACCACATGCCGCCCGGGAAGGCCACGAACTGCAGCGTTTTATCCGGCGCGGCCTTAACGGCCTCGTTTACTGCTGAGTCCAGAGAGGCCATCTCCCCCGGGTCCGGCACGCTCTGGTCGTCGTAGCCCTGCGCCAGGTCCGCAAGCGACTGCTCCCGCCAGGTATCCAGTATCGGCGTTGACAGGGTATTGACCACCCCGGTCAGGGTCACGACGGCCAGCCAGGCGATAGTGATCACCCCCAGCAGATTATGGTAGTCCAGCCATTTGATGCGGCGCGTTTTGCTCTTTCGGACGGTGCCGAAATCCAGTTTCCGCATGAACGGCGCATAGAGCACTACCCCTGAAACGATGGCCAGGAACAGCAGGACGCCCATCGCACCCAGGAAGAGCATGCCGGGCAGTCCCAGGAACATGTCGGTATGCAGTTGCAGGATGAAATCCATGACGCCGTTTTCGTGAGCCGGGACAGTCTCGCCGCTGGTCCGGTCATAGGAGGCGAAGTGCATATCCCCGGCGGCTGCACCGGGGCTGGGGCCAGTAGTGACGTTGACCACTGGCCGCTCCTTGTCGAAGCTCATGAACAGCGGGGTGCCGCCCGGTTGGCTCTCCAGCGCGATCGACAGGATCCGGTCAAGTGGCAGCAACTCGCCATTGGGGTTCGCCGGTTGCCACTGCTGGGTATCCAGCGCCTCGTCGATCTCGTCGTGAAAGATCAACGGCAGCCCGGTGATGCAGAGCATCAGGATGAAGGCGGTGCAGATCAGGCTGGTCCATTTATGGATGCCTGACCAGACACGGATGGTTCGTTGCTGCATTGGGAACCGGGTCTCCTAGAAGTCGACGGTGGCTGACAGCATGAAGGTACGCGGAGCACCTACAGTCAGGTAACCCTGGCCCGGATACCCGCCTGCGGAGGCCCAGTAATCATGATCCGCCACGTTCTCGACCCGGGCCCGCACTGTCAGCAAACGGTCATCCCCCATGGGGACAAGGTAGCGGGCACCAATATCGAGCCGGGTCCAGGAGGGCACCTTCTGCTGGTTGTTGGAATCCGCATACTGTGAGCTGGTGTAGATAAGGCGGCTATCGAGCGCCAGGTCGGGCAGGGCGGGGACGTCGTACTTCAGGTTGAGGTTGGCCTGGGTGTCCGGAGAGCCGATGGCTTCGTTGCCATCCGCATCAGCATCCAGAAAACTGACGCCGCCCAGGAGGGTGAGGTTCTGGGTGGCCTTGCCATAACCGCTGAGTTCCAGGCCTGTATTGCTTTGGTCGTAAAGGACGCGGTAAATACTGTTATTGTCCAATCCGGCCGTCGGTTTTTCGCTGCGGTAGATGGAGACGTTCCCGCCCAAAGAGTTGCTCTCGTACTTGATGCCTAGCTCACTCTGGTTGGTGGTGTAGGGTTCAAGGGCTTCGCCCGGGTTTGCGACAGCTTGATTTCCAACAAACGATGGCGCGTTTTCTGTGTCTACGCCCTCAATGTAGTTTGCGTAGGTTGAAATGGTTTGGCTCAACTTATAGAGCACACCGAGAGTGGGTGTAATGAAGCTGTCGTCGTACTCGGTGTTTTCTGCTCCGGTGTTGTAGTCATAGCTGTAGTTTTCGATCCGTTGGTGCCTGGCGCCCAAAGTGATCAGCAGACGCTCATCCATCAGTGAAAGCTGATCGGCAAGCGCAATACTTTCTAGGTGTTTTTTTATTGTGAGCCCAGGGTTTCCAAGCTCACCGCCTGAGTAATTGTAGGCAGGCTTAGGTTCGCTGGTGGGCGCGTAGATGTTGCTGCTAACGCCATCTTGGACTCCTGCATAGGCATTCTTCGATTCGAAATCATGTACTGAGCCCACCAGGGTAACTTCGTGGCCGATACTGCCGGTTTTGAAGTTTGTTCGGAGCCCCATTTCGCCAGTTTTCACGGTGTCTTCGCGGGTATTGTCGAAAAGGTTGGCTTTATAGTCACCGTTGGGGTTATCCACCTTAGGGTTGGCGAAACTGGCTTCTTCCTCGCCCTGGCGCAGACCGAAAGCCAGCCAGCCGTTTATTGCCTCGTTGAAGTCGTATTCGCCCCGAACCGTCCCGAACACATCCTCTGATTCCGAGTAGGTCCAGGGCTGGCCGATGCTCTCGGAGGCGTCTGGCGCATCCGGGATAGCCAGTCCATCTTTGATCGTGATATTCGGCTGGCTGGCGTCCATCAGGTGATCCTGATATCCAAGGTCTGCAGACAGCCGCAGGTCATCGCCCTGGTAGTCGAGCCCGATGTGGGTCATGGAGAGTTCGCGGGATTCGCCGTCCACGGCCGTATCACCGTCACGGCGGGCCGCATTGACCCGTACCCCGTAGCGCCCGTCCTCGGAGCGTCGCGCCACATCCGCCGCCGCGTAGGCCTGCCCGCCGCTCTGGACACCCGTTGTCACCTGGGTGAGGGGATGATTCGGGGCACGTTTGGGCACCACATTCACGGCGCCACCGAGGCCACTGCCGCCCGGCGCTGCCCCCTTGAGGAAGGTGTTGGCACCACGGAAAACCTGCACCCGCTGGATGAACTCGGACGCCAGGTACTGCCGGGGCAGGAGGCCGTAAAGGCCGTTGTAGGTCATGTCGTCCGAGAAAACGGGCAGACCGCGCACCAGGTAGACCTGCTGGAAGTTCCCGAAACCCCGGGCGACACGTACGGCCGGATCATTAAGCAGCACGTCTCCGACACTGGCCGCCTGTTGGTCCTCGATCAGGAGTTCGGTGTAGTTGGTGAAGTTGTAGGGCGTTTCCATTACGTCCTGATTGCCGAGCAGCCCAACGCGGCCTCCCTCGGCCACCTGTCCTCCCGCAAAGGCGGGGCTCAGCCCCTCTTCCGAGGCATCGGCGCTGGCTTGGACTTCCAGTGTTGGCGCGGAAAAGGTTCTCTGGCTGGCCGTTCCCTCCTGGGCAATAACGGCGCCCGGAACGGTGCTTAGTAGGGCAATGCTGATCGAAAGCAGGCTTGGTCCCTGGCGGACATTCATGTGGTCACCCCATAACGAATTGGTAATGGGGCGGAACGTTAAACTAAATAATAAATATTCGCAACGGACAAATGTGTGCGAAAGAGTGGCAGTAGCACTATGTCGGGAGGGTCAGCGCCGCCGGGTCAGCTGGTCGATGATCCGCCTTGGCAGTGTCTCAAAGGCCGGCGTGATCGGCTCTTCGTAATTGCTGTGAATGACGCGACCCTGTTTGGGGCGTCGCTCGTGGGCGGCGTACTGTTCCAGGCGCTGGATCAGCTGTTCCTGGTGATGGAGCTCGCGCACGGCCAGACCTGACAGGGTCAGCGCGGTGGCGCCAAGCAGTAGGTTGAGAAGCATCATCATGGCGATCACCTGTATTCAACGCTGATTTCGGACTCGATGCCCCGTTCCGAGAGGGCTTCATCAAGCTCCGAAGTGAGCTGGCGGAACACGATGCGGCGGACGGTCTCGGGCATGTAGTCACCCACCAGGCGAGCGCCGGCCGACTCCCTGCGGGCCACCTCAATCGGGTTGAGCACGCGTACGGTCATCAGCATCTCCGGCGGTGGCAGCTCCGGGTCCGCCACCCGTGCCAGTGCATGTTCCACGCGGCGGCGCTGCTGTCGGAGACAGTACAGCGTCCAGCCACTCAGGCCCACCATGATCAGTAGCACCAGGGTCGTCAGAAGGGTCATCATCCGTTCTCCGTTGCTGCTCCCTGATCCGGTCCGAAGGGTTTCACCATCAGCAGCAGCCTTGGCAGCAGCGTCAGTGCGCCGAGCAGGGCGATCGCCATGGCAAGGCCTGTGAAGACCCCGAAGTAGATGGTCGGGATGAAGTTCGACAGGGCCAGGATCGAGAAGCCGACAATGATGGTCAGCGAGGTGTAGAGCATGGCGCGGCCGATGGTCTGGTGACTGCGGTGCATGGCGGCCTGGTAGTCGCCATCACGACGGATCTCCTCGCGGAAGCGGTAGATGTAGTGAATGGTGTCGTCCACGGCAATGCCCACCGTTATTGCGGCGACCGTAATGGTCATCATGTCCAGCGGAATGCCCATCAGCCCCATGATGCCCAGGACCGTGCCCGCGGCCAGAAGGTTGGGCACAATCGCCACCACCGCCACGCGCAGTGATCGGAACAGGACCAGGAACATGGCCATGATGGCCAGGAACACGGCGCCCAGTGTCTTGATCTGGGAGCTGAACAGGCTCTGCAGCATATTATTGTAAAGGACCGCCATGCCGGTGAGATTGACCTGTTCGTCCTCGAGGCCGATCTCGCCGGTCAGGTGTGAGCGGATGCGCTCGAACAGGGCGTCCCGGTTCAGCTCCGGTGAGGATTCGATCAGGCGGATGCTGAAGCGGGCCTCGCCGGTTTCCTCGTTGACGTAGGGATCCAGCAGCAGTCCCTGCAGGTCCTCGGGGAAGGCGCGGCCCATCAGCCCCAGCTGCAGCGGGTTCAGCTTGCCCTGATTGACGCGCTCCGCCAGCCGGATGGTGGTGGCCAGGGAGATCACCTTGCCCGTCTGGGGCTGCTCGTCCAGGAAATCATGAATGGTCTTGACCAGCTCAGCGCCATCGGTGCTGAAGAAACTGTCAATCTGCTCCCGCGGCTCACACTCAGGGTCCACGAAGGGATCGCAGTCCTCGATGGGCGCGCCGTCATTCTGCTCAAGACTGATGATCACATCCAGTGGCGTGGTGCCGCCGAGTTTCTGGTCGATCACGACCATTCCCTGGTGGATCTCGGTATCCGACTTGAAGTAGTCGATGAAACGGTTCTCCACCGACAGCCAGGACACACCCACGGCACAGACCACTGCCAATGCGGCACTGAAGGCCAGAATTGTGCCTCGGTAGTTATCGGTAACCCGGGCCAGGTACTCCGTGACCGGTGTGCGGTGCAGCGCACCTCCGGGCTGGGCAGCGCGCGGCAGCAGCATGAGCACCGCCGGCAGGACCAGAAAGACCACGGCATAGCCGATCAGGATGCCCACGGTCATCATAAGCCCGAAGTCGATCACCGGCCGGATTGAACTGAAAATCAGGGAACCGAACGCAACGACGGTGGTGATCACCATGTAGAAGCAGGGCCGGCCCATGGCGCTGACGGTTTCGGCTACCAGCTGGTAGCGGTTGGCGTCAGGCTGCACCTGCTGGTACTCACGATGGCGCACGATCAGGTGGATCGTCAGCGACATGGTGATGATCAGCAGCAGCGACACAAAATTCGAAGAGATAACGGTCACCGGCCAGTGCGTCCAGCCCAGGTAGCCCAGGGTGAGCCATACGGTAAGAGCGCAGCACAGCAGCGGCAGCAGCACCCAGCGCGGCTGGCGGAAGATGATGCCCAGCATCAGGATGATGAAAGCCAGGACGCCGAGACCGAAGGTCACCAGATCGCTCTCAACGAAAGCCATCATGTCGGCCACGATCATGGGCACGCCGCCCAGGTGGATGCGGGCCTGATCCCCGTAATTGGCAAGGACGTCGCGCACGTCCCGGATGATCCGGTCCTGCTGGGCGTTCAGGGCTTCCTTGCGCTGGCGATAGTCGGCCAGCACCTGTGAAAGCTCGCTTTCCTCGGCTTCAGAGAGCCCCTGGTCGCCTTCCTTCTGCTGGAGGGCGTCGCGCCGGTCGCGCAGCTCGTAATAGCGTTCGTCCGTGGGCAGCAGCAACTGGATGGCGGTGGTGGTACCGTCCTCGCTGACCAGCATGTTCTGGTAGAGCGGGTTCTCCATCAATGCCTTGCGGGCGGTATCCAGCGGCACATCATCCCCGTCCAGGGTCTTCATGTGCTTGCTCACGGTCATGAGCGTCATGTCCGGGCTGTGCAGCAGCGGCACGTTGAGGATGCTGTTGCTCTCATCAATGCCCTCAACGGCCATCAGATCGTCGCGCAGTTGCTCCAGCCGGTTGAGCGCGTCGTCGCTGAACAGCTCGCCTTCCGGCTGGTAGCTGACTACCAGGAAGTCATCCGTGGTCTCAAACCGCTGATAGGTCTGCTGGTAATACTCGAAGGACTCATCGCCCTCCATGACCAGGGTGTCCGGTGACGCATCGAGCCGGAACTGGTCCAGGCGCAATCCGGCTATCACGGCGGCGATGAGCACCAGGAGCAGGGTAAGCACTGGATGGGACAGAACGGTTCGATCGTAAAGATGGAAAAGTCGGTTACCCAAGGTACTACCTCTTTGATGGGT
>ENA-ORCO01000168-ORCO01000168.1-marine-metagenome-genome-assembly--contig:-NODE-168-length-46296-cov-4.593933_pt1 | contig 46296 bp, 39 predicted proteins | sample MGYA00248633_ERZ508508 | MGnify/ENA primary metagenome ERZ508508 (study PRJEB26179, sample SAMN06268845) | marine metagenome | isolation source: A23 P1 aerobic enrichment on pine of planktonic cells taken...
CCGCCGAACCCGAAAAAGACGTCCTCGAGTTCCTGCGCCGCCACGGGATGCAGTACGACCGCGACGCCGAGAAGGCCGCCGAGATGGAAGAGTGGCAGCGCGAAATCCTCGAGACTCTGCGCCGGGAGGCGTACTACTTCGCCCCGCAGAAGATGACGAAGGTGATGAACGAGGGGTGGGCCTGTGTCGCTCCCGACACGAAAGTATTCAGTACGGAAGGTCTCGTTCCGATGCGCGAGATTGTCGAAAACCAGGTGACGGTCTCCGACGGTGAGAAGCCCCGGAAGGTCTATGATTCGAACATCATCGACGCCCACGATACCGTGACCATCGAGACGCGACGTGGATTCGAACTCACCGGGTCGAACAATCATCGGATCAAACGAGCCGACGGTTCCTGGATCCGACTCGATGAACTATCTGCGGGTGACGAGATCGAGATCTCGGGCGGAAACGATGTCTGGCCTGAGGAACATGTCCGCATCGAGTGGGAAAATCCCACGCATGTTACGTTACAAGACGTTGCCGACGAGGCAGGTGTCTCGGTCTGGACCGTGATGCGATACCGGAAAACCGGCCGGGCCGAACGAGCCGATGCAATAGCGGATGCACTCGACCGATACGAAGGCCACGACCGTCGCACCGCGCAGCTCGACCCCATTCGTGTCCCGGACCGGGTTACCGATCAGTTCGGGCGATACCTCGGGCTCTTGGTTGGTGATGGACACGTTTCGACCGACTCTCGCCACGTCGGGTTTACCACCGCGAGCGAAACCCACGCGGAGGAGTTCGCGGGACTGACGAGTGAGCTGTTCGGAATCGATCCAACCGTCGAAAAACAAGGGTCGCGCTGGCGCGTCTACGCGTACTCAGAAGCCCTCAAATCGCTTCTCGTAGAAGAGATAGGTCTCCCAGTCGGGAACGCCGCTGCTGAAAAGACCGTTCCGGAACCAGTCCTACGCTCGCCACGTTCTGTCGTCGCAGAATTCCTCCGCGGACTGATGGATGCCGATGGGTACGCCGGTGAGCAGGGAGCGATCCTCAGCACGAAAAGCGAGACGATTGGCAAGACGGTGCAGCTACTGTTGACGAACTTTAATATCCTCACCCGGCGTCGAGAGCAGACCGACGGGTGCTATCACCTGCACATGACGGGGAAGTCGGCGAAACGCTTCGCCGATGAGATCGGATTCGGATACTCCGAGAAGGCTGAATCGCTTCGCACATATCTTGACGATCTCTCGTGGTTCGAGGAAGAGTCTTGGACCGATGAGGTCGTCTCGTTCTGCGAGGACAAAGGTCCCGTCTACGACATCTCCGTGGAAGAGACGCATCGCTATGCCGCCGCCGGCCTCGTCAACCACAATTCGAAGTGGGAGTCGACGATGATGGCGGGAGAAAACTTCGCCGGCGACGACGAGTTCGTCCTCTACGCCGACCACATGGCCCGCGTGCTCGGCTCGCCCGGGCTCAACCCCTACAAGCTCGGCCTCGAACTCTGGCAGTACATCGAGAACACCGAGAACCGGCGCGAGGTCGTCGAGCGCCTGCTCCGCGTCGACGGGATCACCTGGCGGAACTTCCACGACACCGTCGACTTCGACGGCGTCATGGAGACGATCAGGCCCGACCCGGTCGTCGCCCGCATCGACGCCGAGAGTCTCGACGATCTCGACCCTGACGACCCGCGAGTCGACGCCGAGGCGCTCGAACGCGCCCGCGAGGGAGCGATCGACGTGGCAAAATATCCCTGGAAGGTGCTGACCTACGCGGGGCTCGCCGAGCGCCACTACTCGCTGACCAAGCCCCAGAACCGCGGCTTCCTCGCCCGCATCGGTCAGGAGGAGTTAGAGCGTGTCTCGCGGTACATGTTCGACGACTCGCGGTACGGGTCGGTCGCGGAGGCGCTCGCGGACCTCGACTACACGCGCGGCTGGGACCGGATGCGCGAGATCCGCGAGAGCCACAACGACGTCACCTTCATCGACGAGTTCCTCAGCCAGGAGTTCGTCGACGACAACGACTACTTCACCTACGAGTACACCCAGTCGACCGGCGACTATCGGGCGACCTCGACGGATTACGAGGACGTGAAGAAGAAGCTGATGCTGCAGTTCACGAACTTCGGCAAGCCGACCGTCGTCGTCGAGGACGGCAACTACGACAACGCCGGCGAACTCCTGCTCGCCCACCAGTACAACGGCGTCATGCTCGATTTGAAGCAGGCGCGGGACACCCTCGAACGCGTGTTCGAACTGTGGGGCCGCCCCGTGAATCTCAAGACCATCGTCAAGGAGTTCGACGAGCACGACGTCGAGGTGGCCAAGCGCCGGGACCGCGAGCCCGAACCCGAAGAGGTCGGGCGGCTGATCCGCTACGACGGCGAGGAGGTGTCGATGCGCGAACTCGCCTGGGAAGACGTCGAGCACCTCGCGGCCGACGATATCGACTACGACACCAAGCCCGACGAGTGGCTGGCGTGACCCACGCAGACGCGTTCGTGTGTCGCGGTGAGAGTATTCAGGTCGCGAGAAAATCAGCAATCCTTAACAGTCGGTTTCTCGGAAGGTGATCAATAGATGACGGAAGGTAACGGGAACGCAACAGGGGTCGGGCGCAGTTCGCAGAGCGGTCAGCCGCGCGCGATGATCCACAAGAAGATCCTCGACGTGGCGGGCGACAACCCGGACGCGTCGCTCGAGCGGATCGCCGACGAAGTAAGCGGGGCCTCGGTGACGTTCGTCGAGCAAGTGCTCGACGAGTACGGCGACCCGGCCGACCAGGCGGTGGCCGCGAGCCAGACCGACGGCACCGGGTACGACAGCACCGACAGCGAGACGAACGGACACCAGCCGACAGCCGGTCCCGAGGACGCGACCGACGGTCAGGACTCCGACGAGAGCGACCACGATGACCGGCGAGAAGCGACACAGATGACCGCCGACCGCGACGAGGAGAGCACAGAGCAAGAGCCCGCGGAGTCGCCGACGGCGACGACGGAGACCGAGCCGGCACCCATCACGTCGCCGGACCAGCTCACGGAGAAACAGCAGGAGACGCTCCGTGCGGTCGCGGCGGAGCCGGACGCGACCCAGGAGGCGGTCGCGAACGCGCTCGGCGTGACCAGAGCGACCGTTTCGCGGCGACTGGGCGAAGTCGAGGGATTCGACTGGCAGTCGAGAGCCGAGTTCGTCGACCGCGTGTTCGACGGCTCCGTTACGGCCGGGGAATCGGACGAACGAACCGACGGTAGCGAGACCACCGCGGATGGGACCGAAGACGCCGCGACCCCCGCGAGTGGCGGAGCGTCCCCGGAGGCGATCGCGGATCTGCAGGCGCAAGTCGACGCTATCGAGACGCGACTGTCCGACGACGGCGATGGAGCCGACGAGAGCGACGGCGTCGACGCGGAACTGGTGCAGAAAGTCGTCCACGCGTGCATGGACGCCGAGTACGTCACCCAGGAGGAAGAACTGGAAGTCCTCGGCCTCTTCCTCGGAGACGAGACCGGCCACTGACGCGATCGTTTCCCGTCGCGAGCGGCGACTCAATTTGTGAGAACGAGCGGAAGTCGCCGCCTACGTGTCTTCTACATGTCCTTTTCGGCCGTATGCCCATCGATCACTTTCATCGCTCAAAACTGGAACTAGTCAGCTATACTGTGTAACTTGATCGGTTACATCCAGATACGAGCCAGTTATCAGACGTTCGTTCGCATTTTCAGACTCAGCAAAAGCCACAAGGTATTTATTAGGGTTCACGTATTATGGAATTACAGAACACGACGAACTCGTGTCAGGGTGGGCCGGAGCCGCGGGGGTATACGTCGCTTCGGACCATCGTGAGGTGAACTCAACGATGTCAGACGACAATACGATCGAACTGAATCGGCGTAGAGTACTGGGTGGACTAGTGACAGTCGGCGGCGCGGCGGCGGCCGCAGGTGCAGGGACGTTTGCACTTTTTAATGACACGGAAACTAGTACCGGGAATTCAGTGACTGCTGGTACACTGGACCTCACCGAAGGAGGATCCGATTTGTTGACCTTCAGTGAGAGCAATATCGCACCAACAGATACTGGTAGTGCCTATACCACTCTCCAAAACACTGGAAATACCGCTGGCAACTTGTCCATTAGTGTGACCGGAATTTCTAGCAATGAAGGTAGTGGAACTGAGTTCAATGATGGTGGTGACGGTGAACTGGACGATCAATTGGAACTCCAGCTATGGGTAGATACTGGGGATGACGGCACGTTCGACTCTTCCAGTGACATAGGGTTGGAGAATTCGACCGACACCACTTCTAGCTCAAGATCCTACTATACAGCATCTACCTTTAGTAACGTATCCTGGTCGGATGTCATTACTGGCTGGACTGGCACTGCCAGATTCTATGTTGACTGGGATTTCCCCGATTTAGGGAATACTAATAACAACGCCCAGGGTGACGACATCACTGTTGACTTCGAATTTGATCTGGTCCAACAGTAGGAAGTAAGGGAACGTTACCTCGGCAACCATTCTCAGATCGAGACGGGTCAGTTGGGAACCCAGTGGCGAAGGTTAGTATGAAAAGTGGGAAACTGAAAATGAGTCGTCGACGCTTCGTGGGCGGCATCGTGACCATCGGTGTCACCGGTGCAGCTGCCGGAGCCGGAACGATGGCGGCCTTTTCTGATTCCGAATCCAGTTCTGGGAACACCGTCCAGGCGGGAACTCTGAACCTCTCACTCAACGGTGGCGCGTCGTTCGCGTTCGACACGGCCCTCGCACCGACGGAGACGACCACCGACAGCGTGACGCTCGTCAGCGACGGGTCGATCGACGGATCGCTCGACGTCGACGTGAGCTACACGGAAAGCGACGGGGACACTGGCAGTCAGAACGCGACAGACGACGAAGTGGCCCAGAACCTGGAAGTACAGACGCTGGACTACGCTGGCAGCCGGACCGGGCAGATCAGCGGCGGGTCGACACCGACTCTCGCTGACCTCGCGAACAACGACCAGACCAGCGGTGAATCGACTGGCAACGACCTGATAAACCTCCCCGACCCCGGAAGCGGGACGGACTTCATCGTCGGCCTGCGCCTGAAAGACGTCGGCAACAAGTATCAGGGCGACGGGATTGCCATCACATTCGACTTCCACCTCAACCAGAATGACAGCCAGTGACCGGGCCGGAACCACTCGCGGGGGTGGCTGGCGATGAGCGGACGACTGCCGTCCCCGGAGAGTGTGGACTGGCGTCGCGTCGGGAGCGCCGCAGGGCTGGTACTGCTCGTGGGTATCGTCTTCCTGTTCGTCAGTATCGCCGTTCCGCAGGTCGCCGGAGCCGACCACAGTTACGTCGTCCAGTCCGACAGCATGTCCCCGGCGATCGGTGCCGGGTCTATCGTGTACGTGAACGACGTGTCGGCGGCCGATATCTCCGAACGGGACGTGATAACGTACCGGAGCGGGGCAGCGGGTTCGAGCCGAGTGACTCACCGCGTCGTGGGAGTCCTCGAGGAGAACGGCGAGCGACGCTTCAGGACGAAAGGCGACGCGAACGAAGACCCCGACCCAGAGCTGGTGTCGTCGTCGCAGGTCATCGGTAGAGTCGGGTTCCACGTCCCGTACGTCGGCTACGTCGTCTCGTTCGCGGGTACGCGACTGGGGCTCGCCGCGCTCGTCGTCGTCCCGGCGGTGGCGCTGCTGGTCTCTGAGTTGTGGGCGCTGTATCAGAGCGGGACGAATGGAGAACCGGAAGCACATGACACCGAGGGTGAACAGACGTGAGAAGGAAGGCGACGACTGCCGTGCTGGCTGTCGTGTTATTGATCGGTTCAGCCGTCGTCGCTGGCGCCACAGTTGCGGCGACAAGCGCATACTTTACAGATACAGAGACTTCGTCAGCATCGATTTCGGTGGCTACTGATTTCGGAGCGCCCGGTGACGCCGTTGCTTGGAACGATGCGGATGGAGATGGTGTATACGACGAAGGTGAGTCAACGTACACTGAAAGTGATCTGACGAAGAAAGGAAAAGGTGGACAGAACGAACTCAATTTCGCCGGACAAAACATCAGTTCGACGGAAAACATCACTCTCGAAATAAGTGGTAACGGGGGTATCAATCTGGCCGATTCCAAGATTGAGGTGGACGGTGATATCTTGATTACAACGAGCGGCGCCAAGGGAGATGTCGACTTGACTGATGCCCAGCTGATAGCAACTGGAAGTATTAAGATCGACGTAAATAATAATGCAGATATAACGCTGACAGGATCTACCTGTGACCCAGAGGCCGACATACCGAAGGGTAACAAGATCGGGCAGAATTCCTGCAGTCCGTCGTGACCCGACATACTGGAGATATGGAGGGACTCAATGATTGGACGACACCGTACCTACCCCCGATTCAGTTATCAAACCCGATATCTAGCCCCACCGGTTTATATGTGTTAGCCTATTCTGATCGATAATGGCAACAGCGGACGAGAACTGGCTTCACTTCGAGGACTCGCCCTTCTCGGAAGTGTCGTTCTCGCGGGTGTGGCTGTTAGCGGCGGCGACCTACGGCGTCGGGGACGTGGTCACGACGATCGCGCTTGTGTGGTTCAGCGAACTCACGACCGAGGCCAATCCAGTCATCCGCGAGGCGATCATGGCCTTCGGTGGCGGGGGCTTTCTCGCCCTGAAACTGCTCGTTCTCTACGGGTGTATCGGCATCAGTATCTGGGCCGGCAAGGGCGACAACGACCGGCTGATGTTCTACGGCCCGCCGCTGTTGCTCGCGCTCGTCGGCCTGTACACGACGCTGCACAACCTCAGTATCCTCTTCACGTTCGCGTGACCAGCGGCCCCGACGTCTCGACGCCGGTCAGTTCTCGCCCTCGGGCGCTCGTAGCTGGAACCCGACATCGAACGCGACGGTGTCGCTCTGAATCTCGTTGCCGGCCGCCTCGGCGACCCGATACTCGAAGGTGAGCGTCGCCGTCGCGTCCGCCTCGATCCCGGAGCCGATCGACTCGTTGGTCGCGGTCACGTCCGCGAGCGGGACGAACTCGTCGCCGCCGAACACCGTCGCCGTCTCGCCGTCCGCGTAGGTCACCGTGAGCCGAACCAGCAGGTGTTCCGAGAGCTCCCCCTCGCCCGGCGAGTCGTCGACTGCGGCCTCGGGGTCCGTGAGCCCGTTCTCCCGGTCGGTGACGGTGACGTTGATCACGGCCAGGTCAGCCGCCATCGTACCGGCGTTGCGGACCGCCCGTTCGCTCGCTCCGGACTGCCCGGGCACGACGTTCCCCGCTTGCATCAGCGTCGCGCTGTCGACGAACTCGAAGGTGACGTTCCCCGCGTCGTTCGGCGTCGTCGGGTCCGGCGGCGTCAGCGTCGGTGTGCTGTCGGGCGCTCCGTCGGGCGTCTGGACCCCCGGCGAACTGTCGCCGGTGCCGTCCAGCACGAACGTCCCGACACCGCCACCGACCAGAACCAGGAAGACGACGACCAGCAACAGGAACGCGCGCCGGCGGTCCCACCCGTCCTCCTCGGCTGGCACCTCCTCACCCGCGGCGTCAGCGGCCATCGCGGGCACCTCCCGTCGTCCGCTCGGGCGGGGGACTCGGCCGACTTCCTATCGACGGCCGATGGACTCCCGGCCCGTCCTGCCTCGCCGCGTCGGTAGTGGACACCCCATACACGCTCTGTCACCCTGATCGAACGGGCTGGCCCGCGGTCCCAGCCCGCCCCTCTGCCGACCGCTCCGACCCGGACGGACGCCTCCTCGACCGTACGGGCCGGGAATTCCCTCTAGTATCGGTAATTGCAGATTAAATAGATTGTCATCGTGCGAGACCGAACGCGTCGGGTCCACCGCGAGCCGGCGCGGCGGAGACGGATCGGGAGTGTGGGGGCAGTGGCGAACGGAGCGGGACGTTCACTCGAATCGCGAGAGCGCGTAGGCCGAGCAGTCGTGGTCGGTCGCGCCGTCGAGCGCGAGGTCGGCGAGCACCTCCCCGATGACGGGCGCGAACTTGTAGCCGCGTCCGGAGAGGCCGGCGGCGACCGCGACCCGGCCGGTGTCCGGCAGCGTGTCGAGGACGAACTGCATGTCCGGCGTGGTGGTGACCATCCCGGTGGTGAGTCGCAGCGGCGCGCCGGCCGCACCGGGGACGTGTGACTCGGCGAACGCGCGAAGCGGTCGCTCGTCGGCCTGTGTCGGTTCGACCACGTCGTCGGGCGCCGTCGGCCGGAAGTCGCCGCGACCGACTTTCAGCCCCGGCAAGTCGATCCCCGGGACGCCGTAGTAGTCCTCGCCGTCGACCGTCGCGACGAACGCCGGCGGGCGCTCGGCCGGATCGAGTCCCGCAACCGCGGCGCGACCCGGACCATCGGGACTCCCGCTCGGCCCGAACCACGCCGTCGCGTGGCGCTGCGGTTCGACGACCCCCGAGAGGGCGTCGACGGCCTCGGCGGCCCAGCCGCCCGCGGCGACGACGAGCGACTCGGCCGCGTAGACGTCCCGGTCGGTCTCGACGCGGACGCCGCTCTCGCTCGCGCTCCAGTCACAGACGCGTTCGCGCGCTCGCACTGTCGCGCCTGCGTCGATGGCCGCCGCGACGTGGGCCACGACGCCTCGTTCGGCGGCCAGGACCGCTCCCTCAGGCTGATAGACGACCTCGCACTCGGCGGGGAAGTCGTAGACCGGGAAGCGGTCGGCACAGTCCCCACCGGTCATAGCTTCGAACGCGAGGCCGTGGCGCTCGCAGGCCCGGCGCGCGCTGGCGACCGGGTCCTCGCCGGTTGGGCCGACCGCCAGCGACCCCGTCTCGGTCACGAGGTCGCGGCCGGTGGTCGCTTCGAGGTCGCGCCAGAGGTCCCGCGCCCGGTCGGCCAGCGCTGCCGTCGCGGGGTCGAGGTCGAGCGCGCGCTGGGCGAGTCGCGTCCGGCCGTGGGAGGACCCCTTCGCGTGTGGCACGTCGAAGCGTTCGATCCCGACCGCGTCCACCCCGCGTCGCGCCAGATGATAGGTCGCCGCGCTCCCGACGCCACCGACCCCCACCACGATCACGTCGTGGCGCTCGACGCTCCGTCTCATGCCCCGCCTTCGGCGCGCTGGCAGCATAGCGGTTCCGGCCTTCGCCCCCTCTCCGGACAGCGTTCGGCCGACCCGGTAGGACGGAATTACCGGAGACCGACGACGGACGGTCGGTAGCGATTTGGCGCCGCGAGCCGAGGTGACTCGCGTGACCGACACGTTCACCGTCTCGACGGGGCGCCGTCTCGAGACCCACGATATCACCGCCGAGGTCGCGGACGCGCTCCCGGCGGACGCCAGCGGTACCTGTACCGTCTTCGCCGCGCACACGACCGCCGGCGTGGTGGTCCAGGAGGCAGAGCGACGGCTCATGGCCGACATCGAGGACGCGCTCGCCTCGCTCGTCCCCGACGACGGGTGGCGCCACGACGAGATCGACGACAACGCCGACGCCCACGTCCGCGCGACCCTGCTCGGAGAACACGTCACCGTCCCCGTCTCGGACGGCGCGCTCGACCTCGGCACCTGGCAGTCGGTCCTGTTCGTCGAGTGCGACGGCCCGCGAGAACGGACCGTCCACGTCGTCTGCGAGTGACCGCGCGACTGTCGGCCTCCACACGCGACAGTCGGGTTCTGTGAGCGACGCCGTCCGTGGCGACTCAGTCGCGTTCGTAGCCGTCCAGGTCCGCGAACTCGTCGAGGGCTCTCGCGAGCAGGTCCTCGAGCGTCCGGACGCTCGCCTTCTCGGTCCGGTCGGGATTGGCGAGGACGCGGACGGACTGGCTGCCGAGGGAGACGAACCCCAGGTCGAGTTTGGTGGCGGTGGCGCGCAGGCCGAGGCCCGCGTCGGCCTTGCCGGCGGCTACGGCCCGCGCGGGGCTCTCGAAAGCGCGGGCGTTCAGGTCGAAGCCGGCGACGGCGTCGGTGACGACGTGCCGGTCGACGCCGCGCTTCTCGGCAAGATCCGCCAGCGCGTTGCTCAGGCTCGTCCGCAGCCCAGAGTCTGTCCCGCGGTTGACGAACGCCAGGTCCCGGTCGACCAGGTCCGCGAGACCGGTCACGTCTTGGGGGTTGTCGGCCGGGACGACCAGCCCCCACTCGCGGCTCCATCCGCCCAGGTCGACCGGTGAGCGGCCGGCGGCGGTGCCGTCTCCGTCGACTGTGACCGCCTCGTCCAGCGGGCCGGCGACGACGGCCACGTCTGGCACGCCCTCACGTAACTGGCGCAGGCCGCCGCGAGTGCCGCGGGCGAGGTATCTGGGTCGGTCGAGGCGGTCGAGGATCCGCGAGAGCGCGGGGTCGTCCTCGCCGACGCCGAGCAGCGTCGGCGGCCGCACGTCCGGCGAGAACAGTTCGACGGTGACCCGCTCGCCCGCGGTGAGCGCGTTCGTGTCGGCGGGCACGTCGACGACGCCGTCGGCCTCCGTCAGCGTCGTCGTCGCGCCGCTGCCCTTGTCGACCGGGTAGACGAGCGGGTCAGCGTCCCCGGAGTCAGCACCCGCATCACTCCCCTCGACGAGTCCGACTGCGAGCAGGCGTCGGCGCCCTTCCTCGGTGCGTTCGTCGACGGCCATCCGACCGGTGACGCTGGCGGTCCGGGGTTCGGGCAAGCCCGCGGCGTCGCGGAGCGCGGGCGCGACGAAGGTGCGGAAGATAGTCAGCGCCGAGACGGGATAGCCCGGCAGGCCGACGTAAGCCGCCGACCCGATCCGGCCGACGAGCATCGGCTTGCCCGGTTTGATCGCCACACCGTGGAGCAGCAGTTCGCCCCGGTCTTCGATGACGCGATACACGACGTCGACCGCGCTCGCGCTCGTCGACCCCGAGGTCAGGACCAGGTCACACTCCTCGGCGGCCTCGGTGAGGACGCGCTCCATCTCGGCCATGTCGTCGCCGACGTGGGGGTAGACCGCCGGGTCGCCGCCGGCCTCCGCGACCGCCGACGCGACGGTGTAGGTGTTCACGTCGTAGATCTGGCCGGCGCGACTGTCCAGGTCCCCGCCCGGCCGGACGAGTTCGTCGCCGGTCGAGACGATCCCAACTGTGGGAGCCGCGCGAACCGGCACCTCGTCGACGCCCAGCGCCGAGAGCAGGCCGATCTCGCGGGCCGTCAGGTGTCGGCCGGGCCCGAGCGCGCGCTCGCCGGCGGCGATGTCGGCGCCCGCGAGCATGACGTTCTCGCCGGGCGTCACCGCCGTCTCGACGGCGATACGGTCGCCCGCGGCGTCCTCGTCGTCGGCGCCGCCGTCACCGTTCCCGACTTCCCGCGTTCGCTCGACGATCACGACCGCGTCGGCGCCCTCGGGCATGACGGCCCCCGTCGATATCTCGACGGCCTCGCCGGGTTCGACGCTCACGTCGGGCGTCTCGCCGGCGTGGACGGTCCCGACGACGGGCAGGACGACGGGGTCGCCGTCGGTCGTCTCGCCCAGCGTCGGGCCGGTCGCGTCCGCGCCGTAGGTGTCGCGGGCCCGCACCGCGTAGCCGTCCATCGCCGCGCGGTCGAACCCCGGCACGTCCAGCGCCGCGTCGATCCGCTCTGCGAGGACGCGGCCGCTCGCCTCGTCGATCGGGACGCGCTCGGTGCCCGCCGAGAGGTCGAGGTCGGCGACCACCTCGTGGGCGCGGTCGGGGTCTGCGAGGTCGCGGAACTCCTTGCGTTCGCTCATAGCGGTCTCTCCGGCGCCGCGACGGTAACGGTTTCGCCGGCGGCCGCGCCCGCTGACTCGGCAGCCACGGTCACCCAGCCGTCGGCACGCGCGACGGTCGCCCGCGTCGCCGTCGCTGGCGTCGCGAGCGGTTCGACCGTCTGTGCCGCCGCGTCAAGCTCGTCGTCCGCCCTCTCTACGGCGACCGGCACCACCGTCTCGGTTCCGCGCTCGCTGTCGATCCGGGAGGTGAGCCGCCCGGTCGTCGTGGACGTCTCGACCGGGCCGCGGCCCGCGAGTCGCGAGACGGCGGGACCGGCCAGTGCGAGCGCGGCGGCGAGACAGCCGACGGGATGGCCCGGTAACACGACGACTGGCCGCTCGCGGACGACGGCGAACCCGGCCGTCCCGCCGGGGTCGAGCGCGACACCCCGAGCGTGGACCTCGCCGAGGTCGGCGAGGACGTCGTAGAGCCTGTCGCGCGACCCGGCGCCCGTCCCGCCGGTCGTGACGAGCAGGTCTTTCGTCAGGTCGCGCTCGACGGCCGCACGGAGCGCGTGCGGGTCCGTCTCGACGGCGTCGCGGTAGGTCACCTTCCCGCCCCACCGCTCGACCAGCGCCGAGAGCGTCCGGCCGTTCGTCTCGACCGCTTCGCCGGGGTCGGGGTCGCCGGCGACCAGTCCGTCGCCCGTCGGAACGATCCCGACCGCGGGGCGCTGGACCGCCTCGACCCGGGTCCGCCCCACCGTGACACAGAGGGCCGGATCCGAGGGGCGGAGCCGTCGGCCGGACTCGAAGACCGTCTCGCCGGCCTCGAACTCGCTGCCCGCCGGTTCGACGTTCGCCCCCGGTTCGACTGGCGCGGTGACCGAGACCCGTTCGTCGGTGTCGCTGACGGTTTCCAAGGCGGGGCTGTCGCGGTCGACGGCCGCGGCCGGGACCACGGCGTCGGTCCCCCCTGGGAGGTCGTCGCCCGCGTCGCCGGGGACGGCGTCGCCCTCGGCGTCGTGGGTCTCGCCGGTCGCGAGACCGAACTCGACGGGTCGGTCCGGGCTCGCGTCCCGTGTCGCCGCGGCGGCGACCGCAACCCCATCGACGGCCGCGCGGTCGTAGTGTGGCAGCGGTCGCCTCGCGGTGACCGGATTCGCCAGCGGTCGCTCGATGGCTGTCCCGACGGGCAGCGTCTCGGTGCGCTCGACGGTGCCGACGGTTTCGGCGATCCGGTCGCGAACGGCCGCAACCGCCCGTTCGCCCGCTCCCGTCGACGGCCGCCAGTCCGGTCCGGACTCGTCGTTCATGTGCTCGCTTTCGACGCCGCCGGCATAAACGGTGTGTCGGCCCCGACGACACGGCTGATCGTGACAGCGAGTGGCACGGAACGGACCGGACGCCGGGAGGGGTGTGGCGCGTGCGACGCCTGAGAACCGACCGCGGCCTTTTTCGCCTTCCCATCCTAACCCCCGTACATGTCAACGTTGCGTGACGCGTTACGGGACCTTCCGGACGCGGTCTTCGCCGATGTGCTGGAGAGCGAGGACGCGTATCTCCTCGTGATCGACCTGCCTGGCGCGAGCGCGTCGACGGTCGACGCGACGGTCGAGGGCAACCGCCTGACGATCGAGGCCCGGCGCGAGAAGTCGGTCCCGACGGAGTTCGACTACGTCGAGGAGGAGCGCTCGCTCTTTCTCGACGTGGAGTTGCCGCTGCCGCCGGGCGTGACCGGCGCCGGCGCTACCGGGTCGGTCGAACGCGGCGTCCTCGAACTCACCCTCCCCAAGGCCGAGGCCACGCCGGCAACGACGGTCCCTATCGACGAGTGAGTCGAGGAGGACGTCACTGGTGAACCCACGCGCGTACTGGCGGTTCGTGGTCGTCGTCCGTCGGTTCCTGCCCCTCCTGCTCGCATACGCCAGAGACCGCAACCGGTTTCTCTTCTTCGGGCGGAGCCGTCGGGTCACCTCCGATCAGCGCCGCAAGCGCGCTCGGACGCTGCTCGACACCCTCCTGACGCTCGGCCCGACGTTCATCAAACTCGGCCAGCTCCTCTCGACGCGGCCGGACATCCTGCCCCCCGAATACATCGACGAACTCGAGGAACTGCAGGACCGCGTCCCGCCCGCCGAGTGGGCGGCCGCACGCGAGGTCATCGAAGACGACCTCGGACCGGTCGACGACGTGTTCGACGACTTCGAGCGCGAGGCCATCAGCGGCGCGAGCCTCGGACAGGTGTACCGCGCACGTACCGAGAACGGGGCCGTCGCGGTCAAGGTCCGCCGCCCCGGGGTCAAGGACCTGGTCGAGGCGGACCTGCGAGTCATCCGCTGGTCGCTGCCGATCCTGATGTACTTCGTCGGCCAGGCGCGGGCGTTCTCGCTGGAGACGCTCGCCGACGAGTTCGACAAGACGATCCGCGAGGAGATGGACTACGGCCGCGAGGCCGAGATGTTAGAGGAGATCAAGGCCAACTTCGCCGACGACGACCGGATCCGTATCCCGAGCACGGACCCGCACCGCTCGACGTCGCGCGTGCTCACGATGGAGTACGTCCCCGGGACGAAGATCACCGACATCGACGACCTGGACGATCTGGCCGTCGACCGGACGAAACTCGCGGAGACGCTCCAGCGGGCCTACCTCCAGATGATAGTCGAGGACGGCGTCTTCCACGCCGACCCGCATCCCGGCAACCTGGCCGTCCAGGACGACGGGACGCTCGTCTTCTACGACTTCGGGATGAGCGGCTACGTCGACCCGTTCATCCAGGAGAAGATCGTCGACTTCTACGTCGCCGTCGCCGAACAGGACATCGACGGCATCCTCGACACGCTCGTCGAGATGGGGACGCTCTCCCCTACCGCCGACCGGAAGGTGATGAGCGAGGTCCTCGAACTGGCTATCGCCGACGCCCGCGGCGAGGACATCGAGCAGTACCGCGTCCAGCAGATCGTCCAGCAGGTCGAGGACACCATCTACGACTTCCCCTTCCGCCTGCCGGCGAACCTCGCGCTCGTCCTGCGGGTGGCCACCGTCGTCGAAGGAGTCTGTGTCACTCTCGACGGGGACTTCGACTTCATCGACGTCGCGACGACCTATCTCCGCGAGCAGGGGTATCTCGCCGACACCGCCCGCGAGTACGTCCGCGACCGGGCGACCGAGTTCTCGGATGCCGGCCGCTCGGCGGTCCGGATCCCCCCGAAACTGGAGGAGGTGCTGACGCTCGCCGGCAACGAGGACCTGCAGATCGAGGTGGACCTGCGCGACTCGCAGAACCTCCTCGGGCGGTTCACCCGGCGGCTCATCTACGGGCTCGTCCTCGCCAGCGGCGTTCTCTCGACGTCGTTCCTGTACGCCGTCGAGGAACAGCTCGCCGCCGCCGTGACCGCCGGGTTCACCGCCGTCGTCACGTTCCTGCTGGTCTACTCCTACCGGAAGCGCCGGGGCATCCGCGCCCAGCCGCAGTTCACCCGCCAGAGCATGCGCGAGCGCCGCGAGGACTGACCGGCGGCACGGGTCACCTCGCAGTCGCTGCGGTCCACGTTTTTCCCGCTCGCGGCCCACGCCCCTGCATGGACATCGAGCCGTTCGCGCTCGAGCGGTGGCTCGCGCGACACGAACACGACGCCGAAGTGAACCTCGGCGACAGCGGCGTCCGCCCGCTGGCCGCCGACCGGTTCGACCTCGACCCCGGAACGCTCGGCTACGTCGTCCCGACGAACGGCGACTCGGATCTGCGCCGGTCCATCGGCGCGCGCTACGACCGCTCGGCCGACGAGGTGCTGGTCACCTGCGGGACCCAGGAGGCGAACCTGCTCGCCGCGCTCTCCGTGCTCGACCGCGACGGGCACGCCGTCGTCGTGACGCCGACCTACCAGTCGCTACACTCGCTCCCGGCGGCTATCGGCGAGGTGACCCGCGTCGAACTCGCCGCGCCCGACTGGACGCTCGACCCGGACGCCGTCGCCGACGCGGTCCGGCCCGACACCGACCTCGTCGTGGTGAACAACCCGAACAACCCGACCGGGAACTACCACCCCCAGTCCACCATCGAGGAGGTGTACGAGATCGCCGCCGACGCTGACGCGCACCTGCTCTGTGACGAGGTGTACCGCCCGCTCGCGCCGCCCGACGAGCGCGTCGACCCGGTCGCGAGCATGGGCGAGCGGGGGATCAGCACCTGCGGGCTCTCGAAGGGGTGGGGCCTGCCGGGGTTGCGGATCGGCTGGCTGGCGGGACACGAGTCGGTCGTCGATGCGGCGTGGCGCTGGAAGGACTACACGACCATCGCGGCGCCCGCGGTCGGCCAGCACGTCGCGGGACAGGCGCTCGCCCACGAACCCGAACTGCTGGCCGAGAACCGCGCACACGCCAATGAGAACCGCGCGATGCTCGACTCGTTCGTCGCGGCACACGGCCTCGACTGGCACTCACCGGTCGGCGTGACGGGCTTCGTCTCGGTGCCCGAAGGGTTCGAGTCGGGGGAAGCGTTCGCGCTCAGACTCGTCGAGGAGGGAGTCGTGGTCGTCCCCGGCGAGACGTTCGGTCGGCCGGGGTACGTCAGGGTGGGTTTCGGCGTCGAGACGGCGACGCTTCGGGCCGGGCTGGACCGGATCGGTGCGGTGGTCGAGGCGAACGGGTGACGGTCCGGAGGAGCGGGTGACGGTTCGGAGCGCACGCGGCGCCCGGAACCGGGGCGTCAGGCGCGTTCCAAACGGTTTATACCGGTCGCTCGATAACGGCGCGGTATGGCAACGAAGCAGGTCGAAGTGCGCGACCTCGACGAGGGGAGCTACGTCATGATCGACGACGTGGCCTGCAAGATCTACGCGTACAGTACGGCGAAACCGGGCAAGCACGGCAGCGCGAAGGCACGCGTCGAGGCCACGGGCGTCTTCGACGGGAAGAAGCGAAACCTCTCCCAGCCTGTCGACGCCAAGATCCGCGTCCCGATCATCAACCGCAAACAGGGACAGGTCGTCTCCGTCGACGGCGACGAGGCCCAGGTCATGGACCTGGAGACGTTCGACACCTTCACGATCGCGCTTCCCGAGGACGTCTCGCTGTCGCCCGACGACGAGATCGAGTACCTCGAGATGGAGTCCCAGCGCAAGATCGTCTGATGTTCCCCGGCGCGGACGCCGACCCGGCCGACGCGGCGTACGTTCTCGTGGGCGCGCCGCTCGACGCCTCCACTTCCTTCGAGCCCGGTGCGCGATTCGGTCCGGATCGGGTCCGCCGCTACGCCGCCGCTTTCGATGACTACGACCACCATACCGACAGTCGCTTCACTGACCTCGCCGTCGCCGACCGCGGCGATTTCGGCCCGACCGCCGACACCGACGAGTACCTCACCTTCCTCGAAGGGACGCTCGCCGACGCTCGCGAGGACGGTGCAGTTCCGCTGGTGGTCGGCGGCGAGCACACCGTCACCGTGGCGGGCGTCCGCGCCGTCGACCCCGACGTGTTCGTCTGTCTCGACGCCCACCTCGACCTGCGGGAGTCCTACGCCGGCGACCCGCTGAGTCACGCGACGGTGACCCGCCACGCCCTCGACGTCGCCGACCGGGCCGTGATCCTGGGCGCGCGCACCGGGAGCGAGGCGGAGTGGGACCGGGCGAGCGAGGCGGACGTGCGCGTCGTCGCTCCCGCCGAGGTGGCCGACTGGGAACCCGACATCGGTGCCGACGAGTCGGCGTATCTCAGCGTCGATATCGACGGGTTCGACCCGGCGTACGCGCCCGGCACGGGGACGAAGGAACCGTTCGGTATCGAGCCCCGTGAGGGCCGGCGAGTGGTCCGCGCGGTCGCCCCGCACGCGGCGGGATTCGACGTGGTGGAGGTCAACGACCGCGACGACGGTCAGGCGGCGGTGCTGGCGGCGAAGCTCCTGCGAGCGTTTGTCTACGAGCACGCACCGGATCGATAGGTTGCGAGCGGTCGCACCGACTGTTTTACGTCGGCCGAGATACACGGTGCGGGCATGGACCGACTCTCGTCCTGTTACTTCTGTGGCGCCGCGCTGGACGCCACGCTCGAGGAACATCCGGTCGTCCCGTCGGCGCTCCACCCCGGGACGGACACCCAGAAGACGGTCGTCCTCTGTCGCACGTGCCAGCGGAAGCTCGACGCCGTCCTCGGCACCGTCGTCGACGCCGTCGAGGCCAACGCCGGTGACGTGACCGCCGGAGCCGGCGCGGACGAGTCGGTGAGTTCGGGGGCCTCGACGGATTCGGGGGACACGTCCGAGGGGGACATCGAATCGACGCTCGGCGACGACGAGGAGATCCTGACGCCGCTGGGCGAGGAGGAGCCGACAGCCGAGGAGGCTGCCGAGGCCTCGGAGATGGAGTTCGGCGACGACCGCGCGACCGGCGACGAGGCGGGTTCGGACGGCGACGCCGACGACGGCGATAGCCCGTCGAAGGCGCGCAAGTACACCCGTTCGCGAGGTGCCGGGTTCCGTAAGGAGGACGACGGCCCCTCAGAGACCGGCTCGCTCACGGGCGGTGCGTTCGACGACGATGACGGCGAGGACGACTCCGACGCCGGCTCGCTCACGGGCGACGCGTTCTCCGACGACGCCGGGGACGGTCGTACCGCCGGGTCGGCCTCGTCCGGCGGGGAGTCAGGCGATCCGTTCGCCGGCGGCTCGGCCGACGAGTCCCCCGAGAGCGGGACCGGAGCGTCCGGTTCCGCGAGCGGGTCCGACGGTCGGTCGAGCGGGGGGTCGTCGGCGGAAGGGTCGAGCGGCGGATCCGCCGACGGCGACGCGTCGAGTTCGGGCGGCGACGAGCACCGGGTCTCGATGAGCCGGCTGGAGAACACGAAGGTGATGCGCCTGCTGGAGAACCGGGAGTTCCCGGTCGACAAGGCGGAGTTCGTCACCGTCGCGGCCAACGCCTACCAGGTCTCCCAGAGCGACTGCGAGAAGGTGATCGACCTGGCGGTGGAGCACGACCTGCTCCGCGAGGAGAACGGCCAGCTCTACGACGGCGACGCCTGACACCGTCGCGACTTCGATTCTCGTCGGGAGGGATCAGCCGCAACCACTACGGTCCCGTCCGGCGAACCGCGAGCCATGGACCTCTCGACGCTGTGCGAACGGTACGGCGACCGACTGGCGCTCGACGACTACGCCGACGTGGACGCCAGCGCGAACGGACTGCAGGTCGGCCCCGACGAGAAACCGGTCGAGACCGTCGCGTTCGCCGTCGACGCCGTCGAGGCGACGATCGAGACCGCCGCGGAGCGCGACGCGGACGTGCTCGTCGCCCACCACGGGATCTCCTGGGGTGGCATCGATCGCGTGACCGGAACCGAGTACCGCCGGATCGCGCCTCTGGTCGAGCACGACGTGGCGCTGTACGCCGCGCACCTGCCCCTCGACGGTCACGCCGACCTCGGCAACGCGGCCGGCGTCGCCGACGCGCTCGGCCTCGTCGACCGCGAGCCGTTCGGCGAACTCGGTCCCGTCACGATCGGCCAGCGCGGCCGACTCGCCGACCCGGTCGAGCGGGGCGACCTCGCCGGGACGCTGATGGCCGAACTCGACACCGGCGGCCGCCCCGTCCCGGTGCTGGACTTCGGCCCCGAGACCGTCGAAGACGTGGCCGTCGTGACCGGTGCCGGCGCCGACTGGCTCGACGAGGCCGTCGCGGCCGATGCCGACGCCTTCGTCGTCGGCGAGGGCAAACACCGCGTCTACCACGAGGCCCGGGAGAACGACCTCAACGTCTACCTCGCCGGCCACTACGCGACCGAGACCTTCGGCGTGCGGGCGCTGCAGGACCTCGCTGAGGAGTGGGGCCTGGAGACGACGTACGTCGATCACCCGACCGGGCTGTGACCGCTCGACCAGTGTGACCGGATCCGCGTGCTGCGCGACAGCCGAGCGAACCGACCGCTGCTCACAGCCCGTGTGCCACTGTCTATCAGCCGACGCGTTCTTTGTGAATGGGTCGCACGACGATGGAGGCGGGCCAGAACCGGCGATCCGACGTATCCGATTGGAAACGTTTTAGCCCCGCGATCGGATAGGGTGGGCAATGAGTTACCGCATCGGACTCGTCGGCAAGCCCTCGGTGGGCAAGTCGACGCTGTTCAACGCCGCGACGATGAACGACGTGCCGGAGGGCGCGTATCCGTTCACGACGATCGACCCGAGCGTCGGCGAGGCGTACGTCCGCGTCGACTGCGCCGCCCCGGAGTTCGACCACTCCTGTACGCCCAACACCGGCTACTGCGAGGAGGGCGTCCGATTCGTCCCGACGAAGCTCGTGGACGTGGCCGGGCTCGTCCCCGGCGCCCACGAGGGCCGGGGCCTGGGAAACCAGTTCCTCTCGGACCTCAACGAGACGGACGTGCTGGTCCACGTCGTCGACTTCTCCGGCGAGACGGACATCGAGGGCGAGGCGACCGAGGACCACGACCCCCGGGAAGACATCGACTTCCTCGAGGAGGAGCTGGACATGTGGTACCTCGACATCCTGGAGAAGGGCATCGAGCGCTACCGCTCGGGCTATCACGGCCAGGACCGGGACATCGAGGTCGATCTGGCCGAGCAGATGAGCGCGTTCGGGACGAACGAGGACGAGATCAAACAGGTGATCCTCTCGCTCGGGCTCGAACTCGACCCCGACGAGTGGGAGGCCGAGGACCGGGAAGCGCTCGCCCGGGAGATCCGCCTGCGGACCAAGCCGATGGTCGTCGCCGCCAACAAGATGGACAAACCCGCCGCCCAGGCGAACTTCGACGAGATCACCGAGGAGTCGGCGTACGACCACCTCACCTTCGTCCCCGTCTCCGCTCACGCCGAGAAGGCGCTGAAGTCCGCCGACGAGCAGGGCGTCGTCGACTACCGGCCGGGCGATCCGGACTTCGAAATCGTCGGCGACCCCAGCGACGAGCAGGCGGCGGGGCTCGAACAGATCCGCGAGTTCGTCACCGAGTACGAGGGCACCGGCGTCCAGCGCGCGCTCGAGACCGCACTCTTCGACGTGCTCGACGCCATCGCCGTCTTCCCCGGCGCGGAGAAACCACAGGAGGACGGCACCTTCCTGCAGGACTGTTTCGTCCTCCCGGACGGCTCGACCGCGGAGGACTTCGCGTACTTCCTGCACACCGACATCGGCGAGGGGTTCCTCCACGCGACGGACGTGCGTTCGGGTCGGCAGGTCGCCGCAGACACCCGACTCGACCACCGCGACGTGGTCGAGATCACGACGACGAACTGAGCCGAAGTACCAGCCGCCGGAGCCGATCGATTCAAGAGACCGCGCGTTCTCCTGCCCATCATCGTGACAGCGCCGTCGTACGACGAGGTCGAGACCCACGACGACCTCGTGGCGTGGTCGCGCGCGTACTGCAAGGCAGTCCGCCGCGAGCGGCTGGTCGACGTGCGCTTCGACCTCGTCGAGTGGGAGGTCTCGACGCGCGCGAAACGGCGCGCCGCCGCGCTCAAGCGGCCGAAGATCCCCGAGGCCGAGGTCGGGACGCTCATCGACTGGGAGCGCGCCGAGGCGGCGGGCGGGCGCGTCGCCGACGGCCGCCCGTTCCCGGCGACCGTCTCGCTGACGTGGGGCGCCTTCGAGGCGTTCGACCCCGAGGAGTGGGAGTCGACGCTGCGCCACGAACTGATCCACCTCGAACAGTACCAGCGCTGCGGCACGACCGGCCACGGCCGGGCGTTCAAAACGCGAGCCCGAGAACTCGACACCGAGGTCCACTGCGAGACGTTCTCGGAGGCGAAGTACGTTATCCGGTGTGCGGCCTGCGACGCCCTCGTCGCCCGCCGCTACCGCGACTGCAAGCTCGTCCGGCGAGCCGAGGAGTACCGGTCGTCGTGTTGCGACGCCGCGCTGACGGTCGAGTAGCCCGTTGGCGGACCGAACGACGACGACCCGTCTCAGACCATCGCGCCGCGCCCCTCGTCGAGATGCTCCCGGGCGTAGGCGACCAACCGATCGGCGTACGACGAGAAGAGCGGACACCGTACGTCGGTGTCGGCGAGCGCCCGCCGCGTGTTCTCGTCAGCGTAGGTCGTCGGCTGGGAGAGATAGGGGAGCGCCGCGGGGTCGATCCCGAGCCCGTCGGCGACCCCGGGCAGTCGCTCGGTCGCGACGCGGGCGACCTTCGTGGTTCCGCGGACCGGGACGACCGGTCGGTCGGCCGCCCGGCCGAGCGTCCGGACGAGTTCCGGTATCGTCGGCGGATGGGGGTTACAGAGCTGATAGACCTCCCCCACGGAGTCCTCGCGCGCCGAGATCGCGGCCATCGCGTCGACCACGAAGTCGCGAGGGACCACGTTCAGTCGCGTCGCGGACGGTCGGAGCGGCACCGGCACGAACGCCACCGGCCACTGGCGGAGGATCAGTTTGAGGAGATAGTACGGCCCGTCGAACTTCCCCGTCTCGCCCGTCCGGCTGTCGCCGACGGCGATGGCCGGCCGATACACCGTGGCGGGGAACCCGTCCCGCATCTCCGCCTGCACGAGCCGCTCGGCCGCGAACTTGGTCGCCTCGTAGTGGTTGTGGAACGACTGGCCGACCGCCAGATCGCGGTGGGTGAACCGTCCGTCGTAGCGGCCGCTGACGTAGCAGGTGCTGACGTAGTGAAAGCGGTCGACGTCGGCGGCGAGCGCGAAGTCGAGGACGTGACGCGTCCCGTCGACGTTCACGCGCTCGGCGAGCGGGCGGGCGACGCCGAGGTCGTAGACGGCCGCGAGGTGGTAGACGACGCGGGCGGCCCGGCGGAGCCGCTCGTAGTCGTCGACCGCGAGTTCGGGGTCGGTGATGTCGCCTTCGACCAGTCTGACCCGGTCGCGGGGGACGCCGGCGGCGTCGGCCGACGTGGCGGCGCGCCGGGCGGCCGACTCGCGGTACTGCGCCTGGACGAGACAGACCACCGGCTCGTCGCTCCGTTCGAGCAGTCGCTCGACGAGCGCCGACCCGAGGAACCCGGGGAAGCCGGTCAGCAGTCGCACGGTCACTCCCCCCACGGCCCGGGGAGCGAGCGGTCGCGGAGCCAGCGGAGCGGAGCGAGCGACGCGGTCGCGGCCGCGGCGGCGAGGCGGTTCGGGACCGCGTCGGGGACGGCCAGGGGGTGGCCGCGCTGGGTCACGACCGTCCGCGAGTCGGTGTAGTCGCGGATCCCCTCGCGCCCGTGGCGGCGACCGACGCCCGAGTCGCCGACGCCGCCCATCGGCGCGTCCGTCGAGGCCCACATCGCCCGGTAGCCGTCGTTGACCGAGACCGTCCCGGCGTCGATCCGGCGAGCGACGCGCTCGCCCCGTTCGGCGTCGCCGGTCCACACGCTCGCGTGGAGGCCGTAGTCGGAGTCGTTGGCTCGCTCGACAGCCTCGTCGACGCCGTCGACGGGGACGAGCGAGACGACGGGGCCGAACGTCTCCTGGTTCGCCGCGGTCGCCCCTTCCGGCAGGCCGGTCAGCACCGTCGGCTCGTAGGCCCACGGCCCCACGTCTTCCCGGCGCTTCCCGCCGGTCTCGACGGTCGCGCCGCGCTCGCGGGCGTCGGCGACGTGCGACTCGACGGTGTCGAGCTGGCCCTCGCCGATCAGCGACCCCACGTCCGGTCCCCAGTCGAGCCCGACGCCGAGGGACTGGCGCTCCGTCGCGGCGACGAACCGCTCGCGGAACGCCTCGAACCGGGAGCGGTCGACGTAGACGCGCTCGGTCGCGATGCAGAGCTGGCCGGCGTTGGCGTAGCAGCCGTCGACGAGCCCGCGGACCGTCTTCGAGAGGTCGGCGTCGTCGAGCACGACGGCGGGGTTCTTCCCGCCGAGTTCGAGCGAGGCGTCGATCAGGTGCTCGCCGGCCAGCGCCGCGACCTCGCGACCGACCGCGGTGGACCCGGTGAACCGGAGGTGGTCGACCCGCGAGATCAGCGGTTCGCCGAGCCGCTCGCCGTCGCCGGTGACGACCTGCAGGACATCGTCTGGCAGCCCCGCGGCTTCGAGCAGTTCGACCGCCCGCAACGCGGAGAACGGCGTCGCTTCGGCCGGCTTGAGGACGGCGGCGTTGCCGGCCAGCAGCGCGGGCAACAGGTCCGAGACGGCGAGCGTGAGCGGGTAGTTCCACGGCGCGATACAGCCGACGACGCCGACGGGGTCGGCGTGTTCCACGGCGCGGGTGAACCCCGGCATCACGCCCGTCCGCCGCGTCGATCGGATGTGGCCGGGGCCCTCGCGGGCGTAGTAGTCGGCCGTGACCGCGATGTCGAGGACCTCTTCGAGCGCGTCGAACCGCGCCTTGCCCGTTTCGACCTGGACGATATCGAGCAGGTCCGCGCGGTTCGCGGTCACCGCGTCGGCGAACCGCCGGAGGACGTCGGCGCGCTCGGCGACGGGCGTCGCGGCCCACTCCGCCTGGGCCGCCCGCGCTCGTTCGACCGCGGCCGCCACGTCCTCGGCCGTGCACGACGGGACGGTGCCGACGGACTCGCCAGTGATCGGCGAGCGAACGTCGAGCGGGGCAGGCTCGTCGACCGTCGTGACGCCGGTCAGGAGCCGTGTCCGGCGCTCGTCCGGCAGGATCGACGCGACCTTCGAGGGAGCCATGCCGGGACCAAGGCTGCCACCCATTTCGGTGTTTCCCGCGAGCGCGGCGCTCGCGGGCCGTCCGCCACCGTCGACGGGCCGCTCGGGCGCGTTCGGCGATCCGAGGTCCGGATCGCGGCCTTGAAGCGCGCGGGCGGCCGACGGTGGAGCAATGACCGACGAGACGCCGCGCGAGACGTTCGAACACGACCCGATCGGCCACGCGGAGGCGCGAGCCGGCATGACCGTCGGCGAACTCGCCGACGAGTACGGCGACGCCGGCATCGGTGCGAGCGCCGTACACGAGGCCGTCGACGTGTACGCCGAGATGCTCGGCGACGGCGACGTGACCAACTTCTTCGGCCTCGCGGGCGCGATGGTGCCGACCGGGATGCGCCGCATCGTCGCCGACCTGATCCGGGACGGGCACATCGACGCGCTCGTGACGACCGGCGCGAACCTCACGCACGACGCCATCGAGGCCATCGGCGGCAAACACCACCACGGCGAGGTCCACGCCGAGGGCAAGACCGAGCGCGAGCACGACGAGCGCCTGCGCGACGAGGGCGTCGACCGCATCTACAACGTCTATCTCCCCCAGGAGCACTTCGCGCTGTTCGAGGGCCACCTCCGCGACGAAGTGTTCCCGGCGCTCGAAGCCGAATGCGAAGACGAGGGCGCCGTCAGTATCCGGCGGTTCACCGAGGAACTCGGCCGGGCGAACGCAGACGCGAACGACGCGAAGGACGTGGCCGAGGGCGCCGGCGTCGCCGCGGCCGCCTACGAGCACGACGTGCCGATCTACTGCCCGGCGGTGCAGGACTCCGTGCTGGGGCTGCAGGCGTGGATGTACTCCCAGACGAGCGAGTTCACGCTGGACGCCCTGTCCGATATGACGACCATCACCGATCAGGCGTTCGACGCCGAGAAGGCGGGGGCGATGGTCGTCGGCGGCGGCGTCCCGAAGAACTACACGCTCCAGACGATGCTCGTCGCGCCCGACGCCTACGACTACGCCGTCCAGTTGACGATGGACACCCCCGAGACGGGCGGGCTCTCGGGCGCGACGCTCGACGAGGCCCGCTCGTGGGGGAAACTGGAGAAGGCCGCCCGCAACGCCTCCGTCTACGCCGACGCGACGATCACGCTCCCGCTCGTCGTCGCCGCCGCCCGCGAGCGGATCGCCGGCGCCGAAGGCGACAGCTAACCGGCACGCGCCCGACCCGTACACGACCGTTACTCGCCCGTTCGACAGTGTACTCGGTCGGTTCACCGATCCCCTAACGATTTACTCGCGATTTAATAATTAATTCTATGCGGTCGTTTAGCAAACGAACGGAGGATATAGCACCTTTATCACGACCGAATGTGATCGATCGGGTACGATGTCACAACACGGGACGGCAATCGAGTCGCCGACCGCGGCGCTCGGGGACCCCCGAGCGGCGGACAACGTCGAGTACGACCCGTCGTTCGCGTCGTTGCGCGAGCACTCGGCCGACCTGGAGACGACGACGGAGTACGGTTCGCCGTCGTACGCGAGCGAGCACCGGTCGCGCAACGCCGACCGGACGGAGAACGCGCTCGACCACGACTTCGGTCCCGCCGACTACGGCCACGTCGAGACGGCCGTCGACGCCGCCACCGACCGCGAGATGGTCTGTCTGGACCGGCAGCTGGGTCGCCATCCGGACAACACCTACGTCTGTCGCTACTACGTCCCGGCGGAGTACAGTCGCATCGCGCTGGCGTGGGCCAAGCTCTTCGAACCCGCGCCCGCCGACGCCGACCCGGACTTCGTGACGGTCCAGGTCCCGGACGCCGACGAGGTCGCCGTCCGCGTGCTCCCCGAGGAGGGGTTCACCGCCGTCCTCGGCACCGACTACACCGGCGAGGCCAAGAAGTCGTTCCTGCGGCTGTTCATGTTCGACGCCAAGCGCCAGGGCGGGCTCGGCCTCCACGCCGGCACCAAGCGCGTCCGACTCCAGCCGGGCGAGGACGGGGCGTCCGCGACCGGTGACGGCGACGGCGACCTGGAGACGGTCGGCCAGGTCTTCCTCGGGCTCTCGGGCACCGGCAAGTCCACGCTCACCGCGCACGACCTGGGGCTGGACGACCCGGAGGACGCGACGATGCTCCAGGACGACGTCTGCGCACTGCGACCGGACGGGACCGTCGCCGGCAGCGAGGGCGAGGGGCTGTTCATCAAGACCATCGGGCTCGACCCCGACGAGCAGCCGGACCTCCACGAGGCCGCGACACACGAGTCCGCGGTTCTGGACAACGTCGACGTCGCCGACGACGGGACGGTCGACTTCGACAGCGACGCCTACACCGCCAACGCCCGCGCGGTCGTGCTGCGCGAGCACCTCCCCTCGGCCGACGAAGAGATCGACCTCCCCTCGGTCGACCAGGTGTTTTTCATCACCCGCAACCCCGCGATGCCGCCGCTGGCGAAGCTCTCGCCCGAGGAGGCGGCCGCGGCGTTCATGCTCGGCGAGTCGGTCCAGACGAGCGCCGGCGACCCCGACAGCGCCGGCGAGGCCATCCGCGTCGTCGGTACGAACCCCTTCATCGTCGGCAGCGAGGGCGAGGAGGGCAACCGGTTCCGCGACCTCGTCGCCGACCTCGACGCCGACGCGTACCTCCTCAACACCGGGACCGTCGGCGACCGCGACGTCGGCGTCGACGACACCGTGACCCTGCTCCGCGCCGTCAGTCGCGGTCGCGTCGAGTGGACCGACGACCCGACGACCGGCCTGACCGTCCCCGGCAGCGTTCCGGGGCTCGACGCGAGCAGGTTCGACGTGGGCGACGCGCTCGACGACGCGGACGAGCGCATCGCCGACCTGCGCGCGGAGCGCCGCGAGTACCTCGCGGCGTTCGACGATCTCGACGAGGCGATCCGAAACGCGGTCTACTGATACGGATCGCGCCGGAGCGACGGGCGATCGGGGAGGGCCGAGCGTCGGCGGGGATCAGACTTCCTGGGCTCGTTCCCTGGAGACTTCGGCGATACCGCTGTTCGTCGAGCAGGTCGGACAGGCGTGGACCTCGCCGCCTTCGTCGGCGAAGACGCGCGCGAACTGTTCCGAGACGTGCGTGTCGCAGTGGGCGCAGGCTGGCATGGGTGTGGATCCCGGACTGTCGTCCGTTCGAAAACAGGTCGCGAGTCTTACAAGGGCGTTTTCCGACCTGGGACCCAATTTCCCCCGAATTGCGGTCGGAATCCGACTCAGAAGGGGTATCACCGGGTGTGATAGTCCGTGCGTTCGTCCCTCTGGCGGTGACACGGATCTGTCAGGCGCGTCGGCCCGTCGCCGTCAGGCGTCGCCGCGGGCGCGGTCGACGAACGCCACCGGACGCATCGTTCGGGCCATCGGTCAGCGGTCGGCGGTGAGGACCGGCGCCGGCCCGGAGCGGTCGACGCCGACCGGTCGGTCGAACGTCTCCAGCACCCCGCGGTTCGTGGCGACGTGGTCGGAGATCCCCGGGACTGCGACCCGGCCGCCGGCGAGCGCGAGGAAGACGAGCAGCTGGTCGGCGAGGTGGACGTCGACCGCGGCGCCGCCCCCGCGGAAGCGCCGGACCTGGTCGGTGACCTCGGAGACGACTTCCTCGGCCGGCTTGCCTGGCGCGCCGTACGCGTCGAAGCCGGCCAGCGGTCGCCGCGACCCCGTCCCAGTGCCGTCGGTGCTCGCGCCGTCGGTCCCCATCGGAGCGCCGTCGAGGCGGACGACCACGGCGGAGCCCGGACTGTCGCTGGCGACGTACGCCGTCCGGTGTTCGACGGTCTCGATCCCGAGCCCGTGGAGGGCGTCGGTCGCGGCGTCGGCCTGGCGCTCGGCCACCTCGGCGTCGGTCAGGTCCGTCGCCGCCTTCGAGTAGACGCGGGCGCTCGTCGGCTCCAGCGGGGCGTCGAGGACGACCGGGGAGAGCTCCGAGGGCCACAGAGACAGGGTCGCGCGGCCGCCGCCGGCGGGGTAGAAGCCGGTCCGGTCGAGTTCGACGACGGCCGCGAGGCCGAACTGGCGGAGCAGGGGGAGTTTGACCGCGCGGAGGTAGGCCAGCGGCGGCGACCACGTCACGTCGGTCCCGCCCGTCGCCGTGACCGAAACGGGCTCGTCGATCGCCGCCGCCAGCGGTAACAGCGTGTCGAACAGCAGTGTGAGGCTCCCGGCGGTTCCAATGTCGGCCTCGTAGCGGCCGCCGGAGACGGGCCCGGGTTCGAAGGTGACCGTCTCCGAACCCAGTTCGGCGCCCTCGACCTCGGCGCCGGCGACGGCCGCGGCGGTTTCGACGGCGGCGAGGTGTTGGGACTTCAATCCGGGGTCCGGTCGGTCGCCCCGCACCGCGTCGATCTCGACGGGCTCGCCGTCGAGCATCGAGAGCGCGAGCGCGCTCCTGAGCAGTTGGCCGCCCCCGCCGCTCCCGTCCACGTCCAGCATGCGCGGTCGTAGCCCCGCCGCGGGCATAGCTCTCCCGGTGGCCACGGTCTGCGGCCCGCCCGGACGGGGCGCCACAGCCGAGCGGTCGCACCGCTCGGGAGTTCACTGCTCGGGGAAACGCACCGACCGCCTGGAAGCCTGACAGTACCGGTGCGGTCGGTGCGGATGTCGGTACGAGGTCGAAACTCCGCGGGTCGTTACTCCGTGCGGCTCTGGACCATTCGCTCGACGCGGCCGACGAGCGTGTCGCTGCCCGTCGCGCGCTCGACCATGTCGCTCATCTTCGTCTGTTCGAAGTAGCTGGCGAACGCGAGGATCGTCGGCGGCCAGAGCCCGACGAACAGGCCCTGCTGCTTGTCGCCCCGGGCGTAGAAAAAGAACCACGACAGCACGACCGACCCCGCCGCGAGGATCACCGCCGGGTCCGTTCCTGTGTCTCCGGCCGCCTGCATCGCCTCTTGCTGTTGGTCTTGAGTTGCCATGCAGGCACGCTTGCGCCGGCACGGGCTTAGTTAGCCGCCGGGTAGCCGACGAAAGCCGAACGTATCGCTCCCGCCGGCGCGACAGGCCGAGCTTACGTCGGGAAACGCGACCATACGCGCCGACCGCGCGACGGCCCTGGCGCCGCTCGCTGTGGAAACCCACTTCCCGTCCGGCCGCGTAGGCCCGCCCGGCCGATGACGACCCGCGGTTCAGAGCCGGCCTGACGACCCGGCCGTGACGACCCCTATGAGTTCCGAGGCCAGCCTTCTGTCCAGGCGTCGGATCGAACGACGAGCGCACCGGATCGCTCGCGCGACGCTACCACTCCCCACAGACGTATCTCCGACCAGTTACTACTGTGATCAGTATGGCGTCCTCACATGCCACGGCGACCGGTTCCGGACAACACACGTCAGCACGGAACACCCGACTCAGACTGTGGAACAGCGTCATGGCGGTCCTGCACTTCCTGCAGGGGGTGGCGATGGTCGTCCTGGCCGAGGGCGTCCTGTGGCCGATCACTCGCACGAGGTACGGGTTCGACCCCGGAACCGAGACGATCTTCCCGGAGACCGTGTCGTTCGTCGACGCCAACCTCCCGCTGCTCGTGGCCGGATTTCTGTTCATCTCCGCGCTCGCACACGCCAGTATCGCGACCGTCCTGTACGACAGGTACGTACGGTACCTGGACAGGGGGATGAACCCCTACCGCTGGTACGAGTACTCCGTGAGCGCGTCGCTGATGATCGTCGTGATCGCCGTGCTGTCCGGCGTCTGGGACCTCGGGACGCTTCTCGCCCTGTTCGGGCTCGTCGCGGTGATGAACCTCTCCGGACTCCTCATGGAGCAGCGCAACGAGTCGACCGCCGACACCGACTGGACGCCCTACTGGGTGGGCACGCTCGCGGGGATCGTTCCCTGGGTCGTCATCGCGATCACGTTCGTCGGCACGGTGACGGCCAGCGGGGGCGAGTTCCCCGAGTTCGTCATCTACATCTACGTCTCGATCTTCGTCTTCTTCAACCTCTTCGCGGTGAACATGGCCCTGCAGTATCTGGAAGTCTCGCGTTGGAAGAAGTACCTTTTCGGGGAGAAAACATACATCCTGCTGAGTCTGGTTGCCAAGTCCGCCCTCGCGTGGCAGGTGTACTTCGGCACGCTGAACTCCCCGATCTAACGGGGCGTGAGAAACTGGAGCGTCGGCCGCTCAGCGGGCGCGGAACGCCCGGACCGTGTCGCGCTTGACGTCGCGTCGCTCGACCTGTTCGAAGCCCAGACCGCCGAATATCTCGCCCCAGTCGCGGTAGTACAGCGGGAACTCGTCGCGGACGTAGTTCACGTCGGGCGCTTCCTCGCGCTCCTCGCGTTCGGCGTCGGCGGCGGCCTCCTCGATCTCGGCCGTGACCAGTACCTCGCGGGTGATCCGCGCGATCTCCTCGAAGACCCACTCCGTGTCGGGGTGGATGTGCTGGAGCGTCTCGACGGAGTAGACGGCGTCGAAGGCGTCGTCGTCGAAGTCGCCGATCACGTCCTCGATAGCCGCGGCGTGGAAGGTGCCCGCCTCCCGGAGGTCGGGGTACTGCTCGGCCATCACGTCGAAGGCGTCGGCGTTGAGTTCGACGCCCGAGAGGTCGGTGAACCCCCCCTCGAACAGGTGGGCGAGGTGGCGCCCGGAGCTACAGCCCAGCTCCAGCACCGACGCGTCGCGCGCGAGGTGCTGACGCAGAACATCGCGGACCGACTCGCTCGTCTCGTCGGGACCGTAGTGGGCGTAGTACGCCGGCGAGTACTCGCCGGACCGCTCCGCCCACTGGCGCCGAACGTCGTGAGAATCCACACCGCCACTCCGAGGGGGAGACGTATCAACTCGTCGGGCCGCTCGTTCGGCCCGAGCCGACCGCCACCGCCGGCGACGGAGCGAATCGTGCGAAACTGTCACGCGGACAGAGCTGTGGAACCCACGGAAGGACGACCTCGTTGTGCCGTATCGGTCACGATCCAGAGCGGAACGGTCCTATCTGAAGTTTCGTCTATTTTCCGCTACTCAGAAACACATTGTCCACCAGAAGGAAGCATTAGAAAACGAATGCGGAATACTTATGCGTAGACCAGACGTTCGTCTATTCGCAATGGCAAACGGTAAGGTCGACTTCTTTAACGACACTGGCGGTTACGGCTTCATCGACACCGAGGACTCTGACGACGACGTTTTCTTCCACATGGAGGACGTTGGCGGTGAGGATCTGACGGAAGGTACCGAGATCGACTTCGAGATCGAAGACGCCCCCAAGGGCCCGCGCGCGACGAACGTCGTCCGCGCCTAACTGAGGTTCGACTCGTCGCCTGACGGCGACGGACGCATCTCGATTCTACCGACGGCTTCCCCGACGAGCGACCGCGCTCGTACGGCGGTCCGCCCGCTCGCCGCGGAGCGGCGTGTTTCTTTACCGGGCGGCCTCTCGAACGGGTATGAGCAGCGACGGCGACGGGCCGCCGGACGGCACCCGCGAGCGGGTGCGCTTCTACCTCCTCGACCACCGGACCCCGCTCGGGAAGGTCATCGATATCGGCCTGCTCGCGCTGAACCTGGTGTTCGTCGGTGTCTTCGTCGCACAGACGTATTCCCTCGGTGAGGCGATCGGCGACCGCCTCTGGACGATCGAAGTTCTCGTCGCGCTCGTCTTCGCGGTCGAGTACGTCCTGCGCCTCTACGGCGCCGAGAACCGGCTGGCGGAGTTCACCAACCCGTACACTGTGGTCGACCTGCTGTCGGTGCTCCCGACCGTCCTCGTGATACTCTATCCGGTTCCGGCGGTGGTGCTGAACGCCGGGTTCCTGCGGGTGCTCCGCGTGCTCCGCGTGTTGCGGTTCTATCGGTTCACGCGCGACGAGGAGTTCTTCTTCGGCACCGTCTCGGCGGGCGCGTTGCGGGCGATGAAGCTCCTGTTGACGGTGCTGGTCGTCCTGTTCGTCTCCGCGGGCATGTTCTACACGGCCGAGCACCGCGCCAATCCGACCGTCGAGCAGTTCGGCGACGCCTTCTACTACGTCGTTATCACCCTCTCGACCGTCGGATTCGGCGACATCGTCCCGGTGACGCGGGCCGGCCGCTGGGTCACCGTCGCCAGCGTGCTCGCGGCGATCATCGTCATCCCCTGGCAGGCGAGCAAGATCGTCCGCGCGTGGACCAGCGACGACAAAGTGCCCACGACCTGCCCCGACTGCGGCCTCACCGGCCACGACCCCGACGCCTCCCACTGCAAGGCCTGCGGCCACGTCATCTATCAGGAGTACGAATCCGACGAGTGACGGACCGGCGGACGAGTACGCGAACGCTACCCGCCCGATCGGTTACACAGTGTTATCAGGGTGTGACCTGTCACCCGGTTCGGTCCGTCCAAGGGGGTTCCGCGTCCGATAGCTGATACTTATCCGGATACGCCACCACCGTCCATACGAGATGACAGACGCTTCGAGCGGTTCCGACGGCGGCGACGGGGAGCGAACAGTGGCGGACGGCGGCGAGGCCGCGGCCGCGGAGCGGTCGCCGCTGACCGAGCTCACGCCGGAAGTGGCCGAGAACCGCGATCCCGACCACGACGTGGCGCCGGTGTTCGTCAACCGGTGGTCGCCGCGGGCGATGACGGGCGAGTCGGTCGCCGAGGCGGACCTCCTGGCGCTGTTCGAGGCCGCCCGCTGGGCGCCGTCCTCGCGCAACAACCAGCACTGGCGGTTCGTCTACGCGGAGCGCGACGACGAGGAGTGGGGGGCGTTCCTGGACCTGCTGGCGGCGGGCAACCGGACGTGGGCCGCCGACGCCGGCGCGCTGCTGGTCGTCGTCTCGAAGACCGCCTTCGACTACAACGGGGAACCGGCCGGTAGCCACTCGTTCGACACGGGCGCGGCCTGGCAGAACCTCGCGCTGGAGGCCACCCGTCGGGGACTGGCGACCCACCCCATCGGCGGCTTCGACCACGAGGCCGCCCGGGAGCGACTGAACGTCCCCGACGAGTTCGACGTGGAGGCGATGGTCGCGGTCGGCCACCGGGCCGACCCCGAGACGCTGTCGGAGGACCTCCGCGAACGCGAGGTGCCGAACGGTCGCAAACCGATCGCGGAGATCGCCTTCGAGGGCGGGTTCGACGTCGAGGAGTAACGGTCACGCGCGGTCCCGAACGGACTCGCACGGCCGCGTGACCGCTCTCAGTCTCCCCGTGCTGAGAACGGGTTCGGGAGCGGCCGCGCGGTCTCGACGGTCTCGCCGACCTGCGTGACGACGAGCGCGAGACCGACACACCCCCCGACCGTCGCGACGACGAACGGGACGGCGAAGCCGAACCCGACGAGGATGCCCGAGAACAGCGTCCCGAAGGCGACGCCCAGGCCGAAGCCCATCGTCAGCAGCGACAGCGTCGACCCCGACGTGCCCTCCCCCGCGAGATCCCCGGCGAGCGCCAGCGAGGGCGCGAACACCGCGGCGACGGCGACGCCCTGCAGGAACCGGACGACGATCATCGCGGTCGACGACTCGACGAACCCCTGCGCGAACGTCGTCGGGAGCAGCAGGACGAACCCGGCGAGGAGGAACGGGCGCCGGCCGTAGCGGTCGCTCAGGCGCCCGATCGGCACCTGAAAGACGACGTTGGCGAGGACGGTCGCGCCGAACTGGACCGAGAAGAGGAACGTGCCCTGGTCGAGACGGGTGTTGATGACGTTCGCCAGCGGCGCGTAGATGGCGATGGAGAGGGCCATCACGACGGTCGCGACGCCGAGCGCGAAGACGGGGTCCAGTCCGTCGCCGTCGGCGTCGCGGACGCGGATCGAGATCTCCTCGGCGGCCTCGTCGGAGGTGCGCTCGGGGTCGGAGATGAGCGCGGCGACCAGCAGGAAGCTCACGACGGCGCCGGCGACGGCGACGAGGAAGGCGGCGTCGAACCCCGAAATCGTCACGCCCCCGACGGCGTAGGGGCCGGCGGCGACGACGCCGCCGGCGACCAGCGGCCCGGTCCCGAACCCGAGCAGGCGGAAGGTGTTGTACAGCCCGAAGTTCTCCCCGCGCTCGTCGTCGGGGGAGAGCTCGTTGACCAGCGCGACGGTCACGGGGACGGTGAAGGCGGCGCCGACCCCCTGGAGGGCCCGCATCGCGACGACCGCGAGGTAGTCGGTGAAGAAGACGTAGCCGGCGCTGCCGACCGCCACGAGCGCGAGCCCGACCAGCAGGAAGACCTTGCGCCGGCCCGTCCGGTCGGACAGCGATCCGGTGAACGGCTGGCCGAAGCTGTTGAGGAAGCCGAACAGGGAGAGGACGACGCCGATCAGCAACTCGGCGGTGAGCGTGAACTCGACGCCGCCGAAGGAGGTCTCCGTCCCGACGAACGCCGGGAGCGCCACGATCTCGCTCCCGATGTACAGGGGGAGGACGACGACGAGAAAAGAGTTCGCGAGCGCGTCGACCATCCGAGCCAGCGCGAGCGTGAGGATGCGCCCGTCGATGTCGAACTCCATCGTCCCGTCCCAGGGAGTCGACCGCAATCAGTCTGTCCACCGAGTCGGCACCGGCGTCCGGGGATCGTGCGGTCGTTCGGTGGCCGAGCGGGGCCGTTCACCCGCCGGGCTCGGGCGGTCGATCGATGGCCGAACGGGGCCGTTCACTTGTCGAGGGCGGGGCCGCTCACTCGTCGGTCGACTCGCGGGCCGCCCGCAGGTGCTCGCGTGCCTCCTCGGGCGTCATCCCGCGGACGTCGCACGCACACGACAGCAGTTCCGGGTCGGTCAGCTCGTCGACCTGTTCGACCGCGTCGCGCTCCAGCGAGTCCGACTCGGGGTCGTATTCGAAGGTGACGCGGTGGGACACCTGGGTGACGCCCTCGATGCGGTGGTCCGCGTCGGGGTCGGGGTTCGCGATGGCCTCGGCGTGTTCGGCCCGCATCGTCTCCTTCCACTCGTCGAGGGTCGCCTCGGGGTCGCGCTCGTCGCTCATGTCCCGTCGAAGCCGGGGACCGGGGAAAAGTCCGACGGCCCGCTACAGCTGCAGCCGTCGAACGGTGGTGCCCGACGACTCCAGGTCGGCGGCGCCCGCGGCGACGACGACCTGGTTCTCGCCGCGCTCGATGCCGACGGTCGTCTCGAACTCTGTGCCGTCGGGGGTGACGGCGGCGCTGTCGACGGGGGACTTGACGGCGACGCGCTCGCCGGTGGTCTCGCCCGAGACGACCAGCTGGTCACCGCGGAACTCGGTGTTCACCCGGAGCGCGGGGCTGCGGTCGGGCTCCTGGAGCCGTTCGTCCCGGTAGCGGTCGCGGACGAACGCGGGCGTCTCGACCGGTTCGCCGGCGCTGACGCCGTGGGCGAGGCGGACGAACTGGGCCATCGACCACGCCAGCGGCGTCGCCGACCCGGTGCCCTCGCCGAACGCCCAGTCGTAGTCGGTCGCGTGCTCGCGGTCCCACACCTGTTCTGCGATCATCCGCCCGGAGTTGGCGAACTCCTGCATCGCCCGCAGGCAGTCCTCGGGCGCGAGATCGGGGTCGTCGAGGTGTAGCTCGTACTCGCCGCGCTCGCCGGTCAGCAGCGGCCAGAGCCGGCCCTTGCCCTTGTGTTCGACCGACCAGGGGCCGCCCACGTCGCCGCGCTCGCGCTCGCCGTAGCCGTCGCCGTTGTAGCGGTAGAAGCCGGCCGCGGAGCCGGCGTCGACCCTGATGGTGTCGTCGACCTCGGCGACGGAGTTGCGGATCACCTCGTCGTCGGCCGGTTTGATCCCCAGGCGGACCAGGTCGAGGAAGCCGCCGTCGACGATGTCCCGTTCGTCGAGCGTCGGGCCGGCGTTGGCGAGCGTCCGCAGGTGGCCCGCCTCGGGGTCGCCGTCGCGGGTGACGCGGACGTAGTACGGGGTGGTGCCGTGGCGCTCGGTCCCGGTCTCGGTGGCCGTCCAGTTCTCGACGTTGTTGACCCACTGGTCGGCCAGGGCCGTCCAGACGAGCGCGTCGGCCTCGTGGCCGGTGTCGAGCGCGAGCTTGCCCGCGCAGGCGAGGCCGGCGATCTCGGCGGCGATCGAGGACGGCGAGTAGCCCGACTCCTCCTCCCAGCGCTCCTGGGCGCTCTCGGGGCCGTTGCGGGCGACGTAGTCGGCCGAGCGGCGGACGTGTTCGTAGTCGTAGTCGACCTCGTCGAAGCCGATCCCGCGTTCGGCGAGGTGGTAGGCCATCACCGCCGGGAAGGAGATGTTGTCCATCTGCTCGCCGCCCCACCGGGTGATGCCGTTGACGTAGGTGTTCTGGGGGATGAACCCGTCCTCGTCCTGCTGGTACTCGTAGATGTACGCCAGTTGCTCGGCGGCCACGTCCAGCTCGCCGACGGTCTCGAAGACGGTGAACACCTGGTAGAGGTCCCGCGACCAGACGAAGTTGTAGCCGTAGCCTTTCGCCTCGTCGGCGGAGACCGCTTCGCCCCACGGGACCGACGGCGAGGCGATCGAGGCGCCGGCGTAGGTCTTGTCCTCGACGGCGTAGAGGCTCATCAGGGCGGTTCGGTACTGGGCGGCCAGGTCGCGGTCGTCGGCGACCGAGTCGGGCAGCGAGCGGTCGCCGAGGAAGTCGGCCCAGGTGTCGGCGTACTCGGCGCGAACGGTCTCGAAGCCCCGTTCCAGCGCGCCGTCGGCCTCGCCGAGCGCGGCGGCGGTGTCGGCGGCGCGGGCGAACCCGAGCGCGAGTTCTGCGTCGACGGCGTCGCCCGTGCCGAGGCGACCGACGAGGACGACGCTCTGGTTGTCGACCGCGTCGCGCGGTTCGGGGAGGACGCCCTCGGCGAACAGGGCGCGGAGGTCGTCGCTGCCGGCGGCGCCGACGGTCGCCCACTCGAAGCGGTCGCGGGCGGCCATCGCCATCGCGACCGAGTAGCCCTCGCCGTCCTCGTCGACGAGGAACGGCTCCTCCGTGTCGCCGGTGTACGCCGTCGGGTCGCGGGCGACGAGGTGGTGGGCGCCGGGCTCGCCCAGCCGCAGGCCCCGGTCGGCGCGCGCGCTGTTGACCAGGGCCGTGTCGGCGACGGCGAACACCTCGTAGTCGTTGCCGTCGGCGGCCGAGAACTCCACGTCCGCCAGCACCGCGTCGTGGTCGGGATCGGTCGCGTACTCGACGGTCAGCTCCCACTGGTGACCCCGGCCGTCGCCCGCCTCGGTGAAGACGTGCCGAAAGAGCAGCGCGTCGTCTGCGACGGGCTCGACGCGGCGCTCGACGGTGTCGTCGCTGATCCGGGACTCGTTGTGCGTCCGGATCGTGTACTCGTCGTCGTCGCGGTCGGTGACGAGGAAATCGAGCGTGCGGAGGTTCATCAGGTCGACCTGGGGGAACCGCACCTCCGTCATCGCGCCCTCGGTGAGCGTGAACCACACCCGCGAGGGGTCTGCGGCGTCGTGGTCGGCCGCGGTGCCGAGCCCGTACTTCTCGCCGGTCGTCCACCGCATCCGGTCGGTCGGCCCCTCGATGTCGGACGTGCGGGCGGGCAGCGCCGCCTCCGCGTCGAGCACCGCGGTGGCGCGCAGCCGGAGCGCGTGCGACCAGCCCAGCGGCGCCGCGCAGTCCAGACCGCCGTCGTCGAACGCCTGCTCGGCGAGATACCCCGCGTCGGTCGTCAGCGGCCCGTCCGCGCCGAGCAGCTCGTACAGGTCCGCCGCGCGGTCGAGGTACGCGTCGCCCTGTCGGCCGCGCTCGTTGCGGAGGACGCCGATCTCGGCGGCGGCGACGGCGCCCATCGCCGTCGTCGCCGACCACACCTTCTCGCGGTCCTGCTCGGCGGTCCGCCAGTCGTCGCCCTCGTAGCGGACCAGCCCGGCGAGTTCGCTCTCTGGCGGGTTGCGGAACAGACCGTCCAGCGTCGTCGCCACGTGCTCGGCCACGCGGTCGAGGCGCTCGTCGTCGAGGGTCGTCTCCGGGACCGCGTCGTAGGCCGCGACCGCCTCGGCGAGCGCCAGCGTCGCCGCGTCGAGCCGGTGGTCGGATTCGCCGTCGACCAGCCGCATCGGGTACGCGCCCCGCTCGGCGTCGTAGACGTCGTCGAGGCCGTCGAGTACCGCCTCGGCGGCCGTCAGCGCTCGCTCCGCGAGCTGGCGGCCGACCGGCGCTCGCGCGACCGCCGCGAACGCCTGGACGTACGTCGCCGCGGTGTGGGTGAACCGACCGGTCGCGTCCTCCCAGACGTTCTGACAGGGCGCGGGCAGCCCGTCTTCGCCGACGGTCCGCGTGAGCGCGTCGACGCTCTCGGCCACGGTCTCGCGGATCGAGACCGTCAGGTCGTCGTCGAGCTCGCCGCGGCGCTCGCGGAGCAGCGTCGCGAGGAAGGCGGTGGCGGAGGCGGTCTGGTCAGCCTGGTACTCGACGGAGTCGTCGTCGCGTTCGACGTTCGCGTTCGCCCAGCCCGGCGCCAGCGAGCCGTCGCTCGCCCACACGCGGTGGGGCCAGGTCCCGTCGGGGAGCTGGGCGTCGCAGTGGAAGCGAGCGGCCCGTTCGACGAGCCCGCCGACGCGGAGGTCGAGGTGGTCGCCCGCGGCGAGGACGTGGCGGGCCACTTCGGCGTCGTCGCGGAACCAGACGTAGCCGTAGCCGCCGGAGTTGGCGTGGAACGGGTCGAACTCCGGGGCGGCGATCCGCGCGCCGGTCGGCCCTTCGAGCAGGTCCGCCACCCGCAGGTCCGCCCGCACCAGGTCCGAGCGCGGCGTCGACTCTGGCACGTCGACGGTCGTCCGCTCGCGGGCCGCGGCGCGGAGTTCGTCGGCGCTCGCGTGGCCGTCCGCGCACGCCCGCAGGTCCGCCAGCGCCCCGCCCCTGTCTATCTCGCGGTGGTCCGAGAGCTGCGTGACCAGCGTCGTCCGGTTGCTCCGCCCATCCCGTTCGAGCGGCGCGGTCACGACGAAGTCGCCGGTCATCCGCGTCTGGTCGTAGGCGCGCTCGCCCTCTCCCCGCGGGAAGTCGACGGGGTGGTCGTCGAGTATCTCCTCGAACCGCTCGGGTCGCTGGCCGTGGACCCCGCCGATACCTGTCGAGGCCGTCAGGTAGTCGTGTTCCGTCCGATGGAAGACCTCCAGCACGTCGGCCCCCGCGGGCCCGCTGTCCTCGTGGACCAGCGCGCCGACGCCGGCTTCCTCGCCCTCCGGCGCCATCGTGAGGAAGGCGACGAGGTGGGCGTCCTGCGGGACGGCGCCCCGCAGTTCGACGTGCGTCACGTGCGCCCGCCCGAGCGTCAGGTCGTACTGGTGGACGGTGAACGAGCCGGCGTCGTACTCCGTCTCGACGAGCCGCGTGTCGCGATAGTAGTGCTGTCGGATAGTCTCCAGGTCGGCGAACCACTGGGTGCCGCGGGCGGTCCGCACACCCAGCTTCGAGCGATCGATCCCGTGCAACCCCGAGAGCGGCGCGGAGTAGTCGCGCAGCGACCCGTTCGGGTCCACGTGGACCAGCCGGTCGCCGTGGCCCGAGAAGGTGCCGGCGACCGTCCTCGTCTCCTCCGGAAAGCGCTCGCCGCGTGCACGCTTGTACTCGTCGAGCGCCGTCGTCAGCCGCATACCGTCACCACGCCCGTTCCGCATATAAATCCCGCCTCGCCCGCAGGCGTTGCCGCGCGGTCACACCGGGTACGGATCGACGGACTGCAGCGTCGCGAACGACCCGCGGCCCCGCGCCGACTACGCGCAACCGGCCCGTCCGTCAGCGCCGCTCTCCCGGCGGCTCCGCCGGCAGGACGGCGACGCTGTCGACTCGGAGCCCGCCGTCCGCCCCGACCGACTCGCCGGTCAGCAGGTCGGTCTCGCCCGCCGCGGCGTCGACGGCGACCGTCGCCGGCTCCGCGCCGAAGTTCAGGACGACGGCGACGGCCCCTCCCTCGGCGGCCCCAGTCGGCGCTTCGACCGCGCGCCGGAACGCGACCACGCGGTCGTCCCACCCGTCGCGGACCTCGTAGTCGACCCGGTCGAGCGCGGCCGCGGTCGCCAGTGCCGGTCGCTCGCGCCGCAGCGCGGCCAGCCGGCGGACGTGCTCGCGGAGCGACTCGTCGGCGTGGTCCCAGGCGAGGTCGTCGCGCTTGCCGCGCTGGCCGAACTCCTGGCCCGCGTAGACCATCGGCGCCCCGGGCAGGGTAAAGAGCGCGCCCAGCGCCGCCTCCGCCGCGGGGCGGCCGCACTCGACGAGATACCGCGTCTCGTCGTGGTTCTCGGCGTAGAGCATGAACCCGGCGTGGTCGGGAAACCCAGACCTGGCGCGGTCCTCGACGGCGTCGAGCACCGCCTGGGCGGGCTCGCCGTCGCCCACCCGCCGGAGCGCGGCGTAGGTCGTCGAGTCGAAGTGTACGTCGAACAGGCCGGCCTGGAAGTCGGGAATGTACGGGATGGTCTCGTCGAGCAACAGGAACTCGGCGTCGCGGGCCTTCAGCCGGTCGTGGACCTCCCGCCAGAAGGCGTTCGGGACCGCCCACGCCATGTCGCAGCGGAAGCCGTCGACCAGCGGCGCCCACTCGTCGACCGCGTCGAGCAGGTGCCGCCGCACCGGGAGATGCGAGAAGTCGAAGTTGGCGATCAGCTCCCAGTCGAAGTACGTCTCCGGTTCCGCCGGACCGCGCCACTCGTACCACTCGCGGTACTCGCTGTCCGGGTCCGAGACCGCCGCCTGGTAGTAGGGGTGGGCCCGCGCCGAGTGGTTGCAGACCAGGTCGAACAGGACGCGCATGCCGCGGTCGTGGGCCGCCTCGACCAGTCGCTCGTAGTCCTCGCGCGTCCCCAGGTCCGCGGCCAGCGAGAAGAAGTCCGTGACGTTGTAGCCGTGGGGCGCGTCGTCGTTCTCCAGCACCGGCGTCAGCCACAGCGTGTCGACCCCCAGCCCCTCGACGTATTCCAGCCGCTCGCGGATGGCGTCGAAGACCCCGCGCTGCTCCGTTGCGCCGCTCTCCTGGCCGGGGAACGTCCGCACGTACACCTCGTAGATGACCGAGTCCTCGGCCCACGCCGGCGGGTCGTAGGGGCGGTGGACGTTGATCGTCCCCCCATCGCGCCGGATATCGACCGCGTCCGGGACGCTGTAACCGTGGCGGCCGACGGCGACGGCGTGAACCCTCGCGCGGTCGGCCAGGGCGTCGAGCGGGACCGTCAGCTCTCCCGCCGCGATCCGCACGTCCTCGCGGTCGAGATCGTCGCGGTCGTCGAGCAGGAAGACCACCTCCAGGTCCGCGGCCGTCTCGGTACCGTCGGGGTGGGGCTGGGGGTCGGACTCGACGACGACGGCGTCGTCGGTGACGCTCGCCGAGAGCGCGAGTCGCGGTCGGCCGCCGCCGTCGGGGTCCGCGGGCGCGTCGTCGGTCCCGTCCGTGCGCCCGGAGCCGTCGCCGGCGTCGCCGCTCGTCCCGGCGGCGGCCTCGTCGACGGTCGTCTCCGCCGCGCCCGACTGGGGGTACGAGGGCGCCTCGGAGGCGGCCGCGAGGTCGCCGGGGAACGCGCGGACGGTCAGTTCGTGACGGCCGTCGGGCGCGTCGAGCGCGACGACGTAGCGACCCGGCTCGTCAGGGTGGAAGTACTCGACTGGGTCGTCGCCCAGCGCCGCCGTCGAGTCGGCTGGCGCGGCCGCGACCGTCCAGTCGTAGGTCGCCGCCGGATCTGGCTCGCGCGGCGCGAGTTCGACCTCGTCGCCGACGGCCACGAACCGCGGCGGTCCCGGGTGGTGCATGCCCCTATCTGCACGCCTCTGTGCCTTCGGGTTTGCGGTGTGCGCGATTCTGTCGCGGCCGACGCGAACCGACGGTGAACGGGGTGGCTACGCGCGTCGGCGCACGCCGACCGTACCCGCTACCCTCGCCACCGCAACCGAGCGCCGAGTTCCGCACGGACGCGAACAGTTAAGTCGCTCTCGGCCCCCGGTTGGGGCATGAGCGGGGCGAACGCGGACGGACCGGTGTCGATCGACGTCGATGTCGACGACGGGCGAACGACTATCGAGGTGACCGGCCAGCGCCGGGTGGCGACCGTCGTCCGTTCGGCCTCGGGCGAGCGGATCTACCTCCCGCCCGAACCCGCCGAGGGGGACGACGAGGCGAGTCCCTACCGGCCGACCGGCGGTGACAACCCCTACGAGGGGATCGCCGACGACAGCCCGTACGGGTCCAGCCGACGCGCGCCGGCGACGCTGGGGCGGTCACCGACCGCCGACGGGTTCCGCATCGTCCACCCGGAACCGGTGACAGACGTGCGACTGCTGCGCTGAGCCGTACCGGCGCGACCGGCCCCGACGCCGCCCTCACTCTTCGACGATCTCCTCGTAGAACGCGACGTGTTCGTCGGCGACGGTCTCCCAGGTCCGGGGCTCGTACTCCAGGGGCGTGTCGGCGGCCAGCGCCTCGTCGATACCGTCGGCGATGGAGTCGGAGTCGGTCTCGACCTCGACGACGCAGTCGTCGGGCAGCACCTCCGCCGCGCCGGACTCGCTGGCGACGACGCGGGTGCCGACCGACAGCGCCTCGACGATGGTGATCCCGAACGGCTCGGCCAGCGACGGGGAGACGAACAGATCCGCGGAGGCGTAGTAGTCGCCCAGCTCCGGCTCGGGGACGTAGCCGACGAACTCCACCTGGTCGCCGAGGTCGAGCAGGTCGACGAACTCCTTCAGCTCCTCGGTGAGGTGGCCCGTCCCGCCGAGGACGAGCGTCGCGTCCGGGCGACGGAGCTTCGAGAGGGCGTAGACGAGGTGGGAGATGCCTTTCTGGTCGGTGTGGCGGCCAACGAAGAACAGCATCGGACCGTCGATGTCGAGTTCGGCCTTCAGATCGCGACCGGTGGGCTCGACCGACGAGAAGCCGTTGTGGACGACGCGCGCGTCCCCGCCGTACTCGTGGACGATGTTCCGGCGGACGAGGTCGCTGACGGCGACCAGGTGGTCGGCGCGGTCGACGATCCGCTGTTCGGTCTCGACCTCGCGGTCCGGCGGCTGGCGGTTCCGGTCGGTCGTCAGCGAGTGGAACGTCGTCACCCACTCGGCGTCGTGGGTGGCCTGGGCGCGTGAGCCGGGGCCGTAGCCGAACCAGTCGTGGGTGTGGACGATATCGGCGTCGGCCGCGTAGTCGACGAACTCGCCGGCGAGGCGGTTGATGCGCGTGCTCACGTCGCCGTCGCCGGTCGGGACGCCGTGGATGTTCTCGCGCCCCTCGGGCGCGTACTCCGCCGGCAGGACGAGTTCGACTTCGACGTCGTCACGTGCGTCGAATCTATCGACGAGTTCGCCGACCGCCGTGTCCAGCCCGCCGCTGACGTTCGGCGGGAACCCCCAGCCGAGCATGAGAACGCGTGGTACCATCTGCCAGCCCCTTCGCGTTACCCCCACTTTACCGATTCGGCCGCGACACCGCCAGGCGCGCCGACACGTCGGTCTATCGACCTGTCGTCCCGCCGGCGAGGCCGGTCACTCCCCGGGGGAGGCACCGCAGCCGACACAGACGTACGCGCTGTCGGCCTTCACGACTGGGGCATCGCAGGACGCGCAGTTCAGTCGCTCGTTTCGTTCCTGGCGAGGGAATCGACTCATGTTCACGTACTCGCACAGCAATCTAATAAAAGTTTACTCTGAAACTCATATGTGGACATATATGGTGGATTTTGCACCTATAGGGACACATACGTTGTAAAATATACCTCTCAGTAACGATAGGGAGCCGGGAGCCACGGGCAGGGACCGATCGTCGAGGGAGGGCGCGACGGCGGACGGCGTACCCCGAGTTTGAAATCGTCGCGGAGTCAAGGCGAGGCCATGCAACAGCAACGCCGGAGCGGCGTGTTCCTGCATCTCACCTCGCTTCCGGGTCCCCACGGGGTCGGGGACCTCGGTGCGGGGGCGCAGGCGTTCCTCGACTTCCTCGACCGGGCCGACCAGTCGCTGTGGCAGTTCTGTCCGGTCGGCCCGACCTCGGCGGCGTACGGCCACTCCCCGTACGGCTCCTCGTCGGCGTTCGCCGGCAACCCGCTACTGGTCGACCTGACCGACCTCGCCGACCGGGGGTATCTCGACGCGTCCGACCTCGACGGCCCCGAGGGCGCCGACTCGGGGAGCGTCAACTACGAGGTCGTCGCGCCGTTCAAGCGCGACCGACTGCGAGCGGCCCACGAGCGCTTCGCCGCGGAGGCCTCGGAGAGCGAGCGGGCGGACTTCGCGGCGTTCCGCGAGCGCGAGTCGGCGTGGCTGGAGGACTACGCGCTGTACGCGGCGCTGAAGGACGCCCACGGCGACGCGGCGTGGACCGACTGGCCCGCTGACCTGGTCCGTCGCGACGCCGACGCGCTGGCGGCCGCGCGGGAGACCCACGCAGAGGCCGTCGAGTACCACGCGTTCGTTCAGTGGGTCTTCGACGCCCAGTGGCGCGAGCTGCGCGCCGCGGCCGCCGAGCGGGGGATCGAACTCGTCGGCGACCTCCCCATCTACGTCGCGCTCGACTCCGCGGACGTGTGGGCCACCCAGGACGCCTTCGAACTGGACGACGACGGCCGCCCGACCGCCGTGGCGGGCGTCCCGCCGAACCCCGGCGACGACGGCCAGCGCTGGGGCAACCCCGTCTACGACTGGGAGCACCTGCGAGAGAGCGACTTCGACTGGTGGCGCGCCCGCCTCTCCCGACTGCTCGATCTGGTCGATCTGGCCCGGATCGACCACTTCAAAGGCTTCGACGAGTACTGGGCGATCCCCGCCGACGCCGACGACCCCGCCGCCGGCGAGTGGCGACCCGGCCCGGCCGACGACTTCTTCGAGGCGGTGGGCGAGCACCTGGGCGGGTTGCCGTTCGTCGTCGAGGACCTGGGCTTTCTCGACGAGAGCATGGTCGCCCTGCGGGACCGCTTCGAGTTCCCGGGGATGCGGGTGCCCCACTACGCCGACTGGTGCGCCGAGACCGACCGGTACAAGCCGGCGACCTACCCCCGCCAGTCCGTCGGATACACCTCGACGCACGACACCGACACCGCCGTCGGCTGGTACGAGTCGCTGTCCGACGAGCAGCGGGACTGCCTCCACTACGCGCTGGCGACCGACGGCGAGCGGATCGAACGATCGATCTCCCAGCAGGCGGAAAATATGGGCGTCTCCTTCGAAGAAGCCAAAGAGCGGCTCTTCACCGGCGACGCGGCCCTGAGCACGCTCGTCGAGACACAGGATACGGCCGCGCTGGTCGCCTTCTTGGTCAGCGACGAGGCGCGGTACATCTCCGGGCAGGACCTCAACGTCGACGCGGGCGCCTGTTTCGAGTAGGCCCCGCGGGAGGGGCGTCGTTTCCGGGACAGCTTCCGCTGTGGCGAAGAAGCTATGTATCTATGTAGCGAATCTACGCTCCGTTATGTGCGTGCATCGCCAGACGTTCCGATCGGACACACCGCCGACTGAGACCGATGAGTGACGACGACGCCGACTCCAGACGCCCGCCCTCGTTCCTCGGCCGGCTGCTGTACGGCGGCACGCTGTTTTATATGAGCGTGGACGGGTTCAGAAACAACGAAAAGCGGGTCGAGATCGCTCGCGACAGCGGGGTTCCGGCCCCCGAACTCCTGGTCCCGTTCGCTACCGGGATGCTGCTGGTCGCGACTCTGCTCCTCACGCTGTGGGTGTGGCCGCTCGTCGCGGCCGGACTGATCCTCGTGTTCTTCTTCTCGACTACCCCGGTGATCCACAGTTTCTGGGAGTTCGAGGGGAAGGACCGGGCGAATCAGAAGATCAACTTCCTGAAGAACATCGCCCTCATCGGCGCTGCGGTCACCTTCCTCGTCGAGGCGCTTCGCGCCCGCGAGGACTGACGCGTCTGCCGGTCTCTCAGACCGGTTCGATCCGACTCACGTTCGCCTCCAGCCGCCCGACCGTCTCGTAGGCGCCGTCCTCGGTTCGCCGCATCAGCCGTCCCTCGACGTCGTCGCGCGGTTCCGGGACGTCGAACAGGCCGGAGCCGCAGACCACGTCGCCGTCGTGGACCGCCCACGTCTCGATGACCTCGTGGGGTTCGCCGGGGAACTCGACGCGCTCCCAGTCGCGGCCGAAGTTCGTCGACTCGAACAGGGCCACCTCGTGATCGTCTTCGCGCCACGCGGGCGGGGCCTCCTCGCCGCCGCAGAAGATGACGGTGCCGTCGTGGATGAACACCCGCCTGATG
>ENA-ORCO01000172-ORCO01000172.1-marine-metagenome-genome-assembly--contig:-NODE-172-length-46084-cov-5.086726_pt1 | contig 46084 bp, 26 predicted proteins | sample MGYA00248633_ERZ508508 | MGnify/ENA primary metagenome ERZ508508 (study PRJEB26179, sample SAMN06268845) | marine metagenome | isolation source: A23 P1 aerobic enrichment on pine of planktonic cells taken...
GGCATCGGCATCGGTCGACGCCACGGGGGTCACGACGACGACCGTCACCGCGCGCTCGCTGTCGAGTGTACAGTGGTGGTCCGGGGGAACCCGACCGACGCACTGCGGCGGGACCGGCGTCTCGTCGAGCGTCGGGGACGCGGTCTGGCCGAGCGAAACGACGACCTGTTCACGGTCGGCCGACAGTTCGATCGGATCACCGGGCGCCAGGTGATAGGCGTCGACACCCGTCTCGGCACAGCCCAGTGGGGCGGTGAGCGTCACTCGCTCGGTCGTCTGCGCCCCGTTGGAGCGACCGCTGTCGTCGAGTGGGGCCACCGACGCGACGCCGTAGCCGGTCGTGCTGGCCATCTCCGTGCTACCTGCTGTCCAGCCGACTGCGGCGCCACTCCTCGGCGTCGGGTACCTGATTCATCGTGTAGACGTGGACGCCGCGGATGCCGTACTCGGGGTCGTCGACGTCGAACTCGCGCTCGACGACCAGCCCCTCCGTCCGGGGCACCGCCGAGACCCGCGCGTAGATGGTGTAGGCGATGCCGACCGTCCCGGCGAGCATCAGACCGGGTGTGAACGTGACCACGCCGGCGCCGATCGCGACGAGCGCGAACGCCGTCACGCCGAGCCAGCGATTGGTGTGCTGCAGGCTCACGTCTTCGAACGGCTCGCTCGTGTCGAACGTCGGGACCGTGGAGTTGGACTCGTTCCAGTTGGACTCGACCGCCTCGTCGTCGTCCCCGTCGTCACCGGACCGCCCGAGCAGGCGGTCGAAAAAGGAGCGGTCGGTCTCTTCCTCGACGTCGACGGAGTGGCTCACGTCCACGTCGCCGACCTCGATGAGCTCCTCGACGGTCACGCGGAACCGGTTCTCGAAGGCCGCCACGTCGTCGGTCCCCGAGAGCAGCGACTCCGAGAGGCCCGCTTCCTGGGCGGCCGTCCGCTCGCTCTGGAAGAACTCGGCCGCCGTCTCGTTGTCCGTCCACTCGCCGGCCTGGAGGATGCGACGGGCCTCCTCGACCGAGCAGTCCTCGCGGTTGCGGACGACCGCGACCGCGAGGTTCTCGAGGCGCTCCTCGAGGTGTTCGCGGTTCTCGTTGACCCCCTGGCGGAGGTGGGTCATCTCGTAGAGCATCCGGTCGACGTCCTCGCCGGGCATCGGGTTGCCGGCGGGCCGTTCGGGGTTCGGGGTGACGGTCTCCTCGACCTCGCCCCGGAGCCGTCGGCGGACGACGCCCAGCCCGGTCAGCACCGCGACGATCCCGACCAGGAAGACCCCCTGCGTCGCGGAGGGGAGCGCGCTCGCGAGGCTCGGGACGGCGATCATCGCCGCCGCGGCGGCGAACAGGATCGCCCCGACGGCGATCAGCAGGCGGTTGAGGACGGTCTCAATATCCATCGTCGCCCTCCTGACCGACCGACGAGCGGTTCGACCCGCCGTACTCCGCCTCGATGTTGCGGAACACGTCGATGGCGAGGTCCTCGCGGCTCTCGGCGTCGCGCTTGCCGTAGCGGACCTCCTCGAACAGCCGCGTCAGCTCCCGTACGTCGTCCTCGCCCAGCCCCACGTCGACCGCCGCCTCGGCGAACTCGCCGGGGGTCGCGCTGTCGGGGTTGGGCACGTCGAGCATGCTCGTCATCTCCCACCACGCGCGGTAGACTTCGTTGTCCACGTCGGCGTTGTGCTCTTCGAGGCGGTCGGCCGCGCGACCCGCGGCCTGCGCGAGGTCCATCACGTCCGCGCCCTCGCCCTCGTCGGCCGCTTCCTCCTCCATGGTGGTGATCTGCTGGTCGCCCGACGCGCGGAACAGGACCGCGGCCGTCGCGACGAGCACGACGCCGAAGACGCCGAGGATGGCCGCGGGCGGCACGTCCATCGACGCGACCGGCGACGACGAGGCGTTGGCGGCGCTGGAGACAGTTCCGTTACCCAGCCCGGGGCCGCCGACGGTCGCGCAGTCGGTCCCGAGGAAGTACGCCAGCAGCACCGGCGGCGCGAGCGCGTACAGCCCGAGGAACGCCGCGCCGAAGGAGTAGCGCCGCTTGATCAGGAAGACGAGCATCGCGGCGGCGCCGAAGTACGCCAGCCCGCCGTACCACGTCGTCAGCGGTTCGACGCACGTGGTGAACTCGACCTGTTCCCCGCCGCTGTCGCTCCCGCTGCGGTTGAACCCGTCACCCCCGCCCGGGCCGTCTCCGCTCCCGCCACCGCCCCGGTTCTGTTGCTGTTCGTTCGGGTCCTCCGCTGGACCCTGGCCACCGCCGGTCGCCCCTGTGTCGACGGTCGCCGTGATGGTCGCGGCGCCCACGGCGATGGCCGCCATCGCCACGAGCCCGATCACGACGAACCGCAGGGCTTCCTGTGACACATAATCATCCATACTACGATTTGTACGATCGACCCTATATGTCTTTTCCGCTTGCCGGGGAGTCCGCTCGGCGATCCGCTTGGTAGCGGCGACCTGCTCCCGGGCGGTCGGTGCGGGAGTGAACCGTTCTCACTCGGCGTCGTCACCGGAGCCACACCGAGGCCCTCACGGGCGGCCCCGCCCGCTGACGGGCCCGTCCCCGGAGGCCTTAAGGCGGGTCGTCCATAACCTCGCGCCGATGGATCCAGGTTCCGAGCGAGGAGCGGGCGAGGGTCCGGTCGACGGCACGACCCGGCGGGGGTACCTCGCCGCGGTCGCCGCCGGGGCGGCCGGGTCGCTGGCCGGCTGCACTGGCCCGAACGAGATCGTCGACTCGCCGCAGGTGTTCGGGTTCCAGTTCCCCTACGTCCCCGAGAACGTCCACGTCGGCCCCTGGTCCTCCTCGGACCCCGCGGCCTTCTACTCGATCCTCTTCGAGGCCAAGTCCTACACCACTCCCGGGGGTGACCGCCGGCTCGGCGACGTGATCGAGTCCTTCGAGACCGACGGCGACACCGCGACCGTCGCGTTCGCCGACGGGTACACGTGGTGGTCGGGCGACCCCGTCACGGCCCGGGACGCGTGGGTCGAGGAACGCGTCCAGTCGTTCGTGGGCGGCGACCGGAGCTACGAAGTCGAACGCCTCGACGACAGCCGGCTCCGCTATCGCTTCGACCGTCCGCTGGACCGACCGCTCGCGCTCTCGACGGCCGCGAGCGGCGCCGTCCGAACGCGCGCCGACCGCTACGAACCGTGGCTCGACCGCCTCCGCGACGCGGGGAGCGACGAACGCCGCGCGGAGGTCGTCGCGGACCTCCGCACGGACAGTCCCGGGCTCGAGACGGTCGCCGACGAGGGGCTGGGCTGTGGCCCCTTCGAGCTGGTCGAGGTGTCGATCAACCGACTGATGCTGGAGCGCTACGAGGACCACCCCCGCGCCGACGAGGTCGCGGTCCCGCGCCTGTGGTTCCCCGTCGTCCAGTCGGTCTCGATCGAGAACCTCGTCAGCAAGGGGTGGCTCGACGGCGGTACCGGTCGACTCACCGACGAGCGCGGCACCCCGCCGGAGAACCTCGAACAGCTCGCTCGCTACCCCACAGACTCGGGGACGAAGCTCGTCCTCGACTGGCGTAGCGCCCACCTCGCTCGCCGCCCCGTCCGGCGAGCCGTCCTGTCGGTCGTTCCGGTCGACCAGGTGGTCGACGTGACCGACTGGGGCGAACCCACAGTCCGCCAGACCGGCCTCTCCGCGCCCGCCGCCCGCCGGTGGCTCCCCGAGGAAGTCCGCGAACAGCTCCACCGCTATCCCGTGGAGGCCGACGAAGAGACCGCCGCCGAGTACATGCGCGAGGCGGGCTACAGCCGCGACGGGAACGGCGACTGGCGCGGCCCGGACGGCGAGCAGCCGTCGCTCCGGATCGCGACGCCGGTGTGGTCCGACTTCGTCTCCGGGACGGAGGTCGTCGCGTCGAGCCTCTCGCAGTTCGGTTTCGACGTGACGACCGACCGGCTCACGAACAGCAACGTCTACGCCGCCGTCTCGAACCACACCCACGACATCACCCTCTGGAACTTCGACGGCGACCCCTACAGCGTCTACGACGTGACCAGCGACGGGTCCACCGCGCTCGGCTACGGCGTCTCCGACCCCGACGCCGACGAGGGAAGCCGCGGCAAACCGGTCGAGGTGTCCGTCCCGCCGAGACCGGGGGCCGTCGACGCCCCCGAGAGCGAGCGCCGAACGGTCGACCTCCTGGAGGCCTGGCGGACGATCGAGGGGCCGAGTGACCGCGAGGCGACCGTCGAGGCCGTCACCACGTTCGCGACCTGGTGGAACGACGCCCTCCCCGACATCTACCTCGGGACCGCCGTCGACGGCCTGTGGGGCAACACCCGCGACTTCGAGTGGCCGTCCTACGACTCCGACCCCGAGTACGGGACCGCCGGCCCCGGCGCCCAGCCGGTGTTTCACATGCTGAAACACGGCGCGATCCGTCCGGCGGCCGACGAGTAGCGTCGCTCCCGACCGCGACAGCTCCGGACAGTGACGATAGACCGCGAGCGCCGCGGCTCGTCCGGACGTGAGTCGGCGCGGAGTGGTGCCGTTCGACGGGCGGCGAGGAGTCCGTGAACCTCCCGGTCACGGAGCGAGCGAAGCGACGAAAAGCGTGACCCGGGCGGCCCGGGCGACCGTCGTTCGAGGCGGTGGGTCAGCCGCTTACTGCGGCGGCTCGAACTCCTCGTCCGTGCTGGCCTGTGCGATGCCGCCGAGCACGAGCACGTCCTCGATGCCGAACGAGCGCTCGTAGTCGAACGCTCGGGCCGAGGGGTCGGGCCAGTCGAAGTCGCGCACGTCGCCGTACGAGCCCATCAGGTACTGATGGAACACGAAGTGCGGGACGTAGAAGTTGTAGTACCTCGCGCAGGTGCGATACAGCTCCTGCTGGGCTTCCTCGGAGTTGCCGGGCTGTCGGATCGCGTTGACGGTCTCGACGAGGTTGACCTCGGTCGCGTTGTCGAGATCCGGCGACTTGCCGGCCTCGTCGGGCGCCTCGAAGGCGCCCGGCTCGTCGGGCACCTGCTGGACGATCGGCTTGCCCTGCGTGTCCAGTTCGTCCTCGGGGTCGGCGTTGTACGGGTTGCCGGTCGGGCTGCCGCCGACCAGGCCCAGGTCCCACCACGCGCCGCGGTCGTGGTAGTACTGGAAGACGTACGGGTCGCCGTGCCAGAACATCGTGGAGTCGTAGTTGAGCCCGTTGTTCGGGTCGATCGTGTTCGACCACGTGTTCCAGCCCTGCGTGGTGAAGTTCACGCCGAAGCCCCAGTTGGCGAGGTTCGCGCGGATGGTCTGGGCGCCCTGGACGTTGGCGGGGCTACCCGAGCGCGAGGAGAGGTCGATCGAAGCGGGGTTGCCGTTGGGGTCGACCCACTGACCGCCCTGCTTGCTGTAGCCCGCCCGCTGCATGTACCGGTTGGCGTTCTCGACGTTCGAGGACCGGGAGTACGTGTGCAGCTGGTTGAGGAACTCCTCCGAGAACGTGCTCTCGGACTGGGCGTCCAGCAGGAACGTGTCGTGCTGGGTGACCTGAGAGGCGTCCTCGCCCCACCCGTTGGCGGAGACGGCGTTCCAGTCGATGGCCTCGATGAGCGCGCGGCGGACCCAGAGGTTCTGGAGGTGCTCGTTCTGCCAGTTGAGCTGCCAGACGTCGCCGCCCGTGGCGCGCAGCCAGCGGGTGAACTCCTGGACGTGGTCCGGCAGCGTCTCGCGGGTGGTCGCCCCGCTGTCGGTGACGGCGCCGGAGTCGACGTCGAGCACGCCCTCGTTGATGAGCGTCTGGCGCCGGTCGCCCTCCGCCCAGTACAGCGCGAGCCGCTCGACGTTCGTGTTCTCGGCGTTGGGGTGGTCGGGGTTGAGCCGGAGGATCATCCGCTCGGACCCGACGTCGTCCATCGACTCCAGGCGGTAGGGCCCGGAGCCGGCGAGCATCTCGTCGGTGCCGCCCTCCATCGCTATGCGGTCGAGGCTGATCCGGTCGCTGACGAGTTCGTCGGTGATCGAGCTGACTTCGTCCGAGTTTCCGGCGTCACGGTACCGCTCTCGGTACGGCGTGGTGTAGTCGGGGTGGATCGGCGGGTTCCCGTCGACCGGTCCGGCGTTCGAGCGCAGCACGACTCGGGCTGTCGGGTCCGGATCCTGTTCTGGGACCTCTCCTTTGGCCTGCCAGTAGTGAAGCGTCCACTGGTCCTCGGCGCGCTGGTTGAACGTCGTTCCCTCGGCGAACTTGTTACCGCCCTGGAAGAAGTTGACGTGGTTGTGGGCCTCGCGGGCCTCCGCGTCGTAGGGGTCGCCGTTCCAGTAGCGGGCGCGGTCGTCGTGGTGGTCGTACCAGTCGTACGGTGGCTCGACCTCGAAGCCCGAGATCCACGTCATGATCTCGATCTCTTCCTGATCGGGCTTGTGCGGGGTCGGCACCGTCGTCCCGCTGTAGGACGACTGCGTCGTGTGGACGTTCCGGAGCCCGTGGAGGTCGGACATCCACAGGTCGCCGATGGTGTTGTCCTGGGGCGTCCAGGGGTTCCAGTTGAACACGTCCGGCGAGTTCGCCACCGCGTAGTTGATCTGGCGCGTCACCGGCTCCGCGGCGGTGGCGGTGGCGCTGTCGGTCCCACCGTCGCCACCGTCGCCACCGTCGCCACCGTCCTCACCGTCGCCGCTGGGCGTCGGCGTCGGAGTGCTCCCCGAACCCGGCGTGTCCGTGGACCCGCCGTCACTCCCACAACCGGCCATGCCCGCGGCTCCCATTCCAGCCAGTATCTGCGCGTACTGGCGTCGCGATAACTCCTTGTCACGGATGCTGTCAGGCTTCCGCATACCTCTACCTTCTGCCAGCTCTATATAAAACTTCCTGATTATTTCATACTGAGTGGGCGACGTATCTGACTGCGGGGCGCGCCGTGGACGCTCCCGCAAGCGCAACCTTCAAATAGGTGTGTGAAACAGTCTATCGCAATGAGGAACGAAATCGAACGAGCCCGTCAGGAAGCGGACGGTGCCCGGGCGTACGCGCTGGCGCTGTACTACTTCATGGTCGGGAACATCTCGCTGATGACGATCGTGATGGGCGGCGTCTGCATCGCCCTCGGAGCCACCCTCGTCAACGGGACGCCCGCAATCGTCATCGGCGGCGACGCCGGCCCCATCTCGCTGATGAACGGGATCCCCGAGCAGTACCAGACTTTCGGTCAGGTCTCCGGCGTCGTCCTCGCGCACAAGGTGTTCGCCGCGATGCTGGGTATCTTCGGCACGACCCTCATCGTCCTCGGGGCGACGGTGTACGGATTCCTGCTCGCGAACAAACTCTACGCCCGCGCGACGACCTCGGCCTGACGGCACTCGCGACCTTCTCCCGTCGGTCTCACGGCCCCTACCGGCCGGACTGGCGGAGCCCCGAACGGAACCGACGGTGACTCGGATCGCGCGTCGCCGGCGGAACGACCCGGACCGTCGCTCGTCGCTGTTCGACGGGGATCGGAACAGTCGGCGGACCCCGGAGGCGACTCGCGCCGACCGTCAGACCGCACGTTCTCGGCAGAACCAGAGCACGCTTCCGCTGAGGAGGACGAACGCGCCGCTCCCGACGACGTTCAGCACCGACACGACGAACAGCGACGAGTCCGTGTCGGTGACGACCAGATAGGGGATCTGGATGAGCAGAAATACGAGCGCGATCGTGAACACGCCCAGGATCTTCCGGTTCTGCTCGCACAGCGCTTCGGCGGCCGCTTCCCGGCCCGTCTGCTCCTCGCCCTGCTCGCTCACGACCGGATCCCTCCGTCGACGACCGGCGCCCAGACCATGTTCCCTCGTTGTCGGGCGGTCCCGAAAAGGATTACCACACCGGCGAAGGGCCCGCAGTCCCCAAATCGGCCGAGCGTTCGACCACCGGTCAGCACGACCCGTTCCGATATCACCCATGAGAACACAGGTCGTGGCTGTCGGCTCCCGGGTGACGATTCCCGGATTAATTCACGCGCGTTCGCGCGTACGCGTGGAGAGGTAAGATCCTCCGTTGGCGCCGTGCTATATCACGATCGATACTGCAAGTGTTCGGGAGGTGTCGCTCGGGTGGCGGGGAGCGAAGACGGGTTCGAGGGCGGAACGGGGAGAGACGGCTGTGGCCGGTCAGGCCTGGTCGAGGCTCGTCTCGGTGAAGTACCGGCGGCTCGTCCGGGGGACCTGTTTCGTGTCGGTCACGGACAGGCGGGCGGACTCGGCGATCTCCTCGGCGGAGTGGCCGACGCGCAGTTCGTAGTCACCGGCCTCGACGGCGAGGTTCGCGTTGCGGTCGTGGTAGGCGAGCTGGTTCGCGGCCAGGTCGAAGCTGATACGGGTCGACTCGCCGGCGTCGAGTTCGACGCGGCGGAAGCCGACGAGCTCCTGGACCGGCCGGGCCAGATCGGGGTTCTCGGCGGAGACGTACAGCTGGACCACGTCGCTGCCGGCGCGGTCGGCCGTGTTCTCGACGGTGACGCTCGCGGTGAACGTCCCGGAGGGGTCCACGTCCACGTCCGACAGATCGAGGTCGGAGTACTCGAACTCGGCGTAGCTCAGCCCGTGCCCGAACGGGTAGACCGGCTGGGCGTCGTCGTAGACGTAGTCCTCTGAGTAGGTGTTGGGCTTGCGGCTGTAGTGGATCGGCAGCTGGCCGACGGACTTGGGCATCGACACCGGGAGGTGCCCGCCCGAGTCGTGGCCCTCGAAGACCACGTCGACGATGGCGTTGCCGGCCTCCTCGCCGGGGAGCCACGCCTGGACGACCGCGTCGGCGCCCGCGTCGATCTCCGGGATCGCGTGGGGCTTGCCGCTGACGAGCACGATCACGACCGGCGTCTCTGTCTCCTCGATCTGGGCGACCAGCTGTTCCTGGACGCCGGGCAGTCCGAGGTCGGTCACGTCACAGCCCTCGCCGCTGGTCGGGACCATCGGCTGCTCGGCTTTGACGCCCTCGGCGTCGGAGAAGTCGACCGCCGAGCGAGCGCCGACGAACGCCAGCGCCACGTCGGCGTTCTCGGCGGTCTCGACGGCGCGGCCGATCTTGTCCGTGGCGTTGCCCGTCGCCGTGCACCCCTGCGCGTAGTTCACGTCGGCGTCGACGCGGTTCTCGATGGCCGCCAGCGGCGTGTCCGCCTCGAACTCGTACTCCTCCTCGGGGTAGTGGGCGGCGTAGGCGTAGTCGCCGAGCATCCCCTTCTTGTCGTCGGCCTTCGGGCCGACCACGGCGACGGAGTCGGCGTCGTCCAGCGGCAGCAGGTCGCTCTCGTTCTTCAGGACGACCAGCGAGTCGCGGGCGGCCTCGCGCGCGAGGTCGCCGGCGCTCTCGTCCTCGTAGGGGTCGGTCGCGGCGTCGACGTCGACCGTGTACTCCTCGAACAGGCCCTTCTCGAACTTCGCGCGCAGGACGCGGCGGACCGACTCGTCGAGGCTCTCCTCGGCGAGGTCGCCGTCGCGGACCGCGTCGGCGAGGTACTCGTAGCAGTCCGTGTTGGGCAGTTCCACGTCGAGGCCCGCCTCGACGGCCGAGACGGCGGCCTCCTGCTGGGTCGCGGCGACGCCGTGTTCCTCCTTGAGGAAGTCGACGCTGAAGTAGTCCGAGACGACGTGACCGTCGAAGCCCCACTCGCCGCGCAGCACGTCGGTCAGGAGCCACTCGGCTTTCGCGCAGGGGACCCCGTCGATGTCGTGGTAGGCGTTCATCACCGACTCCGCGTTCCCCTCCTGGATCGCGGCCTCGAACGGGAACATGTGAACCTCCCGCAGCGTGCGCTCGCTCACGTCGACCGACGAGCGGTTCTTCCCGCCGGCGCCGACGCCGTGACCGACGAAGTGCTTGAGCGTCGCGGAGATGCCGTCGGCCGGCGAGTCGCCCTGCAGCCCGGAGACGTAGGCGGTCGCCATCTCGGCGACGAGGTACGGGTCCTCGCCGTAGGTCTCCTCGACGCGACCCCAGCGCAGGTCACGGGCCACGTCCAGCACCGGCGACAGCGCGTGCGCCGTGCCGATGGCTTCGAGCTGGTCGCCGATGGTGTCGGTGACCGCCGCCATCAGGTCCGGGTCCCAGGTGCTGGCCATCCCGATGCCCTGCGGGAAGGTGGTCCCCTCGGGACCCATGTAGCCGCTGAGACACTCCTCGTGGGGGATCGCGGGGATGCCCAGCCGCGTCTCCTCGACGAGGAGCGTCTGGAGCTCGTTGGTGATCTCGGCGGCGCGCTCGGGCGAGAGACTCCCTTCGCCGCCGATACGGGTGAGGTGGCCGATCCCGTCAGAGAGCAGTTCTTCCGCGACATCGCGGTTGAGCTGGTCGCCCTCGATCAGCTCGTTGCCGCCGTCACCGGTCTCGCCTTCGGCCTCGTCCGCGATGAAGCGGCTCGGGCTGACCGAACCGAGCTGGGCGGCCTTCTCTTCGACCGTCATTCGGGAGAGCAGATCCTCGATACGCCGCGATGTCGGTACCGTCGGGTCGCGGTATGTCGCGTCGGAGTCGGCTGTCATTACGCATATCCGGTCGGGGACGCGGATATTAATGGTTCCGACGACAGTCTCAGGTCCGGTACTGCGCGGGCGGCTCGGCGGGTGGACGGGCGGGACCGAGGCGGTCGAGAGCGGAGCGCGAACGCGAGAAAAGCCGGAGCGAACGCGACTGAAACGGGAGCGCCCCCGCGGAGAGAACGGACGGTGCGTCGTGTCTGACAGTTGCGGGGCGGAGACCGTCCGTCATCCGGATTGCTCTCAGTCAGTTCCACATCGACCGCCCGTAGCGGGCGGTCGTCGTTGGAACCGGTGAGAGCAGTCCGGATCAGGCGTCTTCGTCCTCGTCGGTCGCGAGGTACTTCGCCACGCTCGCGAGGCCACCGAGCGTCGCGACCGCCGAGACGATGCCGAGCCCCGGTCCGGTAGCGGTCGTCGTCCCCGTGTCAGGGTCGGCTTCCTCGGCCGTCGCCGCCGTCGTCATCGGACTCGGCGCCGACTCTGTCGGCGTGTCCGTGGCCGTCACGGTCGGTGACGCGGTCGGCGTCGGGGTCGCGGTCGGTGCGTCCGTCTCCGTCGGCGTCGGGGTCGCGGTCGGTGCGTCCGTCTCCGTCGGCGTCGGGGTCGCGGTCGGTGCGTCCGTCTCCGTTGGCGTCGGGGTCGCGGTCGGTGCGTCCGTCTCCGTTGGAGTCGGCGTGGCCGTGCCGGCCGGTTCGACCACCACGTCGACGGTGTCCTGCGCCGAGTTGCCCTTCGAGTCGGTGACCTCCAGGCGGAAGTCGAGCGCGCGCGTCTCGTCGACCGCCGGCGCGGTGAACGACGGGCTCGCCGTGTTCTGCCCGGTGAGCGACACCGCCGGGTCGGCCGTCGTCGACTCGTACATCTGCGACCACTCGTAGGACAGGTCCTTCCCGGTCGAACCGCCGCCGTTCAGCGTGACCGCATCGCCGGGACTGGCCCGCTGGTCCGAGCCGGCGTGGGCGGTCGGACCGCTGTAGCTCCCGCCGTCTTCCTCCTCGCTTCCGCCCTCCTCGGCGTAGTCGCCGTCGAGGGAGACCTCCAGGGTCGTCCCGCCGTCCGAGAGCGTGGTCGTCGCCCTGACCGACGCGTCCTCGTAGGTCACGTCGACGGCGTACTCGCCTTTGAATCCCTGGAGCGTGTGGGCGCCCGAGGCGTCCGTCTGTCCGGACCCCTCGGTCCACCACTGGTCGAAGACGAGGTTCCGGTACCGGTCGAGGGCGGGTTTCTCCTCCCAGCCGGCCGCGTAGAACGGCGCGTCGTCGCGCCAGTGCAGCGTGTCGATCAGCCCCCAGACGATGAACTCCTCGACGGCCTGGTGACTGAAGACGGTCTTCAGGAACTGGTAGAAGAAGTCGGCCTTCTCCGCTTCCGGCCAGTTCTCGTCGGACATGTCGAACTCCGTGATCCGCAGGCCGACGTCGTCGGCCGTCACCTCGTCGTAGCTGTCCAGCGCCGACATCGTCTGCGAGGGCAACAGGGAGGAGCTCTCGCTGAAGTGGCTCTGCAGGCCGACGAAGTCCAGGCCCGCCTCGGTGTTCTGGACCGTCTCGATCTGGGTTTTGTAGCGGTCCCGGCGGCCGCTGTAGGGCCCCTCGATCGTGTTGTAGTCGTTGATGCCGATCGGCTGTCCCTCCGGCCCGGCCTCACGGGCCGTCTGGAACCACTCGCCGAAGATGGGCGCCTCCTCGGGCGTGACGTCGGCCCCGTGGATCGACCGGACGAATCCGGGCTCGGGGATGACCTCGTTGACGACCTCCCACTCGTCGATGCGGTCGCCGTAGTAGCTGACGATGTCGTCGACGTGGCTGATGGTCTGTTCGCGGACGTACTGCGAATCGGCCTCGCTGGGCGTGGCCGCGTCGGCGTCGCTGTCCCAGGCCATCGCCTCGACCACGTCGTCGGGGACGGCGGCCGAGTCGACGCTGGCCCACAGCGCGACGTGGCCCCGGATGTACCAGTCCTGGGCCTCCATCCACTCGACGGCGGCGTCGGCGGTGTCCTTGCCGCCCTCCCAGAAGTCCCACTTGTGGTAGTTCTCGAGGACGCCCATGTTGAACAGCTCCTTGCGGTTCTCCCGGTAGGGGTCGCCCGCCTCCGTGCTCTGGAGCTGGGGGGCGCTGGTCATGATGCCGAACTTGAACTCGTGTTCGAGCATCGAGACGGAGACGTCGGCGCCCTCGACGGGGTCCCCGTCTTCGTCGACCACGTCGACCTGCATCTCGGCGGTGCGATGGGTCTGGATCCGCTCGTCGGCGGCGTCTTCCCAGCCGGGGTCGGCCGACCGCTCCCACTCGGGCAGCGCCTCGACCGAGTTGTTTCCCTCGAAGTTGACGAGCGCGAGGCCGCCGATGTCGACGGTCTGGGCCCGTGCGCCGAGCCAGATCTCCGTCCACCAGTTGCCGGCGTCGTAGCCGCTGTCGAACGCGACGGGGAAGAAAAAGCGCTGCCACTCCCCGGTGACCGGCGGCCGCGGGTTCGTGACGTAGTTGCCGAAGGTGCTGTTCTCGCTGACCTTGAACGTGACCTGGGCGTTCTCCTCGTCGGGGGTCCGGAGGTACGCGACGCCCAGCAGCACGTCGCCGCTGGAGACGCCCTCGTCCTCGACGAAGCCTTTGAAGTTGACGCTGTAAGCGTTGGTCCCCGCCTCCGAGACGTCGACGCGCGTCGCCTCCGAGAACGGGACCGAATCGCCGACCTCCAGCGGGGAGCGGCTCCCCTTGTCCGCTTCGCCCCCGGCGACTGCGAACGTGTCGAACGTGTCGGCCTCGTTGTTCGCGTAGACGAACCGGCCGGGGTCGAGCTGGCGTTCTTTGAGGTAGTCGATCAGTCCCGAGTAGTACGGGTCGTCGGTCTGAGGCCACTCTTCGGGACCGCCGCCGCCGGTATCGACCTCGCTCGCCGGGCCGGCGGGGAGGTCGTCGACGGTCGCGTCCGTGCCGGAGTAGTCCAGCAGCGCGAGCCCGCCGACATCGAGCGTCTGTTCGTTGTATGCGAGCCAGAACTCCGTCCACCAGTTGCCGGCGGCGGCGGCGGCGCCGTACTCGATCGGGAAGTAGAACCGCTCCCACTCCGAGCCGATCGAGGGGTCGGTGAGCTCCGCCCAGTTGTTGTACCCCGAGCTGGCGGTCTCCTGTGCGGAGTAGGTGACCTGTGCGCTCCCGTCCGGGGCACGCAGGTACGCCACGCCGAGGAACACGTCGCCCTGCTCGACGGGCATCCCGCCCACGTCGCCCCGCAGGTTCGCGTTGTAGCCGTTGCTCTGCGTGCCGTTGATCGACACGCGCGAGGCCTCCGAGAACGGGACCGAATCGCCGCTCACGTCCAGGCTCTCGACGGTTCCGTAGTCGTCGACGCCGAACTGGTAGGCGCTCCACGTGCCCGACTCGGTGTTGCTGTAGACGAACCCGGGCTCGGGGAGGTTCAGCGCCGACAGGTCGCTGGTCAGCGTCCGGTAGTACGGACCGACGGTGCTCGCCACGCCCGAGGGAAGGTCACCGATCGCGGCGTCCGTCTCGGAGAAGTCGAGCAGCGCGAACCCGCCCACGTCGACGGTCTGTTGCTTGAACCCGAGCTGGAGCTGGACGTAGCGGTTCTGGTCCCCGGAGGAGTCCGACTGGAACTGGATCGGGAAGTAGTGGCGCTGCCACTCGCTCCCGACCGTCGGCGACTGGTGGTCGGTCGTCCGGTTGGCGTACGAGGAGTCGTCGACGGCCTGGAAGGACACCTCCGGGCTGTCCGAAGAGGACCTGAGGTACAAGACCCCGAGCATCACGTCGCCCGAGGAGACCGAGTCGGAGAGGTTGGCCTTGTACTGGACGCTGTAGCTGTTCTCCGGCTGTGTGGTGACGTCGAACCGCGTCGCCTCCGAGAACGGCACGGAATCGCCGCTCACGTTCAGGGCGTTCGCCGTCCCCGCAGGGTTCTGGGCGAACACGCCGCTCGACGAGCGGACCGCAGACTCGTTCGAACCGATCCGGAACGTCGGACTCGGGAGCCCCATCCCGGTCAGGTCGCTTTCCAGCGCGTCGTAGTACGGACTCGACGTCGAAGCGGGCTCGACCGCTCCGGACGGCAGCGACCCGAAGTCCGCGTTGGTTCCGAAGTCGAGCAGCGCCACCCCACCGACGTCGACGGTCTGCTCTTTGAACCCGAGCTGGAGCTGGATGTACAGGTCCTGGTCGGCCGCGACCGTGTCGGCGCCGATCTCGATCGGGAAGTAGTGCCGTTCCCACTCGGAGCCGATCGTCGGCGACTGGTTGCCGACCGACGGGTTCCCGAATCCGCCGGCGTCGACCGCGAAGAACTGCGCCTGCGGGCTGTCTGTCGACGAGCGCAGATACGCGACGGCGAGCATGGTGTCGCCGGCGGAAACGTCTCGATCGAGGTCGCCACGAACCTGCACCGGGTAGTTCGCGTCCGGTGCGTCGGTCACGTCGATCCGCCGGGCCTCCGAGAACGGCACGCCGTCGGAGCTGACGTCCAGCGTCGTCACGTTGCCGTACTGGCCGCTCTGCCCGGCCTGTGCGAATACGTTCGACCCGCTCCAGGCGTCCGACTCGTTGTCGGCGAACTCGAAGGTCGCCGGCGGGAGCCCGCGCCCGTTCTGCAGGTCGTCGACGAGCGCGGAGTAGTACGCGTCACCACCCGACGCCCACGAGTCCGGCGTGTCCGCGCGAACCTCGTCCGGTGCTACGCTGGCGATGCCACCCGCGGCGCCCGCCGCCCCGATCGACTGCAGGAACGGTCGGCGCCCCACCCGAAAGCGGTCGTCCCCACGACCGCTACTGTCAGACTCTCGCATAGGTGCAGCCGAACCTCTACGATTTATCACCCATAAATATTCGTAAAACATATTGATAATTGGCGATAGTTCCGGGTCCGTTGTCAGAACCTCCGGAAACGGTTGCCGGTTCCGAGCGTTCACGGCGGTTCTCGGGACATCGACTCCGACCCGAGCGGGCGGATCGGCGGGTGGAATCGGTCGAAATCCGGTGTGCGGGGCCGGCACGCGAACGACGGATCGGACCGCCCGAACGTCGGGTCGGCTCGGGCGAACGCCGAATCCGGTCGGAGGAACGTCGAGACGAGTCGAGCGCCGGTCGGCCTATTCGCCGGGCGAGAGCTCGACGGTGGTCCCGTCGCCGGAAAGCGTGACGGTCTCGGTCACTTCCTGGCCGTCGATCGTCGCGGTGACCTCGTACTCCCCGTGGAAGCCGGTCGTCGAGAACGTCCCGTCGTCGGTGGTCGTCCCCGACTCCTCGGTCCACCACTCGTCGAAGACGAGGTTCCGGTACTCGTCGAGGGCGGGTTTCTCTTCCCAGCCGTCGGCGAAGAAGGGCGCGTCGTCGCGCCAGTGATTGGGGCTGTAGATACCCCAGACGAGGAAGTCGTCGACCGCCGGGTGGCTGAACGCGACCTTGAGGAACTGCCGGAAGAAGACGGCCTTGTCTTCCTCGGCCCAGCTCTCGTCGGCCATGTCGAACTCCGTGATCCGCAGGCGCACGCCCGTCTCCGCGTACCTGTCGAGCCCCGCTTTCACCTGTTCGGGCGTCAGCGCCGACCCCTGATTGAAGTGCGACTGGAGGCCGGCGAAGTCCAGTCCCGCCTCGGAGTCGGCGAGGAACTCGATCTGCCGTTCGTAGTCGTCCCGGGTCGACTCGTACGGTCCCGAGAGCGTGTTGTAGTCGTTGACGCCCAGCGGCATCCCGTCGGGAGCGGCCTCCCTGGCGGCGGCGTACCACTCCGCGAGGATCGGCGCTTCGACGGGGTCGACGGCTTCGAGGCTGGTGTCGTCGGTCGCCGCCACGCCGTTGACCGCCTCGATCAGCCCCGGTTTGTGGACGATCTCGTTGGCGACCTCCCACTCGGTGATCCGGTCGCCGTAGTAGTCGATTATCGCGGGGACGTGCTCCAGCGTTCGCTCGCGGACGTACTCGGGGTCGAGGTCGGGGTCGGTGACGCCGTTCGCCTCCCACTCGACCCCCATCGCTCGCACCACGTCGGGCGGGACGGACCACGCGGACACGTCGGACCACAGGCAGACGTGTCCGCGGATGTCCAGTCCCTGCTCCTCGAGCCAGTCGGTCGCCGCGTCGGACAGCTCCCGGTTCTCCTCCCAGAAGCGCCACTTGTGGTGGTTGCCCAGCACCGCGAGGTTGAACAGGTCGGTGACGTGCCCGCGGTAGGTGTCGGCGTCGTCGGACGCCTCGGTCAGGAAGTCGGCGCTGACCGCGGTGCCGAACCCGAACTCGTGTTCCCGCATGGCGACCTCGACCTCCGCGCCGGCCACCGCCTCGCCGTCGGTGTCGGCCACCTCGACGGTCAGCCCGCTCGTGCGGTGGTCGGCGATGCGCTCGTCGGCCGCCGTCTCCCAGTCGCCGTCGGGGGTGCCGCCGTCGTCCGCCCCGCCGTCCGAGCCGTCCGCGGGGCCGCTGGGGAGGTCCTCGACGGCGACCTGTTGGTCGAAGTCGATCAGCGCGAGGCCGCCGATATCGACGGTCTGGGGCCCGTATCCGAGGAACAGCTCCGTCCGCCAGGTGCCCGCCTCGGCGTCGTAGTCGAACTGCACCGGCACGTAGTAGCGCGTCCACTCGGCTGGGGGCTGGACCTCCGGCGTCGAGCGCACCATGTTCGTGCTGAGGTTGTCCTCGTCCTTGGCGACGAACTGGACGGTCGGCTCCGACTCGCTCGACTCCGGGCCGCGAAGGTAGGCGACCGCCAGCAGCACGTCGCCGCTCTCGACCGCGGTGTCGGGCGCGGTTCCCATCATCGTCACGTCCCAGGTGTTCTCGGTCTCCTCGGCGACCTCGACGCGAACGGCCGAGCCGAACGGCTGGTCGTCACCGACTGCGATCTCGGAGGTCTCGGCCGCCTCGGCCCCGACGCCGAAGGCGGCCAGCGCGCCCGCCTCGTAGTTCGCGTAGACGAACTCGCCGGCGGGGAGCCCCATCTCGCCACCCAGCGCGCTCGCGAGGGTCCCGTAGTACGGGTCCCGCGTCTCCGGCCACCCCGGGGGGACGGCCGCGGGCGTCCCGCTCGGCGTGGGGGCCGCCCCGTCACCGCCGCCACCGGCCGGCGCGTCGGTCTCCGAATTCCCTCCGTCGCTCGGACAGCCCGCCAGTCCCGCCGCGGCGAGCGCACCCAGCAGCGACCGCCGACCGAGCGCGGGGTCGGCGCCACTTCCGGCGTCGTCTCTGTGATCGTCTACCATCGACGTGACTCCTACCAGTGCGGGTTCCAGTAAAAAGGATTTACATTCGGAGTGATACGGCCCGCGGGAACTGACAGGGAAATTAGTAAACGGGCCGATGCCGGCGGGCTACGCGTCGGCCGAGAGCTCGACGGTGGCGCCCTCGTCGGAGAGCGTGACGGTCTCGGTGACTTCCTGGCCGTCGATCGTCGCGGTGACCTCGTACTCGCCCTTGAACCCGGTGGTCGAGAACGCGCCCGATTCGTCGGTGGTGCCCGACGCCTCGGTCCACCACTCGTCGTGGACGAGGCCGGTCCACACGTCGTAGGCGGGCTTCTCCGACCAGTCCTCGTAGAACAGCGGCGCCTCCTCCTGCCAGTGGCGGCCGTCCCAGAAGCCCCACATCAGGAAGTCCTCGACGGCCGGGTGGGAGAACGCGCCCCGGAGGTAGTTCTCCAGCACCTGCGCGCGTTCCTCGTCGTCCGCCCAGGCGTTGCCGGCGTAGGTGTCGAACTCGGTGATCTTCACGCTCGCCCCGTATTCGGCCCACTTGTCGATCTCCGCGGCGACGCGGCTCGCGCTGACGCGCCCGTCGGGGTTGGAGTTGGTGTTGAACTCGCCGGTGCGGGCGCCGACGTGGCCCTGCAGCCCGACGGTGTCGAGCTGGACGGCGTTGTCGTTGAGATGTTCGATCTGGGACTGGTAGCGCCCGTCGGTGTAGCTGTATTCGAACTGGTTGAAGTCGTTGACCCCGAGTCCGATGTCCAGGTCGTTCTCGCGGCGGACCTCGTCGGCCTTGCTGTACCACTCGGCCAGTAGCGGCGACCGCCAGGGGACGACCTCGCCGTTCCACGGCTCGGCCTGGTCGATGTCGTCGCCGTAGACGCCCAGCTGGAGCTGGTAGGCGTGCATCGCCTCGTTGACGACCTCCCACTCGGTCACGTCGTCGCCGAAGTGGGTGATGACGTCCTCGATGTGGGCCATCGAGCGCTCCCGGATCGTCTCGGCGTCACGGTCCTCGATCGCCGTCAGGATGTCCGAGGGGATGGCGCCCACGTCGGACCGTCCCCAGATACAGACGTGCCCGCGCACGTCGAGGCCCCGTTCGAGCAGCCAGTCGACGGCCGCGTCGGCCAGGTCCGGGTCCGACTCCCAGAAGCGCCACTTCATCTGGTTCTCGATGACCGCCTTGTTGAACAGCTCCGGGATGTGCTCGCGGTACTCGTCGCCCTCGCTCGACTCCTCGATCAGCGTCCCCGCGTTGACCGCGGTGCCGAACCCGAACTCGTGTTCCTGCATGGCGACCTCGACGTCGGCGTCGGCGAGGGGGTCGCCCGATCCGTCGGTCACCTCGACCGTCAGCTCGCTCGTCCGGTGTTCGCGGATCCGACGGTCGACGGCCGGGTCGGGTTCGGTGGCTGTGTCGGTCTCACTCGGGGCGTCGGTCTCCTCGGGCGGTGCGTCCGCGCCGGCTTCCGGCGTGGGCGTCGGCGTCGGTGTCGGGGTGTCGTCGCCCCCTTCGTCGGTCGGCGTCCCGTCGCCGCCGTCGCTCGGGCAGCCCGCGAGCCCCGCGGCCGCGAGCGCTCCCAGCAGTGACCGTCGACCCACTGACCCCGTTCCCTCACTCGGACCGGATGCGTCTTCAGATGGCATGCGCGTGCATCGTCCAAAGGGAATTGCTGTCAAAAGCTTTCGGTGTCGGTTCGAACGCCCCTTCGGGGCGTCGCCGTGATGCCGGAAGTCGCGCCGCATCGGACGTCACTCCCCGGCCGTGACCGGACCTCGGGGAGGTCCTCGACCTTCGCCGCCCGGTCGAAGTCGACGAGCGCGATCCCGCCCACGTCGGTGGTCTGCACGCCGAAGCCCTGGAACAGCTCCCACTACCAGGTCCCGGCTTCGGAGTCGTAGCCCCACTGCATCGGCACGTAGTAGCGGGTTCACTCGGTCGGCGGGGGTGACCTTCGTCTGCGTCGTGACGTTGTTCGAGGCCGGGGTGGCCTGGTCCTTCCCCACGAACTCGACCGTCGAATCCGTCGGGCTCGACACCGGGCTTCGCAGATAGACGACGCCGAGCAACACGTCGCCCTCCGAGACCGACCGGTTGTTGACCTCGGCGTCATCGTCACGTCCCAGGGGCTGTCCGGTTCGTCCGTCACTTCGATCCGGCGGGCGGCCGAGAACGGACGGTCGTCGGCCACCGAGACCGACGCGATCCGCGCGATGTCGGACCAGACCTGGAACTTCGACAGCGCGTCCGGTTCGTCGTCTGCGTAGACGAACTCCCCGGGCGGTATCCCCATCGCCGCGAGGTCGTCCTGCAGCGCGTTGTAGTACGGGTCGCAGACCGAGAGCCGCTCGGCGCCCCCTCGGTCGCGGTCCGTCCGCCGGGACCGCCGGTCGTCTCCGTCGGCTCGGGCGTCTCGGCCATCCCCGGCGCCTCCGTCGGCTCCAAGCCGCCGCGGCTCCCACGGTCTGGAAACCGCCGCCGGACGATCGGTCGCCCGTCTCGTCACCGGGTTCGTCTTCCGTCTGTTCGCCCATATGCGTAGATATCGGCGTATTCCCGCCGAAAGCGTTCGTCCTCGTTTCCCAACGGTGAGAACGGAACTCTCGGGTGACGAACTATTTACGGAGTTGACACACATCTGTTGGAGAGAAGACACACAAATTCTTTGTATCTGGTAACGAACGTCACACGTGTTGGCACACACATGGATAGCAACGAGAACCGCGAGCACGGAAGCGACCGTCGGACCTTTCTGCAGTCGCTGGCTGCGGCCAGCGCGGCGGGGGTCCTCGGCACGGGCGCGGCATCGGGTGGACAGACAGCGGCCGACGCGTATCATCAGGGGCTGCAGTCGCAGTTGATGGACGAGGAGGGGCTGCCCGAGGGGACGTTCGTCTACGGCGACACCGAGGCGGCCACGCTGGAGGCGTTCACCCTCCAGGGCGGTGACCAGGGGACCGAGACGCAGTTCGACGTGAGCGCCGACGTGCCGATCACGCTCGGCGACCGCGTCGCGATCGAGGAGGACGCGAGCGACGGCTACTCCTACACGTACAAGTCCAACATCACCGACCGGGCGTTCTCCGAGGGCGACGTGTTGCTCGCGGTCGCGTACATGCGCGGCGCGAACGCGGCCGCCGCCGAGGAGTCGGTCGAGGTCCAGGCGCAGTTCAAGTACCAGTTCACCGACCCCGACGGCGAGACGAGCTACTCGGACTCGTTCATCGAAGGCACCGAGCGGGTCACCCTGGGCAGCGAGTGGCAGCGCTACTACTTCCCGATCGAAGTGGGCGCCAGACCCGACGGCTCCGAGTTCGTCCCGTACGTGGAGTTCTGGACCGGCTTCGGCCAGCAGACCGTGGAGTTCGGCGGCGTCGCCCTGCTCGATTACGACACGCAGGTCGGCGTCGACGAGCTACCGACGACGGCGTTCGACTACGAGTACCCCGGTCGGGCCGAGGACGCCGAGTGGCGCTCGGCCGCCAGAGACCGGATCGACGAACTGCGGAAGACGGACTTCGAGGTCACCGTCCTCGACGCGGACGGCGACCCGGTCCCCGACGCCGACGTGTCCGTCGAGATGCAGGCCCACGAGTACGACTGGGGGTCGGCCGTCGCGGTCAGCCAGTGGCCCGACGGCTCCGAGACCTACCGGGAGAAATTCCTCGACAACTTCAACAAGGCCGTCCCGGAGAACGGCCTGAAGGTGCCGGCCTGGGAGGGGCGCTACGGCGACTCCCTCGATCGGGACAACACCCGCGCGGCCATCGACTGGCTGCTGGACCGGGACATCCCCACCCGCGGGCACGCGCTCGTCTGGTCGACCTACGACTGGATGGGGATCGACTCCTCGCTGTCGGCGACGGAGATCGACGAGGCGGTGAAGCGACTCATCCGCGAGCGAGCGAACGAGTTCGAGGGCGACCTCCCCGAGTGGGACATGCACAACCACCCGCTCTTCTACCCGGAGATCTGGCAGGACATCGGGCAGGAGTACGTCCTCGACTGGTGGGAGGCGGCCAACGAGGCCGCCCCGTCCTCGCAGCTGTACATCAACGAGCTGAACGTCGTCGCTGGGGACCAGCTCACGGACGACTACTACGACCACATCGGGTGGCTCACCGACAACGACGCCGGCGTCGAGGGGATCGGCTTCATGTCCCACTTCGGGCTCGGGAGCCTGACGCCGCCCACCGAACTGCTCGATCGGTTCGACCGCTTCGCCGAGTTCGGCGTCCCGCTCCAGCTCACCGAGTTCGACATCCAGATCAACGACCGCTCGAACGAGAACGAGGTGGCGGCCCAGCGCGACTACCTCCGCGACGTGCTGACGGCGGCGTTCAGCCACGAAGCGGTCGAAGGCGTCGTGTCGTGGGGCTTCTGGGAGGACGAACACTGGCGCCCGACCGGCGCATACTACGACAGCGACTGGACGCTCCGCCCTCACGGCCGGGAGTACCGCCGACTGCTGTTCGAGGAGTGGTGGACCGAGCAGTCCGGCACGGCCGACGCCGACGGGGTCTACAGCGGTCGCGGGTTCAAGGGGACCTACGAGGTGGTCGCCCGCGACGGCCAGCGGATCGGTGCCGAGACCGTCGAGTTCACCGACGGCGGCGCGTCCGTCGAGATCCAGACCGGGCCGGCTTCGATCGGCGATATCGACCTGGCGGTGGACGGGCACACGCTCGTCGGCGACGACACCGTCGACCTCGGCGTGACGCTCACCTCCGAGGACGGGTACGGCCTGCCGGTCCCCGAGGGGGCGCTGTCCTTCGAGAGCGCCGACAAGGACGTGCTCATGATCGACGAGGAGGGCGTCGTCTCGGTCGCCGGCGAGGGGACCGCGACGGTAACGGTCACGGTTACGGCCTACGGCGACACCGCGGCGGCGAGCGCGCGCTTCGCGGCACGCGAGAGCGCGGACCTCGGCGACCCGGCGCTGTCCGACGACGCGAGCGACCTGTCGGTCCCCGACTCGAACGACAACGTCTTCGCGGCGGGCTACGCCTCGCGCCAGGGCGACGATAGCTTCTTCCAGAAGTCCGAGGGCGGCCAGGCGGGGTCGGTCACCTACCGCCTCCCGGAGGGCGTGGCCGCGTTCGAGGTCGACGCCTACGTGAACAACAACGCCACCGACACCGACCTGGGATTCGCGGTCTCAAGCGACGGCGAGACTTTCGAGGTCGTCGAGGTGGAGCCGACCGTCGTCGAGCCGCCGAACGACTCGAACGGCTACTACGCCTTCTGGACCTACTCGCAGGTCGGAGGGCTGCCCGGCGACGCGAGCTACCTTCGGGTTACCATTCCGGAGAGCCCGGAAGGCTACGCGATGGTGGTCGGGGCGGTCGACGTCTGGTCGGAGGCCGTCTCGCTCGACGCCGCCGACCCGACCGGGCCCGGGGTCGTGATCGACGACCTGCAGGCCGGCGCGACCTACGAGGCGCCCCACGGGGCCGGCGTGACGGTCGCCGACGACGAGTCGAGCGTCTCCTCGCGGTCGGTCACGCTCAACGGCGACCCCTTCGAGGGCGGCGAGATCGTCTCGCGAGGCCGGAACGTCCTCGACGTGTCGGCGACCAACGCCTCGGGAGTGACGACGGCGACCGACTTCGGCTTCGAGGTCACTCGAAGCGACGAGGACCTGATCGCGCGCCTGCAGCCCAGCGCCACCCAGGGAACCGTCGGCGAGCGGCTGACCTTCCAGGTGATCGACACCAGCGGGTCGGGCGCCCACATCGACGAGCTGGACTGGGCCTTCGACGACGGGACGACCGCTTCCGGCTACTGGAACGCCCACCGCTACGAGGAGCCGGGTATCTACACGGTCGAACTGACCGCCACGAACAGCGAGGGCGAGACCACGACCGACGAACTCACCGTCTGGATCTCCGAGCTGGAGGGCGTCCTCGCCGAAGCGAAGCCGAGCGCGACAGAAGCGCCCGTCGACGAGCGGGTCACCTTCGCCGTCGAGGACACCTCCGGCGAGAACCGCTGGATCACCGACCTCGCGTGGGACTTCGGCGACGGCGGGAGCGCCGAGGGCTGGTGGACCGAACACCGCTACGACTCGGCCGGCACCTACACGGTCGAGCTGACCGCGACGGACAACCTCGGCTACTCGACCACCGACGAGGTCGAGATAACCGTCTCCTGACCGGTCTCGCGTGGCAGGAGTCTTCGACCCGGGGCGCGACTGCCGGACGCGGGCGCCTCGGCGCGGTTCGCTGTCGACGGCGGGACCGCGTCGTCAGCGTTTTAGTGGCCGCCGCGGATCGGAGTAGCGTATGCAACCGGATTACGACGACTGCTGGCTCCGGTACGACGAGGTTCCAGAGGGGGACCTTCGGGAGTCGTACCGTCGACTCTGTACCCACGCGTACGTCGCCGAGGAGTCGCGCGAACTCGGCGCCGTCCGCGAGGAACTGCGACGCGGCCTCGGCGGGACGCTCGGACGGGACCCGCACCTCTGGCAGCACCCGCCCCGAACCGTCGACGGCTTCCTCGCCGTCGGCACGCCCGGGGACATGGACGTGGTGGCCCAGGCGGTCGACGAGGACGAGATCGCCGACCTCGACGAGGGCGGGTACGTCATCACGACCGGCGAGTGGGAGGGGACCGACACGCTCGTCGTCACCGCCGCCTCGGACCGGGGACTCGTGTACGGCACGTTCCACCTCCTGCGGCTGCTGGCGATGCGAGAGCCGATCGAGGACGTGCACGTCGAGGAGGAACCGACCTCGCCGGACCGGCTGATCAACCACTGGGACAACCCCTTCCGCGGGTCGATGGAGCGGGGGTACGCCGGCCAGTCGATCTTCGACTTCGAGCGCCTCCCGGACCTGCGCGAGCGCTACCGGGACTACGCGCGCCTGCTCGCCTCCGTCGGGATCAACGGGATCGTCCTCAACAACGTCAACACGCAGATCCCCGGCCGCGAGGAGGGCAACGAGGCGATGGAAGAGCTGGAGGGGTGGCGCCTGCTCGAAACCCGGTACCTGGAGAAGCTCACCGGACTGGCCTCGCTGTTCCGCCGCTACGGCATCCAGACGTACCTCTCGATCAACTTCGGCGCGCCGGAGAAGATCGGCGGCCTCGATACGTCGGACCCCAACGACCCCGCGGTCGAACAGTGGTGGGCCGAGAAGGCCGACGAGGTGTACGACCTGATCCCCGACTTCGGCGGGTTCCTCGTCAAGGCCGACTCGGAGGGCCAGCCCGGGCCGTACAACTACGACGCCGACCACGTCGACGGCGCGAACGTCCTCGCGCGGGCGCTCGAACCCCACGGCGGTCGCGTCTGGTGGCGCGCGTTCGTCTACGGCAGCCACAAGGACCGCGCCGTCCAGCAGTACGACACGTTCGAACCGCTCGACGGTGACTTCCACGACAACGTCACCGTCCAGGTCAAGAACGGCCCGATCGACTTCCAGCCGCGCGAGCCCATCTCCCCGGTCTTCGGGCAGATGCCCGAGACCGACCTCGGCCTCGAACTGCAGATCACCGGCGAGTACACCGGCCAGCACGTCCACGCCTGCTACCACGTCCCGATGTGGAAGGAGGTCCTGGAGTTCGACACCGACCCCGAGGGCCACGGCAAGCAGGTCAAGGATCTGTTCACCGACGAGGGGACCGGCATGGCCGGCGTCGGCGGCCCCGGCGAAGACCGCAGCTGGACCGGCCACTACCTCGCGCAGGCGAACCTCTACGGCTACGCCCGCCTGGCGTGGGAGCCCGACCTCGCCACGGCGGAGATCACCGACGAGTGGGTCAGACAGACGTTCGGGACGGACCCCGACGTGGTCGAGACGGTCACGGAGATCATGCACGGCACGTGGCCGGCGGTCATCGACTACTCGACCGGCGGCATCGGCCTGATGCACATGATGTACAACGGGAGCGCCTACCTCGAGAACCACTACGACCCCGGCCCCGAGGAGTGGCCGGGCTACACCGGGATCTCCGAGGACGGGATCGGCAAAGACCGAAACTCGAAGGGCAACGGCTACGCCCGGCAGTACCCCGACGCGCTGGCCGAGGCGTACGACGACCCCGAGTCCTGCCCCGAGGAGCTGCTCCTCTTTTTCCATCACCTCCCGTGGGACTACGAGCTGGACGACGGCCGCACCGTCGTCCAGACGCTGTACGACAACCTGTACGCCGGCGTCGAGGAGACCCAGCGCCTGCGCGACGAGTGGCGGACGCTCGAAGGCGAGATCGACGACGAGCGCTGGCGCCACGTCGCCGAACGGTTCGACGAACAGGTCGAACACGCGGGCGTCTGGCGCGACCGACTGAGCGAGTACGTCTACGAACACGCCGAGATCCCCGACGAGCAGGGCCGCGTCGTCGGCGACGACTGAGCGGCCGCTCACGGATCTCTCGCTCGGAGCGAAAACGGAGTGGGCACAGCACGGACAGACCGCTTCGGTTCGTATCGGAGGCCGTCGACGCGAGGGGGCGATCAGCTCACGTCGACGACCACCTCGTCGGTGGTGGTGTCGCCTTCGTTGTTCGTCGCGTCGAGCGCGACGGTGTAGGTTCCCGCGGAGTCGTAGGTGGTGTCGACGTACCAGCCCGAACCGGTCTCGCCGTTGCCGAGGCTCCACGACAGCGAGTCGATCCAGTTGCCCGAGTCGGTGGTGTCGGTCACGCGGAAAGCGACGCGCTCCCCGACCGACGCGGAGGTGGTGTCCGGGTCGATCTCCGCCACGAGAGTCCCGCTCGATCCATCGCTCCCGTCGCTTCCGTCATTGCCGTCGCTGCCATCGCCGCCGTCCCCGCTCCCCCCGCCACCGCCGGAGCCGTCGAGCGAGAGGTCGAGGTAGTTGAGGTCCCACCAGCTCTCGTCCATGGCGACGCGGATCACCTGCTGGCCGGCGTCCAGGGAGACACCCGAAGTCGAGACGGTTTCCCAGGAGTCCCACCCGCCCGTGGCACCGAAGCTGACGTCCCCGGAGACGTTCTGGCCGTTCACCTCGACGTGGAAGGCGCCGCCCCCGGAGTCGGAGGCGACAAGGGCGTCCATCGTGTAGTCGCCGGCCTGGTCGACGTCGACGGTGTACTCGACCCACTCGCCGGACTCGATGTAGCCGATGGAGTAACCCGACCCCGTTGAGTTCGAGGAGATGTCGACGCCCTCGCCGGTGCGCATCGCACCGCCCTCGTTCTCGGCGGTGTTGTCGCTGTAGGCGACGCCGGAGCCGCCCTGGTCGTACTCCTCGGCCTGGATCCGACCGGGGACCGCGTGGGGCGTGCCGTCGTAGGGTTGCTGGGTGCCCCCACTCCCGCCGTCTCCGCTGCCGCCGTCGCCGGAACCGCCGTCTCCGCTGCCACCGTCCCCGGAACCGCCGTCGCCGCTGCCGGCGGTCCCGACGTAGACGTCGGAGCTCCCGGTGGACTGGTAGGCCTCGGTGGCCATGATCTGGTAGTCGTGGGTGCCCATGTCCATGCCGTTGTCGGCCCACGCGTCGAAGTGGTTGCCGGTCGTGATGGTCCCGCTCGTCCGGCCCGACTGGCGGATGCTCCAGTACTGCGTGAACGTCGCCGTCCCCTCGATCGAGGGCTTCTCGACCCGCTCGGACGTGTAGATGTCGTACGTCCCGCCGTCGGTATCGACCGTGCCCTGGAACGAGTCACCCGGCTGGTAGGGCCCGTGGTCCTCGATGATGTAGTACTCGACGAGGGGGTCGGTCGTCCAGCCGTAGAGGCAGAGATACCCGTTGCTTCCCGGGTCGAACGTCGACGCCTCGTACTCGACGTTCCGACGCGCGCCGGTCTCCCACCCCAGGCCGCAGACCGTGCTGTTCGTGTCGGTCCAGTCCAGCTCGTAGTTCCCCGTGGTCCCGAGCGTCATCTCGACCGTCCCCTCGGCGTCGGTCCAGAACGAGTAGAAGTGCCCGTCGTGGGTCCCGGTCTGATTCGAGGTGATCGTCTCGCCGTGTGCGGCCGCCGGGCTCGACGCGGCGCCGAGGCCGAGCCCAGTCGCCACGGACGCCCCCACTGCTTTCACGTAGCCCCGTCGGTCCATGTTCAGGACGTCGGCGCTGTCTGTCGGTCGCGATTCACCACTGCCGTCGTCGCCAGTATCGTGTGCCATTGTAACGCACCACCAGCGTCTACACCCTCGCCCGGTTATTGTATAAATATTGTCAATTATAACTAACGTTAAAACAAATTCACGATCGGAACGACCGGACGTACCCGCTAGCTGCTATCGAGGTGACCGTCTCGGCGGGTCGCGGCCGCGACCCGGAGCGGTGCGGACCGGCCGGCTCGACCCGGGTGGTCGGTCGATACGGTCACGGGCGGATGGTCAGAACGCGTCGACGACTACCCCGTCGGTGGTGCCGAGTACGAGACGGTGTCCAGCCGTCGGGACGGAGGCTCCCGAAAACGAGAAGGTGACTGCGAGGCCGGAGTGTCCGACTGGTTCGAACGTCGAGCGATCCACAGGCCGACTCGAACGCGAGAGTCCTCAGACCGATTCGAACGTCCAGAGCTGGTGGTCGCCGCCGCTCCAGCCGCTCTGCTGGACGTTCCCGCCGTCGGAGGTCGAGGCGTTCTCCGCTTCGACGGCCATGTCGCTGTGGACGGGCTGGACGTGGTACTGTCCGCCGCCCTGGTCGTGGATGTGGAACCGCTGGTTGTCGTTACCGTAGTCCGTGTACTGCTGGACGTTGGCGCCGGCCGAGGTCGAGGAGTTCGACACGTCGAGCACTTTCCCGCTGTTGACGTTCTCGATCTTGTATCCGCTGCCCGTGTCGGTGACGTTCCACTGCTGGTTGGATCCCCCCCAGTAGCTGTACTGCTGGACGTTGGCGCCGTCGTCGGTGGACTCGCCGCTCACGTCCATCGCCTTGCCGCTGTTGACGTTCTGGATGCTGTAGGTGCCGCTGGCGAGCGACCCGGTGGAGCCGCTGTCGCCACCGGAACCGCCACCGCCGCCACCGCCGCCACCGCCGGAACTGCCGACGGTGACGTTGGAGCTGCCGCTGGACTGGTAGCCCTCGGTGGCCAGGATCATGTAGTCGTGGTTGCCCATCGGTAGCCCGTTGTTCTCCCAGGCGTCGAAGTGGTTGCCCGTGGTGATCGTCCCGCTGGTCCGCGAGTTCTGGCGGATGCTCCAGTACTGCGTGAACGTCGCATTCCCCTCGATCGAGGGCTTGTTGACCCGCTCGGAGGTGTAGATCTCGTAGGTCGAGCCGTCGGTAGTGTGGGTCCCCACGTAGGAGTCGCCGGGCTTGTAGCTGCCGTAGTCCTCGATGATGTAGTACTCCACCAGCGGGTCCGTCGTCCACCCGTACAGACACAGGTAGGAGTTACCCGACGGGTTGTAGTCGGCCGTGTAGTCGACGCTCCTGCGACCGCCGGTGCTCCACCCCTTGCCGCAGACGAAGTTGCCCGTGTCGGACCAGTCGACGCTGTAGTTGCCGCCCGAACCGAGGTTCATCGTCACCGTCCCCTCCGAGTTGGTCCAGAACGAGTAGAAGTAGCCGCCGTCGTTGCCCGTCTGGTTCGACGTGATGTCCGCCGCCGCCGGACTCGCCGTCGCGCCGACCCCGAGCCCGGTCGCCGCGGCGGCGCCCGCGGCCTTCATGAAGCCGCGCCGGTCGAAGTTCGTCGATCCGTCGGATGTCGATTCGCCACTGCCGTTGTCGCCAGTATCGCGTACCATGTTACCACTGCCGCACCCGGTTCGACACTCGGGACGTACATAAACATTAGCAATTATAACTAACATTAAAACACTATACATTCGAACAACATGTACTTCAGGAATTACTAATTCGGCCGTAGAAACCGCGGCCGCAGGTCGCGAGTACGAGTCGGGCGCGGACGGACACGACCGACAGAGGGGCTCACTCCGAACTCGCCGTCCGGGACCGCGACTCCTCGCTACCCCGTCGCTTCGACGGCCGTCGCCATCACCAGTCGCCCGCAACTGCCGATGCTGTTCACCGCGTCCCTGTCCGGGACGCGTCTCGTCCGGCGTCAGTGGGCTGGCACAGCGCTCACCGCGACGCTCGCCCGCTCACGATCCGACCCGGTGTCTCCCACCACCCTGTGTCACGGTGTCACCCCGCACCTTCGATGTCTCGTGTAGCCGTGTTAAGTCTTATTTCAACTATTTATGTAGAACTATAGTTAACACTAGACTGTACCAACGACCGACTGGTGCTGGACGGTCGAGCGGCGGGGCTCCGCGTCGGCCCGCGAACGGCGGTCGAATCGAAAGCGCGACCGCCCGTCAGGCGTCGAACGTGTCGGCCGTCGCGAGCACCTCGGACTCGTCGACGTTCCAGTCGTCGAGGAACTCGGCCTCGGCGGCGAACAGTTCGCCGAACAGTTCGCGAGACTCGTCGGGGGTGAGCGTCTGGACCTGGTCGTCGATGGAGAAGCCCTGGAAGGCCAGGTCGACGTCGCCCGTGCGAGCCGCCTCGACGATCGTCTCGATGGTATCGACGTGCCCCTGGACCATGCTGCGGACCGGTCGGGGGAAGCCGCCCGCGTTGACCGGCTTGACCTGGTTGTCCCGTACCACGGCGTTGGTCTCGACGACGGGGCCCTGTTCGATGTCCGAGACCTGCCCGGAGTTGGGTAGGTTCACGTTCGTCACGTAGGGCCCGTCGCCGGTCAGGCCTTCGAGGATGTCGAGGAACTCCTCGCCCGAGGATTCGAGTTCGAACTCCCGCTCGCCCTCCATCCACCCTTCGACGTTCGTGGTCTGTTTGGACTCGGCGGGCGTCCAGTGTTTCGCGCGATAGTCGGCGTCGGTGCGGCGGACGCCCCAGTGGTTGAGCGAGTCCTGGCCGTCGGCGATGAAGGAGGTGGCGTACTCGATGAGGTGGCGGTCGCCCGCGGCGGGGAGGACGCCGAACCGCCGGAACAGCTCCCACGTGACCTGCCAGTTGTCGGTGAAGACGCTGTCGTCCTTCAGGTCGTCGTAGGTGAAGCGCTTGCTCCCGCGTTCGCCGTCTTTCAGTTCGTGCAGCAGCGGCCAGAGGTCGACGCCCTTGCAGCGGGCCTCGTCGACCCACGTGAAGTGGTTGATCCCCTTGACGTTGACCTCCACGTCGGCGCGCTCGGCGTCCATGCCCAGCTCCTCCTCGGCGAGCATGGCGAGGTGCCAGCGGGTGCCCAGGACCTCGTGACACAGCCCCAGGGCGTTGATGTCGGGGTACTCGTCGTACAGCGCGCGCGTCACGAAGTGGACGGGGTTGGTGTAGTTGAACACCCAGGCGTCGGGGCAGTTCTCGCGGATCGCCGCGGCGAACCGACGGAAGACCGGGATCGTGCGCATCGCGCGGAAGATACCACCGGGACCGATGGTGGCCGCGACGGCCCCGTAGATGCCGTACTCCTTCGGGATGCGCAGGTCGTGGACGAACGTGTCCCGCGGGTCGTACTGCGTCGAGAGGATGACCGCGTCGGCGCCGTCGAGCGCGTCGTCGAGGTCCGCGACGGCCTCGTAGGACCACTCGGCGGTGGCGGCGGGGTCGTCCTGGACCCAGTTGCCGAACTCGGCGTTGGTCTCGGCGGCCTCCTGGTTGGTGTCGTAGAGGCGCACGTGGCCGTCGAACTCCGAGAGCGCCAGGTCCTGGATCAGGTTCGGCGCCCACTGGCGGCTGCCGCCGCCGATGTAGGCGATCTCGAGGTCGTCCGAGTCTATCGGCTGCTCCGCGTGTGTCGCATCAGGTGCCATCGACTTGGGCTACGCACGCCCACGGTTAAGGACTGGGGTCGCGGAGAGCGGGACCGCCTCGTGCGTGGCCGCGCACGCGCCTGCCGACGCGGGCGGCTACCCCTCCTCGACCGCGACGTCGTACGACTCGCCCGCCGACGCTCGGAACTCGACGCCGCCGTCCGCCCGCGAGAGTGCGACCGGTTCGCCGTCGGCGGCCTCGACGGTCTCGATACGGGTGGGTGCCGACACTCGGCAGACGCTATCCCGTTCGGCGCGGACCGTGGCCGCGTCGAGCGTCCCGTCGCTCCAGGCGAGGGCGACCTCGAACCCGCCGCGGGCCCGTAGCCCGGAGACGGATCCCTCGTCCCAGGCCTCGGGGAGCGCCGGGAGCAGTCGGATCTCGCCGGCGTGACTCTGAACGAGCGCCTCGGCGATCCCCGCGGTCCCGCCGAAGTTCCCGTCGATCTGGAAGGGAGGGTGGGAGTCGAGTAGCGAGTCGTACGTCGAATCGGCCAGGAGCTTGTGGACGTGTTCGCCCACGCGGTCGCCGTCCCCGAGGCGGGCGAACAGCGCGATCGTCCACGCGCAGGACCAGCCCGTGTGCCCGCCGCCGTTGGCGAGCCGCCGCTCCAGCGACGCCCGGACCGCGTCGTCGATGTCGTCCCCGTCGAGCCCGAGGTCCGCTGTGCCTGGACGTACCCCATCGTCGCCGTGCAACACGTCCGCCGGGTAGTACCCGAACAGATGCGAGACGTGGCGGTGGCCCGGGTTCACCTCCTCGTAGTCTTCGAGCCACTCGCGGAGCGCGCCGCCCTCGTCGACGCCCATCGGGGGCAGTCGTTCCAGCGCGTCTTCGAGATCCGCGGCGAAGTCGTCGTCCCGACCGAGCGTCTCCGCGGCCTCGATGCAGTGACCGAACAGGTCGCGGGTGAGCTGAACGTCCATCGTCGGCATCACGCAGGTGGTCGCCTCCTGACCGTCCGCCGTACGGAACTGGTTCTCCGGCGACGCCGAGGGCGCGGTGACGAGCCACTCCGCCTCGGGGTGTTCGACGAGGTAGTCCAGCAGGAAGACGGCCGCCTCGCGGAGGATCGGGTAGATCCGCTCCAGGTCCGCGCGGTCGCCGGAGAAGGCGTATCGCTCCCAGAGATTTTGACAGAGCCAGACGGCGCCCATCGGCCAGTGCCCCCAGTGGGCGTCGGCGGTCTGGGCGGTCGTCCCCCAGTGGTCGCTGTGGAGGTGGGCACAGAACCCCGCGCAGCCGTAGCGCTCGCGGGCCGTCTCGCGACCCGACTCGCGCAGGTCGTCGACGTACTCGACGAGCGGGTCGGCACACGCCCGGAGATTCGCCACCTCCGCCGGCCAGTAGTTCATCTCCAGGTTGACGTCCAGCGTGTAGTCGGAGTCCCACGGGGGACGATACGCCTCGTTCCAGATCCCCTGGAGGTTCGCCGGACGCGTCCCCGGCCGGGACGCGCCCAGCAGCAGATACCGCCCGTACTGGAAGTACAGCTGTGTGAGATGAGGGTCTCGCTCGCCGTCGCGCACCCGAGCGAGCCGTTCGTCCGTCGGCGCGCCGACCGACTCGCCGAGGTCGAGGTCGACCCGGTCCATGTGGTCGCGGTGCTCGGCGACGTGGCGCTCGCGGAGGGCGGCGTAGCCGTCGCCCGCGACCGCGGCGAGCGTCTCGCGACACTCGGCGACGGGGTCGCCGTCCGACGGCGCCACCGCGGCCGCGACGACGACCGTCACCGCGTCGGCGCCCGCGACGACCACCCCATCGTCACGCTCTGACTCCGAACCGCTCTCGGCGTCGCCGATCGACGGCGCGTCCTCGTCGGTGGCCGCCGCGACGGTACCGCCCTGTGCACGGACCCGCGCCCGCCCCTCGAACCTGGGACCCCAGCCGCCGGGTTCGACCGACTCGTCGTCGCCCGGTGCGTCGATTACCTGTCCGCGGAGGACGACGGTGTCGTCGGCGACCGTCGCCCGCGCGGAACGGTCACGATCCAGTCGGATCCGCGCGTCGATGGCGCCCGGCTCGTCGGCCTCGATCCGCACCGCGAGCACACCGTCGGGGGCGCTCGCGAAGCACTCGCGTTCGAATCGGGTCCCGTCGACCGCGTACGCGACCCGCGAGACGCCCGCTCGGAGGTCGAGAGTTCGACGGTACTCGGCGGGATCGTCGTGGCCCGGGCTGTCGATCAGGAGGTCACCGAGCGGCTGGTACGGCGGAACGCCGGTGGGCTCGCCGACGAAGTGCTCGTTGCACAACCGCTGGGCGCGCTCGAACTGCCCGTCCCAGAGACACTCCCGGACCGCGGCGAGGTCGTCGGGGCCGCCGTCGGGCGACCGGTCGGCGTGGTCGCCGGCCCACAGGCGGTCGTCGTTGAGGGCGACGCGCTCGCGGGCGGGACGCCCGTGGACTATCCCGCCGAGGCGACCGTTCCCGACCGGGAGCGCCTCGACCCACTCCTCGGCCGGCGTCCCGTACCACAGTCGGTCGTCGTGGGTCGTCGCGTCGCGGGTCGCCGGAGCGGAGGACCGCTGTCCCGGCATCGGTCAGTCCAGCTCCAGGGTCCCGCGGATCCCCTCGGCCACGCTCGTGCCCTCGCTGGTCGCGAAGAACTCCATGCCGACGTAGCCGTCGTAGCCGGCGTCGTCGAGCGCGTCGAAGACGTTGGCGTAGGCCATCTCGCCGCTCCCCGGTTCGAGCCGCCCGGGGTTGTCGGCGACGTGGACGTGGCCGACCTGGTCGACGTTCTCGGTGAGGTTCCGGATCACGTCGCCCTCGGTGATCTGCTGGTGGTAGGCGTCGAAGAGGACCTGCACTCGCTCGCTCCCGACCGAACGGGTGACGTCGAACGCCTCGCGGGAGGATTCGAGGAAGTAGCCGGGGTGGTCGACGACGGTGTTGAGCGGCTCGATCACGACGGTGACGCCCGCGTCCTCGGCGGCGGGCGCCACGTCACCGAGGACGCGTTCGAGCGCCCGGCGCTGGGTGTCGCGGGCGAATCCGCCCTGGTCGGGGCCGACGGTGACGATCAGGCAGTCGGCGCCCACCTCGGCGGCGGCGTCGAGCGACCGCTCGATATCGTCGACCGCCGTCTCGCGGTCGTACGGGTTGACCGCCGCGGGGGCGTCGCGGTCGTCGATGTTCGACCCGGCGCCGGCGGCGAGTATCCCCGCGATATCGACACGGTGTTCGTCCGCGGCGGCGCGGACGGCGTCGAGGTCGGCGCTCTCCCAGTCGAAGAACTCGACGGCGTCGACGCCCAGATCGGCGGCCCGCTCGATCCCGTGGGGGACGGTCTCGCCGTCGTCGGCGACGATCCCCGCGTTGGCGGCGAACTCGACCATCAGGCGGACGCCTCCCGACGGAGGGCGATCCCGGAGCTGGGCCCGGTCGCGCGGCGGTCGTTGGACTTCGGAGCCGGGCGCGCGTGCGGTGTCGCGGTGCGTGGCATAGCCCGAGCAAGCCTCGGGTGGCCCTTCAATCCACGCGTCGCGGCGGTCCGGTCCGGGACTCGGGTGACGAGATTTATAACTCCGTATCCGGTACGGGGCGTATGGCGACCGACAGCGACGAGCCGAGTTCGTTCGAGGAGTTGCCGATGCGGGTCGGCGCGGGCCAGTTCATGGACCCCGCACCCGAGCGGCTGCGGTACATCAAGCAACTCGGCGGCGAGGATATCCTGCTGAACATGTATCAGGTCGACGAACCGGACTACGAGCACATGCCGGACGACGAGCGGGTGCCGCTGACGGGCGACGGCGAGTGGTCAGCCGAGAACCTCCGCGAACTGCGCGAGCGCGTCGAGAGCGAGGGCATGCGGCTCACCGCTATCGAGAACGTCCCCGTCTCCTTCTACGAGGCCGTCATGCTCGACGGGCCCGACCGCGACGAACAGCTGGAGAAGCTGAAACGGACGATCCGGAACATGGGCGAGGCGGGGATCCCGATCTTCGGCTACCACTGGGCGCCGGCGGGCGTCTGGCGCACCGGCTGGACGACCACGCGCGGCGGCGCCGAGGTCTCCGTGTTCGACGCCGACGAAGCCGACATCGATGAACTCACGCACGACCGGGAGTACACCGAGGAGGAGCTGTGGGACAACTATGAGTACTTCCTCGACGAGATACTGCCCGTCGCCGAGGAGGCCGGCGTGAAGATGTGTCTCCACCCGAGCGACCCCCCGATGGAGAAGCTGGGCGGGATCCCGCAGCTGTTCCGCAACTTCGAGAACTTCAAGCGGGCGATGAACTATCGCGACACAGAGTATCACGGTCTGGAGCTGTGTCTCGGCTGCTGGTCCGAGATGGGCGAACCGCTCGACGAGGTGGTCCGCTACTTCGGCGAGCGCGACGAGATCTTCTACGTCCACTTCCGCGACGTCTCGGGGACCGTCCCGAACTTCTCCGAGGAGTTCATCGACGAGGGCAACTACGACGAGTACGACCTCCTCAGACTCCTCGACGAGGTCGACTTCTCTGGTATGATGATCCCCGACCACACCCCGCATCTGGAGGGTGACACCGACTGGGAGCACCGCGGCCGCGCCTACACGATCGGCTACCTCCGCGGGATGCTGAAGGCGATGCGCGCCGAGCAGGCGGCCCGGGAGACCGGCGCCGAAGCCGTCGCCCGGGACTGAACCCACCCCGCTCTTCCCGTCAGCCCCCACCCACAACCGTCGCTCCGCCTCGCGATTCCGTCTCCGGCCCGCGGCCGTCACTCGGCGGCTGCGCGGCCCAACGGCCGGTCTGAATCGGAAACGACTGTCAGCGTCCGTCACGGACCTGTCGTCTCGAAGTCGCGATGTGGGTGTGCGTAATGCGTTCCACCATCGCTGTAACCTTAGAAGCACCAACGATCGTTACATACAACCCCGTCAGGGGCGGGGGTACGCTTCCAGAAGAGCGGGTGTTTGAGCGCTGATAACACACCATATTCCCGAGATCTGAATACAGGTATAGGACTGTAATGAGGGGGACGCGTTCCAACATCAGTAGATTTTATCACCGGCGACTCGAATAGAGCGGTATGGGAATCACCGAACCGGGCGCGGACGACAACGCGATCGGGGCCGTCGAGCGGGCTTTCGCGGTCGTCGACGTCGTGCGCGAACGGGGGACCGTGCGCATCGACGACGTGGCGACGGCGCTCGACATCCCCACCAGCACGGCTCACTCTCACCTCGCGACGCTCGAATCCGTGGGGTACGTCGTCCAGGGCGACGACGGCTATCGGCTGAGCTGTCGGTTCCTCCGCGACGGCGTCGCGGTCAGGCAACGGCGGAACGTCTTCCGCGCGACGAGGGCCGAGATCGACGCGCTCGCGGATTCGACCGGCGAAGTCGCCAACCTCGGGATCGAGGAGAACGGCCAGCGTGTCCTCCTCTACCAGGCCGAAGGGACGGAGGCCGTCTACGACAACGCCCCGATCGGCGAACACACCGAGATGCACTGGACCGCCCTCGGCAAGGCCATCCTCGCGCACTGCTCCGCCGACTACGTCGACGAGATCGTCGACACCTACGGCATGCCGCGGGCCACCCGGCACACGATCACCGACCGCGACCGGTTGGACCGCGAGCTCGCCCGGATCGAGGACCGCGGCTACGCGATCGAGGACGAGGAGCGCCGCGAGGGGATCCGGTCCGTCGCCTCGCCCGTCGTCGTCGACGGGCGCGTGGTCGGTTCGATCTCGGTCTCCGGCCCGAAAGAGCGGCTCGACGACGAGCGGATCGAGGCGTCGATCCTGCCGGAACTCCGCAACACCGTCAACGTCGTCGAAGTGAAGTACGCCTACGAGTGAATCCGGAGCGACGGCCCCCGCCCACAGTGGTCGCGCGCCCGGACAGCTACCTTTATACCCGAATCGCCGGTGGGTTCGATCGACATGAGCTTCCTCGACGACGAAACGTATCTGCTCGAGACGGAGGCCGCCCGCGACCTCTACGAGACGATCGAGGACCGGCCGATCCTCGACCCGCACAACCACGCCGACATCGTCGAGATCGTCGAAAACGACGGCTGGTCGGACATCTGGGCGGTCCAGGGCGCCACGGACCACTACGTCTGGTCGATGATGCGCAAGCGCGGCGTCGACGAGGAACTGATCACCGGGGACGCCCCCAACCGCGAGAAGTGGGACGCCTTCGCCGAAGTCGTCCCGGAGATGGCGGGCAACCCCGTCTACGAGTGGCTCCACCTCGACCTCAAACGACGGTTCGGCATCGACCAGCCCGTCTCCGCCGAGACCGCTGACGAGATCTGGACGGAGACGAAGGCCCAGCTCGAAGCCGACGACATGCGCCCGCAGGAACTCCTGCGGGAGATGAACGTCGAGACCCTCGCGACGACGGACAACCCCACGTCGCAGCTCGAATACCACGAACGGGCCGTCGACGAGGTGGCGGGCGTCGACGTCCGCCCTACGTGGCGGGCGGACCCTGCCGTCAACGTCCAGCAGTCGGGCTTCCTCGACTTCGCCGACGACCTCGCGGACGCGACCGAACACGACACCGGCGACTTCGCCGGCTATCTCGACGCGCTGGAAGCGACCCACGAGTACTTCGACGACCACGGCTGCGCGGCGAGCGACCTGGGCGTCCTCGAACCGGTCTCCCGGCCGGTCAGCGAGGAGCGGGCGGCGGCGGTCTACGCTAAGCGCCGCGCCGGCGAGTCGCTGTCCGAGCGCGAGATCGGCGACTTCCAGGCCTTCCTGCTGGAGTTCATCGGCGATCTGAACAGCGAGGCGGGCTGGGTCACCCAGCTGCACATCGGCGCGCTGCGGGACTACCGCGAGGAGCTGTACGACGACCTCGGCGCCGCGTCGGGCGGCGACGTGTCGATGGGCGACCTGAATATCGCGGAGGGGCTGGACTACTACCTCGACCGCTTCGACGGGGCGGGGGAGATCATCCTCTACTGCGTCGACCCGAGCCACTACCCGACGCTGACGACGCTCGCGCGGGCGTACTCGGACGTGAGCGTCGGCCCGGCCTGGTGGTTCAACGACAGCCCGTTCGGGATGGACCACCAGCTCGACTACGTCGGGAGCGTGGACCTCCTGGCCAACCACGCCGGCATGGTCAGCGACTCGCGCAAACTGCTCTCGTTCGACTCCCGGTTCGAGATGTTCCGCCGGACGCTCGCCAACGTCGTCGGCAAAAAGGTCGAGCGCGGCCAGATCCCGCTCGACGTGGCCGAGGACCTGGTCGACCACGTCGCCTACGAGCGGCCGAAGGAACTGTACGGCTTCTGAGCGGGCGGTGGGGCCGTCTCGGCGACGGACTCGCCCCCGTTCTTCCGCGACCGTCTCCCTTTTTGTCGGTGGATACAGTGAGTCGTGGTATGGATATCGACGTACCGAGTTCGTTCGACGAGCGGGACTGGGCGCGCCCGGTCGACGGCGGCCCCGTCCGGTTCGCCGTCCTCGGGTTGGGCTGGTTCGGCCCGGACGTGGCGATCCCCGCGATCGAGGAGTCCGACTACTGCGAGACGACCGCCGTCGTCAGCGGCGACCGCGAGAAGGCAGAGCGCGTCGCCGACGAGACGAACGTGGCCCACGGGCTGACCTACGACGACTACGCCGACGGCGAGGCGACCGACGCCTACGACGCCGTCTACGTCTGCACGCCGAACGCGTTGCACCTCCCGCACGTCGAGACCGCGGCGGAACTCGGGAAGGACGTGCTCTGCGAGAAACCGCTGGAGGCCAACGGAGAGCGCGCCCGCCAGTGCGTCGAAGCCTGCGAGGAGGGGGGCGTCGAACTCATGACCGCCTACCGGATGCACACGACTCGCTCGATCCGGTGGGTCCGCGACGTGGTGCAGGACGGCGCTATCGGCGACCCGGTCCACACCCGCGGGGCGTTCTCCTACAACCTCATCGCCGCCGGCGAGGACATGGACCAGTGGCGGCTCGACCCCGACCTGGCCGGCGGCGGCCCGCTGATGGATCTCGGTGTGTATCCGCTCAACACCTCTCGGTTCGTCCTCGACGCAGACCCCGAGGCCGTCCACGCGACCACGGTGGAGGGGCCGCCGGAGTTCGACGGCCTGGAGAAGTACGCCGCGTTCACGATGGAGTTCCCCGGCGGCGCGGTCGCCGAGTGCGACAGCGGCTACGAGGTCGCCGGCGACAACTACTTCGAGGTCGGGGGGACCCACGGCCGCATCCGGGTCGACCAGCCGTTCAACGTCGACGCCGACCGGACGATCACCGTCCGCGGGAGCGGCGAGGAACGGACCGCCACCGTCGAGGAACCCTCCGAGATGGTCGAGGAGTTCGACTACTTCGCCACCGGCGTCCGTACCGACATGGATATCGGACCCGACGGCCGGCACGGCTACGAGGACATGCGGATCGCCGACGCCATCTACGAGTCCGGCGAGAGCGGCGGTCGGATCGAGCTGTAATAAGGGGGTAGCGGCCGATTCTCGCGGTCAGTTCGGTTCGTAGTTCGCGAGCGTCTCCTTGATGGCGTGGTAGGCGGGCTTGGGGTCGTTGCCCGAGTCGAACAGCAGCGGGTCGCCGGTGAGGTTCTCGAACCAGCCGGGGATCCACGAGTCGGAGTCGCGGACGCCCCAGACGATCATCGTGTCGACGCCCTCGTCGAGACAGACCTCGGTGATGTCGCGGTAGAACTCGGCCTGTTTCTCCCAGCGGGCTTCCTGGTCGCCGGGGTCGTCGCCGGGAAGGTAGGCCACGTCGAACTCGGTGATCTCCACGTCCAGTCCGAGGTCCTTGAAGCGGCGGATGTTCTCGGCGACGGAGTCGATACCGGGCTTCTCGTGGAGCGCGTGCATCTGGAGACCGACGCCGTCGATGGGGACGCCCCGGTCGAGCATCCGTTCGACGAGGTCGTAGATGGCGTCGGACTTGACGTTGACGCCGTCGGCGCCGTAGTCGTTGTAGTACAGGTCGGTGTCGGGGGCGACCTCGTTCGCCCAGCGGAACGCCTTGTCGAGGTACTCCTCGCCCATCGCCTCGTACCAGAGGTTCTCGCGCATCGTGCCGTCGTCGGCGACGGCCTCGTTGACGACGTCCCAGGTGTCGACGGTGTCGCGATACCGACCCGCGGCCGTGTGGACGTGTTCGCGCGTGAAGTCTTCCAGTTGCTCGGTCGTGTAGTCCCACTCCTGGAACCACGTCGGCGTCTGGTTGTGCCAGACGAGGGTGTGGGCGCGGACGGACTGGTCGTGCGCCCGGGCGTAGTCGACGACGGCGTCCGCGTCGTTGAAGTCGTAGACGCCCCCCTCGGGCCGGAGCGGTCCCATCTTCAGGGCGTTCTCGGCGGTGACGTAGTTGAACTCGTTGCGCAGGATCTTCTTGTAGGCGGCGTCGGTCCGGAGCGGCTGTGCCGCCACCGCCGCACCGATCTCGAAGTCCCGGTCGTCGGCCACGTCGCGCAGTCTGTCGTCGTCTGCCATACCTCGAACAGGCGAGCACTCCCGAATAAAGATACCGGGGACATTCTCGCTGGTGATTCCGCTCCGCTGTCGAACCGACGTGATACGTTCGGGGGGTTCCGGATCGGCCCGCCGTGAGAGATATACTCAAGAGGGACCCGTCTGAGGGTCTGCGCATGCACGTAACGGCCCTCCGACGGGACGCCGACGGCCCGCTGTTCGACGCGGGCGAGCGCCGCCTCAAACTGCAGGTCCTCGCCGACGACATCGTCCGGCTGGTCTACACCGCCGGCGACGAGATCCCCGACCCCGAGAGCCCGATGGTCGTCGAACAGGACCCCAGCGGCCGGTGGGACCTGATCGAGCGCGAGGAGACGTTCGAACTGGTGACCCACGCCCTGCGGGTCGAACTCGACCGCGAGACGGCCGCGCTGACCTGGCGCGACGCCGACGGCGACCTGCTCGTCCGCGAACCCGACGGCGGCGGGAAGTCGGTCGTGCCCGTCTCGCCCGAGGAGCTGACGGTGGGCGACCACGAGGTCGCCAGTCCCCGCGAGAGCCTCGACCGCGAGGCGTACTCGACGCGGCTCGACCTCGAATTCGACGACAGCGAGGCGATCCTCGGCCTCGGCCAGCACGAGGGAGGCGTCGCCGACTACAGCGGGGAGAGCCAGACCCTCTACCAGGGCAACACCAAGGTCGCGATGCCCGCGATCCTGTCGACGGGGGGCTACGGGATGCTCTGGAACACGGGTTCGCTGACGACGTTCCACGACGACCACGAGGGGTCGTACGTCTGGACGGAGTGCGACGACGCCCTGGACGTGTTCGTCGTCGCCGGCGACCCAGACGACGTGATCGCGGGCTTCCGCGAGCTGACCGGGGAGGCGACGATGCTCCCGAAGTGGTCCTACGGCTACGTCCAGTCCAAGGAGCGCTACGAGACCGGCGAGGAACTGGTCGACGTGGTCGACGAGTACCGCGACCGCGAGGTGCCGATCGACTGCGTCGTCCAGGACTGGCAGTACTGGCCCGACACGGAAGACCACCACCCGAACTTCGAGGAGTGGGGCGGTCCGGCGGGCGACTGGGGCCAGTGGGGGCAGAAGTCGTTCCACCCCGACCGATACCCCGACCCCTCGGCGACGATGGACGCCCTCCACGACCGGAACGTCCGGCTGATGGTCTCGATCTGGCCCAACATGCTCGCCGGCGAGAACTACGACGAGATGCGCGACGCCGGCCACATTCTGGACGACGAGGACGTGCCAGCGCCCGGCAACGAGCAACGGTACTACGACGCCTTCTCCGAGGAAGCCCGAGATATCTACTGGAATCAGGCGAGGGAGGGGCTGTTCGACCACGGCGTCGACGCCTGGTGGTGCGACTCCACGGAGCCGTACGACCCCACCTGGACGCTGCCGACGGCGCCGGACCCGTTCGCGCTCGCCAAGCACACCACCGACGCGTTCAAGCGCGTCTTCGATCCGGGATACCTCAACACCTACTCGCTCCACCAGGCGAAGGGGATGTACGAGGGCCAGCGCGCGACCACGGCGGGCAAGCGCGTCATCAACCTCACGCGCTCGGGGTATCCGGGCCAGCAGCGCTACGGCGCGATCACGTGGTCGGGCGACATCGAGGCGACGTGGGAGCGCTACCGCACGCAGATCGCCGACGGCCTGCAGTTCACCGCCGCTGGCAACCCCAAATGGACGCTGGACGTGGGCGCGTTCTTCGTCGGCGACGGGCCCTCGTGGATCACCGACGGCGACTTCGACGACGGCGTCGACGACCTGGGCTACCGGGAGCTGTACGTCCGCTGGTTCCAGTACGGGGCCTTCCTGCCGATGTTTCGCTCGCACGGCACAGACACGCCCCGCGAGATGTGGCGCTTCGGCGAGCCCGGCGACCGCACCTACGACACGCTCGTGACGTTCGACCGTCTGCGCTATCGCTTGCTCCCGTATCTGTACTCCCTCGCAGGGTGGGAGACCCACCGCGACTACACGATGTATCGCCACCTCGCTCTGGCGTTCCCCGACGACGAGGACGCTCACGGCGTGGGCGACCAGTTCATGTTCGGCCCCTCCCTGCTCGTTTGCCCCGTCACCGAGCCGATGTACTACGGCCCCGACTCCGAGGAACTGGACGGAAAAGCCGAAGCTCGGGAGGTGTACCTCCCCGAGGGAACGGAGTGGTACGACTTCTGGACCGGCGAGCGCTACGACGGCGGCCAGACGATACTCGCGGACGCGCCCCTGGAGAAACTGCCGCTGTTCGTGCAGGCCGGCAGCATCGTCCCGATGGGTCCCGAAGTCCAGCACACCGGGGAGAGGCCGGACGCGCCGTGGCACCTGCGCGTGTATCCCGGTCGCGACGGGGAATTCGACGCCTACGAAGACGCCGGCGACGGCTACGACTACGAGGACGGCGACTACGCGTTCACTCCCATCCGCTGGGACGACACCGCCGACGAACTGACCGTCGGAGATCGGGAGGGGTCGTTCCCGGAACTGGTCGAGCAGCGCGAGTTCGAGGTCGTCGTGGTCGGCGAGGGTCGCGGGACCGGTGTCGACCCCGCTGACACCGACGCGACGCTCGAATACGACGGTCGCGAGGGGAGCGTCGACGTGGAGCGGTAGCGGGCTCTCCGTTCCGACCCGGCGATGTCGCGTCCCGCGAGGTGGGTTCGGGAGTCCCTCGGTGAGCGGTGTCAAACCGCTTCGGTCACGGCTCCGTCGAACTGGGTCTCAGGCGTCCGGCCGGCCGTTCATTTCGAACAGTATCCCACCGGCCCCGACGAGAAATCCGGCAGCCATGATCGCCCCACCGACCGGGGAGAGGTCTCCGCCCGCGGTGAACACGAATCCACCCAGCACCAGTGCGAGCAACCCGAGGCGGTAGGTCGAGTGAGTCATGTCCGGTACGCGTTCGCCGACAATCATATATCTGTCTACCGTGCAGAACGTCTCGCGGCGTCCCTCCCCCGATTCTCTCCCGGAGGGCGTCGACCCTGCGATCGCGGGCGGAGGGTCACGACGGGTAGGTGAACCGACCGCTTCCACACCGACCCCGACACTCAAGTTCGCGCCGCCCGCCCGTCCACTATGCAATTCGACTGGATGGTCGGCTGCTACGCGGGCGCGGGCGTCCACCGGGACACCCCGCTGCTGGAGCACGTCGACCGCGAGACGGTGATGGCGGGCGTCGACGCGGCCGTCGACGCGGGGCTCGACGGCCTGTGGGCGCCGGACCACTTCATGCTCGGGCCGAACCACGAGGAGTTCGAGGTGTGGACGCTCCTCTCCGCGCTCGCCGAGCGGACCAACGGAACGGACGTGGATATCGGGCCGCTCGTCGGCTCGATCACCTACCGCAACCCCGCGCTGCTGGCGAAGATGGCGACGACCGTCGACCACCTCTCGGAGGGGCGGGTCCGCCTCGGCCTCGGCTGCGGCTGGCACCGCGAGGAGCACGACGCGTACGGCTACGAGTTCCCCCCCGTGAACGAACGCATCGACATGCTCGACGAGGGCATCCGGGTCGCGAAGGCGCTGTTCACCGAGGACGCGCCCGAGTTCGCCGGCGACCACTACGAGATCGACGACGCGTACAACGAGCCGAAACCGATCCAGGACCCCCATCCGCCGATCGTGGTCGGCGGCGCGGGCCCGCGGATGCTCAGACTCGCCGCCCGTCACGCAGACGAGTGGAACGTCGAGATCTCCGGGCGAGCCCGCGGGAAGCCGATCGAGTTCAAGGCTCGCAAGTTCGACGAGTACCTCGAAGCGGCGGGGCGCGACCCCGACGAGGTCGAGCGGTCGTGGCTGGCCCACTGCATCGTCCGCGAGGACCCCGACGAACTCGACCGGCTGTGCGAGGAGATCTTCCCGCTCCCGTGGGGCGAGGAGGAGGACGTCGACGACCAGCTGAGCACCCCCGAGGAAGCCCGCGAGAAGGGCGATTTCCTGATCGGGACGCCCGCGCAAGTGGCCGAGCAGATCGACCCGATCCGCGAGCTGGGCTTCGGGAAGTTGCAGCTGATATTCCCGGACTTCCCGAGCACCCGCGGGATCGAACTGTTCGGCGACGAGGTCGCGCCGCGGGTCGACTGAACGGTCGATTCGGGTCGTCCCGGTCCGCTCGGTGACTCGGTCACGTCGACGGGATCACATCGTGGCGGCGTGTCCCAGGAGGAGGAAGATCGGCGCGGTGTAGTCGATCGCCCACTCGTTGGCCGAGTACGACTCCGTGGCGTCGACGTAGCACTTCGCCGGCGGCGCGTCGGTCTCGGCGATGTACTCCGCGAGCGCCTCGTCGTCGCCGTTGCGGTTCGCCCCGCTGACCACCATCCCCGGGACGGGCGTTCCGGTTCCCTCGACCAGGCGGTCGTGGGGGTTTCGCGGTGGATGGGTCCCCTGCCCGGTCACGTAGCTGTAGCCGGTGGGCGTTCGCCCGAGCGCGTAGTGTAACTGGTCGAGCGCGCCCGTCACGTAGCGGTCGTCGGGGTCGATCGCGTTCGCGAGCAGGAGCACGCCGCCCTTCGAGAGCGCGAGCTTGGTCGAGGCCCAGTGGTAGTCCTCGGTGTCGAGCGCGCAGCCGTAGCCGTCGGCCTCGATGTCGGCGACGAGGTCGTCGGCGTAGTCGCGGAACGCGGATTCGAGCCGGTCCGCGCGGGTGCCGTCGGCCGCGTCGGCGGTCAGATAGGCCCACTGACCCAGCGAGAGCGTGTCGGTCCAGACCGGCGCCCGAGGCGCGGCGTCGAAGAGGTCGACGAACCGGACCTCCAGATAGTCGGCGTAGCGCGTGTCGCCGGTCGTCTTCAGCAACTCCGCGGCGGCCCAGAACCGCTCCTCTCGGTCGGTGTCCTTCCGGTAGGGGCCCGAGCCGTCGTCCTGGCCCGCGTCGAACCGAAACTCGGGATCGGGGTTGTCCTCGAGGTAGTCGTGGGCCGCTCGTGCGTTGTCGAGCGCGCGCTCGGCGAACGCGGGCGCGTCGTCGGCGTAGACGCGCGCGGCCATCGCCATCGCGGCCGCGTACTGCGCGGTCCCGAACGTCGATAGCCCGTAGACGTACCGCTCGCGGTCGTCGTCGAAATCAACGTCGTAGTCGTCTTCGTCCAGATCGTAGGCGTCGCTGCCCTGACCAGGAGACTGGTGACTGCCGGGTGCGTCCTCGTTGGGAAAACCGGAGACGTAGACGTTTCCGGTGACGAAACCGCGGGATTTCGCGTCGGCGTAGGGAACGACGACCCACTTCTTGACCGCCAGCCGAATCGGGTAGCGCGTGAACGGAATCACGAGCAAAAATCCGATTACGTCGGTGACCAGCC
>ENA-ORCO01000175-ORCO01000175.1-marine-metagenome-genome-assembly--contig:-NODE-175-length-45808-cov-5.981347_pt1 | contig 45808 bp, 56 predicted proteins | sample MGYA00248633_ERZ508508 | MGnify/ENA primary metagenome ERZ508508 (study PRJEB26179, sample SAMN06268845) | marine metagenome | isolation source: A23 P1 aerobic enrichment on pine of planktonic cells taken...
TCAAGAGGGGGCGTCGAACGTGGATTCTCTCCCACGTTGACGGCGCGTATCCACGGCCTGAAGGCCGTGGTATTGCGCCTGCTCAGCCTATAACCGCCGACGGGACGTTTTTCATCGGGATTCTCGGAAGTCGTCATGGATTCTCGTCGGACCGTCTCGGCGAGCATCTACGGACAGTTACGACACCCTCTATCAGTCAGTACCGTCACGTACGCGCGGGGTGATGGCAGATGCCCCTCGTGCCACACGTGCCAGCGGACGAACCGACACGTGACCGCACGCCGCCGGACCTCGACGAGATCGTCGAGCGAATCATCCACGGCGACTCGTCGTCGCGTGGGTACTCGTAACGGTCGTCCCCCGACGACTGGGTCGCCGCTCCCCGTTTTTACGAGCGTACGGGCGTCGGGCCGCCGCTACGCGCGCGGCGGCACCGACACTGGATGTACTTCCCAGCAGTCGGGACACTCCGCGTACGGCCGGTCGCCGTCGTCGCGGTCGACGATCTGTCTCCGGGGGATCGCCGTCCCGCAGTTCGGACAGATTGACATGAGGGGGGTGGGGAGCGTGTGACGCGGTCCCCACCGGTGGCTGTGCGTTCCAATCAGTTAGTTAATCCGCGGTTAAGCGGTCACAGCAGGACGCCGCCGAGCAGGAGAAGCCCCGCGGCGGCGACCGCCGCCGCGGTGAAAAGCGGCGTCGCCGACTTCGCCGGCTCCCGGACCTTCCGTTCGTCGAGGCCGTCGACGAGGCGTCCCGACCCCATCTCGACGAGGCCGGTCAGTACGAGCCACAGCACCACCATCGCGACGACGAGATAGCCACGGGTCGACCCGAGGAGCGTCTCGGCGGTGTATCGCGTCCCGGCGAGGTGACCGCCCGTGAGAAACAGGGCGAGCGAGGAGACGCGCGACCACGTCCGGAAGCGGCCGATCAGGCCGCGTAGCGGGGTCGCATCGAGATCACCGTCGCGGGCCGCCGGCACCACCGCCCGCGCGACGAAGAGGACACTTCCCGCCCACAGTCCGGCGAACAGCAGGTGTATCGCGTTTATGGCCGTATCGAGGGTCGCCATGGTCGTCGCTGGGACGCTGCCGACTTGAATCCGCGGGATTCCGGTGGGGGCGAGGCATCGACGGCCGGCGCCGACGCGAGCCGAACCGAAACCGATTAAACGCCCGCTCCCTCACCTCGTAGTGAGCCGAGGTAGCCTAGCCCGGCCAAGGCGGTTGCTTCGAGAGCAACTGTCCGTCAGGACTCGTGAGTTCAAATCTCACCCTCGGCGCTTCTCACCGCTACTCGAACGTCCACTCCGTCGTCATGCCCGGCGAGCCGACGAGCGTCTGATACACCACGCAGAACTGCTCGGTTGCGTCCCTGATCGACGCCGCCGTCTCCGGGTCGAGATCACCCGACAGCGTCACGTCCAGTCGGATGTCCTGGAAGCCAACGGGCACGTCCGCGACGCCCATCGTCCCTCGGAGGTCGATATCACCCTCGACCGACACCGACACGTCGGCGTCGACGCCGAAGTTCTCGATCACCGCCTGCGCGGTCAGTTGCGAACAGGCGGCGAGGGCACCGAGCAAGAGGTCGCCCGAACAGGCCGCCGTCCCCGACCCGCCCGCACCCTCGTGGAGTTCCGCCTCGTAGATGGCTTCGCCCACCTCGACGCTGCACGTCGTCGCGTCCACTTCGTCACCCGTCGCGCTGAGGGTCAGTTGCGCCGCCTCAGGGTTCGATTCGTACGTCTCTTTCAGCGGCTCTTGTGTCTCGCGCAGGTCCTCTGTCATACTGTACCATGGGCCGATCGAGGGAAAAAGCGTTCCGGGACACCGGATCGGTCGTCCTGAATGGGGCTTATACTGTCGGCTGTAACTGTTTCAAGACATTCGCTATCCCGGGGTGGCGAATGTTTTGATTGACTCACAGCCGACAGTATTAATCGCGGATTCAGCCGACGAATGGGACGATTAACCAAGTGACACCCCCGTGATTCCCTGGTACGATGGACGGCATCACGCTCACCCGGCGGCGGACGTTGAGCGCCCTCGCCGCGACGGGTGCCGTCTCCGCCGGTGTCGGCGCCGGGACCGACGCCCTCTTCAGCGACGCCGAATCGTTCGACGGCAACCGTGTCGCCGCCGGCGAACTCGACCTAAACGTCGCCTGGCACAAGGTCGTCGAGACGGCGACGACGCGCGTGGCGACGAGCGACGGGTGGCCGACGCCCCGACCGGACGCCACGGCGCCGGCCTGTAATCTCGCGGATCTGAAACCCGGCGACAGCGCCACTCTCACGCTCGCCATCCGTGTCGACGGGCTCCCCGGCTATCTGTCGCTGGTTGGCCGCGAACGCACCGACGCCGAGCGCGGTCAGTCGGAGGCCGAAGCCGGATACCTTCGGGAGACGACACCGGACGCCGAGGGCGAACTCGACGAACTGACGACGGCGACCGTCTCGTATCTCACGCCGGCCGATACCGCGGCGCCGGCGGCGTCGGGGACGACCACGCCCGCCTACACGGGGTCGCTCTCGTCGCTCGTCGGTCTCTGTGATCTCGGGACGGGCGTCCCCCTCGACGGCGACGAGTCGACGGGAGTCTACGACTGTCTCGTCGCCGGCGCACCGATCGGGACGTACGCCGGCGGTCGGACTCAGTACCTCCGCGTCGAGTGGTCGGTTCCCTCCTGGGTCGGCAATGCCGTCGCCAGCGACGCCTTCGTGTTCGACCTCGGCGTCTACGGCGTCCAAGGTGGTGGGGGATGACCGACGATCCGAACCGTCGACTGCAGGCGGCGTTCCTCCGTCGAGAGCGCGCGGCGCGCCAGCAACTGCTCGAAGCCACGTACCGCACCGACGAGGTCGACGCCGCCGACGTCGACGACCCCGTGACCTGCTACGGGAAGGCGCTCGTCCACCGCGACGACGGCGTCCCGGCGGCGTCGGCGTACGCGAGCCTCGTCGACGCCGTCGAAATCGGGACCGTCGACGCGTACAACGCCATCGAACTCGACGAGTCGCCGGAGATGCGCCCGCTCGCCGAACCCCACGGCGCTCACGGGTTCGAGGGGATGGGAGCCGACCCGTGGGCGGTCCACATGGCACCACCCCCCGCCTTCGACTCGGCGGAGATGGGCGCGGAACTGGTCGAACTCTACTGGCGGGCACTCGCCCGCGACGTGCCCTTCGGCGCGTACGGCCAGAACGGGGTCGTCGCCGCCGCGGCCGCCGACCTCTCGGGGACGCCCGGCTACGCCGGTCCCGGCGGTGTCACGGACCCACGCGGCGGATCGCTGGACGCCGGCCGCCTCTTTCGGGGCCTCCTCCCCGGCGCCCAGTCCGGCCCCCACGTCTCGCAGCTGCTCTGGAAAGACGTGCCCCGCGGCGCGATTCCCCAGAGCCAGCGGATTCGCGTCCTCGCGAGCGAGGCGGCCGACGGCACCGGCGACGCCGACGTAGTGGGAACCGGTCCCGACTACCTCACCGACTGGGACGCGTGGCTTCGCGTCCAGCGGGGCGTGCCGGTCGCGCGGACGAACCCCCCGCCGACGCTGGTCGATCCGGACGGCGACCCGGACGCGACAGTCACTCGCCACATCGTCACCGGTCGCGACCTGGCGAACAAGGTTCGCCGACAGGTTCCCTACCTCGCTACCCGTGACGCCGCCGAGGTGTTGTTGGGGATGGGCGTCCCCCTCGACCCCCGGATTCCGTATCAGCAGGGCGGACGGGGGAGTTCGACGGCGGGGACATCGGGCATCCGGACCGCCGGTCCGGTCATCAACTTCGGGTCCCACGACGTGCTCGAATCGGTCGTGAGCGTCTTCGACCTCGCGCAGACCGCCTGCTGGTACCGGAAGTGGCTCGTCCACCGCCGCCTCCGTCCCGAGGAGTACGCCGGGCGGCTGGAGGCCGAGCGGCGGGGAGCGGCGAGTGCGGGGGCGTTTCCCCTCCCGGACGCTGTCCGCAACTCGGTGGCCCTCTCGCGGATCGCCGACGCCCACGGCACGCACCTTCTCCCGCAGGCCTACACCGAGGGCTCGCCCACCCACCCCGCCTACCCCGCGGGCCACAGCGGGGTCGCCGGGGCGACCGTAACGATTCTGAAGGCGCTGTTCGACGGGACCCACCCCTTCCCGACCGCGGAGATGGTCGTCCCCGTCGCCGACGGCACGGCCGAGGGACGGCTGGCCGGCGGCGGGACGACGGCGGTCCAAACGACGCGACTGGCGGCCGTCGACGACGTGTCGGGCGACGCGCTCGGGGCGACGGCGGACGAGCTGGCCGAGGCGCGCCGCGGGACGACGACGGTCAACGACGAACTCAACAAACTCGCGACCAACATCGCGCTGGGGCGCAACTGGGCCGGCATCCACTACCGTTCGGACGGCATCGAGGGCTTCCTGCTGGGCGAGCAGGTGGCCGTCCGCTACCTCCAAGATCACCTCCGATCGACCGATCTGCCCTTCGCGGGCTACCGTCTCGAACCCTTCCTCGATGCCTACCCCGGCACGCAGGCGGGCGCGGCGCCCAACCGCGACCGGGACGCCATCCTGATTACGCCGGATCGGATCACGACGCCCGACGGCGAGTCGAGTTCGATCAGCGTCGACGATCCGGCGCGATAGTCGGCCGTCACCCGACTCGGATGGAAGTCGGCCGTCGTCCGACTCGGATGGAGGTCGACCGTCGCCCGACTCACGCCTCGTGGATCGCCTCCCCACGGTTCAGCCGTTCGGCGATCCGGAAGGTCTGTTCCCCCTCGCGTCGCGTCGGCGTGTGCGCCGCGAGATAGCGCGCGGTGGCGACGAGGTGGACGCGCCCCCGTTCATCGCCGTCGGCCGCGTCGTACCGGCCGAACGCCGCTTCGACGTTCTGCCGCGGGTGAAAGCCTGCGTCTTCGCGGAGCAGGGCTTCACCGAGCGCTCGCTTCAGCCGCCCCGGGTCGCCGCCGCTCGCGAGGTACTCGGCGACGTGTCGCCCCGCCTGCCCCACCGTCTCGTCGGCCTCCACCTCGAACGTCTCCAACAGGTCGTCGAGGGCGGCGTCCGGGTCGCGGTCGCCGTCGGGATCGGGCAACGGGATCGGCGGCGTGTTGAGAAAGCGGTCGAGGTAGACACTCACGGCGCCGTCGAAGACGGCGCGGTAGAGTTCGGGAGCGTCCGTCCGCGTCGCCAGTCCACAGACCGCGTTGGCGTACGTGTAGGTGTGATGCACCGTGTTCCAGTCGCGGAACTCGTTGGCGGTGCCGAACTGCGCGATCCGGCGGGCCGCGGCGTCGGCGACGGCACTCGCGAGCTGTGCGCCCGTCGCACCCGCTGCGATGGCGTCGGTCAGCGCCCCGACGACGGCGTGTGGATCGTCGCCCAGCAGGCGGTCGACGAACCCGTCGGGTTCGGCCCACGTCTCCCCCGAACCGGCCTCCAGCAGGGCGGGCAGGTCGTCGCCGGCCTCCGCGACCAGCGCGGCCACGTCGACGGGCTGGCGCCACGACGACCGCTCCTCCGCACGTTCGGCGTCGGCGAGAGCGGGGACGAGGTTGGGGAGGACCGTGTCGGCGTGCTCCCAGCCGATCCGATCCAGCAGTTCGAAGGCCTTGTTGACGAAATCGAGGCGGTGGCCCGAATCGAGATAGCGGTGGTCGGTGGCGGCGGCGACGAACATGGTCGCCAGATCGGACCGATCGAGGTCGGCGCCGATCGCGGCCCGAAGCACGCGCTCCGCGCCGTCCGCGTCGCGAACCTCGATCGTCTCCCGAAACCACTCGGTCAGGCGGTCGGCCGACACCCGGTCGGTCGAGAGCGGGTCCTGTACGAAGAAGGGGGGTTCGCCCGCACAGTCGTCGGCGACGGCGCCGAGACCGACGGCCAGCGCCCGGCGGCGGTCCGCGGGCCGCAGGTCAGGCAGCAGGTTCGCCATCGCGCTCATGGTGGTCAGGCCGCTCCCCCACCCGTCAGCGCGGTACTGGGTCCCGAAGGTGGTGCCGGCGATCAGCGGCACCGCCGGTTCGACGCCCGCGTCGTCGAGGCCGATGATGGCCTTGTCGATGACGAGCGTCAACGATTCCTCCAGGCCGTGTTCGAGGCGCTCTCGCCAGCGGTCCGCCGGCGCCGTTTCCCGTTCCGGATCGGGGTCGACGTACACGTCGCCGTCGCGCACCTCGACCGGGAAGGTGTGCACGTCGTCGGCGAAGGGGTCGAACGTGTCGCCACAGGAGAGTTCGAAGCGGGCGTGGTGCCACGGACAGGTGAGGATGCCGTCGTCGACGGAGCCGTCGGTGAGTGGAAAGCCCATGTGCGGACAGCGGTTGTCGACGGCGTGGAACGCTCCTTCGTGGTGGAACAGGCCGACCGTCCGACCGCCGACAGTGACGACCTGTGGGCAGGCCTCGCGGGCCTCCGCGGCCGACGCCACGCGCTCGAAACTGGTCATGAACGGTGTTAGCACGCGACGAGAATAAGCGTGTGCTCGAAAGCGGGACGGGGATATATGCCGCGTCCGCCCGCATCACCGGTATGTCACGCGGAGTCGTGTTACCACGCGGCGACGTCGCCGACGCCCGGACCGTCGCGGTCAGGTGTGAGAATCTCGGCTACGATGCTTGCTGGACTGGCGAACTCTGGGGGCGAGACGCCTTCGTCACGCTGACGGCCGTCGCGGACGCCGTCTCTCGGATCGACCTCGGCACCGCCATCGTCAACGTCTTTTCGCGGTCCCCGGCGACGCTCGCGGCCGCGGCGGCGACGCTCACCGAGGTGGCGCCGGCCGGCGTCCGCCTCGGCATCGGCCCGAGCACGCCCAAGGCGGTCGAGGACCTCCACGGCCGCGCCTACGACCGCCCGGTGCGCCGCCTGCACGAGACGGCGGAGTTGATCGCCGCGTTCACCGCGGGCGAGGGCCGGGTCGACTACGACGGCGAAACCGTCTCGGTCGCCGACTTCCCCGCCCTCGACGCCGACGTGCCGGTCTACACGGCGGCGCTCGGCCCGGCCGCCCGCCGCGCGACGGGGCGGGTCGCGGACGGCTGGCTCCCGCACAACGTCCCCTTTCGCGAACTCGCCGGCGCCTTCGAGACGGTGGCCGAGACGGCCCGGGAAGCGGGCCGCGACCCCGACGCCATCACTGTCGCGCCGTACGTCCCGTCGGCCGTCGCCGACGATCCGGCCGACGCGCGAGCGGCGATCCGCGGCCACCTCGCGTACTACGTCGGGAGCGGTGAGGGGTATCGTCGTGCCGTGGCCTCGACGTTTCCCGACGCCGCCGAGCGGATCGCCGAGGCGTGGGGTGCGGGGAAGCGCGACGCCGCCCGATCGGCCGTCACCGACGAGATGATCGAGGCGCTTGGCGTCGCGGGGACGCCCGAACGGGCGCGCGAACAGTTTCGGGCGGTGGCGTCGCTCGACGTGGTGGATCACCCCATCGTCGTCGTCCCGGACGGGGCTGCCGAGGAGACGGTCGAGCGGACGCTTACGGCGCTGGCGCCGACGGCGTGAAAACGCCTTTCCGGCGTTTTACGCGGGATTCTTTCGCGAGAGGTCGCTGCCACAGATGGGACAGCGGTCGCGGTGCTCGTCGAACTCACGGCCACAGCCCTGACACTGGAAGCGCCAGTCGCGCTGTTCGGTGATGCCGTCGCGCGCGATAGCTTCCACGACGACGCCGAGATGCTCGGCGACGTTCTGCATCGCGTAGTCGTCGGTGACGAGCGTCCCGTCGAGTTCGAACGCGGCGGCGATCAGCCGCACGTCGGTGGTGGAGAGCTCCTCCCTGTCGCCCGTCTCGGCGGCCGCGCGCTCGATGGTCTCGACGGTGTTGTCGGCGGGGATGTGGATATGCATCCCGGCGCCCTCCATCGCGTCGAAGCGATAGGCGCTCTCGTCTTCGAGTTCTTCCTCCACCGCGGGCACGGACGCCATCTGCTCGGAGGTGTGGTACTCGTGGATGAACGCAGAAGAGTCGAGGACGTGCATCTACCGGTCGATAACGATGTAGTCTTTCACAGCCTGCACGCGGGAGACGGGCACGTGGAGTCGACCCTGCTCGTCCCGTTCGAACTGCGAACTGTCCGCGGGAAACTCGTCGTTCGGCGAGACGAGGAGGTCGTTGAGCGTCCCCGTCTTCAGATTCATCGTGATGTTGTACAGCATACCGAGTTCCGTTCCGTCGGAGCCCATGACGGACTTTCCAGAGAGGTTCTCGGCGAGTACGTCGGTCATGCGAGTCACATTCGCGGGGATGACCTTAAACGCCACGGGGTTACTCGGCCCCATGTTGAAAGACTTAACTTCGGTCCACGGCTCTGCACCCACAAGGAAGCTTCTGCCGGGGGAAACTATGTCAGATTCGGACACACGCGACCGATCCGAGGCGCTTCGCACCCCCATCGTCGCCGTGCTGGGGCACGTCGACCACGGGAAGACCAGCTTGCTCGATAAGATTCGCGGCTCGGCGGTCAGCGAGGGTGAAGCCGGCGCCATCACCCAACACATCGGTGCGACGGCCGTCCCCCTCGACACCATCTCGGGCATCGCCGGCAGCCTCGTCGACCCCGACGACTTCGACCTGCCCGGCCTACTTTTCATCGACACGCCCGGCCACCACTCGTTCTCGACGCTCCGCTCCCGTGGTGGCGCTCTCGCCGATATCGCCGTCCTGGTGGTAGACGTCAACGACGGGTTCCAGCCCCAGACCGAGGAGGCTATCGACATCCTCAAACGCACGGGGACGCCGTTCATCGTCGCCGCCAACAAAATCGACACCACGCCCGGCTGGAATCCCCAAGAGGGGGAGCCGATCCAGGTCACCTACGAGGCCCAGAGCGACCGCGCTCGCTCCCGTCTCGACGAGAACCTCTACGAGATCATCGGCCAACTGTCCGATTCGGACTTCTCGGCCGACCTCTACTGGCGCGTCCAGGATTTCCAGGCCAACGTCGGCGTCGTCCCCGTCTCCGCCGTGACCGGCGAGGGCGTCCCGGATCTTCTGACCGTCCTAATGGGCCTCTCCCAGCGGTACATGAAAGATCAGATGGCCATCGACGTGGAGGGGCCGGGCGCCGGGACGGTGCTGGAGGTCAAAGACGAGAAAGGCTTCGGCACCACCCTCGATGTGGTGATGTACGACGGGACGGTTCGCGAAGGGGACAAAATCGTCGTCGGCGGGATGCACGAACCCATCGTGACGGAGGTGCGGGCGCTCCTCCAGCCGAAACCGCTGGCTGAGATCCGAACGGAGAAGCGGTTCGACCGGGTCGACGCCGTCGCCGCCGCAGCCGGGGTGAAGATCGCGGCGCCCGACCTCGCCGACGCCATGGCCGGCGCACCCGTTCGCGTGATCCGCGACCGTGATCGAGACACCGTCATCGCCGACGTGGAGTCCGAACTCGCCGAAATTCAGGTCGAAACCGAGGAGGAGGGCGTCGTCGTCAAGGCGGATACCCTCGGCAGTCTGGAGGCGATGGCCAACGCGCTGAAGGAAGCCGAAATCCCCATCCTCCGGGCCGAAGTCGGCGACGTGGCTCCCCGCGACGTGGCCGTCGCCAGCACGGCCGCCGAGGCCGAACACCAAGTCATCCTCGGGTTCAACGTCGACGTGCTGAAAAACGCCGAGGAGGAGTTAGAAGAGAACGACGTGCGCCTGTTCAACGACGACGTGATCTACCAGTTGGTCGAGGATTACGAGGCCTTCGTCGAGGAACGCCAGCGCGCCCAACAGGAGACGGTTCTCGACAAGATCATCCGCCCGGCCCGCTTCCAGATTCTCCCCGATCACGTCTTCCGACAGAACAACCCCGCGGTCGTCGGCGTCGAGGTGCTCTCGGGGACGCTGAAGAACAACACTCACGTCGGTCGGTTCGAGGGCAACGAGTTCGAGCGTGTCGGCCAACTCAGCGGCATTCAAAAGCAGGGCGAGGACGTCTCGGAAGCCCGTGCTGGCGAACGCGTCAGCGTCGCCATCGACGGCCCGACCGTCGGCCGACAGATCGACGAGGGCGACGAACTCTGGGTCGACCTCCCCGAGAAACACGCGAAGATCCTCGAACAGGAGCTCACCGACGAGATTCCCGCCGACGAACTCGAGGCGCTGCAGGGCTTCCTCGACAACCATCGGCGGCGGGACCCGTTCTGGGGGAAGTGAGAACTGAGTAGTACCAAAAGCTACCCAGGCTATTTGTCGGAGGGGTACGAACTCCGTGTATGGAAGAGCGAGAGCAACTAAACCTCAAGATTAGGTCTTCCAAGAAAGAGGAGTGGGAAGAATTCGTAGACGAGTCGGATACGATATTTTCAGTAACCGACCTCGTTCGGGCTTCTGTATCGAAATTCATCGCAGAAAAGCAAGGTGAAGGCGGAGAGGACAACCTACAGCGAGAGTTTTTCACAGACCAATTTGAGCAGTTAGAGGGGCGTATTGACCGTATTGAGGATGCGACGAGCCGAATCAAAGAACAACAAGTGTACGGGGATGAACTAGAAGAGACAATCCAATACGCCGCTCTTCGAGCCAACGAAGAATTCTGGGAAGCAGAGGGTGTTGACCTGCAAGCACTACCGAAAACCGACGAGGATATTGAACGACGATGAGTGAGACAACATCTACTGACGAAGAAGAGGAACTACCCAAGGACCAATTCGATTTTGAATACGATGAAGAGAAATATGATATCTCAGATACAGCAGACTACCCTATTACAGAAGACGATATGATTGACTACCTTGAAGAATGGGAATTGTTCGACACCAACGATGACGACGTTAATACTCGTTCACGCTCAGAAGAAGCATTCCGAAAATTCTGCCACTTCTTAGATAAACAAATCGAGAAAGAATATCACGAGGTTGAACACGACGATATGCACGAGTTCGTGAAGTACCTCGTGAAGAGAGACCTTTCTGACCTGAATGTTCAGAACCTATTTGGCTCAATTCGGGAATTCCTGACAGCCCAAGATATCGATGCGGCGGACGATATTAACCTCCGAAAGAAACCGTATAATCTCTCTACAAAAACGATAGCAGAACAAAATCTCCCTGAAGGAATCCATTATCTCGAAATTGAAGAACACCAGCAGATGTTAGACGCCTGCGAATCTCTACGAGAAAAATTGGTCTGCGAGTTGTTGTGGGCGACTGGTGTTCGGCGTTCCGAACTCGTGAGCATCAAAATCGACCACATAGACTTTGATGAGCGGAGTATTTGGGTTGATAATGCAAAAAACCCAAATGATAGGGATGTATTCTACGGCCCTCGATGTGCGAACATCTTGAAGCGGTGGATGGACTACGGAAGACAGCAATACGCATATGCCGACGAGTCTGACTACCTTCTCTGTAGTTCCCACAGTGCCAAACTACAGGACAAATACCCGAATGAGATTGTAAAGCGAGTCGCAGACCGAGCAGGACTGCTCACAAGTTACGGGACTGATGCCGCTGGTCGTACACTCCATCATCCGACAGCACACTCATACCGCCACTCCTTCGCCGTACACAGGCTGGATATGAACCTAAAGCCACTATCCGACCTTTTGGGTCATCAGAGCGTCGAGACTACCGCTGAAACCTATATGGAACTGCGTGACAAAGACCTGAAAGAGCAGAACGACAAATACCGCCCAAAGTTCTAGGGCGGAACCAACAACCCTGCTTCCAATGCCGCACCACCAACCACGAGAGCAATCAACGCAAGCAAATACAACAACCACCCTCCGTCATTAGACCCGCTCGATGTTCCACTTGAAGAACCACCTTTTCGCTTCGCTTTCCGTTCGAGTGTTTTCTTAGCCTCTTCCTCATCAAGAGCGTCGGGAACCTCAATTTTCGCCATATACAGACTAAGCTCTCAATCATTAGTGGGTTTGTGGGGAAGTGAGGTAGAACGGGCAGAACGGACGACGTGGAACTATCATGTCGAGGCAAGTATTGGTTGAGATTGCGTTTGCTAAACCAAGTGTCGTCCCGAACTGCCCACAATACACTCTCTCACGCTATCCCAGAGGGTTTGCCCCGACCAGTGAGAGCACACTTGAACCTCCAAAGCTTGCTGCCGCTATGGAATACTCTGAGGACTTCGAACGTGAAATAGAGGAGATTGAGGACACCGCAATCCACCTCGCCAACTGCGAGACCGTGGGACAAGTCGATATACAACAGCGAAACCAACTCGTCGCCCAGCTCGACCACATCATCAACACCTTCGAAGTGGACTGTGAGACTGTCCTAAGCCATACTGATGAGGTCAAACGTATCTGGAAGACACGAGACCACCCCAACACGGCTGAAAAACATATAGACACCGTTCATCAAGCCTTCTTAGCCGAAGTCTGCGACAATTACGACCCCCAATACTGACTGTTTTCTTTCGTAGGTAAAACGGAGTAAAACTAATAACCCCACAGACACATCAGTAGCTTGCTATGTCAACAGACATACAACAGGCATTACGCCGACCCGTCTCCAGTAAGGGACAAATCTGTATCCCGCACGAGTTTCGGGACGGTGTTGTTGCCTACACGGTTGTTGAAGAATCGACAGACGAAGAAGGAGCACCAGTCCTCACGCTCCACCCAATTACAGAGGACACTAACGAAGATTAGAAAAATGAATGGAAAAGGTTCCTACCCACAAAATAGTACAGTATCGAGCATTAATAAAGTATCGGTTATTCGACAAGAAATATCGCAGAGTGTAGTCGCTCGGGGTGATTGTGAGTGAATACAAGAAGAGTGCCGACCTCGGTACGGAAACTCGAAAACAGCAAGCAGAATTGGCCGCAGATGAATACGGTTCGTTCTCCGCCTTCGTCCGTGCTAAATTGGACGAAGAATACCATGGAGAACGCCTAGAAGAAGATATTCAGGCGCTTGAAGAAGAACTCGCTCAGAAGCGAGAACTCCTTCAGCAGACAGAAGAAGACGACCAATCTGAAGAGGCCGAAGAACACGAAGTTCCTGAGGGCCTCGAAGAACTGTACTCTGACCCTGACGAAAGTGCGGGGGATAACCAATGACGAACTACGCCCACGCACTCGATGGACAGAGAAACGAGGGCGTTGCTGATACAGTCGAAGCAGTCGTTGGTGAAGGTGACTATCTCCACGAAGAAGACGCAGAAAGCGTTGAAATCGACACAGAAAAGTTTCGTTGCCTCTGCCGAGATGCCCCTGAAGATGTACTCGGCAGCTCAAGTGTTACCACTCTCTGTGGCGGAGAAGAAACCCGTGTCGAAGACCTCCGTACTGACCACGAAGGCACTCTGGTCAGCATTAAACTACAGGTGGACTTTACCAGCGAAGTCTATGCGGTTCCACGGGAAATCACCTTCCAGTGTAACCACTGTGGAGCAAAGCAGAAGATTGCTCAAGACACTAAGACCAACACTCGAAACGACCCGACGATTTGTGCTGGTGAAAACTGTCGCCGTCAACAGTTCTCCCCTGTTGAAAAGGACCTCGTAGACAAACAGATTGCCGTCGTCAGCGATATGCCAGACGGCCAAGGCGACCCCGACACCACGGTATTGCACCTCTACGGCGACCACATTAACACCACCACCGCAGGGGACACCATCCAAGTTTCAGGTGTCGTGAAACACGTTGCAGTTGATGAAAACCAAAACGAGACCAAAGAAGAACGAGAGATAGTCGTCACCCATCTCGTGAATGAAGATGCCCCCGATGTGGACATTACTGAAGAAGACAAGAAAGAGTTTGAATCCCTGAACGACCCTGTTGAGACTCTTGTCCAATCATTTGCACCTCATCTCGTCGGACTCGACACCGAGAAGCGAGGATTATTGCACTTGGTGGCGTCGGGGCACGATAGATTAGATACACGTACCATCTCACACGGATTGCTTATCGGAGACCCGTCAGCAGGAAAATCCGCTCTGCTTGAGGAACTTGATGAGGTAGTTCCAAAATCCATCATCGCTTCAAGTGAGAGTGCTAGCGGAGTCGGAATGACCGCTGCCGCAGAACGAGAAGAGCGGCTTGGTGGTAAGTGGATTTGCCGAGCAGGAGCGTTAGTGAAGGCACACGGAGGTCACGCTTTTGTTGACGAACTTGATGAGTTCCACGAGGAAGACCTTGCGAAGTTACTGACGGCTCTGCAGTCAGAGGAAGTGCGGGTTAATAAAGCGTCCATCAATCAGACCCTGCCAGCCTCCACTCGATTTGTTGGTGCGGCCAATCCAAAGGACGGTGAGTTTGACCCATATGAACCTTACAAAGACCAGTTCGATTTCCCACCTGCTCTGCTCGCTCGTATGGACCTGACCTATGTATTCGAGGATAGTACTGACGACGATGAAGCAGTCGCAGACGCAATTATGGGACAGTTCACACCAGATGAAGGTGACGAGGACACACAGCTCACCGTCGAAGAGGTCAGAAAGTACCTTCATTATGTCCTAACAGAATACCAGCCAAGCATCCCCGCAGAGGTTCAGGAGACCGCTAAACAAGTCTGGTTAGACTTGCGAGACCAAACAGACGGGGCGGTTGACAAACGGGACGCAAAAAGCATTCTCAGGCTCGCAATCGCTTCTGCCAGACTCCACCGTCGAGACCAAGTAACCCTTGCAGACGTTCAAGTCTCTCAGGAACTCAAAGTGGAGTCGCTAAAGCAAGTCGGCCACGGCGAAATTGACCCTACAGTCAAGTATTCAGGCGAAACGAAGAACCAGTCCAACACTCGTGAAGATGTTCTCGAAGAGGTTGACGAAGAAGGAGTTGAGGAAGAAGACCTCGTAGAAACACTCGTTGCGAAGGGCCACAACGAGGGGACGGTACGACACTACGTGGAGAAGCACCTGAACGAAGGCAATATTATGCGTCAGGATGGCGGCGAGTTAGCGGCGGTGTGAACACTCTCTTTTTTAGCTTTAGATATGTGGTGTGTTAACATAATATTGCTCTCTCAGAAAGTGTCTAGTGGGGGGTGTATTATAATATAATACTAATACCCCCTACAGGAGACACCTCTTATTTCCAAACATCGTGTTAACAATCCACATTCTTCAGACCATCAGCAGAATTGTATGAATTCGCCTGAGTCGTGGTGGCTATCGTAAAGTTTCGACTGAACATATCGCCAATATCGTAATGGAATGTAAAACAGGGTAAAACTACTAACCCCTCAAGAAAGTGATATAATTGCTATGGCAGAAATAGCAACAGACCTTGAAAGTCTGAAACGGTTTGTACAGTCCTTTGAGAACGATAATTTCGAGATTTTTGTGCGAGACGATGAAGTCTACACGGTGGTAAATAACGCCCACGAAGACCCGTCCGCTCACATGTATAATGTGTTCACGAGCGAGTCTGGTGGGTCTGTGTCAGCAATCAAGTGTACGTGTCCTCATCACGAGCATCGTGGCGCTGATTGTAAGCACATGGATGCAGTTGAAGATTTGTTAGAGACTCAGCTTGAGAAGCGTCAGGAATGGATGGATTGGCAGGAGTATCAGAAACAGCACCGAGAGGAACTACTCGAAGAGCATCAGCAAAAGAACGAGGGTCTTGAGGCGGCCAAGAAGTGCGTTGAGGTTCATAAGGAGATGAAGGAAGATGCTGAGTGGGATTCGATGGAAGAATGGCGTGAGTTGAAAGAGCAGGCTACGAAAGCGATTTTGAGTGCTGACGAGTGGCGGCAGATGAGTAGTGAAGGACGGGCACGGTACGTGGCGTTCTTGTAGAGACTTTTTTCCTTCCTTCTTGTTTCAGTGAGAGCACTAATATAGGGTGGAGCGCAGCTGAGCTACCCGTAATGGCATATCCCAAGTGTCCGAACTGTCGCAAGGATATCAAGGCCGTCAAAATTAACCGAAATGAAACTGCGGGGTACTGTTACCACGAGTGCTACAAATGTCACGAGATAATGGCCGTGACGCCCGATTAGGGTTTGTTCGGGACGAAGTACCACTTTTTGTCGCCTGACTCGTGTTCCACGAGGCCCATCTGTTTGAGTTCATCACGGGCACGGCGGATGGTCTTCTTGGACACCGAGTTGTTCACTTTGTCTTGTAACTCGTTGGTGGTGAATTCGTATTTACCCGTATCGTGGGCCTTGTGGACGAGAAGGACCATCACCCACGTTCTCTTGTTTGGCTTGTCGTCGTTGGCCTCTTCCGTGAAGTAGTTCTCTGGAATTTCAGTACCGCAGGAAGAACAATATGAATCGTCAGGTGTGACTGTTGAGTTGCAGTCACGGTCTGGACAGAGTTCTTTTCCGCTCATATGTTACTTATACTCACGCAGGATTAGTGGTCTTGTGGACACTCCTTGGCCAGCTATTCTAAGCTGTTCTGAGGGCGATATAGAACAGCTGGACAGTGGACAGGTGTAGGGCACTTCCTCGCTCTCCCGACATTAATAGGAACAGTTCACCCCCGAGTTACTGGGGGTTCAGTCCACGATGCTTCCTCTCACGAGAGAAGGAATTTTTCCTTGCTCTGCTCTCCGAAGGAGAGTGCGGTTCTTCTTCCCAATAACTCAGAGCAAGTAGACCAGACAACTAACCAAAGAAGAACATAGGAGATAACAGCAGAACCTAGTCTAGAAAGAGCGAGAATAGGGCAAATTCTCTCTTCTAGAGATTGGGTGGGTAATTCATCGTAGAATGGTGGATGCCCGTCTATGGCTAAATGAGGGACTTTCCCCTCTCAAATCTAAGTGTCAATCTTCCATAACACCACTAAGCCCTCAGACTAATCTCTAGGACGCTATGTCATCCAATCTAAATGACAGCGTTGCAAAGGTTACAGGTAGTATTGCTTCTGTGGGCGGTCTTGACCGTGCTACAGCACAACTCGCAGACACCTCGTTTCTTGCAGAAATTGTAGGTACAGGTGATGCTCTCACCATCACTGCAGCTACAGTAGGCGCTTGTGGTGTCTCGTATCTCATTACACGATTCAAAGTCGTGGACCTTGACGAACTCTAAACCAGAAGTATAGGCTCTCAAATAACTAAAATAACCAATTCAATAAACTATGACAAGTTTAACACACCAACTATTCAGCGTTTTCCTGATGGTCTTAGTGGTATCCTCGGGGTCTCTAGCTTTTGCTGGCACGGCCCTCGCTCAGGAAAATCCAAGTGACCAAGGAACGCTTGAATGTATCATGACAGAGCGTGGCGGTGGTGGCATCCTCGCCCCACTGGGCAACGCATACTATTGTATCGCAGGCGAATTCAATCCGAGTGTCTACGAGTCCTCGGCTGAGCTTGAGAACGAAGCATACAACAACATGATTTCGATTCAGGACACCGTAGAGACTCGTCAAAACACTTGGGAGAACTGGAACGAACTCTCTCAAACAAGTGCGCTTCAGCAAGCGGAAAAACCGCTTATTGAGGCACACTACGCTGGTAAAGACGAAGGCGTGGCTCGGTCTGACGCTCAGGCAGAGTTACGGAACTACTATGCCGCCCAGTTATCCACGGAGTACAACACTCACAACTCAGTTATTGAGCGGACGGTGAGTGTAGGAAGCAACACGGCTAAGGATTCCAATACGGAAACAATGGCGTACTTTGCGGGGCGTGGCTATAGTGATTATTACACAAATGCCAAGAAGTTCTATCCAACAGCAGACAGCGATATTGGGTATACTAATATTACGCTTCCAGATGGGTCTACTCAATCAGTAGCTACCCATGTGTATAATGTATCTCCAAGGAATACCAACATCACAGACGCTGTTCTCGTATTCTCTGATAAGAATGTCACTCTAAAGAATGATACGACCCTTAGCCGTGGTGCGTATGTCTGGAACAACAGTAGCCAGTCGTATACGCAAAAGGGGAGTGTCCCAATCTCCTTAATTGAGGTTCGAGACCCGTACTCCTCTCAGATTACGGAAATTGACTGGATTGAACCACACAGTACTCGTGTTTCATCCATCAATAGCGAATTCAACGAGTCTCAAGGTGAGTTGGTCAATATGTCCGAAGACCTCTACAGCGAGTATAATACGGGGACTATCAACCCAAGCGAGTATGTGAGTGCGGCAACCCTCACAGAAGAGTATGCTAGCGAGTCTGGACACTATTCGTACTCGTCTGCTCTCGCAACAACAAATGGAATGCGGACTGACCTCCAGAGTGCTCAGAAAATCCAATACAACGGTAGTGAGTACGAAGGTCAAATTCTAGTTGGCGGGCAGGGCCAACCGCTCGCAGACGATACGGGAGCCGCATACTTTAGTAGCGAGTCCGACAGCGTGCTTAACTGGACTCCACCAGAAAACAACACTACAGGGACGGCTACGGTCACGCTCACAACAGCGTCTAACGTAACCGTCGAGAGTGTTCCTGATGTTCCATCTGATGCTGTGAATATCAGCGACGGTGGAACAACTGTTGGACTCTTGGAGAAGCCGATGATGAAGCACCTCGAAGACCGCCAATTTGTTCTCTTCGAGGTTAATGACTCGACTGGGACTAACCAGACGGTCGTAATGTACACGTCGCAGGACAAGGCCGACGAAGGTATCCCAACGGGTATCAAGACTGGCCAGCAGTACTCTGCTTCGGACTTCCAAGATGGAAGTGTGATGATGGCCTATCAGCAGGGCGACCGTGCGGCGGTCGAACGAATCGATTCAGGTACGTTCACCGTTGAGAATGCGACGAACAAAGCAACTGGTGAGCAGATGGAGTACATTGAGTACGACGACGCAAACCAGCGAACGTTCAATTCCACGAACCTGAAGGAAGAACTCAACCAGACAGAGCGCATTCAACAGGCGCTCGAACAGCGGGACGATATCAACCCTGCTGGTACTGGTGGTAGTGGCTTCCAAGATACGCTTCTCGGCGCTCTTGGTGGATTCACGATTGCTTTCGGTATCATGTTCTTCCTAGTGGTTCTATACCTTGTAGGACGGATTACGTCAGTCGCATAAAAAGACCACTAACCCTTCGGTTCTTTTTTATTTAACACAGATGGATAGTCGATTGTATTACGCTCGTTTGGCGATGTGGGCGTTTGTGTTATTATTGACTGTTGGCACTCTGCTAGTGTGTCTTCCGTCTATGGCGGCGGCACAGGAGACCTCAACGCCAACACCAACACCAACTGAAACGCCTACAGAAACACCAACGAGTACACCAGCCGAATCGCCTGAGAACGGGTCTAATGTCCCTGACTTTGTAATTGAGATAGTTACCTCGACTGAACCTTCCCAAGCGTCAGAAGAGCAATTACAGACTGTTCGAGAGTGGTTCTTCAGTAACTCTGATTCCTTGAGTGAGACGGAACGCAACAAAATCGGCTCGTGGATTAGTGAAGCATCGAATTCAGACAGTTCAGAGTCATCAGATACAGAAAACACAGATTCGGAAAATCAGAAGATAGCCGCAGAAATCAACGACAATCTGGTTCTGAACGAGTATTCGTTTGACAAGGACAACGGGACGGTAACTCTGGTTCTCTCAGCTGACCAGTACACGCAACAACTCGTCCTGACAGACCCTGCTACAGCAGGTTCTGAGGGTGTTGGTGATGTTCGTCAGAAAGAGATTACAGTTCCGTCGGGTGAAACGGTAGAAACGCAATTTGAAGTCGAATACGGGGCGTACTCTGGTTCTGCGACCGTTTGGGCGTCTGCAGGTGCTGGTGACACGATTTATGTGAGCAATTCAGCGCAACAGTTGATTGACCGCCTGCAGTGGGTGATGATTCCTGTTGCTGGATTTGCGGCGGCTATGTCGGTGTTTGTGAGCGGTCTCATCTATGTCTGGCGCAAGTATCGTTCGGTGAACAAAGAGTACACAAACATCTTCAGAGACCTTTAGAAACTATGACAGACCAAAATAACGAATCAGAACAATCGGAGACAGCACAGACGAATGAAACAACACAGCAGAAGATAGAAGGGGCGTTTGACGCTCTTGGAGAAGGATTTAGCGGAATAGCGTCTCGTCTACTCCGCTGGTTTGCCTTGTTTTTAATCTTATATCCAGTAGCGGCGAGTGTGTACGACCCACTTCCGATGCCTTCACTTTCAGATGTTCAAATTGTTGGCGTGGGGGTGTTCATCGTCGCTCTAGCCGTATTTTATTTGCCAACTGCAAAAGCTGTGAGCAAGATATACAGCCCTGAAAAAGAAGTCGTAGCGAAGATTAACGGGGCTTCTGAAGGCGTCTTGAACGCTTGGTCTGCGTCCCCTGAGAAGGTCGATGAGATGACTGTTGAAGACGGCGTAGTACGCTCGAAAATCATCGAAGGAGTTGTTGTTCACCTTGTGAACGAGTTCAACCCTGAGAGTAACACAGCAAAAGGTCCCCGAGAGATGGAGATTCCTGACTGGGAGTTGTGGGGTGAAAAAGAAGCAATTGAGAAGCAAAGGCATCGGAATAACGCCCTCGTGGAGTTTGGGAAGCAGTTGTTCATCCGTCTTCCAAACATCGGTCAAAAGCTTGAGGGTGAATACTGGAACCAAATGTCCAAGAAGCAGACTGAAAAGGAACTCACGGACCCTGAGAGTTTCTTGACTGCTATTGAGAACGAGTTGCCCGACCTCGACACAGACGTTACTGAAGAAATGCGGGCGGCTGTTGACCAAGCGCAACCTGACTCGCAGACCCCTGCGGGTGATGAAGAATGAGTGACGATTACAGCGGTTATGCGTACTCAGACCTCCGTGAACAACTGAAATCTGCTGAACTCCCCGCTCTCAGGGAAGCAGGACTCCTCGACCCTGATACTATTCGGATGCTGGAGTCGTACAGACAGCACTATGAACCGAACACCGAACCGCACCACGAGACAGGTCAACCCGCTTACTGGTACTATAACACGGCACGGTATACTGAGATAGTCCGTCGAAACCTTGGCGAGAACCTGTCTAAAGCGGTCAAAAACGAAGAGTGGGGACTTGTGAAACACGCTACAGGGTTGAACAAGAAACAACAGGAAGACGCCGATATAGTGGACTATGAGAACTTCCGTGAGTTGATAACGGAAACAGGACTCGTATTGAATATATCAGGCAGTACAAAGTCGGGTAAGACGGCTTCTGCGTGTCGTTTCCTTGAATTCGCATATACACTATTCGCTCCGAATATCCGTGTCGCCACCCACATCAAGTCTCTCGCTGAAAACTACGACTGGATTGACTTCACGAGGACTGATGAAGACCTCAAGGGGTGGTGTAAGGAGCATCAGGGTGTCGAGAAGTACTTTGTAGGTGACGAGGCACACGAATGGGGGACGGGATACTCACACCAAGCGCAAGGGGTTCAGCAGAAGATGAGTTCGTTTGTGCGACTTGCAGGTAAGGAACCGTACAACGTCAAGATGATTCTCATCTGCCACCGAGCAGACGGAATGCACCCTGCTCTACAGAACAACGAATTGTGTTATTACGCTCGAAAGGAGGGCGAAACGTTAGAAGAGGCTCGTCGGAATATTGTTTTCTACGACACCCTCACGAGCGGGGGAGAGCTGACTGATGAGAAGTTTAGTCTGAATGTGCGAGATACGAATCTGAATTACAGCATCCACGACACTACACCGTTTGAAATCGTACTTGACGACGATGAGAACGCCGATACCGACGAGTCTGAAAATAAGGTTGACACCGACGAGGACAAGGTTGACAGTCGCAAGGTGGATGCAGTAGTTGATTACCTCAAATCTGAAGATGGCTTACGCACCGTAGCAGACCGTCACGACACCACGCACGAGACTCTCAGGAATTGGGTTCAAGAGTTCACGGAGGACGAGTGAGGGTGTCAAGTAATTTTGTCAACCATTACATAGTAATGGTTGTTGGAGTTGACACTTGAGGTTGACAGCCACACGTTCTAATGCTTCTCCAATCTGATTTCCCGAGTTGGTAGGTTGATTTTGACAATATTGTGGGGTAGTGTATACACAAGACCGTCTTCTGTTCCTTTGTACTCTTTCGAGAGCAACCCCGTGTCCACGAGTTTTTCTAATGCCTTGTATATCGACTCTCGCCTTCGGTCTTCATACCGTTCTACAAACTCAGCGTGAGCTTCCTTACTCGTGAGAGGACCTTCCTCATGTATTATCTCGATAAGCCGAAGTCGTGTTTCATCAGAGATTGCGGCTCCGAACTCAGCTACGTCCATTGTCTCGGTTTAATTAGCTAACCATGAAAGACATTTGTTTCCTGTTTATGCAACTCGTTTAGTGTCGGTGAAGGACATGTTGAACAGTCCGACACGGAATTGATGCTCTATGCAAGACGATTTGGACGAGTATGGGGCTGGAGCTGAAAAGGAGCCATACGAAGTTGACTTCGGAGACCTCCTAACAGAGCATTTTAGCGAATTTGGGTGGAATTATACAGGCATTCTGAAAGAGGATGGTGATACGATTCCGATTCCTGCGACCTCTACCTGTGTGACTGCTATCTTTGAGACTGACGCTATTGAGGAACTCAGGAGCCTGACTGACGAATTGGGCGTAGAAGTAATTGAACCAGACCATTCGAGGCAGTATCCTGACGTTACACTCCGAGGAGGAGAGTTCGGGTCGCACCTGATTGCTCTTGACATTAAAACAGCAAGACGGAATCACAATAACGCTGAGAAGCTAGATGGCCCGATGACGTTGGGAAGTTATGCAGGATATTTCCAGAATCCACATGAGGAAAGTCCGTGGACAAAGTTCCCCTACGGACGTTACGACGAACACTGGATTCTCTGCTTTGCTCACTACTGGGACGAGGATGAAGACAGTCAAGGGATGGTGTCTGGCGTGGAAACAATAATCGGTGAAAAGTGGACTCTGGCTTCAAAAAAGACAGGCACAGGAACCACGAACCACATCGCCTCAGTACGGAGTATTCCTGACCTGAAAGATGGTAACGGGGACTTCGATTCGGAGGAAGAATTCGAGGAGTATTGGCGGAGTTATGACTGATTAGGTAACTCGTTAACTACTTGGGAAACAAGACCACTATTCAACCTATGGGCGACAACAAGCAGATGCGGTTTAACGTTGATGACGAGAGCGACGATGACTTCTACGTGACTGAGGAAGCGGAATTTCCGACCACCCGCTATCAGGGCAGCAAGAGAGATATTGTTGACTGGCTGTGGGATGAAATCACGAGAGTAGAATTCGATTCTGTTCTTGATGTGTTCGGGGGAACTGGCGCTATCTCCCACAAGGCGAAGCAGTTCAACAAGCAGGTCTTCTACAACGATTATCTTCGGTTCAATCACCAAATCGGTCTCGCTATCATCGAAAACAACGAGCACAGGTTGACAGACGAAGACGTGGAATTCCTTCTAACTGACCACGACCATCTCGACTATCCTTCCTTCATTCAGGAGGAGTTTGAAGACCTCTACTTCACCGATGAAGAGAATGATTGGTTGGATAGGATGCACGTCAACATCAACGAGTTAGACAACAAATACAAGCGGGCAATTGCACACTCTGCTGTTGCTCAATCTTGCCTTGCTAAACGCCCCTACAACCTCTTCCACAGAGCAAACCTGTATATGAGAACGCAGGATGTGGAACGCTCATTCGGGAATAAGACAACATGGGAAAAGCCGTTCGAGGAACACTTCAGGGACAACGTGGACGAGTACAACAAGGGTGTCTTCGACAACGGACGGGACAACAAGGCATTCAACAAGGATGTGATGGAGTGGGAAAATCCTCCTGAGGCAGACCTTGTGTATCTTGACCCTCCGTACTACGACCGAACAAAACAGAACGGGGAAACAAACTACCAGTTCTACTACCACTTCTTAGAGGGCTATCTGCAGTATGACGATTGGCCCGAAATGATTGATGACTCTGTGAAAACCAAGCGTCTACACCACGAGAAATCACCGTGGACAGACAAAGACCGTATCTACGAAGCCTTCGAGTACACCTTCGATAAGTTCCAAGATAGCCACATCGTTCTCTCATACAATTCTGCGGGTCTCCCCACTCCTGAAGAGTTGATGGAGATGCTCGAAGAACGGAAGGAGAACGTCGTGGTGGAAGCAAAAGAACACCAATACGCACTCTCGACACACGAAGATAGTGCGGACGAAATCATCTTCGTAGCATACGACTGAATGGCTACGTTGGTGAGTGTCGCAGGTGGTGCTGATTTGGGGGTCGAGATAGACCTTCACACTCTCTCACAAGATATTGAAGCAGAAGTTGTTGAATACGAGCCAGAATCCTATCCTGCTCTGTATCTGAGATTCGAAGAAGATGGCGCTACAGTGATGCTCTTCAGTTCGGGCAAGTACAATATTGCTGGTGCGTCATCGATTAAGGAACTCTATGAGACACACCAACGACTAGTTGAAACCATCTCGTCTATGCTTGACGTGGAAATTGAGGCTGAAGACGAATGCGATTTGCGAAACTTAGTGTACACAGACGACTTTGGGTCAAACCTACGACTTGAGAAACTCGTACTGCTCTTTGGAATGGAAAACAGCGAGTACGAGCCTGAACAGTTTCCCGCACTTGACTATCGCCCCCCTGATACTGGTGGTCTCTTCAAGATATTCCGAACGGGAAAAATCACACTTACGGGTGTAACAGACCCCGATGTGGCAGAGGAAGCATTCGAGTCTCTATTCGATACGCTTGACGAAGCGATTGAATCGGTGTGATTAAATCGGTCGGAGGTCTCGCCAGCGGAAGTCCTGTGTTTCTCCCGAATCAAGTTCCACACGAAATAGGCGACTGTCTCGTTCGTCTCCTGTTTCTTGGCCAGCTGCATCCTCGATAACCTTCTCTATCTCACCCTGCTCTCTGTGGTATTGGAAGTCGGGGTCGTCACGGTCGGGTATGTCTACACGAACCCTATCTCCCTTCTCAAACACGAGTCCGCAGTTCTTCTCCCGTGGATAAAGCCTCTGGGTTTGCGTGAGAGTATATTTAGACGCTTATGTCATTAGAAGAACTATTGGAGAAGCCAACAGGCGAACTCACAGAAGAAGAACTGAACCAATTGAAGAACTCTGGCATCCCGCATCTGGTAGACGTTGCGAAGATGGTTGAAGAAATGCTCGAAGAAAGGGGTGATTCCCGTGAAGGACAATGAGTTACGAGGGTGTCGTTACCGTATGGGACGGAACGTTCGGCCTCGTCGCTTGTGACACGGACGAAGCCTTCCCAGTCGAACTCATCCTCGACGCTGACAGAGTAGCCAACACAGAACACATCGAAGTTGGTGATGAGATAGAATTCGAAGTAGGCGAAGGCTCGCAAGGTTGGTTCGTAGCAGAGATTCAATAACGACCAAGGAAATCCCTTTAGACTTGTAAAATAATTGTTATTATATGGCAAAGAAAGAGATTGCTGACGCTTTTGATATTGAAGAAGAACAGATTAGCGAACGAGACGACGACACAGACGAAGGAGGTAGTACTCCAGATTCGGAATGAGTTCTGCTGTTACCATCCTACTGGTTCTCGCTGGTGCTTTACTCGGTGCGTTTTTCAACGGATATGAGCGAGTAGCATATTGCCCACACTGCGACAACACGGATATTTTTGCACCACAACACTGTGCGAACTGCGGAGAAGAGACCGAACAGCTCGTCATGAAACGATACAACCGACTTCAGGCATGGCGAGACCATCTCGAAACCCGACCAAAACCATACGACCCAGACGGGACGAACGCCCGTGACTCAGAATCTGATTACTACGACCGAGAGAAGTGGGATTTAGCCTTAGAAGCGTTTGTTCGAGGTGATATTAGTCGAGCAGAATTGCTTGATGCGAGGGAGAAGTACGGCCATCCCGATGCTTCAATCGAACAAGAAATCAGATTCACTCGTAACTGGCTTGAATCACAAGACAACGGGAATAACGCCCGTGATTCCGATGATTGAGCAGAGAATACTCGCTAAGATAAGTGAAGAACAGTCGTCGGAAGTAGTTTTAGATGAGGATATCCCCGAAGAATATTACAACTTTGAATATGAGGTGTGCGTTGATTGTGGTCGGGTAGTACGTGACTGCTATGGTACTGATTGTCCACGCTCAGAAGTAGTTTCGGAGTATGCAATTGATGTTGAGTCTGTTGTGTCGGCTGTGTTCGGTGATATTGCTGATGTTATTGTGAAGGATAGTGATGGGTTTGTGTATGAGTTGGAGTGCGGGTTGATTGTGACCGTGCCGTTTACTGGGCGTTATGTAGTCGGGTTGTAACACAAGCCGTTCACATTCCACCCAGACCACCCTATTTTCACTTGTTTTCAAACTATCAGGGAAAGAACAATAGGCGGATAGTCCCTATAATCCGTGTATGGTAAGACTCGATGATTCTGCCGACAAGACCAAATGCTGGATAGACTACCCTGAAGAAGTACTAACCCTCGAAGACTATGCCCGAGACCGAGACTGGGAACAAGAAATAGCAATACAACTTATGGCCCGTGTCGGCTGTCGTGCATCAGGCGTCCTCACAGCCAAACCAAACGGTCTCCGTTGGAACAGCGACGGCGAGTATTGGGAATTAGAAGTGAGAGGAAAGAACACCAAAGGTGGTGCGAAGACCGTGCGAGATGCGTATGTGCCTGAGCGTGTCAAAGAAAACCTCGACCGATACGCTTCAGAACGCAACATTAGTGACGACGAGCCGTATGTGGACGCTTCAGTATCCACAGTCCGCAGATGGGTTCGAGAACTTACCGACGAGATTGCTAACAAAACAGATAACGAGCGATGGTATGAGGTCAGCAGTCACGATTTGCGACGGAGCTGGGCTACACATCATCTCGTGGAGAAAGACGTGGCAGTCCGTGTGATGATGGAAATCGGCGGGTGGAGCAGTTATGAAGCCATTGAACCTTACTTGACGAAGCCAACATACGAGAAGATTGGAGAAGAACTACAGAAAGTCCACGCTTAGGGAATTGAGAGATACGACGGATTCATTTTAAATACAGGTACTTTCTCACGTACCCTGTCCACGACGGCTTGTACATCAAGTTCTTCTACGGCTGTGGTTTCTACTCGAACTCGTTCATACTTGCAACGTTTCCAACTCCATTCATTCTCTGCACCTTCGACAACCACAGACGCTCCTGACCCAACGACACCCAAGTATCCGTGTGAAGCGTCTCCTGTGGTCAGTATACCAAGTCTATCCAACTTGAGAGTATCCCATCTTGTAGCGTCTACGCCACCAATATGCACCTGCTCAAGCTCATCTGTTTGAACAGCAAGGTTGAGAATTTCCCACGGTTCTTCGGTCGCTTCTCGGGATACGTTTACCATCACATCCCTTCGCTCAGAAACCGTCCACAGTTGAGTTGAGTTATTTAGAAGCGTCTGTGGAACCGAAATATGGAGTATCTGTGTATCGATTTCGGGAACAGATATTGTGTAATAGACGGGACGCTGTTCGTCTTCTCGTGCAGTTGCTTGGCCTGCAACACTTGTGATTGGTAGTGCGAACGATGCGCCGACCGTCTTGATGTAGGTTCGTCTGTTCATATTCCTGTGAGAGCGGTTATTATGTACGCTACACCGTGTGCCACCACCGAAGAGACGAACAACACGCCTATGGCGTATAGCACCTGATACTGCGAGAATTCAGAGGTGAATCCTGAAGCGATTACACCGCCCACGAGTCCGAATACACAGAGAATCAGAATCAACCGAGTCTGAACAAGCATATAGAACAAGTACAGCCACGCAAACCCTACTGCTATCCATTCATTCAGTTGCCACAGGAAAACGGAAGCGACCACGACAAAGATGTTCATAAAGAACAAAATCGGCAAACTGAGCAGGCCGTGCCGATTCACCAAGCGAAGGCTCATCGTCAATCACCGCCGAGCAGGATAGAATGCAGGTCTTCTTCCTCAATCATAGCCATCTCTCCTCGAATGTGGTAGCGCATCAGGCACTCCATCTCGTCACTACACACTTCCGCAATTTCGGACAGAGAATCCTCTGTGGACTCGGCTTCCACAGAAATCTTGCCCGCTTGTAGACTCAGTTTGGTAGGCTTCCGTCGGTTGTTCTCGTTCTCTTCTCCATTCGTGCCCTCCTCGTCATTCTTTGAGTCTGGGCTATCTGACTGTTCCTCCACAGTTTGAGATACGCACAGAGCGATTATGAAAGTGTAGCTAAGGCTACCAATGCGTTCAATTCACTGAGCTAATAACGCCGAATTTTGTGGTATCAAATAGTACTACCAGCATATTACTTCTGGGGGAAGTGATCTGCCGAGCTGTCGCACTGTCGGCTGTAACTGGTCGACGATCGTGATCGACTCATCGTGATTACTGTCACTGTGTAGCGGTGGTTCGCCACGACGGGTCGGCGAACCATCGGTACTGATGTACAGTACTCATTATCACAGCCAGCAGTGTCACACGAAACTTCCAAATATTATTTATCGTGGTTTCGAAAATAATCTCTCGATGTCTCTCCGACGCTCGGAGAAACTTTTTTAGTCCGAACCGACGAAAGTACCGACTGAAGTGAGTGACGATGAGTACTCGAACGACCCGTAGCGACAGTATCGGCTTGCCGACGATATCCCGGTACGATCTGTTGCTCGCCCTCCTCCCGGTGCCGTTGCTCTGCGGGGCGTTCGTGTCGATGGTTACCCCAGTCTCCGAGGCGATAGCGATGGGCGTCGGGAGTCTCCCCTCCGCGGTGCTGTTCTGCTATGCGATCACCGCCGCGGCGCCGACCGCTACCGGGCGGTCGGCGTGATGCCGTCACCGACGGCGTCCATCACCTGCAGGGCGGCGCTCGCGGCCAGTCCGCGTGCGACCTCGTCCCGTTCGTCGGTGCCGATCCCCGCTTCGAGTTCGTCGAGGTCCGGGGTGAACCCCGCGCTGACCGGGTGACCCGCTGGGGGTCGGACGGCGACGGTCGCCGTCGGCCCGTTCGATCCGTACGACAGTTCTGACCCGACGGTGTAGCTGTCGGGCAGGTAGGATCGAGTCTGAGAGACGATTCCCGCCACGGCCCGCTGGAGGGACTGTCGCTGGTCCTGTGTGAGTTCAACGTCCGTCGACGGCTTTCCCGCGTCGACGACTCCGGGTGCGCCTCCGTACGGCGTGTTTCCATTCATCCGAGTCGGTAGCGATACGCGGACCGTGGGTAAAAACCCGTCGGCGTCCCTAATACTGGTAGTCGGTGAAGGCCATCACCGGGCCGGAGTCCTCGGTGTCCTCGATTTTGGCCTTGGCGTCACGGAAGTCCCGCATCCGCACCTCGGTCCGATCGTCACGGATGGCGAACATCCCGGCCTCAGTCGCGAGCGAGGCGAGGTCGGCCCCGCTGTAGTCGTCGAGATCTGCCGCCAGTTCCTCGAAGTCCACGTCGGCGTCGACGTTCATGTCACGAGTGTGGATCTGGAGGATCTGGGCTCGACCCACTTCGTCGGGCTTGGGCACCTCGATGAGGCGGTCGAACCGGCCCGGCCGGAGGATCGCCTCGTCGAGCATATCGAACCGGTTGGTCGCGGCCATGATCCGGATCTCGCCGCGGTCGTCGAAGCCGTCCATCTCCGAGAGGAGCTGCATCATCGTCCGCTGGACCTCGGCATCGCCGGATGTCTTCGAGTCCGTCCGCTTGGCGGCGACGGCGTCGATCTCGTCGATGAAGATGACCGCCGGCTGGCGTTCGGTCGCGAGTTCGAATAAGTCACGGACCAGTCGTGACCCCTCGCCGATGAACTTGCGGACCAGTTCCGAGCCGGCCATCTTGATGAACGTGGCGTCGGTTTCGTTGGCGACGGCCTTCGCGAGCATCGTCTTTCCCGTCCCCGGTGGGCCGTGCAGGAGGACCCCGGACGGCGGGTCGACGCCGACTTCCTCGAACAGCTCCGGCGTCAGAAGTGGGTCCTCGACGGCCTCGCGCACCTCACGCACCTGCTCGTCGATGCCACCGATGTCGTCGTAGGTGACCTGGGGCGACTCCTCGACTTCCATCGCCTGTGCCCGCGAGTCGGTCTCGTCGTCGAGGACCGTCTGGACGCCGAAGGAGTCGTTGACGGCGACCCGGTCACCGGCCGAGAGCTCCTTGCGGATGCGGGGCGACGGCTCGGTCAGCACCTCTTGGTTGTTGCCGTGCTGTTTGATGATCGTGCCCTCGTCGGTGACTTCCTCGACGGTCGCGACGTACAGCGACGAGGTCTTCAGCACCTCGTTGCGGCGCTTGAGGTGGTCGACCTCTTCCATGAGTTCCTCCCGGCGCTCGTCGGTCTCGTCGAGGCGTTCGGCGAGTTCTTCGTTGACGCGGACCATGCGCTCGTAATGCTGGCGGATGGCGTCGAGACGCTCCGCCTCGGACATCTCGGGATCGAGATCGAGGCGCGGGCGGTCCGGAAGCGACGGACTCCGTGACATTGGTTGTGCCTGCTAAGATGCGGGCATAAATGTGCCTTTGGGTCGCCCCCCCTCCCGACGCCCCTTTCCGTGGCGGCTGTTCCGACGGGACGAGCCCCCGTCGCCCACATCCGTCCCGATTCCGGCCGGCGCCGTCGCCCGTGGACGGCGACCCCAGTGAACCGTTCCGACGGCCCGTATCGGACGGCACCGCCAACCGACGCTCAGATCAACGACGCCATCTCGTCCAGATACGTCCCGTACACGTCGAGTGCGTCCTCGATGGGGCCGGCAGTCGTCATGTCGACGCCCGCCGTCCGGAGCACGTCCATGGGGTACTCGCTTCCACCCAGCCGCAGGGCGTCGCGGTAGTCCGCCGCCGCCGAGTCGCCTTCCTCCCGGATGCGCTCGACGATGGCCGTCGCCGCGCTGATGCCCGTGCTGTACTGGTAGACGTAGTAGCCGTAGTAGAAGTGCGGAATCCGCATCCACTCCCGGGCGATGCGGTCGTCGACGACGGCGGGCTCGTAGTACTGCTCTTTCAGGCCGCCGTAGATGTCGTCGAAGCGATCGGGCGTGAGCGCGCCGCCATCCTCGACGATGTCGTGGATCTGCAGCTCGAAGTCCGCGAACATGGTCTGGCGGTAGAGCGTCGACCGGAACCGTTCGAGATACTCGTCGAGGACGTGCCGGCGGAACTGCGCGTCGTCGACCGTCTCCAGGAGGTGGTGGGTCAGCAGCGTCTCGTTGACCGTACTCGCCACCTCCGCGACGAAGATGTCGTAACTGCTGTACTGCCAGGGCTGGGCCTCGTTGGTCAACTCGGAGTGCATGGAGTGGCCGAGTTCGTGGGCCAGCGTGAACATCGACGCCACGTCGTCCTGGTAGTTCATCAGGATGAACGGCTGGGTGTCGTAGGTGCCCGCGGAGAACGCCCCCGAGCGCTTGCCGCGGTTCTCGTACACGTCGACCCACCGCGAGTCCAGCCCCTCGGCCATCCGCTCCTGATACGCGTCGCCGAGCGGTTCGACCGCCTCGACGACGTGCTCGACCGCCTGCTCGTAGCTGATTTCGGGCGGTTCCCCCTCCGCCATCGAGGCGTAGAGATCCCACATCTGCAGGTCGTCGACGCCGAGCGCGTCCGCCTTCAGCTCCGCGTGGCGGTGGAGGTAGTCGAGGTTGTCTCGCACCGTCGACAGCAGGGTGTCGTACACCGCGACGGGGACGTTCGGGCCGTCGAGCGCCGCCTCGCGAGCGGTGTCGTAGTTGCGAGCCCGGGCGAGTTTTACGTCCGCCGTCACGCTCTTTTTCAGCGACGTACCGACACTGTTGCGCACGTCCGACCAGCGGTCGTAGAACGCCTCGTGGACCGACTGCCGGAACTCGCGGTTCGGCCGCTTCTGGAGCTTGGTGAAGTTACCGAGCGAGATCTCGACTGGCTCTCCCTCCGGATCGTCGACCGTCGGGAACTCCATGTCCGCGTTCGAGAGCATGCTGTACACGTCACTCGCCGCGTCGGTCACGTCCGAGAGGTCCGCCAGCAGTTCTTCCACTTCCTTCGAGCGGGTGTGTGGCTTCTGTCGCAACACGTCGTCGAAGTAGTGCTCGTACTCCGCGAGGCCGGGTTCGGCGTCGAGGAAGCGATCGAGGTCGTCCTCGGCGAACTCCTGCAGTTCGGGGTCGATGAAGCTCGCGGCGCTCCGAGCATCGGCCGCGAGCGACTCAGCCCGCGCCGACATGGCCTGATACTCCTGATCGCGGGTGTCCTCGCTACTCCGAAGGTTGGCGTACGTGGACACCACCGACACGTCGCGCATGAGCTCCTCGCGCAGGTCGAGCAGTTCGAGCAGCGTCTCGGGGCTCTCCGTGACGCGCCCTTCGTAGGCGGCGAGGTCGTCCACGCGGTCGCGCACGTCCTCGAAGGCCGCCTCCCAGTCCTCGTCGCTGGCGAAGATGCTCTCCAGCGCCCACTTGTCCTCGGCGTCGATCTCGCTCCGTTCGGGAACCGAACTCATCGGCGGACGTTGGCATGCGGTCGCCGTAAGGGTTCGTACTCGGGACCTGGAACGCCGACCCGGCCTGCTCGGCGCAGGCACGCTCGCCGGGACCACCGCTGGCTCGCACCGGAGCCACCTCCCCCGATGTGCGACCACGAAGCTATAGTCGCGTTCGGAACTATTTGCACAGCCGAGCGTACTTTTGCGACCGGCCGTGTAGTGACTCACAAACCCTACTATACTTACCTCCTCCGGTAGGCCGTATATACAGAAATGGCCGGATCGAACTCCGACCCCACGGCCACGGAGGAGTCTGTACCCGACGCGGCGCACGGAGACGACGTGCTCGCCGATCAGTTCTCCACCGACGAGGTGTACCAGCGAGTGGTCGCCGACGCCGACCACGAGATCACCTCCGGGACGCGGGAGCTGTTTTTCAGCGCACTCGCTGCCGGGTTCGCGATCACCGTCACCTTTCTGCTGTACGCCTCCGTCACGGCGACCACCGAGACCAAAATCGTCGGCGTCCTGCTGTATCCGCTGGGGTTCATCTACATCATCATCGGCGGCTACCAGCTGTACACCGAGAACACGCTCCCGCCGGTGGCGCTGACGCTGGAGCGGCTGGCTTCGATTCCCGCGCTGTTTCGCCACTGGTTGATCGTGCTCGCCGGCAACTTCCTCGGCGGCGGGCTCGGCGCGTTGGCGCTTGCCTACGGCGGGGTATTCGACGACGCCACTGCGGCGGTCGCGCTCGGGTTCGCCCAGAAAGGCATCGCCACGCCCGCATCCGCTCTGTTCGTCAAGGCTGCCTTCGCCGGGCTGATCGTCGCCGGCGTGGTCTGGATCAACTTCGCCGCCCGCGACACGATCTCCCGGCTGGTGGTCGTCTATCTGGCCTTCCTCGCTATCCCGATGGGGAACCTGTTCCACGTGGTCGTCTCTTTCACCGAGGTGATCTACCTAGCGCTGGTCACCGGCACCAACCCCCTGCCCGCGCTGGGTGGATTCGTGCTGCCGGTCCTGCTGGGCAACACGCTCGGTGGCGTGGTGCTGGTGACGGTGGTCAACTACTACCAGACCTCCGACCGCCGCCTGGAGATCGACCGCTTCCAGAACGTTCGCCGGCTCTCGCTGCGGGAGTGGCTGGCGGGCTCGCTGGCCGGCCGGTCGTACGTCCCGGTGATCGATACGGTCGAGGAGATCGTCCGCGATCCGGAGGCCTACCGGATTCTGGTGCCCATCGCCAACCCCCGGACCGAGGCCGGGGTGGTGCGGCTCGCCTGCCAGCTCGCCAGTAGTCGCGAGAAGGGAAAGGTCCACGTCGTCCACGTCGTCCAGGCGCCCCGGTGGTGGTCCACGGACGCCGAACAGGGCCAGCAGGATCGAATCAGGGACGAATCCGAGCGGCTCCTAGAGGACGCCCGCCGGATCGGACGCAAACACGATGTCACCCTGGAGACCTCGACCGTGGTCACCCCGCGATCTTTCGAGGAGATTTTCACCCTCGCTCGCCGGACCAGCCCCGATCTGGTGGTGATGGACTGGGACCGGGAGGGGCTGTGGAGTTCGGCCCGCGCCGAGCGCCCGCTGGCGGAGTTGACCAACCGGCTGCCCTGTGATTTTCTCGTGGCCAACGACCGCGGGCTCGACCCCTCGCGGATACTGCTGCCGACCGCCGGTGGTCCCGACTCCGATCTGAACGCGGAGGTCGCTCGTGCGCTCAAGCAAGCGGCGAACGCGGAGGTGGAGTTGCTCCACGTCGTCGCCGATGCGGCCGACGAACGCGCTGGCGAGGCGTTCCTCCGGGACTGGGCCGCCAAACGCGGCCTGGAAGACGTGACGATCACTGTCGACTCCGGCGACATCGAGCCGGCGATCGCCCGGGCGGCCACCGACAGCACGATGCTCATGCTCGGCGCGACCGAACAGGGGCTGCTCTCCCGGCTGGTCCAGAACTCGCTGCACCTAGACGTGGTCAACGACGTGGACTGCTCGGTGTTGCTGGCCGAGCGTCCTTCGGAGCGGTCGATCCGCGATCGGCTGTTCGGATCGCCGTCTCGGGATCGCCACCCGGCACAGGCGTTTCGCGACCGCGGCGGGGCGACCGTCGATTCCGAGACTATCGACGAGTGATCTCCGGAGAGGAGGGAAGCTTTTCCGGCTTCCCGTCTCACGACTCGGTATGGTTCGGTCCTCGCTCCCCATCGACGACTCGACGCTCGCCCGCCTCTGGGCCATCGTGGTCGTTCTCGTCGTCGCCGGCTTCGGCCTCGGTGCCGGCGTCGCCCTCGTCGTCGCCCTCTCGCTGCTCCTGACCGGCCTCGGACTCGACCCTTCGCCGCTGGTCCTCCTCGTCGTCTCCCTCGTGTCGATTCAGGGGCTCGCCTTCGGCGGCGTCGCCCTCGCCTACCTCCGTCTGCGCGGCCGATCCATCGGGAGCGTCGGCCTCACGCTCCCGTCGGTGCGCGAACTCCTGATCGTCGTCGGCGGCTACGCGGCCGCGTTCGTCGCCGCTATCTCCGGTGCGATCATCATCAGCATCACCGGCGCTCCTGCGGGCGAGAATCAGGTCACGGAGTTCGCCAGTGCCGACCCGAGCGTCCTGCTCTGGCTCGTTCCCGCGTCCTTCCTCCTCATCGGCCCCGGCGAGGAGCTGCTCTTCCGTGGCATCGTCCAGGGTCGGCTGCGGGAGACGTTCGACCGCATCCCCGGCGTCGTCCTCGCCAGCGCCCTCTTTGCCGCCATCCACTACGTCGCCCTAACCGGCGGCACTGGCGGCCGTCTCGTCACTGTGACCGTCCTCTTTTTCCCGGCACTCGTCTTCGGCACCGTCTACGAACTCACCGACAACCTCGTCGTCCCCGCGCTGGTCCACGGCGCGTACAACGCGACGCTGTTCGCGCTCGCCTATCTAGCCATCCGGCTCTCCGAATCGAGCGGATTCCCCGAGAGCGGGCCGGGAACCGGGACCGGAACCGAGACGGCCGCTCTCCTCGTCGACGGCTTCGCCGTCCTCCCGTTCTGATCGCCACGGGAACGGAACCCTTACCGCTGCGGCCCCGAAATCGAGGCTATGCGCGACTGCTTCGAGGTACGGGACGGCGACGCCCTCGGCCGGATCGGCGCGTTGACCGTCCCCCGGGCCGACCGGACCGTCGAGACGCCAGCCCTCCTCCCGGTCATCAACCCCAACATCCGGACGGTGTCGCCCGCTCGCCTCGAAGCCGAGTTCGGGGCCGAGATCCTCATCACCAACGCCTACATCATCCGCGGCACGGACGACCTCCGCGAGCGGGCACTCTCGGAGGGCCTCCACGAGATGCTCGAGTTCTCCGGTGCCATCGTCACCGACTCCGGCTCGTTTCAACTCGCCGAATACGGCGATATCGACGTGACGACCCGCGAGATTCTGGAGTTCCAACACGCTATCGGCTCCGACGTGGGGACGCCGGTCGACGTGCCGACGCCGCCCGACGCGTCCCGCGAGACGGCCGCGGCCGACCTCGAAACCACGCGCCGGGCGCTCGCGGACGCCGAAACCGTCGACACCGGCGAGATGCTCGTCAACGCCCCAATCCAGGGGTCGACCCACCTCGACCTCCGGGAGGACGCCGCCCGCCACGCCGACGGTACGGATCTGGACGTGTTCCCCGTCGGTGCGGTCGTCCCACTGATGAACGACTACCGCTACGACGACGTGGTGGACGTGATCGCAGCAGCCAAGCGCGGCCTCGGTGCCGATGCGCCCGTCCACCTCTTCGGCGCTGGCCACCCCATGATGTTCGCGCTCGCGGTGGCGATGGGGTGTGACCTGTTCGACTCCGCCGCCTACGCCATCTACGCGCGTGACGACCGCTACCTCACCGTCCGCGGGACGAAACACCTCGACGACCTCGAGTACTTTCCCTGCGAGTGTCCGATCTGCACCGCACACGCCCCCGACGAGATCCGCAAAGCGGGCGATGAGGAGCGCGAACGCCTCCTCGCCGAACACAACCTCCACGTCTCCTACGGCGAGTTGCGGCGGATCAAGGGAGCGATCCGGGAGGGGAACCTGCTCGAACTCGTCGAGACCCGCGCCCGCGGCCACCCCGCGATGCTCGACGGCTACCGCGCCCTCCTCGATCACGCTCGCCAACTGGAGCGCCACGACCCCGCGACCAAGGGGTCCTTTTTTTACTGTTCGACCGAGAGCGCCCGCCGCCCCGAGGTGGTCCGTCACCACGACCGGATCGGCCGTCTCGACACCCCCGACAGCCTCCTGCTCACGGCGGGGAACGCCCCCTCCGGCGACCGTTTCGACGCCGCGTGGCGCCTGCTTCCCCCGTTCGGCCCCGTCCCCCGTGCGCTCTCGGAGACGTACCCGTTCACCGCGGAACTCCCCGACCGAACCGACGCCGCGGCCTGCGAGGCCGCCGCCCGCGGCGTCCGGGCCCTCGTCGACGCCAACCCCACGGCCGACGTGACCGTCGCTCACGACGACTGGCCCGACTCGGCGCTCGCGCTCCTGCCCGACTCGGTGACCGTCGAGCGACTGGGCGCACGGCCGGATCGCGACACCGAGTAATCCGTGTTCGCGTGTGATACACACGCGCGTTTTATTGAAATACGAGCGGGGCGTCGGTACTGGTGACAGATGTCCAACCGATCTCGCGACCCCGACGCGATCGACCGTCAGGCTGGTCAGGCAGGTGACGAACGGCTCTCGGCCGACACCGCGGCGGCGCTCCGGACCCTCGCCGACCGGATCGACGACTGCGCCGAGTCGCTCCCCATCGGCCCCGCTCGTCACCACGCCAGACGCGCCGCCGTGGCCGCGCGGACCACGGCGGACGAGGACGCCCGCCTCGTCGCCCGGCGTGTGGCCGTCGGCGAACTCGTCACGGAACTCCGGACCGCCGCGGACGCAGCCGAGGCGACACGCTCCCAGTACGACCTGCTCCAACTCCTGTACGAGGAGGCGTTGCCGGTAACCCGCGAGGCGAGCGCCGACGTCTACGGGTGAGTGGAGTGCGAGGACCGTCCGCGGACACCGCGTGACCCAGAGTCCGAGCGACGAACGATTTTTGTGGTGTGCTACCAAACACCACGTATGAACCGTCGACGCTTCGTCACGGCGGCGATTCTCACGGGCGCCTCCCTCGCTGGCTGTGCGTCTCCGGAAGACGACGGCGGCGACGAGGAGACCGGCGGTGGGGCGTACGGGAAGGTGGACGCCCGCTCTCGCCCGACTGCACCCTGATCGCCCTCCGTGGTACCACGACTCTCGCAACCGTTATCCGTGAGTGGGGTGTACATTTGTTTGCAATGGCAAACGGTAAGGTTGATTTCTTCAACGACACAGGCGGCTACGGTTTCATCTCGACTGACGACGCGGACGACGACGTGTTCTTCCACATGGAGGACGTTGGCGGTCCGGACCTCGAAGAGGGGCAGGATGTCGACTTCGAAATCGAGGACTCCCCCAAGGGTCCGCGCGCGACGAACCTCGTTCGTAACTAATACTCGCGTCCCGTCCCCGCGTTACGGTGACGGTCGGCGAGACTTTCGTTTTGTGTACTCACATCCGTGGCGACGGCCACGCGCCGCGTCACCGGTCGCTCACCTCCCGCATCCGCTCGGTGAAATCCCACGAGTAACAGCGCGCCGGATCGATTCGGATCGCCACCTCGTCGCGTTCCGGATCGAGCAGCCGTCGAGCGAGCGCGGAGTCGGTCCCACCGAGGTAGCGTTCCAGCAGACCCCGGAGGACGGCCTTCTCCTCGTCGGGGACGATAGTCGCCGTCCCGCTCCCGCGGACGCCGCGATAGGGTGGATCGTTGGTCGACACCTCGAACGCGACGCCGTCGTCCGCGCGGAGATACTCGACCACGTCCGCCTCCGCGGAGGTGGCACAGACCAGTCGCTCGTTGTCGGCGTCGAACCGGTACCACAGCGAGAGCATCCAGAGGCCGCCGGCAGGCGTCCGACAGGAGAGCCGCACGGGAACCGTCGCGTCGGTCAGGAACGCCGCCACCTCCGCGCGGTCCCACTCGCCGGTGTACGCTGTCATGTCCTGGGTTGGACCGCGGACAGCTAAAAGCTACGGCTGAAATCCGAGGCGCTTCCCGTCGACTGGCGGCGTGTCGTCGTGCGCCGGTGTCTGTTTGGTAACGGCCGTGACAACGGCCTGCACCCCTACCCGTGCGCCGGATGCCCGAACGCTGAAAACTACATCGCACGAGAAACGGTATTTCAGTCACGGTTCCGTGCGGAATGTCCGACGACGACACAATCGAGATCGAGGAGGTCTCGCGGTGCTTCAATACCGATCCCGGTGCGATCAGCGTCGAAGTGAAAACTCCCGACTGACGGTGCCTCACTCTTCGGTCTCTGTTCGCGGGACAGGTGGCAGAGACACAGCAGGTGATGATCTCATCAATGGTTTAATGTCAATACAAACACATATGTCGAGTAATGCTCCATTTACACCGCGACGAAAGCCAGTATCCGGAACTGATGGCGTACGGCTCCGAGATCAATCACCAGCTGGAAGCCCAGCAGGAACACATTCTCGATTCCGTCGGCTCCGAGGCGCTGGCAAATCAACTACGGACGATCGGATTCGAGCCCAACGCAGTCGTCTCGAACAACCGTCAACCCGGACCGAGCATCGTCGCCTTAGGTATGGTGGTAAACCGGCTGTTGGACTATTTCGAGGCCGACGACCCGACCGTCGATACGTTTCTGAATCTGACACTCATCACCGATCGATACACGGATCTCACCGACGACCTGCTCGACGATGACGTTCCGGACGGAGCGATCACCGAAGTCATGATGACCCGTGAGATCCTTGTCCCACTCCTCGTTGATTGCCTCTCTAAGCTGGATTCGGCGACGGTTCAGTACTGGACTAACGAGATACTCCACCTGTCCGAAGTCCTGTTCAAAGAAGCGACAAACGAACCGTCGGCAGCTGGGTACCGGAGTCTGCTCGACCAGCAGGCAATCCTGTTTACGAGCATCACCGGTGCCGCGGCAGTTCAACTGAGCCGTTCTACGGAAGAGATCAGACGGAGCGAAACACTCGGTCGCTGTCTATTTATTTTCAGCCAAATCGTTCGTGATTGCGAAAGCCATGTTCCTAGTAAACAGGACGCATGGAACGCGCACGAACTGTTCACACGCTCGGAAACACTCGATCTCTTGAGAAGCCAAGCCGAGGAATTCGAAAGACAGTGCGTCTCCCTTTTCGACGAGCGGCCACACCGGATGGAGCATTTGCTCGACGTCGGGATTGATTCTTGGGGTGAGGAAGTGTTGGGTGGGCAATAACCCGGAATATCCCGCTTTCAATTCGGTCCCACCCCCGATAATATCCGGCTCGAATTCACCAGCAAGAGCAGTTCGTCCAACACTCACAGGAGCCTTCAATCGTAACGTCCACGCAGTTTCCTTTGCCACCCGAGCTTTCCATGCAATTGTAGCACGGGCAGCTACTGTCACGGGAACAGTCGCACATGTCGGCGAACTCGACCGCCGTCGAATAGAACTCGAACTCGGATTCGCCGTCATACAGTACGTAAACGTCTCCATCACGGATACCCGCTGCAGTCGCACGACCGACTTCCGGTCGAAGAGCGATGGTGAGAAGTCCATCATCGAATTCGTCGGCTGGCACCCGGGTGTGGAACGACAAGTGATCCGGTTCGCTGGATGATTCGGGTGGTTGATCCAAGCGAACCGTCACCGCATCCTCTCGATATCCGTCCATAACCGGGTGGATTTCGTCGAAATCAAGCCCTGAAGCCGTCGGTTCGTCAACGAACCCTTGCTCCGAGAGCTCACGGAGTAGCGTATCTTTGAACGGTTCGACCGCGGCTTCAACACTCGAGTCAGTCGCCCGGTCCCAGACTACCTGTGGATGATTCATCGACTTCGCCCGGGCGGGTCCAGACATACCCGCAATCGCCGCGGAGGCACCGGCGGTTCCGGCTAACTGCAGTATCGCACGACGCGACCTTCCAGTATCCGGCGTGTCTTGTGCCGTGGCTCCCCGCTTTTTCCGCAGCTGTTCGGTCCTATCCCACATTTCGGGACATCCACCGCAGTCGACCGTCTCATTCAGTCTCTCTCTGTACGACTGGAACTCGGTGTCACTTATTATCGTGTTTTCAGTCTCCCCCATACTTCAACTAGTTATCATTTTTACTCGATATTAAATCTTGATCCGCTACGAATGGTGGCGTCGAAATGGGGCCGGAAACCCGTACCCCGGCTACGCGGGGTGAACGACGTTCCGACAGCCGGGACACTCCGCGTACGCCGCCGGGCCGTCATACGGATTACTGTAACTGTTTACCGGTGGTTCGCCGAGACGGTCCGGCGAACCACCGGTACTGACTTCCAATAAACCGTATCAGTCGTGTCGTACTGGATCAGCAGTTCCGCACTCGAAATACGGGTGTTACAGCGCGGACAGTCACCGAGTGTCGATGACGTGGGGGATCGGAGCGTGTTTTCGGAGCGCGTGACCAACGCTCCGGTTCCCGATACCGCACCCAGATACATATACCACCGCCACGCACGGTGAAAGTGAAACTGTCGGCCGTGAACGTTTTTGTCGGTCGCCTCGGAAGGCAGTGGTATGCCAGTTCCCGCGTTGCAGGTAGGCATGCCCGGTGGACTCGAACTCGTGATCGCGCTGTTCGTCTTCCTGCTCTCGGTCGTCGTCCCGGTCGTCGTCTCCGTGCTCATCTACCGGGATGCCAAGGGGCGCGGCAGTCGTCACGCCCTCGCGTGGGCGCTGGGGGCCTTTTTCGGCAGCCTCGTCGTCTGGATCCTCTACTACGTCGTCCGCGACGAGGTCGGCGGACGCAGTATGTAGTCGCCGTCGTGAGTCGTCGCTCGCCCGGTCACCGGGCCACGCGAGGTGTGCGGACCGTGAGAGAGGCGACGAGAGGCCGCCCGGGAACGAAACGTAATTCCGCGCCCCCCGCCACGTCCACGCATGACCGAGTACTTCGAGGTACACGCGCGGGACGGGGCCGCCCGCGTGGGCGAACTCCGTCTGCGCGATCCCGTCACCACGCCCGCCCTCGCCGACGACGTCGTCGTCGACGGCGGGAGTCTGTGGGCCGCCGACCGCGACCTCCCCGAGGGGAGCGAGGCGGAACTGACGGTCCTGCCCCACCGTTCGTTCCCCACCGGTACCGACCCGGCCGTGCAGGACTCCTTCGCCGTCGACTACCCCGACGTGGACTACCCGAACGCCGCCGTCGTCACCGGGAAGACGGCCGCCGACTACGGCTGTGACGCCTACGTCCTCTCCACCGCCGCCGGCGTCGTCGGCCACGGCGAGTCCGTCCGCGACGAGATGATCGCCGTCCGCGAGGCGATTCCACCGGACACCGCCCTCTATCTCGCCGGCGTCGCCACCCCCGCGAACGTCGCCACCCTCGTCGCGGCCGGGGCCGACCTCGTCGACGCCAAACTCGCCCGCGTGAAGGGGCGACAGGGCGTGTATCTCACCAGCGAGGGCGAGTACCACCTCGACGAACTCCGCGAACTCCCCGCGGCCTTCCCCTCCGATCCGCCGCTCTCCGAGTTCACCCGCGAGGACTGCGTGGCCCACAACGTTGCGGCGCTCCGGTCGGCGCTCGCGACGATCCGAACCCGCATCCGTCGGGGACGCCTCCGCGACTATCTGGAGGGACAGGCCCGCCACGAGAACTGGCTGACCGCCACCTTCCGCGAGTTCGATCAGGAGTACGGCTATCTGGAGCAGCGGACGCCCATCGTCCGCGACACGGAACTCAGCGCCGCGAGCGAAGACACTCTCCGTCGGGTCGAGATTCAACGCTTCGCCGACCGCGTGACGACCCGGTACCGCAACCGCTTTTCCAACCCGCTCGTCCTCGTTCCCTGTTCGGCCCGCAAGCCCTACAGCGACTCCCAGAGCCACGCCCAGTTCCACCGTGCTATCAACTACCGTGGCCACCTCGCCTCGATGACCTCGCCCATCGGCGTCGTCCCGCAGGAACTGGAGTGCACCTACCCCGCCCAGCACTACGACGCTGTCGTCACCGGCCACTGGACGGAAGGCGAGAAGGACTTCGTCGCCCGCGTTCTCGAACGCTATCTGGCGCGCAACGACTACCCGCGAGTGATCGCACACGTCCCCGGCGAGGGCTACCGCGACATCTGTGACCGCGTCGCCGACAGCGTCGACGTGCCCTTCGAGTTCACCGTCGAAGACCATCCCACTACCTCCGAGTCGCTGTCGAACCTCTCCGACGCCCTCGCTGGCGAACTCAAGTACTCGAAGCGGGAACGTCAGCACAACACGGTCCGTGCCATCGCGGACTACCAGTTCGGCCCCGGCGCGGGCGACGACCTCTTTCCCGATCTACAGACGACGAGTCGCCATCCGAAACTGCAGATCAGAGATGGCGACGGCACGCAACTCGCCGCGCAAGTGCCCCAGTACGGCGTCCTCTCCTTTACCCTCGCGGGCGCCCGTCACTGGACCGAGAGCGACGCGCCGACCAAACGCGTGGAAATAGACTCGTTCGTCCCCCACGGGAGCGTCCTCGCGCCGGGCGTCGTCGACGCGAGCGAGGACATCCGCGTCGGTGACGAGGTGGTCGTGGAAGGCCCCGTCGCCTTCGGTGTCGGCCGCGCCGAGATGAGCGGCCCGGAGATGCGCGACAGTTCCCGTGGCGTCGCCGTCGAGGTGCGTCACGTCGACGAGACGTAGCGTAGCCGTTCCGTCGTGACCGGGAGGACAACGCTTAACACCGTTTCCGAACTACGTGTGCCGATGCCATCGCCCGTCCGGCGCGACGTGATCCGGGTCGATCTCTCGGCGGGAACCGTTGCTCGCGAGCGCGTCCCCGAGGACTGGCGACACGACTTTCTCGGGGGGAAGGGTCTCGGTGCCCGCTATCTCTACGACGAACTCGACGCGGGAACCGATCCGCTGGGCCCGGACAACCGCCTCGCTTTCTTCATCGGCCCGCTCTCGGGCTACCTGCCCGGCGAGTCACGCTACGCTGCGGTCACCAAGTCGCCGCTGACTGGCGCCTTCCTCGACTCGTACAGCGGCGGGACGTTCGCCGACGCCCTCGCCGGCGCCCTCCCCGACGCCTTCGGCCTCGTGATCGAGGGGGCGGCCGACGACCCCGTCCGTCTCACCGTCGGCGACGGTGAGGCGACGCTGACGGAGGCGACCGACCTGTGGGGAATGGACACCGCCGCGGTCGACGACGCCCTCGACGGCTCCGTCGCCTGCATCGGCCCGGCCGGCGAGAACGAGGTGGCGTACGCCACTATCGCCTCCGACGGCGGCGACCACCACGCCGGCCGGGGCGGCGCCGGCGCCGTGATGGGTGCGAAACGGCTGAAAGCCGTCGCCGTCCACGGCGATTCGCCCGACTCGACGGCGGAACTCGCCGCTCTCCGCGACCGCTACGACGACGCCTACCGCGACGACGACACCGGCCGCTGGCAGGCCGCCGGCGAGACGGTCGAGAGCGTCGACTTCGCCAACGAAGTGGGTGTCCTCTCCACTCGTGGCTGGCAGGGTGGACAGTTCGACGACGCCGGCGACATCGGTGTCGAGGCGGTGCGCGAGGCCGCCACCGGTCGGGAGAACGAGGACGACGCGGTGCCCGGCGGCTTCCGCGTCGACACCGAGAACGGCGAGTCCGTCCCTCGCGGCGGCACGCTGATGTCGCTCGGTGCCGGCCTCGGCATCGACGACTTCGACGACGTGGCTCGTCTCGGATCGATCTGTGACCTCCTCGGGATGGACGCGATCAGCGCCGGCAACGCTGTCGCGTGGGCGATGCGCGCGACCGACGCCGCGGCGATCGACGCCGACCTCGACTTCGGTGACGCCGACGCTGCCGAGCGGTTACTCGAAGCTATCAGCGTCCGGTCGACTGAGTTCGGCGACACGCTGGCCGACGGGGTCGAAATCGCCCAGGAGCGATACGGCGCGAACGCGGTGCCGACGGTGAAGTCGATGGAACTCCCCGCCTACGACCCACGTGGCGCCGCGGGGATGGCGCTGGCGTACGCCACGAGCGACCGCGGCGGCTGTCACCGCCGCGCCCGGCCGGTCGAGCGCGAGGCGTTCGCCCGCGACGAGTGGACCGATGCCGACCGCGTCGCAACCGTCATCGGCGCCCAGAACGTCCGATCGACGCTCTGGAGTCTCGTCGTCGACGACTTCGCCGGCGAGACCATGTGGGAGGACCTCGGTGCCGAGTGGCTGCAGGCAGTGGGGATAGATCACGACCGCGAGTCGCTGGCGACGCTCGGCGAACGCGTCTGGACGCTCGTTCGCCTGTTCAACGTCCGCGAGGGGTTCGGCCGCGCCGACGACTCGTTGCCCGGCGTGTTCGAGGACCCACTCCCCGACGGTCCGGCCGCCGGCCGCACCGTCGACCGTGCGGCGTTCGAGACGATGCTCGACGCCTACTACGCCGCGCGGGGCTGGTCGGCGGATGGCCGTCCCACGCCCGCGACGGTCGATCGACTGGGCCTTGCCGCTATCGTCGACGACGAGACACCGCTGGGCGCGTCGCTGGCCATCGATCCCGCCGACCGCGACGGCCGTGAAAGTGAGTACGGCCACGGCCACGGCTCGTAACCGTGACCGAGGAGTCCTCGACCGGATCGAATCCGTCGCGCCCCCACGACTGTTATCGATGCGGCGCGACCATCGAACCGGGGCACGTCTACGGTGCGCTCGATCTGCTCGACGCCGAGGGCGACCTCCGGGTGCTGCTCTGTCGCTCCTGTTCCGCCGACCTCCGCGACTTTCTCGAGTGAAACGGGTCGTCGTACGTCAGTACCCGCGTTCGCCGATACTGTCGGCTGTCCCCCTTTCACGATCGTCGCCATCCGCGATGTGGACGATCGTGATCGACGTACAGCCGACAGTCCGGACAGGCACGTGATACGGTTTATTGTAAGTCATTGCCGGTGGTTCGCCGGGACAGTCCGGCGAACCACCGGTCAACAGTTACCATAATCCGTATGAGTCAGTGGACAGCCGAAACACCCGCTTGCATCTCAATCAGCACTATCCGGCTGAAGTACCCCGCTACTCTGGGTAGTCAACGTCGCGCTCTCACGGCGAGAGTCGATCGTCGTCCCACACTCGGGGCATTCGTAGTCCAGATGATCGGTGTGCACTTCGATGATCCAGTCTCCATTAATGCGACTTGCGTGATTACAATTGAGACAGTACAGACTCGCCTTGTGAGACGGCTGACGCTCGGGTGACGTATTGGAGGAAACCATTTCACGCCCTAGTGTCCGACCAGGTATAACGGTGTCGTCCGCCTCACTGGTCGTGTCAAATTAAGCGTAAAGAGTGAGGCGTGCTGATTTCTGAGTGATCATGCCCGAAATCAGCCGCCTCAGCAGTGGTAGCAACTGGATCGAATTAGATTTTGTGGAGCGTCAGCGGACACCCGAGTTCGCGATGCGGCTCGGTATTCAGA